>OUNM010174642.1_pt1 | contig 13267 bp, 7 predicted proteins | sample 1769961 | NCBI WGS metagenome assembly OUNM01 (sample SAMEA3914820, study PRJEB12502) | metagenome | biome: forest; material: soil | place: USA | collected 2012-03-12 | depth 0.3 m | reverse complement strand
TGGCTTTGTCACGGTGCTGTGGACTCTGCGTGGTACGCGCCAGCTCACACTCGATGCGCCAGGTGGCACCATCACCGATCTCATGGGCAACGAGCAGCCCCTCACCGCAAACAATGGCAAGCTGCAAGCCTCCATTTCAGCGGAGCCGGTCTTCATCAACACAGCACAACCGCTGGCTGCCATCACTTGTGGTCCGGCCGTCATGGAGCGCGCGCCCAGTGGCAAGGCCAAGCCCGTTGTCCTTTCTACCCTCGCTCATTTCGGCGACTGGAACGTTGAGCCGGGCCGCAACACGGAACTGGAGTTTTATAACTTCGACTGCCCGCGCCGCAAAGGTAACTTCGCCTTTGAGAACGTGCCTGAGTTTGAGGGCGAGAAGGCACCGTTGAAGGTGACGCCACAGCTGCCTGTCGAAGGCTCCGTCCATCTGCCCATGTACTCAGTGCTCACGCACTCCCGGGACATTGAGCTTCCGGGCCAGCCTACACAGATCGGCCTGAAGGTGAATGGCAATGGGGGCTGGGGCCGCATCATCTTTGAGCTCGAAGATGCCGGCGGCCAGCGCTGGACCAGCATTGGCGCGGCGATGTCCGGCGAGCCCACGCGCTGGATGGCCGACTGGATGAGCCCCGCCGAGCTTGCCTCCATGAAGGCAACCTCAGCGGCCGATTGGAACACCGATGACCCCTGGCAGCGCAGCCGCATCAATTTCGAAGGCTGGCGCTATCTGCGTTTTCCGCTGCCCGGCAACTATCCCGGCGAGGGTTACCACTGGCCGTACAGCAGCCAGTGGAAGCACACCGGCGATGGAATGGTCAAGTACCCGCTGAAGTTCAAGCGGCTCATTGTCGAGCTGCCGGAGAGGACCTTGAATCTCACCCAATGGCAGCCGGTTCCACGGCCCGAGGTTTACCTCAAGGACCTGACCGTCACCTACGATCCGCCGGAGAAGGCCTTTGTTGCCGAGTAACACCTTTCGTTTTCCATGAGATCCAGCATCCATCTTTGTATTGCAACCCTCGGCCTGGCTATTCTGTGGCAGGGCTCCACAGCCCTGGCAGCCTTCACGCTTGTCGATGACGGCCATCCCAAGGCCGTCATTGTGGTGGGAGACAAGGCCTCCGCCGCGGCGAAGAAAGGCGCGGCCCTGCTGGCAGCACAGATCCAGCGGGTCTCTGGCGCGAAGCTGGACATCTTCCAGGAAAGCGGGCTGCGTGATGCGCAGGTGAAGGACAGTGTGATACATGCTTCGGCCAAAAGCGCCTCGCCCGAGGCATTCGTGCTGGTGGGCGAAAGCGCCCTGACAAAGCAGCTCGGGGCCGCTCCCGAAGGCCTGGGGCCGGGCGGCATTCTGCTGCGCTCCTTTCCCAATGCGCTCGTGCTGCTTGGCCCCGATGATACAACGCCCTCCGATCCCAATGGCACGCGTTATGCCGTGACCACCTTCCTCGAGGACGTGCTAGGCTTCCGGTTCCTCTGGCCCGGCGAGCTGGGGCTGGTGGCGCCACCACGCAAGACAGTCACTGTTCCCGACCTCAACAAAAGCTTCACGCCGCTGATCGGCCAGCGGCAGATTCGCAGCGCTGGCTACGGCGACCGCATGCAGGCCGGGCTCGACTACCTGGGCGTGAAGAAGGAGGAGTATCTTCAACATCAAGCCGCCGCCTTTGGCACCGCCACACAGACCCCCGGCTGGTTTGAATGGCAGCGGCTGGGCGGCAACATCGGCTTCGTAGGTGGCGATGCCTGGGGTTACACCTGGGAGAAGTATCATGCCGCCCACCCGGAGTGGTTCGCCCTTCAGGCCAATGGTTCGCGCGACCTCTCGCAGCTCACTCCGGAACGCGCCCGGCTTTGCAAATCCAACCTCGCGCTCATTGATGCCCTCGCTGCGGACAAGATCGCGGAGATCAACCGTACTCACCGCATGGCGGCTTCGCTCGCGCCTAATGATGGCGGCAAGGCATCCTTTTGCATGTGCCCGGAATGCAAGAAGCTCGATGCTCCTGATGGAGGCAAAATCAAGCTGTGGGATTTTACCTCCGGCACCCGTCGAAACTTTGATTATGTCTCGCTCAGCGACCGCATGGTGTGGTTCTGGAACCACCTGGCTGAGCGCATCACTACCGTACACCCGCAGGCACGGCTTTCCATCTATGCTTACAGCGCCTACACGGCGCCGCCGTTGCATGAAAAACTGCACCCCAGCCTCGCGGTCGCCTATGTGGGCATGGACTATGTCCGGGAATCAGAGCGCCAGGAGTCGCGCAAGGAATGGGATGGCTGGGCGCAGGCTGCGAAGCAGATTTACTGGCGGCCCAATCTGCTTCTTTTCGCCCGCCGCGAAGGGACGCCCGCGCTGTATGTGCACAAGCTTGGCGAGGACCTGCACTACTTCGCCCATCACTCGCTCGTCGGCACGGACTTCGATGCCTGCATGCACCATTGGTCCACCCAAGGCGTCAACAGCTATGTGCTTGCCCGCCTGCTGTGGAATCCCGATGCCAGCGTGGATGCGATCCTCGATGACTACTGCCAGGCTGGCTTTGGCGCAGCCTCGAAGGATGTGCGCCACTACCTTGACCGCATCGAGGCGCTCACCAATCAGATCGCCACGCAGGAGCTGGGCATCACCACGCCTTACACACCGGAGGTCATCACAGAGCTGCGCGCCATTCTTGATGCCGCGGACAAAGCCGCCGGTGATGACACCATCCGCCGCCGCATCCAGTTCATGCGCCTGGGGCTCGACTTCACCGCCCTGCAAAATCGTGCCCACGCCGTCCTTGCCTTAAGTGCCGGCAAGCCCGCCACGGCCGCCGAGAAGAAAGAGGTGAAGAACATCCAGCAGGAGAAGTGGCTGCTCATGCGGCAGATCCAGCGCGAGAACACGCTGGCAGTGAACACCGCCATGGTTGCCTGGGGCAGTGAGGCCTTGTTCGGGAGGTTCGGCTGGAGCGGCGCCAAAACGGTGCCGAAAGACGTCCTTGATGCGGATGAAAAAGGCCGGCCCGTGGATCCACCGTCAGCCCCTGCAAAAGCACCATGAAACTCTGCCTCCTTCTACCCTGCTGCGCGGCCGCTCTCCTGGCCAGTGTGGACACGCAGGCTGCCGACTACACCTCCAAGGCACCGCGCTACACTTTTGCGGACACTCTGCCTGAACAGGAGGCGCAGCTTCGCGACAACCCGTTGCTGAAGCAGTTCCGGGAAGCACGTCAGCGGCAGGATGCTGATCCGCAGACGCCGGTGTATCACTTTTCCTGCCCCAACGGCGTGCTCAATGATCCCAACGGCCTGTGCTTCTGGCAGGGCCGCTGGCACATGTTCTATCAAACCCGCCCGCCCGAGGAGACCCGCTGGCACTGGGCCCATGCGGTGAGCACCGACCTCGTGCACTGGCGCGACCTGCCGTACGCCTTGTATCCTAACCCCGAGGAGCAATGCTACTCCGGCGCCACGCTGGTGGAGAAGGATCGTGTCATTGCCATCTACCATGGCCGCAACCTGGGCACCATGATCGCGGTGTCACATGACCCGCTGCTGCTCAACTGGGAGAAGCTCGGCGGCGGCACGGTGATCCCCATCGACAAGGACGGGAAGCAGCACCACTTCCTCTCGCACGAAGACCTGCCCTACCGCATCTATGATCCCTGCCTTTGGAAGCAGGGCGATACGTATTACTCGCTCTCCGGTTCCGTGCAGTACGATGGCCCGGCAGGCAAGGCGGTGCCGGCAGAGTTTCTGTTTCGTTCCAAGGACCTCATCCACTGGGATTTCGTGCACCAGTTCCTGGAAGGCGACCACTTCACCAAGCCGGGTGATGACGGCGCCTGCCCGTACTTCTGGCCGATTGCGGACCGCCACATGCTGATCTTCTTCAGCCACTGGAGCAGCGCCCAGTACCTGCTGGGCGACTATGACACGGCGCGGGAAAAGTTCGTCGTCACCGCGCACGGGAAGTTCAGCTTTGGCCCTGTGTTGAACGGCGGTGTCCAGGCACCGGCGGCGGTTCCCGATGGCAAAGGCGGCCTCATTGCGGTCTTCAACATGAACGCCGGCCTGTCCTCCAAGGGCGCAAGCGGCATCATGACCTTGCCACGTCACCTCACGCTGCAAGGCAAGGAAGATCTCTTCATGGAGCCCGCAGGAGACATCGCGGCATTGCATGGCGATCCCATGCATGTTGATGCCACCGCCCTGCCTGTGAACAAGGAGCTGGTGCTGCCTGGCGTGCATGGCAGCGCCCTCGAAATCGATGCTGAGATTGATCCCGAGACCGCACCCGTGGTGGAGCTCAATGTCCTGCGCTCACCAGGCCGCGAGGAATTTACCCGCATCTCTTTGTTAGCCAACCGCAACCTCACCAGCCGCTTCATGCCGCCGCAGGAAAAGCTCGCGGTGGTCACGCTCGACAACACCCGCTCCTCGCAGCTGCCCGAGGCGCTTCCACGACCGCCGGAAACCGCCTCCGTGTTCATCCCCCCGGGCGAGCCTTTCAAGCTGCGGGTCTTCGTCGATCACGGCATTGTGGAGGTGTTTGTGAACGGCCGCCAATGCGTCGCCGTGCGCACCCATCCCGGCCGCGCTGACAGCACTGGCGTTTCTCTTCTCGCCGTTGGCCAGGAGGCCGGCCTCCGGTCCCTCACCGCCTGGCCGATGAAGAGCTTCCAACCGTGAAGGCCTGTTTTAACCCGGAGCTTTTTCATCGCAGCCTCCGGCTTTGAGGCCTTTTCAGGCCTCAATCATGATATATCATAGCGTGATACTGCAGGCAACCAGGCCGGGCGGCTGGCCGCTGCAAAAATTTTCACCGCGGCGTAAGAGGCCTCTGGGAGGGCGCAATACAGGGCAAGTACAGCAACTCCCGCTGACGAGACCCGAAACCAGTCAACTCTCACTCCCCACCCTCCCTCCTATGAAAACGTCCTCCCTCACCTCCCGCGCCATGAAGTCCCTCGCCGCCCTGCTTGCCTTCACGGCCGTCACCACGATCACCCAGCCTGCCAAGGCCGCGACCGCCCCCCTGAACATTTATCCTCAGATGGGGTTCTATGCCGACAACACCAATGCAGGTTATACGTTCCTAACGATGAGCTGCAATATCACGGCGCCCACCGGCATCTACTACCTGTATTTTCCGATCCCTGGCAACACCGGATCGTACTACACAATCTTGGGCACGGGCAGCAACACATCGCCCACAAGGAGCGTCAGTTTCGGTCTTGTTGTGGACATTCCCAAAACCACGCCGGACATGACGGGCGTGCAAATGTACATCCAGAACCGGACTACCGGCGCTGGCTGGTGGACGGCACCCTTCAGCTTCCAGATCAAGAGCCACTTCCCGCCGCCTGCCGCCTTCAACTGGACTGGATCGTGGAAAGAGTCCATCATGGACATCTCTTCGAACACCTCTTCGAGGACTTACACCTTCACGACCTCAGGCGCCTCAACTAACATCGCCATGAAGGCTGCGCCCATATCGGCCAGCAATTTCAAGTCCTGGACTCAAAGTGCCACCGTGACGGCCAGCGGAACGGGCGGGACCCACTTGAGCGGAACGGGCACCGGCACCTACGTTGACAATTCTGGAAAGACCACCACCTACCGCTTCAACATCACGGTTGACGATCTCTCCACTTCCAGCGCGAAGGTTGTCTGCACCATCACCAGTGTTAGCAAGCCAAGTGGTGCATTCGCCGCACCCATCATCTCCACCAACTCGTCAATCTCGGACACTGTTACGAAGATGTAAACGCGGACAGTGTGTTCAAAAACCTCCTGCCTCCTTTCAGCCCATGTCTCTTCACCTGAGACATGGGCTTTTTTGCTTCGGAACCACCCATCCCGACTGCCATCTTGATCATGATGGAGCTTAGAACCCTCCTGGCAGGCCTGGGCAAAGCGACCAGCCCAAGAGCCACACTGCCCGTAACCCAGCAGGGAGAAAAAACTTCGCCCTGGCGTAAGAGCCGGCCGGGCAGGCGCAATACAGGGCAACCACAGCACCGCCTGCGGGCTGCTCACGAAACACCGCGGCTGGCAACTGAAGTCCCTCCCAATTCCCACCCTGTCCGAAGACCATGACTACAGCCCCTCCCAAAACAAAGGCCCTCTCCCCGGTTCATCTTGCTGCGGCCGGCACGTTGATGATCGCTGCCGTCATCGCCGGCTTCAGCCTCGGAGGCTCACCGAAGGCGGCCTCTGGCGCAGCTTTCGCCCCCTCCCGGGATGACATGAAGGCTCCGCATCCCTTGGTTGTTCCCCTGCCCGCATTGCCCGGTGTGGGCAGCAACACCGGCCCCTCGGCACCAGACCAGGGAGCCGCGAATACCACGACGGCGGAACAACTGGCTGTGAAGATCCGATCGATGGCCGCCCGATTGACCGCCTTGCAAGGCCAGCGAGGCCTCGCTCCCACCTCGGAGGCGCAATCGCGCCGCACGGCTTTTGAGGTGCTGGCGGATCTGCACCAGTGCTTGCGAGATGCCCCGCCCTCAGTCGCGGCTGCCGCGATCTCGGCTTATCTTGATTCCAAAGCAGACGTGTCCACCGGCCTGGACTTTTTTGCTGGTGCCGACGGCGCGCTGGTGGAGGCGCCGTCTCTGCGCACGGCATTGCTGGATGCACTCGCGGGATTGGATGCATCCAAGTCGGCCGCCTATGCGCACGAGGTGCTGGCACAGCCCCAATCACCAGGAGAATGGGCGCTGGCGATGCGCGATCTGGCACGGCAGAACGCGGATGGATCGCATACCGCGGAGCTTAGTCAGGCTCTGGAAAAAATGCTCGACAACCAGGACTGGCTGAGGACCGCGCCCAGGGCCCTGCTCGAAGCCCTGGACGTGGCGGTGGCACTCGGCGGACCGGCAGAGTTTCAGAACCTCGGGAGCGTGCTGCATCTGCAGGATGCCAGCGGCGGACCAGCAGGCAACGGCATCAGCAATGCCGCCGCGACGGCCCTGGAGCGCATGACCTACAGAAACCCTGCGCAGACAGTGCGACTGCTGGAAGCTGATCCCAGCCTGCTTGCGTGGGCGCCTGAGGAGCGCGGCGGGCTGATGGCCCGGGCCAATACCGCCGACCCCGGCCAGCGCGCTGCGGTGGAGAGCTATCTCCTGCGCACGGATCTGCCCCCGGAGGAGGTGCACGCGTTCGCCAGCACTTTCCCCAATTCCACCGCCGTCCTGGGCGGCACCCTGGTGTCGAACGAGGTGACGGTTCAGGACGCCGTCAATGCTGCGGAGGCCCTTGCCCTGGTGGAGCAGTGGCGGCGGGATCCACGCTTCCAGGCACGACGGGCTGAGTTGCAGCAGATCAGCGAGCGACTTGCCGGAGAGGCCAGGGCAGCAGCCGCCATGCCCCCGGGGCCGCCAGCCAGTGTGGTGGTGCTGGCGTCGTCAGCCACCGGCAGCTAGCACTCCCGGCCCGCCCTTCAACGCAACCCCAGCCCACCCTTCAATGCAGCCTGCCCGTACCCTCCTCAACCGCCTCAGGCGGAATGGGAAAGTAGCCGTCCTTCACCACGATGGCCTGGCCGGTCTTCGACAGCACAAATTTCAGAAACTCCGCTGTCAGCTTGTCCACTGGCGAACGCGGGCGGCGGTTGATGTACACGAACAGGAAGCGCGCCATGGGATAATCGCCGCTCAGGCAGTTGTCATACGTGGGCGCCACGAACGGCCCGCCGTCCATCGAGAGCGGCACCGGCCGCACACCGGAAGTGGCGTAGCCGATGCCGGAGTAGCCAATGCCGTACTGGTCCGCGCCCACCCCTTGCACCACGGCCGAGGATCCAGGCTGTTCCTTCACGCTGTTCTTGAAGTCGCCCTTGCACAGTGCGTGGTCCTTGAAGAAGCCGTAGGTGCCGCTGGCGCTGTTTCGGCCATACACGGAGATCACCCGGCCAGGCCACACTTTCAAGCCCGCCTGATCCCAGGTAAGAATCTCCACCGCGCCGCTCTTGCGGGTGCTGGAAAAGATGCCGTCGAGCTGCCCCATGGTCAGCCCCGCAAGCGGGTTGTCCTTGTGAACAAAAACCGCCAGGGCGTCGATGGCCACCTTGATCTCCGTAGGCTTGTAGCCAAATTTCTTTTCGAAGGTGTTTATCTCCTCCGATTTCATGCTCCGGCTCATCGGCCCCAGTTGCGCGGTGCCTTCGATCAGGGCCGGGGGCGCGGTCGCCGATCCCTTGCCTTCGATCTGGATGTTCACGTTCGGATACAGCGCCTTGAAGCCCTCTGCCCACAGGGTCATGAGGTTGTTCAACGTGTCCGAGCCGATGGAGTTCAGATTGCCCGAGACGCCGCTCACCGTCTTATACTCCATCGCCGCCGCTTCCATGGAAACTTCCTCCGCCGGGCTGAGCCGCAGAACGAGCGCGACGCTGGCAAAAGCCAGCAGGCGGAGGTTCTTGGCACTGGGTTTCACGGGGAGGCGGCTTTAAGGAAAATGTGGGACGAAATGGTCGTTGGCAGTCGGATGCGGGTAGGCGAAGAGTGTTTTCCACATCCCGGTTCAGCAACGTGCTGCATGTGAAGAAAAGGTCACGTTATCCCCCTCCGCAGATATGAGAACAATCATGCTTTCCAAAATCTGTCTCTTTTTCAGCCTCAGTCTTTCCGTCGCCGCCATGGATGACACCGCCCGTTCCAATAACGCCTTCGGGTTCTCCTTGTTCAACGAGGCCTCCGCCCCAGGGCAAAACCTGGTGCTCTCGCCGTTCAGCATCTGGTCGGCCCTCGCCATGACAAGTGCTGGAGCCGAGGGTGAAACCCTGAAAGAGATGCGCAAGGTCCTGTCCCTGCCTGCCAGCGGCTCGCAGGAGCTCGTCGGCGGCTGGTCCGCCAGCCTGACACAGGCCAAGGGTGTGCAGATGAGCGTTGCCAACCGGCTCTGGGGCAACAAGAGCACGACGTTCAAGCCCGGCTTCCTCTCCGTGGCTGAGAAACAGTACGGTGCCGGGCTGGAGACCGTGAGCTTTTCCGCCAACCCCGACGCCGCGCGGAAGCAGATCAACCACTGGGTGGCCGGCAAGACCCATGACAAGATCACCGATCTGCTGGCACCGGGCACGGTAGGGCGTGACACGAGGCTGGTCCTCACCAACGCCGTGTACTTCCAAGGCCTCTGGCAAATTCCATTCAAGGCAAGCCTCACCCATAAGGAACCCTTCAAAACCTCTGCCAGCACAACAGTGAGCGCGGACGCGATGTTCGTCACCCTCCACGCCGGCTACTATGAGAACAGCCGGCTGCAGGCGGTCAAGCTCGCCTACAAGGGCGAGGAGATGGCGATGATCGTGGTGCTGCCGAAGGAAGCCGGCGCGCTCGCCGACCGTTCCTTCCTGGGCGCCTCCCAGTTTGCCGACATCTTCCAGGGCACCCAGGGATGGGAGCAGGTGGTGGTGCAACTGCCCAAGTTTGAGGCCTCCGCCAAATTGGAGCTGCCTTCGATGCTGAAGAAGCTGGGCATGCGCCGCGCTTTCACCGACAAGGCCCAGTACCAGCCCATGGCCGAGGAACCAGTGAAGCTCTCCGAGGTGGTGCACCAGGCCTGGATCAAGGTCACCGAGCAAGGCACAGAAGCCGCCGCCGCCACTGCCGTCGGCATGCGCACGCTCTCCGCGCCCCGCCGGCAGGAGCCCAAGAAGTTCACGGTCGATCATCCCTTCCTCTTTTTCGTGGTGGACGACCGCAACGGGGGCATCGTTTTTGCCGGACGCATCATGGACCCCACGAAGTAGGGCTTTTCCCAAAAGCGCACCCGGCAGGGATCGAACCTGCGACTAACGGATTAGAAATCCGCTGCTCTATCCACTGAGCTACGGGTGCCTTTGAAGGTGGGAGGCCATATGGGCAACGGCATGTCTGCCGTGCCCATGCCCTATTATGCCAGGGTTGTGAGTGAGGGCAAGCGTGCATGGCACCGTTCATCTCCTGGGCAAAAGCTGGTCCTGAAAAGAGAGAAGCGCCACCACGCTTTCACGTGACATGGCGGCTGCAAGTTCCTCGGGGGTGAAAGCTTACTTGATCCGCCATGAACCACTTCGCTCCTCCCGGCCTGCCTTTTTGTCGTCGTCAATTTCTGCGCGGTCTCGCCGCAGGCGGTGCGCTGTCTTTGATGGAACCAGCTTTGCGGGGAGAAGCCGCAACGCCTAAGCCGACACTGAATGTGTTTCCTGAATACGGCTGGCTGCGGGGGTTTGGCATGGTGCCCTCGTGGGCGGCGAATGTGGTGGATGCCTGGCGGCTGTATGACGGGGCGCAGTTCCGGGCGGAGGTGGCGCTGGCGCGGCAGGTGCATGCGAACTGCATCCGCCTGTGGATCGAGTACGCCGCCTGGAAAACAGACCCGGAAAAGATCACGGCCCGCTTCATGGATGCCGTGGCAGGCATCGCGGAAAACGGCATGAAGGTGATGCCCTGCCTGTTCAACCACTGGCATGACCGCAAGCTGGACTACCTCGGGACGCCGCCCAACGGTGACTGGAAGGCGCACATGGAGTACGTGAAGACGATCGTGACGCCGCTGATCAACGATGACCGCATCATGATCTGGGACCTGTGCAATGAGCCTGGCTCGCGTGAGCGCACCACGCAGGAGTACAAGTGGCTGACGGAAATCGCTGCCACCGTGCGTGGCTGCGGCGCACGGCAGCCCATCACTATTGGCACCATGTCGGGCACGAACATTACCAACTTCGCGCCGCTGGTGGACGTTCTCAACGGGCACCCGTACGCGCATCATCGCGAAGGATTGAAGGTGCTGATCGACTCTTTCACGGCCATGAGCAAGGCGGAGGGCAAGCCTTTCCTGGTCAATGAAACGATCCCGGGCGCGCTGGACGACCTCGCGCGTGCCGAGGAGGCGCGCTTCTACACGCAGATGCTGGCGGATGCGGGCTTTGGCTGGATGGGCTGGGTGATCCGCGAAGGCAAGGCGATTGGCACCAGCCGTGAACTGCATGATGGCAACGGGCTCAACGGCGGCGGCTACCACCCCTTCTTCACCAAGGAAGGAAAGCTGCGCGACGGCCTGGAGTTTCTCACAGAGAAGCCCAAGCGCTCCGCGCCGTGGGAGAAGGCCTGAGTATCACACTGTATCCACCCAATGAACACGCTTCACCGCCTCGCCTTCCTCTCCGGCGCGCTCCTTGTTCTTTCTTCAACGAAGGCCGCCGACACTGATCACCATGACGTGACCCAGTGGGCGCTGCCTGAGTACAAGGAAGACTTCTTCAAGGACCACACTGCCTGTGGGACGGGCGCCCTGACCTTCTGGATGCAAGGGGCCACGTACCGCGCCGATCCCAGCCCGGTGCCAAAGAAGCGCACGCAGTTTGAGCGGCTGCTGGGAGGCGATGCCGCCGAAGTGGCGAAGGTGAATGCGGAGCTCTTTGCCGACTGCCAGAAAGCGCTGAAGGACATCCCGGCCTTCCGCAAGAAAGGCGTGCGCACCGTCCATGTGTGGATCCTGCTGGAACTGCGCGCCCACGACAAGCTGACGGCTGAAACCCGCGGCGCCATCGAGCAGGTGCTGCGGGAGATGGACCTCACCCATCCGGACTGCGGGCTCATCGGCAACATCGAGGTGGCGGGCGGCAACGGCTCCAATGTCCACGGCCATCTCACGCCATTGGCGCTGGCACCTGAGCTGATCCGCGATGATCGCGCACGGGAAGCCGCGTACTGGGGTTTCCGCCGCGAGCTGGACCACATGAACACGACGGGCGATGTGGTGGAGTTCAACCTCCTGGAAAGCCACTGGACCGGCACCACGGACTGGGCGCTGATGGCGCACTACATCAGCGATCCGTCCCTGCGCCGGCAGGCTCGCATCATTGGCGAACGCGTGTGGATCAACCGCTTCCTTACCTGGTCACCCGCCGTGGAGCGCAACACCGGACCAGGCAGCCGCATGGCGCCGAGCGAATGGCTGGGCTGCGACAATGAGCGCTTCCTTTTCGCCACCGGCGTGGACAAGCCGATCTGGCTGAACTATTTCGTGCCGTGGGGCGTGTGGGATTCGCTTCACTTCCGCACCAGCTGGCCGCTGACGGAGACGGCTGCGATGGTGCCCGACCTGCCGGCTTATCTGCAAGACCTGGCGTGGCGGAAGTCACCTAACAATGAACTGCAATGCGCGCTCTCGCATATCCAGAGCACCAACTACCCGCGACTGCCGGGCGTGGAGGACGGCGATCCGGCGCGGCCGATGAAGTACGTGAACTACCAGACCAATGATTACACCCTTGGCTCCTCCACGGCTGCCTGGGGCGTGAACACCTGCGACGTAGGCATGTGCGCCTTCTGGAACAACAGCCGCAATCCTTCGGCGGCGCTGGGCAGCCCGCAGCGGTTCTGCGCGCTCTACCCGCACTATGTCTTCAACGGCATGAGCTTCCTCGACAAGGGGGACATCTGGTTCGACAAGGCGAAGAAGCCCGGCGAACCGCTGGCCGATGACAAAGGCGGTCCGCGCGGGCCCTGGATGCGCGAGTTCATCGAGTTTGGCCGCATGGGCGTGGTGCAGGACAAGAACAGTCTCATAGCGTCCTACACCACCAAGCCGGCCACGCATTATGCCACGCTGCTGAAAGACAAGGTGCAGCGGGCGTCGGCGGCCATGTTCCTCATGCGCTGGACGGAAGGGACTGATGGCCTGTTCATCAACCGTGAACCGGTGCGGAAGCTTCCTGTGGAACTGAAACCGGGCGACTGTTGGTTCATCGAGGACGGTGATGTCTATGCCGCCGTGCGGCCGCTGGAAACAACCCGGTTGCGCGGAGGCCGCACCATTCTGGAACAGCGCACGCGCCACATCGTTCTGTACGAGGACAACATGGCGGCGGACAATATTGAAGGTATCCCGGACGAGGACTGGGTGAAGGCGCGCAGCGGCTTCGTGGTGGAGATGGGCGACAAGGCCGAGTATGGCTCCTTTGCCAAGTTTCAGGACCAGATGCTTGAAGCGAAGGTAACCGCGGATGAGGCCGACAACTTTACCCGTCATGTGGCCTACGAGCGCGGCGACAAGCACCTCGACATGCGCTGGCACTGCTACAAGGAGGAGTACTCCACCCGCAAGATCAACGGCCAGGACGACCCCTGGGTGAAGTACCTGCAGTCGCCGGAGTTTGTCGTGAATGACTGCGGCCATCTGGCGGTGAAAGATGCCACGCTGGAAACGACGCCCGGCAATCCTCTGTGGCTGATGTCCTGCGCGCCATCCAAGACCTGGGTTGGCTATCAGACCAATGCGG
>OUNM011017689.1_pt1 | contig 13283 bp, 8 predicted proteins | sample 1769961 | NCBI WGS metagenome assembly OUNM01 (sample SAMEA3914820, study PRJEB12502) | metagenome | biome: forest; material: soil | place: USA | collected 2012-03-12 | depth 0.3 m | reverse complement strand
GTTGGGGAGGGGGGTAGCCGCCGCCGCCGTATTGCTGTTGGGGGGGGTAGCCGTGCTGGGGTTTTTTGCCGGAGGAGCTGAAGATTTTGCCGAGAAGGCCGCGGCTTTTGTCGCCGGAGGCGCCCGCTGCGTCGGGACGGGGGGGCAGCTGGCCCGGGAAGGGGGAGGAGGAGGCGCTGTGGGAGGCGCGGGCGCGGGCGTCCTCTTCGGCTTGGAGCTGGCGGGCCAGGCGGGCGTCTTCGTCTTCTGTGTTGGCGTTGTTGCTGGCGGCTGCGTAGGAGGCGGCTGCGCCGGTGTTGTTGTTATTGTTGGTGGCGGAGTTGTCGGGGGAGAAGGGGTTGGTCTTGACGTCGGAGGGGGTCGCGCGGTTGTCGCTGGCGGGCGTGTACGAAGGGGGCGCGCCGAGGTCGTCGACTGGGTGGGGGGGGAGAGCGGGCGAGGTGGGCTTGTCCCATTGGGACTTTTTGGTGTGGATGTTTACGTAGAACCTGTTTTTCTTGTCAGAGCATGAACCGGAGGCGATGAAAGGGGGGGGAATGGAAGGCTTACCACTCCTTGTACTGGTCGTTCCAGCGGGCGACCCAGCCCTCGGGGACCTTGGGCGGGGGAGGGCCTGGGGGCGCTTCGAAGTCGGCCATGGTGTGGTGTGTGAAATGCGAGAACTATGGGAGGATGTTCGTGAAGTTGCGCCGGAATTATTGATGGGGAGAGTTGTCCGGAGACGATGGGTCGATCGGGTCGCAGTGTTGTGTCTTCTGTGTTCTGGAGCGGGCAGTGGGTTCTGGAGTGGTGGGGTCGAATCCTTAACGTTAGCGGGCGGGCCGGGAATGGCGGGGTAGATAAAGTGTAAGAGGCCGTTTCAACCGAGCGAGCGCATGAGGCCTCCTGCCAAAAACCACTCCGGACGTACCTGAGCGGCAATTATGCCGTGCGTGTGTTTTGGAGAAAAGAAAAGAATAAAAAATTCAGAGTGAGAAACCCAATAACAAAGACGTCAAAGAGAAGAAATATCACATCTTTCGGCGACTTTGCACCTCGGAGCCACTCAACGCCCAGCCAGCCCAGCCAGCACAGCCACTCCCTCCTCCGAACGGGCCACGGGAAAGACAGGAACCGAACCTCCGCTGCCCCAGTGGATGCAGTGGACCGTCCGTGGAAGATTCCACATGCGCCGCCAGCTCGCCAGGCACCGGACGGATTACGAGAGTCTCGCCACAGATTTCAGCAGGGAATGACGCTGCGGGCCATCAGCCACACTAGTCTCGCCGGTCAACGTCCAGTCAACAACTCGACGCTCAATCATCCAAGAGAACATCCAAACCCTCTCTCTGTCTCGCCACGCTGGGAAACGCGCGGCCGAGAGGCTGTGTGGTCTGGTGGTAGGTATTCTGCATGTGTGTCGGTGCCATGACCCGGAGACCTTTCGAGCCATGACACACACCCCGTGCCACCCCCACCCATCACCCACCACCACCACCCACCACAACAGCGCAGCAAGGCTGCCGAGGCTGCCGAGTCGCGCCCAGAAATCAGGATCAAACTACTGCAGACACAACACAGAACAAAGGCCAACAACCTATTCAAAACCGACTCTAGTTTCCTCAGCTATATGCAGCCTATCCCGGGACACCTCACCAAAAACACACCACAACTCAGTCCAAGTCCCATGCACCATGTCTTCCTCTTATCTAGCCTCCTAGCAAAAAAAAAAACCCGAATATGAATGCGAGCCGTAGCCCCTGACAGAACACCCATAGGTACCATCCATCCATTTGTCCAGACCAGACCTCAAGATCCATTTCCCACCCCCAAAACCAAACATAAAAACAAACACCACAATAAACACCACCACAAAAACGCCACGCTGTAACTCCCTCCCTCCCTTCTTCCTTCTCCCTAATAAACCTCCTCCCTCCCCCTCCTCTGCGGCCCCCTCTCCCCAAACAAAACAGCCGCCTCCATACAATACCCCCCAACCCCAGCCACCATCCTCCTCTCACTGCCATAACACACAACAACACCATCCACAATCCCCGCCAGGATCCCCTCCATGGCGCCCAAGATCCCCCACCCGATAAAACTCGCCACCAGCCCCACCACATACGCATACGCGCTCCCGCGCACCCCGAGCCCCGCCCCGGCCCCGTCGGGCCGCTCCACGCGCAGCTGTCTTGCCGTCATGACCCACCCCGCGAACCCGAGCGCCATGGCCATGACGAAGCGCGTCGCGTTGAGGATCAGCTTGGCCAGGCGGTAGGGGAGGAGCGGGGAGGCGGAGCGGTTGTGTTTGCTGGGCAGCGCGGCCGGCGTGAGGGTTGTTGTGGGCCGCTGCGGGGCGATGAAGTCCATTTGGCTGAGGCCGCGGGAGGAGGCGGCGAGGGTTTGGGAGTGGATGGCTGCGTAGGTTAGGGTGAGGGGGTTGGTTAGGGCCGCGATGGGGGTGGGGATGAAGGAGTAGATTGCGACGCTGAGGATGTTGGAGAGGCGGGAGGGGAGGATCAGGAGGGGGAGGCGGATGGCGAGGGCGAGGAGGGTGGAGAGGCTGATTGTGCCGAAGATGGTTGTTAGGGCGTGCCCCAGGGCCGCCGAGACGACTTCCTTGGAGGACGGCGCGGGCACCGCGTTGCGGTGGAAGTACCACTGCGAGACGGTCGCTGCCGTGGTGCTGCGCTGCACGCCCGAGATGATGGAGAGCGTCCAGATGTACATGAGCACAAAGTACACGCCGAGCCACCAGCTCGACGCGCTGATGATGAACTTGGCGAGCCGGCTCGAGAAGGTACCACCTAAAAACACCCTGGTGAACATGAGCAGCCAGACCCACGTCCAGACCACCACCACAGCGAGGCAGCCCATGCCGACGAGCACGAGGGCCGAGTTGGCGGCCAGGATGCGGCTCGAAAACTCGAGGATGCCCACCGCCGACTGGATCGCGTGGCGGCCCTTGTACACCACATACAGCCACACCACGGCCGACACGGCAGGGACGCCGGCCGCCCACCGCATCACCGTGTCCTGGAAGCGGGTGCTGCCGCCCGTCGGCTGGTAGCTGGAGATGAAGGGGTACAGCGAGAAGGATATCAAGAGCACCGGCACCGCCACCAGGACCAGCGTTACCAGGGGCTTGACGAACGAGCGCAGCGCCGCGAGCCAGACGAGAGACACCACGATCGAGACCAGCGTGTCGACGGCCAGCAGGTGGAACGACGCCCGCAGCGTAGTGTAGATGGTGTCGCCGAGCGGGCCGTCGCCCTGGTTGGTGTGCAGGACGACCAGGACAAAGGTGGAGAATAACGACGCTTGCGCAATCAGGTAGAGCCAGGCAAAGAAAGCGTCGTGCTTAAAGACCTCGCCCTCGACAAGGCTGGTTGTCCTGGGCGTGTCGGCGTAGTTGATGCCCACCGAGCTGGGAGGGCGGGGCGGCAGGCCGAGTTCGGAATCGTCCGTCACCTGCCTCTCGAGCAGCGGCCGCGTCGGACCGGCCGTCGACAAGAACTTCTGGAACGCCGGCGGGTCGTTGTCTGTCGTTGCCTCCATCAGGAGGTCCTCCGGGGGCTCGCTGTCGGCCATCGTAGAGTGTAGGGTCACATCCTCCATTCCCCTGCTGCTGTCGCTTCCCCCCGAGTCTTGTCGTTGTTTCCCCTTGCTGGGCTTGCCCGAGTCTTGTTCGTCGAGGCTCCGGCGCGGGCCTTTGGTGCCGTTCCAGCTGCTCCTTATTCCCCGGAGGCGTTCTCCCAGCCCGGACCCGCGCTCCTCGTACTCCTCGCTCCGCTCCAGCGAGGCACGGCTGTCGTCATTGTCCGTCTCGGCGCTCTCGTCGAGCCGGCTCGTGGCGAAGACCCGCCGCGACCGCTGCAGTGCAAACAAGTCGGCAGCCTCCTCCTCGTCCTCGTCGTCGTGTTCTAGGGTCGCCTGCTGGAATAGAGGCGCATCGTTGGTGGCGTATCGGGAGCCGAAGGCGGCCAGGCTGCCGAAGCGGGAGCCGCTGGGCTGGTACGGGTTCCTGTCGGGCCGGCTCCCCAGGAAGGGCCGCCCTGCTAGCCGTGAGCCTCTGCTTTGCCAGTCGGTTGGCCGGGATGGCCTGTCCCCGTTGTCGGGTTGGCCGAAGTTGGAGAGTCGTGACTGTGACTGCGCGAGGAACCTGGAGGCATCTGGCGGGGGATGAGTGAGCAGCAGTTCGAGAAACAGGCAGATCAGAAGCACGTGTAAGCGGACTCACATTCGGAGAACATGTCGGCGGATTCCCGTCGCCCCCGAACGAGGCTGCTTCACTTGGACACGCAGTGCTGGGAGGAGAAGGCCGAAGTGGGGGAAATGGGTTGCGTTGTGTTGCGGGGGACGGGGGACGGGGACGGGTCGGCGGCGCGGGTGTTGGCCCAGAGTTGGGCCTGGGCGTGTGCCGTGTCTTGTGCTGCGTCTTGTGCTGCGTTGCGTCTGCTGCGTAATGATGATCCGGCCAGGCCTGGGCCGCTTACGAAGACGCTTCAAATGCCCTGAGAGAGGCCGTGTTGGGGGAAAATGGCGGTATATTCGGGATATCCCAGCTGCAACTTCAACTTCGACTTCGGCGGTCTGGGCACACAAACACAGGTCGTCGGTTTTGTTGTGATGCAAGGACGGAAGGGCGGAAGAAAACGATGGCAGGTACTGCACGAGTGCAGACAGGCAGGCAGCCAGTGGCCGGGATGGTGCACGAGGCGGCAAGGCAAGCAGCTGCTGCAGGCCTGCACAGCGGGTGACTCCACGACGGGCCTGGCTGCAGGCCCACGGCCCACTTGACCACTTCCGATGCGGCAAGACTCCAACCTCGCACCCGCGCACCCGCACCCTCGCTCGTTAGTTATGCACCAAAGAAGGGGATGACCCTGAAAGCCATGGGGTTGATGCATATCGGATTGTTGTTGCCTGACAGCCTGCACTCACGTAATTGGGCTCCCAAAACACAGCACACGCAGCAGAAGAGTGAAATCAGCATGCATCACGGTCCGTCTGTCCGTCTGCTCTTTGACGGCTTACAACGCAACTAAGAGCACAAAGACGGAAATGGGTCTTCTGATGCCAGGACCCGGCCTCCCAGCGCCCTGAAGGTGCTCTGCCGGTTATCGGCCAGTTGCGTCACTGATAACGGCCCCGGGCCTGTTAGGCTCAGGCGAACGCTACGCTAATTGCAGTGCCTACACTATCAGCTGCCGCTCCAGACCTGCTGATCAACTCCGCTTGTGTGGGACATCGGGAGCTCGCTGCTGCTGAGCCCCACGGATTGGTGGGAGCTGCAGCCACGGGCAGCAGAGTCCAGACAGCAACCCGACGCCGGCGCTGCATCTCGACCTCTAGCCTCCAGTCAACCCCACGTCCGTCCTGTTGTGTCCTCTGCTCTCTGCTTTCTGTTCTCTATCTGCATTTGTGGTTCTTCCTCGCCCTCATCGATTTCCCGGAGAATCCAAGTGTGTTCTTTCGAGCTGTTCTTGGCCGGCCCCAACAGATCCACGCCGCAACATCTCCCAGAGATGCTGATCCAACCCGAAACCTCTCGTTAGACGTCAGACGACCAAGCCAACAAACAGCACGAACAAACCGACCGGACTTCAAGTCGAGCCTCCTGTTTGAAGCAGCCAACAAACCCTCGTCCCCGAACACAGCGCCATCGACACCACCGACAACCAACGGCGAACAGCGAGCACCACCCCGCTTCCCACTTCACGCTTCCCACCCGCCGCCACCCCCGTCCTCACCATGTCCTCCGCCCCCTGGGACTACATCGCAAAGCTAGTATGCATAGGCGACTCGGGCTGCGGTAAATCCTCGCTCACCATCCGCCTCTGCGAGGGTCGCTTCGCCAACCACCACGATGTGACCATCGGCGTTGAATTCGGGTCCCGCATCGTGCCCGTCGGCCCGCCATACTCCCGCGCTCTCCCGCCTGCCGCACCACCATACACCTCCGACGGCGGCAACGACGACGACGGCAACAAGCCAATCCCCAGCGACGCAAACGACAAAAACACCCGCTCCTCCCCAAAACAGGGCCTCCCCTCCCCACCCATCGCCCGAACCGAAGCGCCGCCCCAACCCCAAAAACACATGAAACTCTCCCTCTGGGACACCGCCGGCCAAGAAACCTACAAGTCCGTCACGCGCTCCTACTTCCGCGGCGCGTCGGGCGCCCTGCTCGTCTTCGACCTGACGCGCAAGTCGACCTTCCAGCACGTGACCGACTGGCTCAACGACCTGCGCCAGATCGCCGAGCCGGACATCGTCGTCGTGCTGGTCGGCAACAAGTCGGACCTGGCCTCGCCCGACGCCGTCACCACCACGCGCACCGCCGCCAGCGGGCAGGTCGTCACCGAGAGCAACCGCCGCGAGGTCACGCGCCAGGACGCCGAGGAGTGGGCCCGCCGCAACGGCGTGCTCGAGTACGTCGAGACGAGCGCCAAGAGTGGGGAGAATGTGGAGATGGCGTTTTTGAGGGTTGCCGAGAGGATCTTTCAGAATATACAGGCTGGGAGGTACGATTTGAATGACAGGCGGTCTGGCGTCAAGGGGCCGAGTGCTGGCGGAGGCGGGGGGGTGAGGCCGGTCAAGTTGACGAGCGAGGCGAGTAAGGGCTTGGGAGGCGGGTGCTGCTAATTCTAGAATGGGTTGTACATATCATGAGGGAGCTTTTTTTTTTGGCCGAGGCCGAGATCTAGGGGGAAGGGTTGGCTCTGTATCAATAGTAATCATCATGGACAGGAGGAAATACCCGGGGCTGAGAGCAGCGTGAATACGCAGAAAGGGTTGACGTTGTCAAGCAAAGCCTAGAAACACCATGGCGCAGTATGCAGGTAGCATCATCGGAGTTGTTCAAGCATATTCTGCAAGAGGAAATACCCAAGCAGAATCTCTTTTCCAACATATACTATTTCAACACCATATCACACCAAATCATCACATCCCGACATACACAGAGGACCAAAAAAGAACCCAAGTTACCTCTAAAATACGAAAAAGCCCTGTCTAACAAAAGAGCGCACCCCCACCGACAACAGTCGACATACATAATTAAAAAGGAGAGTCAAGCAAGCAGTGTCTCCCCACCGCCATCTCCCTCATAACACCTCAACCAACCCAACCTCAACCCCACCTCCATTTTATCTTTTCCCTCCTCGCTTTGCCAGCCAATAAAGAAAACAAACAAGACATCAAAAGAGAGAAAGAGACAAGATACAAGAGAGAGAGAGAGTGGTACGGTCCCGGATTCAATTCCGATGTTGCTTGCTTGCTTGCTGAGCCCCTTTTTCTTCCTCCTCCTCTCCTTCTTCCTCCTCCTCTCCTTCTTCCTCCTCCTCCCTTCTCCGCTGACGACAAAACCATCGTACACACCACCACCACCACCACGCCACTACCTCAAAAACAAAAGAGAACATTACCCTCTCCTTCCTCCACCCCTCCCCCCCCTCTTCAACGAGTTCAACCTCCTCCCACCCCCCTACGCATCCGCCATTCTCCACGAATCAAACCACTTCATGTAGCTGTACTGCTTATTCGGCCCAACCATCCCCCAGCAGATGGGCATGAAATACACATACAGCCCGATGACAGTCGCATCCAGCACAGCATACACCCCCCACTGCACAGCCTGCTTCCGGTTCCGCAGGAACCAATCCGCCAGGAACCCAAACGTGAGAATGGCAAAGTACAGCGCCGGGTAGTAGTGGTGCACATACGTCACGCGCGCCATGATGACAAACGGCAGGTAGTGCAGGAACCAGCCGATCACGGGGTACAGACCCGCGTAGTGGATCTGGTCGATCTCGGCCTGCGACAGCTCGGCGTAGCCGCGCTGCCAGCGGATCGTGTACCAGACCACCAGCGCCGCGAAGACGCCCAGCCCGGCGGTTGAGCCCCAGTACACGAGCGGGTTGCCGAGCAAAAAGTACTTGACGATCTTGTCGTCCCAGCCGCACATGCGCAGGCCGACGTGCAGGAGGGGCCATTGCCACCATTGCGAGGCGAGGTCGTCTTGCTTGTCGGGGTCGGGGACCAGGGCGTTGTTCGAGGTCATCATGGCGACGTTCTGGGGGTGGGGGTTAGTTTCGCTGCTGGTGCGTATTGTGGAGGACTTGAGGGGGACATACAAGGTGGATAAAGTCCTTGAGGAAGGGGGACTTGTACTGGCCCGGGTCACCAGGGGGGACTGTCGAGAGTTAGCATCACGGGCCACACAACTGCAGGCGCAAGGGAGCTTACGCTTCTCGTTGGTGTGCGCCTCGATGTTCCAGTGGGTGTAGGTGTCGCGCGGGTTGTTCTCCTTAGTGCAGGTAACCTCGATCTGCTTGAAGCCCCACTGCGGCAGGTTGGTGTTGCCGGCGCGGAGGTAGCAGCCCATGACTTCGTGCTTGAGGCGGAAGCCCGTGGTCAGGGTGCGGATCTTGCTGCGGTCACGGGACGCGGCGTCGCTGACGACCTCGATCTTCCAGTGGTCCTTCTCGTCGCCGATCGTGACGTTGCCGTAGGAAGAGACCTCCCAGTGCGACTTGGTGATGGGGGCGGCGATCTGGTGCGAGTGGAGGTTGCGGCCGGTCTGGGTGTGGAGTAGGCGGATGACATCGCCGTCGGCGATGAAACGGGGCTCGGCCGCGGGGTCATAGGGGGTGTCGGCGCGGTTGGGGTAGAAGAACCAGTTGTTGTTCGCATCCTTGTGGTGGTAGCAGGTGACCTGCTGCTGGCCAGAGCCTTCGGGGTAGGTCTGCACGTGGCTGTGAAGCAGACCACCGCCGTATCCCATGTTCTTGATGGTGGCCATGGAGCCGTAGGCAACCTCCAAGGGGCTGTCCCTACCAACCTCGGTGCCCCGAAGGTTCGCCTGGAAGAGCGAGGACATCTGGGCGTCGCCGGGGCCGGTGTTGGTGAGCACGGCGAAGTGGATAGCGAAGCTGAGGAGGTAGACGAGGAACGGCAGGATGATGAGACCAACGACGCGGGCCACCACGTGGGCACCCAGCACGGTCTGCGTCCATGTTAGCGCCGCTTCAAGAAAAGGGGACTTAGCCTCAACGTACCACAGGCATCTTGGTGTCGCCAAACTTGTTCCACAGATCCTCAATGGTGTACAGGCCAACAAGAGCGGTGACGAAGAGCCCGACCAGCTTAACACTAGTAACAAAGCCGATGCTCAGACCGGTCATGAACAGCCAGAAAAACCACTCGGGCTCGAAGCTGTTGCGGCGCTGGTTGTGGAACTTGGCCCAGCAGAGCGTGGTGGCGACGGTGCCAAACAGGAGCATCGAGTCGAGGAGGATGAAGCGGCTGATGGTGGTGTACGAGTTCTCGCACAGGACCATCAGGGTGACGAGCCAGACGGCGGCGCGGCGGAGCTGGAGCTCCTTGGCGGTCCAGTAGGCCATGGGCACGCAGACGGCTCCCCAGAAGGCATTGAACTGGCGCATGAAGGTGTAGTTGATCTCCTCGGGGTACGTCTCGCCCGACTTGAACTCGAAGGATCCATTGTAGCCGGCGAGGTATCCGCTGAGGCCGACGAGGAGCTTTCCGGCGGGGGGCTGCGGTCGGTCAGTTGGGGCTCATTGGGGGATTATGTGCGAGAGGGGAGGACTTGCATGCACGTCGAAGTAGAATTCGCGCTTCAGGTAGTGGCTGCCGAACTTTCCAAAACTGTGGGAGATGGGTGTCAGCGGAGTCGGCGCATCGCCGGGAGGGAGCGGGATGGACGCACTGGGCTTCATCCCAGGTGACGATCGGGGAGAGGCCGATCTTGTAGAGGCGGGTGAAGAAGGCGAGGGCGGTAAAGACGATCGGGGCAATCACCCATTCCCACTGGTCGAGGATTGAGAGCACAGAGGGAGCCGGCTTTGGCTTCTTCTTCTTGTCGTCAGCCTGCTGCTGCGGCTGCTGCGGCTGCTGCGGCTGGGGGACGGCGAGGTGTTGCGGAGCGCCCGGGACGTTGCGTCGCCTGGCGGCGTCGCCCAGGTCGGCGCCGGAGACGACAGGCGCCCTGTCGTTTCCTGGAGCCATCTTGGAGGTGCTGCTTGTGATGGTGCTGCCGCTGCTCGGGACGGGACGGGCTGTGGTGATGATGTTTTTTTCAGGGGTCCGCGGCGGTGATTAAGCCGTACGCGTCCGTCGGGAAATCGGGGTGGATAATAAAACGGGGGATAAAACGAGTGTGTCGAAGCGAGTCCAAGACTCAAAAGATGTGGTGAAAGTCGTTGCGAGCAGAAACCACCAGTGGCAGATCCGGCACCCAACAGACTGCGTGTCCCCGAGAAACCAAGGAAACACAATGAAAATGGGGAAGAAATGGGAAATCGCTGGCTCTCCCGAAGTTCGAGGTGAGCTTGCCGAGCTGAGCTGAGGAAAAGGGGATACGATGGGGATTGCAGGCAACGTCGTGGCCTTTTTTGCTGATTTGCCCGCGGCCTGGCTTGGCGCGCGTGGGGCTGACGGGGCAGGGATGCGAGATGGGGCTGCGCCGGCGAGGCCACCTTGTTACCCGGCGCGCCCCCTGTCCGACCCGGAAGTGGCTTCACCTTGGCCGTGCTTGGGTTATTAAGGCTCCACACTTGGTGTCTCTCCGGGTGTCTGGATTGATGATTGACGCGCCATTGTTCCAGAACAAGCCTGGAATTATTTATTTTTGGAAGGGTGTATTCTGTAACTAGTTATTGTGTAAGCATGGATTTCACTTTGCCAGAGGACAACGGTAACTCCAAGTGCGAGGAACAGCAGATGGCCATACAATCCGTTCCTTGATTCATCTCAGGGGGAGTAATGTACAAATGATATACACGCAACCCTAAACTCCAGGTCCTCTATCTCCCAGCAAAAATCCACACACTGCCCTGCCGTCCCACCCTTATGCCGCCGCCGCCGCCTTGATGGCAGCCGCCTCGGAATGCGCCGCGGCCAGCATCTGCTTCTCCCGCTTGATCTCGTCGTTCCTCGCCTTGACTCTGGCGCCGTCAATCTGGCCCTGTGTTTCCCACTCCTCGACATTGCGCAGGTCGATCTCGTCTTGCGGCGTGGGCTTCACCGCCACGGCGCCGCTCTTGTCCATAAACTCCTTGAGGATGGCCTCGGACCGCCGGTTCTTCATGTCGATGGTGACGACCCGCTCGCCCTCGGCCGGTGGGGGCGCTTTCGAAAGGCCCTCCGTCGACGAGCTTGGTTGGGGGATGTCCGAGGTGAATGCTGCACCGGGCTCGCGGAAGTAGAGGGTGAGCGTGGCGGGGCCTTCCTGGTTGGCGCTCCGGTTGACCACCATGGGAACCGCCGGGTTCCAGTACTTTAACCGCGGGAGGGCATCGCGCCAGAATTTCCTGCCAAAAGAGTGTGAGTCTTGCTGCCAGTAGCCCGCGAGAGTAGGATTCCGCACCTTGACCCCATGTGCCCGCCGTTGAACTTGTGGGCAAACTCCAAGTGTATGCGCGTCACATCCTGCGGCAGGACTGCTGCTCCGGGACCAAGCCTTATCTTGACCAGCTAGAAGGAGTCAACACAGTCGTTCGATCGGGAGGGAGGGCTGTCGACGAGACGGCGAGGGGCGAGGGGCGAGGGGCGGGGGGCCGGTGTACTCTACCTTCTGCAGCACCAGTCAGCGATCCGAATGCAACTAGTCTTGATGGGTTTAGGGGCACTCACGGAGGTCAGATGGTTCATACGGCGGATGACGCCCACCATGTTGAATTGATCCCGCCGGGGGCTCGAAACAGACAAGCTAAGTGGACTGGACGTTGGGTATCGCGTGTCGACGTGAATCGGGCCAGGACCACCAATTCAACCGCTCGCTGACCCCGGAAATTTTTGGCCTGAACTTGGCCCGGTCCGTTCACCGCCTTTGCCTGCCGGATGTCGGGCCACCAGCAAGCAGTGGGGCTTACCGTTATCTGCCTGCCGGGACCCCTGCTGCACCTGGAAATTTATTTCTGGATCAAACACAGCGAGGGTCAACTTTGTCCACCAGAACTCGAAAACTGGACAAGAAAGACACAGCAAAATACGTTGATTTTTCCGACTTTCATCCTCACAATGTCGTCGGGACGCGCGCTGTCCTCGCGATGGCTCGGGAGAGTGTTCAGTCTCGAGCGCAGCACTGCGACCTCCGAACTGCCGCTGTACCTCTGCCCTGCCTTCCGCTCGCTGTCGCTCTCACCAGGAGCCGGGCACGCGACTGTCCGACCACGATGCCATGCGAGCCCGCGATCCATCCAAGTTCGACGGCTACATGTTCAGCCTGCCGCAGCGCCCATCACAGAACCGCCCTCCTTGACGAAACAGCCCACGAAAACGCTGCCTCTGCAATGCCACGGCTGCGGGGCCCTGTCGCAAACCACCGTCCCGGACGAGGCAGGCTACTACGATGTGACGCGCAAGGTGGTCCGGGAATATCTGGGGCTGGAGGGAGAAAAGGAGGAGAGGAAAACGTCCAACGCCGACCAGGTTGTGCAGCAGGCTCTGCAGTCCATCGACGTCGAGGCCCTGGAACGGCAGGGCATCAATCTCAAGGCCCTGTTGCCTGAGCGCCCTCCTCGAACAAAAGCCGCGCCGGGAGCCGACAAGACCCCCTTCTGCGATCGCTGCCACAACCTGATCCACCACTCGGCCGGCACCTCCATCTACCACCCGAGCATCGAGTCGCTGCACGACACCATCGAAGAGTCGCCCTACAAGCAAAACCACGTGTACCACGTCCTGGACGCCGCCGACTTCCCCATGTCCCTCCTCCCGAGGCTCCACAGCTTGTTAGACGTCACCCTGCGCACGCAAAACCGCCGATCCAAGTCCGTCAAGTTCCAGCACGGAAGACGCACCGAGATGAGCTTCATCATCAGCCGGTCCGACCTGCTGGCGCCCAAGAAGGAGCAGGTCGACTCGCTGATGCCCTACATTACCGAGACCCTGCGGGACGCCCTCGGCCGAGTAGGAGGCCGTGTCCGGCTCGGCAACGTGCACTGCGTCAGCGCGAAGCGGGGCTGGTGGACCAAGGAGCTCAAGGAAGAGATCTGGAAGCGCGGCGGCGCCGGCTGGATGGTCGGCAAAGCCAACGTGGGCAAGAGCCAGCTCTTCGAGGCCGTCTTCCCGAAGGGCCGCATGGAAAACCAGGCGTCCAAGCACCAAATCTCCGTCAACGTCTTCCCGACTCCCCAGCCACCCCTCCCAACCGAGCACGACGACGAAGTCAACCCCCTCCTCCCCGGCCGCACCACCCCCCGCCGCGGTCGCTCGCTGATCAGCTGGCGGATGGCCTCGGTCGAGCCTTCCGCAACCAGGTGGCCGTTGACCAGGAC
>OUNM010288502.1_pt1 | contig 13285 bp, 10 predicted proteins | sample 1769961 | NCBI WGS metagenome assembly OUNM01 (sample SAMEA3914820, study PRJEB12502) | metagenome | biome: forest; material: soil | place: USA | collected 2012-03-12 | depth 0.3 m | reverse complement strand
TCAGGGAGATGGGCAATATACCCGTGCGTGCTGGCGTTCCATAGTGGTTACCGAACAGAGTGCGGTCCGCTTCGGTGATAAAGGTCATGAAGTCGGCGAGGCGTCCGGGGGCCTCGGCGCGGCGAATAAGCCACGTATCCAACGCATTACTTACCTGCCGTAACACATTTCCTTCCTGGTGCTGCCGCTTCAATTCGGCTTCGACATTGTCGCTGAGAATGCCATATGTCTTACCCGGCATCTGGCGACGCATGGCTGCCATCAGCCTGCCGCAGCGGGAGTTGTGGAAAAGCACCACGTCCGCAGTTCGCGCATGGCGGACCAGTGCCGTGCGGTGGGTCATGAGGTAGGTGGGGCACAGGCGAACGCGCGCAGCAATATCCCTGACTGTGTTCTTTTTCAGATAAACCCGTTTGCAGTTTTCTGGAAACGCGAACATTTCCCCATTGCCCATCTCCTTGCTGATGACCGTCAGCTGGCTCACGCCGCGAGCGGCGCAAAGCGCCTGAGCCAGCGAGCGCAAGTAGAGGCCACCGCCGGAAAGTTCCTGGAGCCCATTTGGTGAAATCAGCAGAACGTTCACAAATTCAAGAATGCAATAGTTGCGCGCGGATCTGATCGCAGAAACGCTCGATTGAAAAGGAGGTCGCGATAAATGCGTGCATGGCGGCAGGGTTGCAATGGCGCCGCAGGCGCTCGATTATCGATGGCGCCTGCCTGAAGAATTCGGCTGGGTCTGTTGGCAGTTCGGAGACCCACGGTACGCCTTGCCTGAGAAAAACGTCGCAGGCGCCCACGCGCGTGCCAAGCACGCTCACGCCAGAGGCCAATGCCTCGAGAGTGACCAGCTCGAAACCCTCGAACAGCGACGGGAATACCATCACATCGATCTGGTCATAGAACATCCCCATCTGGTCCGGCGCAAGGCCCGGAACGATGGTGACGCCAGGCAGGTCTCGCAGCGCGGGCGGCACGTCGCTCGTTGTGGCGATGGTCAGGCGGATGTCCTGTTGCGTCCCAACCCATTGCGCGATCTCGATCAGGTAAGGCAATCCCTTGCCGTATTCGAGGCGGCCAGCGAAACCGAGCCGTACCATGTTCCCGACGAATTTCGGCTGGGGGCGAAACAGCGAGGCATCGATGCCGTTGTGTGCCACGGCACATTTGTTCGCGGGAACGGCATGCAGGCCCACGCACAGGTCGCGGACGGCCTCGGAGACGCAGACAACCCGCCGTGCGCAGTGCATGGTCAAGGCTTCCAGCCCGGCCAGCACCCGCATCCCCACGAAGCGATTCCCCGATCTGGCAAGCGCCCGAATATACCCGGCGGCTGAGCCGTGCACTATTACCGCTTCAGAGGGGTAGAACGGCGTATAGGATGAGTTGGAAATGGTTTGGAACCTGCCGCCCGATAATCGCCTCCCCCAAAGCCATAGCGATGCGGCGATTGGAAACAAAAACTGCGTGAGCCGCTTGCCCCACAAAAACTGTGGTAAAACCTTGGCTTCGTCGATTAGCGTAACCTGCGCGCCATGGCGGATCAGGTCGTTCTGCAAAAGCTGTACGACCCGCTCAACTCCGCCGGTGTTTTTTACCCCGTTACGCGATACAAGAAAAATAGGCAAGAGCATGGACGATACCGATGTGGCGCGTGTGCCGTTGCACAACGCTGAGGGCAGGCCCCACTATCGGAGCATCATTATGTGAAGTTTAATATCGGCTGTCGCACCGGTCCGCGCCGGCCTGCGACGCAAGACGCCGCATATTCTACGCGAATCCCCGTCCCGGCCCTTGCGCTGCTGTTACATCTTGAGTTTCCATGTTCGAATTCTTCTGGCTCCCTGTGATTTCGGCCATGCTGAGCGCAGGCGCTGTACTGATCCTGCGTCCGCTGGCAACCCGTGGCGGCCTGCTCGACCATCCAGGCGGCAGGAAACGGCATGAAGGATCCACGCCCCTGGTAGGTGGTATTGCGATCCTGATCGCGCTGTGGATCTCCAGCACGATGTTCGTGCGTGGCTACGACCACTACACGGCGCTCTACATCGGTCTGACATTGCTGGCGGTGGTCGGCATGTTCGACGATCTCAATGGCGTTTCGCCGCTCAGCAAGCTGGCCTTCCAGTTCTTTGCTGCCATCCTGATGACGTCATGGGGCGAGGTCTCCCTGCATTCGCTCGGCGATCTGCTGTACAAGCGCGACGTCCTTCTCTATGCGTGGGGCATTCCGCTGACGCTGCTGGCCACGCTGTCCGTGGTCAACGCAATCAACATGACCGATGGTATGGATGGCCTGGCCGGGGGGCTCTCCTTCATCGTGTTCGGCTGGTTTGCATGGCTGGCGCACGATATCGGCAATCCGGGGGCCTTCCGTATTTGCCTGCTGATGTGCGGTGCGATTGCCGGCTTCCTGCTCTTCAACATGCCCAGCCCGTTGCGCCGGCGCCTGGTTTTCCTGGGCGATGCCGGCAGCCTGCTGCTCGGATACGGCATCAGCTGGTTCTCGGTCGAGCTTTCGCAAAAGGAATACAACGCTGGCGCCCATGTGCCGCCGGCCGTGATGCTGTGGGTGGTGGGGCTGATCCTGGTCGACCTGCTCGCCGTCGTCCTGCGGCGTGCTATCCAGGGTCGGAACCCGCTGTCGGCGGACCGCACCCACCTGCATCATCTTCTGCTGCGCATGGGGTTCAGCACCAAGCAGACGGTGTGGTTCCTGCTGCTGGGGAATTTCCTGCTTGGTCTGGTGGGCGTGGTGGCCTGGAAGCTGGGCGTGCCGGAATCGATCATATTCGCCACGTTCCTGCTTTTTACCGGCTTTCACTTGCTGGTGATGCAGCGCGCCTGGATCGTGATTCGCTGGGTGCGCCGCATCCGCTCGCGATAGACCCCATTCGGCAGGCGCCGCGCGGCTTCACACTGTACGCATCACGTCGCTGAAGAGTCGCTCCCATTGGGCGACGATCCGATCGGCCGCGTGATCCTGCGCAGTCAGCCGCCCAGCCTCGGCCAGCGCAGACTGCAGGGCAGGGTCGGCCATGACGCGCCGCAGCCCCTGCGCCAACGCATCCGGAGATCCGGTTTCCACGGCGACGGCATTCCTGCCGTTTTCGATCAGCGAACGAGGCCCGGTATCGCAGGCCGTGGAAACCACCGGCAGCCCATGCGCCATGGCTTCCAGCAGCACGAGCCCGAATCCTTCATAGCGCGAACTCAGGCAGAAGATGCTTGCGTTCATGTAGGCGGACTCGATGTCCGCGCGCGCGCCGGGTATCGACACGGTATCGGCGATACCGAGTCGTGCGGACAGCGCTTCCAGCGCCGCACGCTCGGGGCCCTCTCCCACGATCTCCAGGCGCCAGCCGGCGGCATGGGGAATGATCCGGCTCCACGCCTGCAGCAGCAGGTCGAAGCCCTTGGCAGGTATCAGGCGTCCCACGGCCAGTACGGTGCTTGCCCGGCGCGGAGCCGGTTCGCTCGGCATGCCGAAGGGCAGTGGATTCGGGATGACGCGAATATCGAAAGGACGCCTTATCGCGGCGCGCCAGAGGGCCTGATCCGCGGCCGTCAGGACGACGACCGCGGCGGCCGTGCGCGCTGCGAGGCGTCGCGCCACGCGCCGCGCGGGCTTGCCCAGGTCTTCGCCAAAATGGCAATGCTCCCATGCGATGCGTCTCACGCGCGTGCCAGCCAGGGCAGGCAGCGTGAAGAGCGTCAGCATTGGATCGACCTCCACGAGGATATCGATCTGGTGCTGCGTGACATGGCGGCGGATACGACCGACGGTAGTCAGGTACTCGCGCCGGAACGATGGCCGACTTTCAAAGACGGCGTGGTGGGTTAGCGACGGATGCAGTGCAAAGCACGACCGGCGATCGGCCAGGCTGATGATGTGCACCCGGTAGCCCCGATCGGCCAGCGCGTTGGCAACGACTGCTGTCATGCGCTCCGCCCCTGCGAACGCGTTCATGGTGCCCGTCAGGAAGCAGATGGTTGGCTGTCTGCTCATGTCCGTGTCCTCCAGGCATGCCGCCACATGACGATGCCGGCCGCAACGGTCAGCGCACCGGACACGGCGTAGCCGAGGATAGCGCCACGTGCGCCCCACGTCGGAATGGCGATGAAGTCCACCGCAACCGTTACCGCGCAGGCAATCCCCCATTTCATGGCAATCCAGCGGGGTTTGCGCAGGTACGCGGCCAGGATCGTGAATCCCACGTCGGCGAAGACCAGTGGCGAGGCAAGAACGGCCAGCCGCAGCAATGCGATGGCATCCGCAAAAGCGGAGCCATACAGGAAATGCACAATCCACGGGGCGAGCAGCGCCAGGGCTACCGCCCCACACGCCCCGACCACGAACAGGAAGGCGGCCAGTTTGAGCACGCCGCGGATGCCGGCGGCGCGGTTTGTATTCGCGTACACATAGAGCGGCGCGATGCCGCTTGCCAGAATGCCGGCGAGTGCCGTGAAGTTGTCGACGATCTGCGCCGTGGCCGCATAGGCCGCGAATTCCTCCGATCCGACATGGGGATGCAAGATCAGCTGGTCGATGCGACGGGCCGCCATCATCAGCATGAAGCTGACCCAGAACAGCGATCCGTCGCGCAGAAGCTGGCGCGTCAGCGCGCGTTCATGCCGCACCTGCTGCGTGGGCATATGCCGCCGGTATAGCGAACAGAGCAGGACTGCGGCCAGTGCCGGTTCCAGCGCGACTGCGACCGCATAGGCGCCTGCCGACTGCACGCCCCATGCCGCAAGCGCGCCTACCGCACCCACTTTGAGCGTGAGCGTCGCGACGTTGATCAATACGCCGGGGCGGGTCTGGGTGCGGGCCTGCATCCATGCGATGACGACGCCGAACGGTTCGCGCAGCAGGATGGCAAGGCCAAGGATCAGGGCCGGCCACCAGATCTGCATGGGCTGGCCGGTGATCAGCAGGATACCGGCGACCAGCATGTAGCCGCCCATCGCGGCCGCGAAGCGCAGCCGGAAGACATGGCTCAGCAATCGGTGCTGAGCCGCGGCGTCGGGCAGGGCAACGAGACGGGGAACAACCACCTCGCCACCGCAGATCAGCGCCACGGAGGCGCAGATGAAAACCAGGGACTGCGCATACTGGAACACGGCAAAGCCATCGGTGCCCAGCGCGCGTGCCAGCATGGCCACCACGCCGATGCCCGCAAGTACCTGCGTGCATCGGTCCAACAGCATCCAGCCGACATTGCCCGCTATGCGCCGGCGCATGGACGTGCGTGCCCAGGCTGTCCAGCCGTCGAATCTCCGAGCTCGTGGTAGAGGGCAAGCCAGCGATCGGCCGCGGCCGCGATACCGAAATGCTGGATGATACGTTCGCGGCCGATCCGGCGCTGTGCGGACGCACGATCTTCCGTCGCCAGCGCATGGTGCATCGTTCGGGCCAGGGCGCCAATGTCGTCGACGGGCACCATGACACCGAAGTCGCCCATCAGCTCAGCCACGCCTGGCGCGGCGGTGGACACCACGGGACATTGGCAGGCCAGTGCTTCGCCAATCACGAGCGGCATGCCCTCGACGCGCGAGGAGAGTACGAAGAGGTCGGCAGCGTTCAGCAACGCTGGAATATCGTGGCGCGTGCCGAGCAGCGTGATCTGGTCGCCCAGGTTGTGATGGGCGATCCTGGCTTCCAGCGCCGGCCGCTGCGGTCCGTCGCCGGCAATCAGCAGGCGCGCGGGTGCGGAACGGTCCATCTGCTGAAACGCGTCGATCAGCGCAACCTGCGCCTTTTCGGCGGCCAGGCGCCCGATATTCAGGACCAGGCGGGTGTTGGCGTCGATGCCGAGCTGCGCGCGCGTGCGCTCGCGCAGTTCGGCATCGGGCTGGAACTTGGCGGTGTCGATGCCGTTGTACATCACGCGCACGCGGTCGCTCGTGACCGCGCCGGCCCGGATCATCTCCGCACAACTGGTCTTGCTGACCTGCGTGGTGACCGTGCACCAGCGATTCGTGAGCCGATACAGCGTCATGCGCAACCTGCCGCCTTCGGAAAAGCTGTGCGCGGCACAGATCAGCGGCGGCAGGGCGGCGATGCGCGAGAGCACACGCGCAAACATGTTGGCGTGGAACATGTGCGAGTTCACGATGTCGGGCTGCCACTGGCTGGCAAAGTGTCGGGCCGCCGCAAGCGCCTGCGCCATCGACGTCGGCGTCTTGCGCATGTCCAGCATCAGCCGCTCCACGGCATCCGGCATGGGGACTTCGCAATCTGGCGTGAGGCTGATGAGGGCCACGCGGTTGCCGCGCGCGATGAACTCGCGCGCCAGCGCGGCAACCTGCTGTTCGGCCCCGCCCATGCGCAGGCCGGTGGTGACCAGGAGGATACGCAGGGGCCGGTCAGCGCCGGGCAATGCGTGTGAGTTCAACGTGCACCGTAGCCGGTAAGGAGGGTCCGCAGGGTCTTCATCGCGATCAGCAGATCCAGCGCGAACGAGCAGTGCTTCACGTAGTAGAGGTCGTAGCTGAGCTTGGTGACGGTTTCCTCGTGGGTACCCACATAGCCCTGCTGAACCTGTGCCCATCCCGACAGGCCGGGACGTACCAGGTGCCGATAAGGATAGTAGGCAATGCTGTGCGAGAACTGGTCCACCATGGGTACCTGTTCCGGGCGCGGTCCGATCAGGCTCATGTCGCCCTTCAGCACGTTCCAGAGTTGTGGAATTTCATCGAGGCGGTACTTGCGGATAATGCGACCCACGCGCGTGACGCGCGGGTCCTGCTTGGCGGCGAACTGGGCGGGGGCGTCGGCCTCGGTCGTCATGCTGCGGAACTTCAGCATTACGAACGGACGGCCGAACAGGCCCACCCGCGCCTGCCGGAACACCGCCGGTCCGGTGGATTCGAGACGGACCGCCAGGGCCACGAACACGCTCAGCGGCAAGGCCACGGGCGCCAGGCACAGCACGGCAAGGATATCTAGCAGGCGCTTGAAGTACCCGTAGAAGTAATGCTTGGCATAGTCGTCGAGGAAGTTCTCGTCGATATGCGCCAGACCGACCCGGCCGGTCAGCATTTCTCCGATGCGTTCCACGGAGTACATCCGGACGTGAGTCAGCTTCAGTTGCGACAGTGAGCGGGTGCGCTCAGGGTCGGCCGTGGCATTGCGGTCCACGATCAGCGCGTCGCAGCCGGTGGCCTCTTTCAGCGAGCGGATCTGTTCGATCCGGTGTGCGCTGGGCGGAGTTGCCCCGGGCATGCTCAGGATGGTCTCTAGCTGGGCAAGTGTGGCTGGGTCGAAGTATCCGAACACCGGCACATAGTTGCGGACAAACAGGCGATATCCAAACCACGCCCAGGCCAGCGTGCCGAAGTAGCTGAGCAGCAGTGCCACGCGCGAGTATTCGAGGCGGAGGATGGCAAAGGCCAGCAACATCGCGACGAAGGACAGTGTCACCGACAGCCCCACTACGCTGTTGCCTTCGGCGGCCGGCAGGTGCAGCGAACGTAGCGTCAAGGCGAAGGCGCAGAAGTAGGCGGCACAGGACCAGACCAGAGTGCGGGTAAACAGCCCCGTGACCAGGCCAGTCTGGCGTAAGAAGACTTCCACGGCGAAAATGGACAAGCCCAGCAAGAGCAGGCCAAACAGCGCCCAACCCACCATCCGGCTGGCTCGCCGGATGGTTTCGGATCCACGGGCGCGCACCGCTGGTGTCGAGCGGGGAATACTATTGGTTTTCGTCATTCGCGATTCTAGCCATACGTCCGCCGTCTTTCCGGGTTGCATCGGCCCGGCCTACCAAAATTGCAATCCGCATCAAGTTCGCAGGGGGCGTTGTCTTGACCGGCCGACAGGTATGATGGCCGAAGGCGGGTGGATGAAGACGCACAATTGGTCCCAACTGGACGCGAAACAAGACCGTGCCGCCACAAAGGCAGGGATCGGGTCTTCCGATAACGGCGCCCGATTATAACTGCGCAACTGGCGGGACATTCCGGGAATGTGCGCCAAGATACGATATGCCACCAGCAAATGTCGCGACCGGTTGGGCGAAGACTCCAGCGGGTGGTTACCGAGACTTCACAATCCGGCACAATGCTGCCTTGTTACCGAATACTGCGCCGGCTTTCACCTGTGGTGAGCCCGGACTCAATCAACGGAATGCTCATGCAAATTGATCCCTCGATCTTCAAGGCCTATGACATCCGCGGCATCGTCGGCAAGTCGCTGACGCCGGAGGTGGCCCGTTCTATTGGCCTGTCGTTCGGCTCCGCCGCCGTCGAAATTGGCGAGAAAGCCGTGGTCGTCGGCCGCGACGGCCGCCTGTCCGGCCCGGACCTGCTCGGTAGCCTCGTGGAAGGCCTGCGCGCGGCCGGCGTCGATGTGATCGACCTCGGCATGGTCGCCACGCCGATGGTCTATTTCGGCACCAACGTCGAACTGGACGGCCGCCAGGCGACGTCCGGCATCATGGTCACCGGCAGCCACAACCCGCCCGACTACAACGGCTTCAAGATGGTGCTGGGGGGCAAGGCGATCTATGGCGACCAGATCCAGGCACTGCGCCAGCGCATCGAGGCTGGTCAGTTCACCCAGGGTGCGGGCGGTTACACGCGCGTCGATATCCGCCAGCAATACCTCGATCGCATCGCCGGCGACGTGAAGCTCGCCCGCCCGATGAAGATCGCACTCGACGCCGGCAACGGCGTGGCCGGCGCGTTCGTGGGCGACCTGTTCCGCGCGCTCGGCTGTGAAGTGGTCGAGCTGTTCTGCGATGTCGACGGCCATTTCCCGAACCACCATCCGGACCCCGCGCACGTGGAAAACCTGCAGGACCTGATGCAATCGCTGCGCGACACGGACTGCGAGCTGGGCCTGGCCTTTGATGGCGATGGCGACCGCCTCGGCGTGGTGACCAAGGACGGCCAGGTCATCTTCCCGGACCGGCAGCTGATGCTGTTCGCCGAGGAAATCCTGGCGCGCAATCCGGGCCAGCAGATCATCTACGACGTGAAATGCACGGGCAAGCTGGCGCCGTGGATTCGCGAGCACGGCGGCCAGCCGCTGATGTGGAAGACCGGCCATTCGCTGGTCAAGGCCAAGCTCAAGGAAACGGGCGCACCGATCGCCGGCGAGATGAGCGGCCACGTGTTCTTCAAGGACCGCTGGTACGGCTTCGACGACGGCCTGTACACGGGCGCGCGCCTGCTGGAAATCCTGTCGCGCCACGCCGATCCGAGCGCCGTGCTGAACGCGCTGCCGAATTCGAACTGCACGCCGGAGCTGCAGCTCAAGTGCGCAGAAGGCGAGGCGTTCACGCTGCTCGACAAGATCCGCGCCAACGCGAAGTTCGACGGCGCAAAGGAAGTGATCACGATCGATGGCGTACGCGTGGAATATCCCGATGGCTTCGGCCTGGCGCGTCCGTCGAACACCACGCCCGTGGTGGTGATGCGCTTCGAGGCCGACAACGATGCCGCGCTGGCGCGCATCCAGGCCGAATTCAAGCGGGTGATCCTCGCGGAAAAACCGGATGCAAAGCTCCCGTTCTGAGGCCGTGCAGGCGTCGGCCCTAACGACGCCGGCGCCGCTGGCGGCCGTAGCGGCGCGCGCCATGCCGGAGCGCCCGCGCATCCTGATCGTCAAGGTGTCTTCGCTGGGCGACGTCGTGCACAACATGCCCCTGGTGCATGATCTGCGCGCACGCTGGCCCGAGGCCGAGATCAACTGGGTGGTGGAGGAGGGCTATGTCGACCTGGTCCGGCTGCTGCCCGAAGTGCGTCACGTGATTCCGTTTGCGTTGCGGCGCTGGCGCAAGCGTTTCTGGCAGGGAGGCACATGGTCCGAAGTCGGGGCGCTGCGCGACGCGATTCGCGCGCAACCCTACGACGCCGTGCTGGAGACGCAGGGCCTGCTCAAGACGGCGATCGTGGCCCGCACCGCGGCGCGCGCCGCGGGCGCGCCCGTCATCGGCCTTGGCAATGCCACGCAGGGCTCGGGCTACGAGCCCGCCGCGCGGCTGCTCTACACGGCGCCGGTCAAGGTGCCGCGCCAGACCCACTCGGTGCGGCGCTCGCGACTGCTGGGCGCGGCGCTCACGGGCATCACGCCACCGGAGCCACCGCGCTTCTTCGGCCCGGCCGCCAATACGCTGCATATCGACGATCCACTCTGGGCCGGCTTGCCGGCACGCTACGCGGTCTGCTTTCATGCCACCGCGGGTGCGAAGAAGCGCTGGCCCGTGGCGAACTGGCACGCGCTCGGAAAGAAGCTCCATGCGGAAGGGCTGACGGTGCTGCTGCCGTGGGGTAATGAGGCGGAACGTCGCGATGCCGAGGCGCTGGCCGCAGGCATGCCCGGTGCACAGGTCCTGCCGCGCTTCTCGGTGATGCAGGGCTTCGGGCTGATCAACCGTGCCGAAGTGGTGATCGGCGTCGATACCGGTTTGGTCCATATTGCGGCGGCGCTGTGCCGGCCCACTGTCGAGATCTATACCGCCACCTGGCGCTGGAAGACCGAAGGGTACTGGTCGGAGCGCGTCGCCAACGTGGGCGACGACGGCGTGGTGCCGACCGTCGAGGAAGTCCATGCCGCCGCGCGGCGCGTGCGCGGGGTGCCCGCCTGATGCTTCGTCTGGTTTATACCCTGTTGTGGCTGGTGATCCTGCCACTGGCGTTGCTGCGCCTGGTCTGGCGTTCGCGCAAGGAACCCGGCTACATCCAGCATGTGGGCGAGCGTCTGGGACGGTATGACGGGTTGTCGTCGACCGGGCCGTGGCTGTGGGTGCATGCGGTATCCGTGGGCGAAACGCGTGCCGCGCAGCCGCTGATCGATGCGCTGCTGGCCGCCTATCCACAACACCGGCTGCTGCTGACGCACATGACGCCGACCGGCCGCCAGACGGGCGCGCAGCTCTATGGCAACCATCCGCGCGTGCAGCAGTGCTACCTGCCGTACGACGTGCCCTGGCTGGTGCGACGCTTCCTGGCGTATTTTCGGCCCGATGCCGGCCTGATCATGGAAACGGAAGTGTGGCCGAACCTGGTGCACGTGACGCGGCGCGTCGGCGTGCCGCTGTTCCTGGTCAATGCGCGGCTGTCGCCGCGCAGCTACCGGCGGACGGCGCGCTTCGGCAAGGCTGCTGCTGCGCTGTACAACGACTTTACGATGGTGCTGGCGCAAACGGCGGGCGACGCCGAGCGCTATCGCGCGCTGGGCGTGAGGGCGGTACAGGTTACCGGCAACCTGAAGTTCGACATGCAGCCGCCGGAAGCCGGTGTCGTGCGTGGCCAGATGCTACGGCGCGCATTTGGCGATCGCCACGTGCTGGCCGCCGCCAGCACGCGCGAGGGCGAGGAGCCGCTGATCCTGGAAGCGTTCTCGCGCTGGCCTGGCGCGCAACGCGCCGCGCTGCTGCTGGTGCCGCGCCATCCACAGCGCTTTGACGAGGTCGCGGCGATGGCCACGCGTGCCGGATTCACCGTACAGCGCCGCAGCGCACTCGACATCGAGCGGATCGATTCGCCCATCACCGCCGACATTGTGCTCGGCGACTCGATGGGCGAGATGGCGATGTACTACGCGGCATCGGACATCGCCTATATCGGCGGCAGCCTGATCCCGCTGGGCGGGCAGAACCTGATCGAATCCTGCGCGGTGGGGACGCCGGTGCTGATGGGGCTCCATACGTTCAACTTCGCCCAGGCCACCGAGGATGCGATTGCCGCGGGGGCCTGCGAACGCGTGGCCAATGCCGACGAACTGATGGCCACCGCCGCGGCGATACTCGACGATCCGGCCCGCCTGGCGGACATGCGCGCCCATGCGCTGACCTTCGCCGGCCTGCATCGCGGGGCGACCGTGCGAACGCTAGGCGCACTCGCGCCAGTGTTGCGCTGACATACAGGCGGTCATCCGGCGGCTAGACTGTTTGTATTTGTGGACGTTGCGGCACGCGTCCGGCAACCTGGAAAGGAGTCGATCCATGCAAAGCGTTCTGCGCCCCTTCGCCATGAGTGTGTTGTTCGGCGCCACAGCCATGATGGCCGCATGCGCCACGGGCCAGCCGCCCGACAATCCGTCGGCCAGCGTCAGCCTCAACGAAACGCGTTCGGGCGGCCCCAGCCGCTGGGAGCTCGTACGCTGGCAGCGTGCCGATGGCACGTTGCGTGACATTCCCCATGGCGACAACGGCGAGCCGATCGTCTTCAACTTCAGCGATGGCATCGACTCGTCGCAAGGCACGGTCAGCGGGACCAGCGGCTGCAACCGCTTCACCGGCGGCTACGGCAAGACTCCCACCGGCATTCGCTTCGACCGCATCGCTGGCACGCGCATGGCCTGCCCGGGATCGCGCATGGAGCTGGAAGCGGCCTTGCTCAAGGCGATGCAGACGCCGTTCGCGACCATCGGCACGCAGCCGTCCGCGGGCACCACGGGCCGCCAGGTCATCTGGAAAGCGGTCGATGGCGACCTGCTGCAGTTCGTGGAGCGCGAGGGCGTGGGCCGGCGCGGCGACAAGGTCGATCCTGCTACCGGGGCCACCGGCGCCAAGGAGAAGATCGTCTATATCGACGCCCAGCGCGTGGAATGCTCTGGCGTGGGCAAGATGCAGTGCTACCGCTGGCGGGAGTCTCCCGACGCCCCGTGGCAGCTCTGGTACGGGCCGATCGAGGGCCTCGATTTCGAGTCGGGCGTCAGCTACAAGCTGCGGGTACGCGAGTATCAGGTGCCGAACCCGCCCGCCGATGCATCGGCCATTCGCTGGCAGTTGCTCGATGTGGTGGAGCGGCGGCGTGGGGGGTGACCGGACAATCGTTTAAAATGGCCGGTTAAATTTCAATGTCCGCCAGGTGACGTATGGTCATCTGACGGATTCACGACGCCCCAAGCCCTGTCCATGACCGCCAGCAAGCACCGGCTATCCACGATGGCCGACTTTCTTATCTTTGCCTTTCCGATTCTGATCCTGTGCGTCCCGCGGGGCGCCGGGGTGTTTCTGGCGGGGGTGGTGCTGCTGGCGTTGCTGGGCTGGCGCGAGATGGGCCGCGCATGGCGCCAGCATGCGGATGTGCTGGTGCCGCTGACCATCGCGGTGTTCGCGTTCATGGTGGTCTACGTGGGGTCCAAGCTGTATTTCCATACGCCGTGGAACGTCATCGACAACCCGTCGCGGGCATTGCTGGCGATCCTGACCTGCTGGGTGATCGTTCGCGTGGCGCCCAATGCCGACCGGCTCTGGCAAGGCATCACCGTCGCGTTGTGCGTAACCTTGCTGATCGTTTTCTTCCAGCATTTCGTGCAGGGTAACGGTAGGCC
>OUNM010044381.1_pt1 | contig 13297 bp, 8 predicted proteins | sample 1769961 | NCBI WGS metagenome assembly OUNM01 (sample SAMEA3914820, study PRJEB12502) | metagenome | biome: forest; material: soil | place: USA | collected 2012-03-12 | depth 0.3 m | reverse complement strand
TTCACCAACCGCCTGTTCGACGCGGTCGAGGATCTGCTCGGCCTCGCCCGCCACACGATCAAGGTCGGCGTGATGGACGAGGAGCGCCGCACCTCGGCCAATCTCGCCGCCTGCATCCATGCGGTGAAGGACCGCATCGTCTTCATCAATACCGGCTTCCTCGACCGCACCGGCGACGAGATCCACACCTCGATGCAGGCCGGGCCGATGGTGCCCAAGGGCGAGATGAAGACCTCGGCCTGGATCAAGGCGTACGAGGATCGCAACGTCCAGATCGGCCTGGCCTGCGGGCTCGGCGGCAAGGCGCAAATCGGCAAGGGCATGTGGGCCGCGCCCGACCGCATGGCCGACATGCTCGACCAGAAGATCGGCCATCCGATGACCGGCGCGACGACCGCCTGGGTCCCCTCGCCCACCGCGGCGACACTCCACGCCACGCATTATCACCAGGTCGACGTGTTCGAGCGCCAGAAAGTCCGTGCGGCAGAGCCGGTCGCGAGCCTGAACGACCTGCTCTCGGTCCCGCTCGCGCTCGGCCGCAACTGGACTCCGCAAGAAGTTCGCGCCGAGCTCGACAACAATGCCCAGGGCATTCTCGGCTATGTCGTGCGCTGGGTCGACCAGGGGGTCGGCTGCTCGAAAGTCCCCGACATCCACGATGTCGGCCTGATGGAAGACCGCGCGACCCTGCGCATCTCGAGCCAGGCACTCGCCAACTGGCTGCTCCACGGCGTCACCACGCCCGAGGAGATCGAGGCCGCGTTCGGCCGCATGGCGATCAAGGTCGATGCCCAGAATGCAGGCGATCCGGCGTACAAGCCGCTCGTCGATAATGCGGATGGCCCGGCGTTCCAGGCTGCGCGTGCGCTGGTGTTCGACGGCGTTGTCCAGCCCAATGGTTATACCGAGCCGCTGCTCCATCGCTTCAGACAGCACGCCAAGGCGGAGAGTTGAATCGAACCTCGTACCGGACTTGACCGGGCAGGCACTGGAATAGCGCCGCTTCAGTCCCTTACGACTCGCCCGGCCAGATTATCCAACCCAAGAAAAAGGGGCGGCATCGCTGCCGCCCCCGGATATGCCATCGAACAATCGTCGATCAGGTCGCGCGGACGCCGTCGCCGCGGCAGACGTTCACATTCTCGAACTCCTGCTCGTAGCCGTCGCTGAACTTGATCTTGATGTCGTACATGCAGACGTCACCATTGCCCATGGTGAAGCTCGACTTGGTGTTCGGCTTGATCGGATAGTCGAGATAGACTTCCTGCCACGTCTGATTGGTGCCGGCCTGCGCATACCACACGCGCTGGACCGAAACGCTGCCATTGGTGTTGTTCACATAGAAGCTGCGCCCGTCCGCCATGGCAGCGGTCGGAAGAGCCAGCATGGCAACGGCGGAGACAGCCGCCAAGGTCTTTGAAAGGTAAGTCATCGAAACCCCCCTCGGATGTACCAGAGTTTGTCCGTTGGCTTGGTAAGCTTTACAGGATGAGCGAACCTTACGCCACCCTCTGAATGCCTCGGAGTGCGCCGGGATTATTGGATAAAATGGTCTTCGACCCATGCTATTCGCGCGCCGGGACCAATTTTTTGTTTCTTGCGCAACCATTCAATGAAAATCGCGCGATTTGGGCAGGATACGGACGTTGCGCGGGTGCCGCCCATGCGCGTCGGCGGTGTAACGCGGGTCCGGCCCCAGGTTGATATCGGCACGCGCGGTCGGGGGCGGCGCGACATGGTCCTCCGACAGGCGCTGAAGCTCATGCGTGCGGTCGGTCACGCGCGCGCCGATCAGGTGGACGACGCTGCCTTCGTTCGAGGCGCTACGCTGCACTTCGCCTTCGATGGTCATCAGCCGCGATCCCATCACCTGCAGCCGCTGCGTCTCGAACACCCGTGCCCAGAGCAAGGCGTTGGTGATCCCGGTCTCGTCCTCCAGCGTGATGAAAATCGCGTTTCCGGTGCCGGGACGCTGACGGACGAGGACGACGCCGGCAACGGTGACGCGCGAGCCGTTGCGCGCGGCCGAGACCTCGGCACAGGTCTTCACGCCCTCGGCCCTGAACATGCCGCGCAGGAACTGCATCGGATGGCCTTTGAGCGACAGCCGGGTGACCTGGTAGTCGGCCGTGACTTCCTCGCTCAGCGGCATGGCCGGGAGCCGCGCGTCTTCTTCCTCGCCAAGCTCGCGCGCGTCGGCCGCAGCGAACAAGGGAAGCTGGCTCGACGGCGTCCGGCGCACTTCCCACAAGGCATCGCGCCGCCCCTGTCCGAGCGATCCCCAGGCATCGGCATCGGCGAGCAGGCGCAACGCACGTGACGGCAGCGACGCACGCTGCGCCAGTTCCTCGATCGAGACAAACGGCCCGGTCGCGCGGGCATCGCTCAGCGCCTTGGCCCAATCCTCGCGGAAGCCGTCGACCTGCCGCAACCCCAGCCGCAGCGCGAGGCCGCGCGCACCGGGTTCGAGGCTGTTGTCCCAATGGCTCGCATTGATGTCGATCGCGCGCACCTCGACCCTGCCTTTTTCCTGCGCGTCACGGACGATTTGCGCCGGCGCGTAGAACCCCATCGGCTGCGAATTGAGCAAGGCGCAGGCGAACACCGCGGGATGGAAGCATTTGAGCCAGGCCGAGACATAGACCAGCCGCGCAAACGCCAAGGCATGGCTTTCGGGAAAGCCGTAGCTGCCGAACCCCTTGATCTGGTTGTAACAGCGTTCGGCAAAGTCGCGCTGATAGCCGCGCCTGACCATGCCATCGATCATCTTGGCTTCGAAATTGTGGATCGTGCCGACATTGCGGAACGTCGCCATCGCGCGGCGCAGCCGGTTGGCATCCTCGGGCGAGAATTTGGCGGCGACGATCGCGAGCTTCATCGCCTGTTCCTGGAACAACGGCACGCCCATCGTCTTGCCGAGCACTTCCTTGAGCTCGTCCGGCCGACCGAGGCGCGGATCGGGTGCGGGAAACTCGATCTTTTCCTTGCCCGAGCGCCGTCGCAGATAGGGATGCACCATATTGCCCTGGATCGGGCCGGGACGGACGATCGCGACCTGCACCACCAGGTCGTAGAAGATGCGCGGCTTCAATCGCGGCAGCATGCTCATCTGCGCGCGGCTCTCGACCTGGAACAGCCCCAGGCTGTCGCCCTTGCAGAGCATCTCATAGACCGCGGGCACTTCGGCCGGGATCGTATCGAGCGTGTGGCGCTCGCCCCCGCTATTCTCGATCAGGTCGAACGCCTTCTTGATGCAGGTCAGCATGCCGAGCGCGAGCACGTCGACCTTCATCAGCTGGAGCGCGTCGATATCGTCCTTGTCCCATTCGATGAAGGTGCGGTCCTCCATCGCGGCATTGTGGATCGGCACGGTCTCGTCGAGCCGGTCCTGGGTCAGCACGAACCCGCCGACATGCTGCGACAAATGCCGCGGGAATTCGAGCAACTGGTCGACCAGCTCCTTCAATCGCGCGACCTCGGGATTGGCGAGATCGAACCCGGTCTGGGCGACGCGCGCTTCCTCGAAATGGCTCGAATAACTTCCCCAGACGGTGCTCACGAGCCGCGAGGTGACGTCCTCGCTCATCCCCAGTGCCTTGCCGACCTCGCGCACCGTCGAGCGCGAGCGGTAATGGATCACCGTCGCGGCGATCGCGGCACGATGGCGGCCGTAGCGCCGGTAGACGTACTGCATCACTTCCTCGCGCCGCTCATGCTCGAAATCGACATCGATATCGGGCGGCTCGTTGCGCTCGGCCGAGACGAAGCGCGAAAAGAGCAGGTCGAACTTCATCGGATCGACCGAGGTCACGCCGAGAATGAAGCAGACCACCGAATTGGCCGCCGATCCCCGCCCCTGGCACAGGATCGGCGGGTCGCAGGTTCGCGCGAAGTTCACGACGTCATGGACGGTGAGGAAATAGGGCGCATAGCCGCGCTGACGGATCAGCGTGAATTCCTCGTAGAGCAAGGCGTAGAGCTTGTCGGGAACCCGATAATCATAGCGTTCGAGCGCGGTCTGCCAGACGAGATGCTCGAGCCAATCCTGTGGGTCCCAGCCCGGCGGCACCGGCTCGTGCGGATATTCGTAGCTGAGATCGTCGAGCGTGAAGCTGATCCGGGAGAGCAGCTTTTCGCTCTCGGCCAGTGCTTCCGGATAGCGTTTGAACAACCTGGCCATCTCTGCAGGCGGCTTGAGAAAACGCTCACCATTCGCTTCGAGCAGCCGGCCGGCCTCCTTCACGTTCGAGCCCTTGCGGATGCAGGTGACGACGTCGTGGAGCTGACGTTGTTCGGATGTCGCATAGAGTGCATCGTTGGTCGCAAGCATCGGTACGCGTGTGGTGCGGGCGATGTTGGCGAGTTGCTCGGTCCGCCGCCGGTCGCGCCCGCCGCGCGGCATCGCCACGCCGAGCCACAGGCGATCGTCGACGACGCGCCTTAGCCGCTTGAGCGTTGCCTCCAACGATCCGTCACCCCGAACTTGTTCCGCGGTCCAACTCACCACTTGGGCTGTCGCCTGTTGCTCGTTGGATGCCGGGACAGGCCAGGCATGACGGTGAGGGAATGGGATGACGTTGGTCTCGACAACCTCGTCCTCGCCGAGCCGCAGCATCCCGCGGTCCTGTTCCTCGTCGATCCGCCGGCTGAACGGCAATTCCTCGACTTCCCCGGGATCGAAACTGCTCTCGGGCAGCACGATCAGCATCAGCTCTTCATGGTGCGCGATCAGGTCGCCGAGATCGAGCAGGCACCCGCCCTTGATCGCGCGGCGATTGCCCAACGTCAGCAGTCGGGTCAGCCGTCCCCAGCCGAGCCGCGTCGCAGGATAGGCGACCACGTCGGGCGTACCGTCGCGGAACACCAGCCGCGCCCCGACCACCAGTCGGAAATCGACTCCCGGCTCGGGCAGGTCTGGCGGCGGCGGGAAGTCCTCCCATGGCCGGTCGGCCTCGTGCCGCGCCTTTGCCCTGGCCCAGGCCTCGCTCCATTTCTCGCGTGCCTCGCGCAGCGCGACATGCGCGCGCACCACGCCCGCGACGGTGTTGCGATCGGCGATACCGATGCCGCGCATCCTCAGCGCGATCGCGTGGCCGACCATCTCGCCGGGATGCGATGCGCCGCGCAGGAACGAGTAATTGGTGGCCGCGACCAGTTCGGCAAAGCCCGTCACGCGAACACCCCATGGATGTACCAGCCCGGCTCCTGCACTTCGTCGTACAGACCATGGCGGAAGATCCAGAAGCGTCGCCCACGGCGATCCTCGACGCGGTAATAATCACGCGTCGGCGCCTGGCGGCTGGTCCACCACGGCGCGGCGATCCGTTCGGGGCCCTCGACACGCGCGACTTCGTGCAGGATGCGCCGCCAGCGGAACTGGCGCGGCGGGCCATCGGGAACCTCGGAGGCAACATGGTCGATCAACTGCGGCGGGTCGAACAGGTGGATCGGGCGGAGCGGCGGTTCGCCTTCTTCCGGCACATCCCACGGATCGGCCGGCGCGGGGTCGACCGCGGGGAGCATCAATTCGGCCTGTTCGGGCAGATGGCGGTCGCGCGGGGCGAAGCGGCGCACGCGGTTGCGCCCCAACCGGGTCGACAGGCGGTCGACCAGTTGCGCCAGCTCGGCCTCGGCCACCGTACCGCCTTCGAGCTTCAGTTGCGCCGCGTCGAACCGTTCGGCGACGGGCACGTCGAGCCGGATCAGGTCGAAGCCGAACCCCGGGTCGATCGGGTCGGACAAGGTCTCGATCCGCTCGCGGAACAGCCGCATCACTGCCTCGACGTCGCGGCTCGGCCGCCCGGTCTCGACCGCCAGCCGCTGGACCAGCCCGTCGGTGCGGAAGAAGCGCGCCTCGAACCGCCGTCCGCCTTCGTGAGCCTCTTCCATCACCGCCGCCACCTCGCCGAGCAATTCGCCCAGGATGGTCAGCGCGAAGGTGGTTTTCGCCACCGGCTCGACGAACCGGCGCTCGACGCGCACCGGCAAGCGGACGATGCGCGGGGTGAGCGGGCTGTCGGCCTCGCCCATCATGCGGCGGACCTGGGTCGCGGCGTCGGTCCCGAACCGCGCGGCGATCGCCGAGAGCTGGCGCACCGCGACATCGCCCACGGTCTTGAGCCCCGCCCTCTTGAGCGCAGTCGTCACCTCGTCCTCGAGCCCGAGCGCCGCCACCGGCAGGCGGCGCACCGCCTCGTCCTCGCTCGCGCCGACGCTGCGATACCGCGCCAGCGCGCGTGCCGCGTCGGGATTGCCGGCAAAGGCATGGCGCGCGACGACGCCGAGCCGACCGAACCGCGCGACAATGTCGTCGCCGAGCGGCCCCTCACCCCCGAACAGATGCGCGCAGCCGGTCACGTCGAGCACCAGTCCGTCGGGCGCGTCGAGCATTACCCAGGGGGTGTAGCGCGAGCAGCCATCCGCCAGCCGTTCGAGCCAGACATGGTCGTCGTGCGGCGCGTGATCATAGGCATCGAGTTCGGCGACCCGCGCGCGCGCATCGGCCAGCGTCATCCCGCGCTCGATCCCCAACCGCGCGGCTTCCTGGTCGACCGCGTAGAGCCGCAGCGCACCCTTGACCTTCTCCGCCACCGCGAACGGCACGCCCGATTGCTGCGCGAACAGATGCGGACGCGTCAGCCGCAGCCGTTCAACCGGCAGCCACGGGAAGAACAGCGCCAGGAAGCGCCGGTCGTTCGGGGGGCTGGAAGCAGCGTCGTTCACGATTCCACTCCACGCGCCATTGCCGGCCGGCGGGACCGGCGCGGCGACGCAACAAGGTGATGTCGAACACCGGATAGCCCGGTGCTCCTTCGGGCGTGCCGTCGGCCAGCGACAGCGACGGCGCGGGCGCGACCTGCCAGCGCGTGTCGGCAACGCTGGGGCATTCGCGCGCCCCGGCCCGGAGCAGCAGCACCGTCACGCCGGACGCTTCGGCCGCGAGCATCAGCCGCCGCGTCGCGGTGAGATCGAGTCCCCTGGAATCGCCCCAGGTCTCGACCACCAGGGCACCCAGCCCGGCGCAGCGCGCGGCATCGTTCGCCGCCTTGAGCAAGGCGGCATCGTCCGCCACCAGTCCGAGCAGCACGTCGCGGCCATCGAGCCCGAGTTCGCCGAGCCCCGTCGCGTAGAGCCGCCCGCACGCTTTCTCCGCCGTCTCGGTCCTGAGCCACAACAATGCCTTTCCTGTGCCCCTACTCCCCTCTCCTGCACGCAACGCCAGCATGGCGGCGAACCCGGCAAGGCTGCCGGCATCCTCCCCCTCCCCGGTCATCAATTCGTGCAGCCGTCCGCTCGCCAGCCCGCCGCCCAGCCAGCGATCGACTCCATCGTGTCCGGTGGCGAAGCGCCCGCCGGTGTCGGCCGGACGCACGCCCTCCATCCGCGCGATGCGGCGACGCAACCGGGCGAGTGAGGCTACCGACTCGGGCATATCATTGTTCATGATATGTTCTCATCGGCAGAACGCAATGATTCTTTGCGGCTGGCTGACTCGTACGTAGGAGTGCGACGTTAGCGACGTTGCGGCGCTCTCTTCCTCGTCATCCCGGCCTTGTGCCGGGATCCGCCGTGCCCCACCGCCCGGACCAAGAGCCTCCAGCCCCGCGCCTGCCTCCCGGCGGATCCCGGCACAAGGCCGGGATGACGACGGAGGGAATGATTCACGCGTAGGGTTGTGACGTTAGCGACGCCAACATTCAGCGCGTCCCGATCACCCGTATGCCCCAAGGCGGCAGATCGATCGTCGCCGGATCGACCGCACGATCGCTGTCGAGCAGGTCCACCCATCCGTCGCCCAAATCCGCCAGCGCCGGCCGCACCGACGCACCGCCGGTATTCGCCAGCACCAGGACGCGCCGCTCGCCCAATTGCCGCAGCACGCACACCGCCGTCGAACCGTCGTTGCATAACAGCCGTTGATCCCCCTGCCGAAGCTCGGGCCGTGCCGCCCGCAATGCGAGCAGCGCACGGTAATATTCGTAGAGCGAGCCCGCATGGCCGCGCTCCTCGGCGAGTGAAGCACCATCGCCGTCGCGGTTGAATCGATTCGCCCACGCCATCGCATCTTTTTCGTACCAGATCGCCGAGCCCGGCGCGTCGAGGTCGGCGCTCCAGCGATACGCTTCGCGCAGCCCGATATGCGCGCCATCGGTCTTCACACGCGGATCGACACGCCCGCGCATGCCCAGTTCCTGCCCGTAATAGATCGACGGGACCCCACGCATCAGCAGGGTCAGCGCCGCTCCGATCCGGGCCTTGCGATCGTCGCCGCCGATCGCCGACATGAAGCGGTCCATGTCGTGATTCTCGAGGAACAGGATCCGGCCCTTACCGTCCGGCGCTGTGCCGCTCGCCGCGAGCGCCTTGACGATCGCCGCCTTGTCCATCTTTTCGAGCGCGAAGCGTAGCGGGAAAGCGAACACCATGTCGCTATCGCCCTTGGTCAGCCAGGCATCGCCCGATCCCCAATCGGCCTGCTCGGCGATGATCCGCGCTGCCGGGTTGCGCGTCCGGATGGCCTTGAACACCGGTGCCCAGAAATCGGCGAACAGATCGGTCAGGCGATGCTTGTTGTCGAGATCGTCCATCATATGGTCGATCCGGAACCCGTCGACGCCGTCCCTGAGCGAGCCGTCGCCATGCGGGTCGATCCAGTGGACCAGCAGCCGGGTGAAATAGTCGCGCACCGCGGGCGACTTCAGGTTGACCATCGAGATGCCGGTCCAGCGCCCGTCATAGCCCGGCCAGGCCGGCACGCCGAGGAACGGTTCGGGCTCCTCGTTGGTCTTTGGCCGGTTGTAGAGGATGTACGGCCCGTACTTGGCCCCCGGCCGCCCGCGCGACGAGGTCAGCCAGGGATGCCCCTCGGCGAGGTACTGGAATTCCTCGTCGAGATAGACTTTCAGCCCCCGGGCATGCGCCGCTCGGACGAAGGCGACATAATCCTCCATCGTCCCATAGGCCCGATCGATCGTCTCAAAATCGGTCGCGAAGTAATTGTGATAAAAGGGCGATGGCTGGATCGGCGTGAGCAGCAGCGAGGTGACGCCGAGCGCTTTGATGTCGTCGAGGCCCGCGGTCAGGCCCTTGAGGTCGCCGATCCGGTCGCCGTCCGAATCGCGGAAGCTGCGGAAGAAGATGTGGTAGATCACCTCGTCGCGCATCGCCGCGGAGGTCAGCTTTTCGGGTGGCGCGGCGGTCGCGGGTGCCGCGAGCAGCAACGCCGCGAGCGCCAGGCCGAGCGTGCGGATCACGCCTCGAACAATATCGGGTTGAGCGGCGTTTCGATCACCTCACCGACCCTGGCGCCAGGGCACCATGTTTCCCAGTCATTCTGCTGCTGCGTGTTTTCGGGCGCCTTCAGTACCATGTCGCGGTCCATGTAGATGACCGTCATCACCGATCGCGGATCGTGCGAGCGATTGGGCCCGGCGCGGTGGAAGGTCCAGCCGAGATGAAAGCTGACCTCACCCAGGTCGAACGGCCCGTCGACGATCGGGAAGCCGTGCTTCTCCATATCGGCGGTGATCTGCGCCTCGCTCTCGTCCGAGATGCCGAGGTCGCGGCCGAATTCGACATGCTGACTGCCCTGGAAGAACGCCAGCGGGCCCATGTCCTGGGGCACGGCCTGCAAGGGCACCCAGGCGGTGATCGTGCGATCGCTGGAAACGGGCCAGTAATATTGGTCGGCGTGCGCGGGCGTGATGCCCCCGCCCGGCTCCTTGTACAGCGACTGGTCGTGATAGAGCCGCACGCCCTCGACCTGCAGCAAGGCCGCCGCGATCCCGGCCAGGCGCTTGCCGAATACGAACTCGCGCGGCGTCCCGCCCTCGACCCACAGGTTCATCACCTGGAGGAATGCCCTGTCGTAGGTCGAGCGCTCTTCGAGCGGCTTGGTCTGGGTGTTGAGCGCGATCGTCTGCTCGGTGATCGCACGGCCATAATGGTCGAGCGTCGCGGCATCGAACACGTTCTTGAGCCGGATGAAGCCGTCGCGGGCGAAGCGCGCGATCTGGTCGGGAGTCAGCTGATAGGGGCTGTCGATGTCGACACTCATCTGGATCAAGTTCCTGTTATCGAACGCCATCTTTTTGCCCGACGACTGAACGGACGTCCATCGTGCGCGTTGTTTACGCATACGAATACACAGGCGAATACGGAGGTCGAAATGCCCCAGGGCGACAAGTCAGCCTATACCGACAAGCAGAAGCGCAAGGCGCAGCATATCGAGCAAGGCTATGAGGAGCGCGGGACGCCGAAGAAGGAAGCCGAGGCGCGCGCCTGGGCAACGGTGAACAAGGAGTCCGGCGGCGGCAACAAGTCCGGGTCGGGCCGCGGCCGCAAGGACACGCACGTCTCCTCGTCGCGCGGCGGGCGGGCGCACAAATCGGGATCGGCGGAGCAGCGCTCGGCCGCGGCGCGCAAGGGATGGGACACCAGGCGCCGCAACGGCACCGCCTGAGCTGGTTGACTCGGGGCGCACCCTGCCTAGTCTCATCGGTGGCCGTACAGGCGGCCATCGGTCCGCGAACAGGGTAGAACCCGCCTGTCCTTTCAGAAGGTACATCCCTTCTTTCTGCCCGTGCGCGCGGACCCGGGCGATGAGGAAGAAGGCATGACCACGCTCCCCGAGCGCCCCAGCCTCGACTGGCTGAAGAAGACCGCCAAGCAGCAACTCGACATGCTGCGCGCGACCGATCCGAATGCGAAACTTGCCGACGCGCAGCGCCTGCTGGCGCGCGACTACGGCTTTCCGAGCTGGCACAGGTTGAAGGCGCATGTCGAGGCACAGACCCCGGCTGCGGCGCCCACCGCCGACGATATAGCCGCGGCGTTCCTGCTGCGCGTTGCAGAGGGCGATATCGACCGCGTCCGCGCCGCGATCGCTGCCGCGCCCGGTTTTGCCAATATCGTCGGCCCTCATCCCTTCTGGGGCGGACGGCCCCAGCCGCTCCACCTCGCGATCGAGCGCAAGGATCGTGCGATGATCGACCTGCTGCTCGACGCCGGCGCCGATGTGAACGGACAGAATGACGAATATGATTTGTGGTCGCCGCTGATGCTGGCGATCAACAACAAGCTCGACGATGTTCGCGACCTGCTGATCGCGCGCGGCACGCGGATCGGGCTGGTCGAGGCGCTGATGCTGGGTGACGATGCACGCGTCGAGGATTTGCTGCGCCCCGGGACGCTGCCCGACATCGCGCCCAATCGCGGGTCGATCCTGGCCTTCGCAAAAACCCCTTATGCGATCGACCGGCTGCTCGAGCTCGGCGCATCGGCCACGGCCAAAGACCGCTGGGGCGCCGATCCTGTCGAAGCGATGAGCCGATCGGGTGCCGAGGGCAAGGAACTGGTCCGTCACATGATGCTGCGCGGCATCAGCCCCAAGCCGCAGGAATTCGCCCGGCTCGGCGATCGCACGACGCTGGAGGTATTGATCGCCGCCGACCCTTCGGTAGCGAAGCACGACGCGGTGATGATGGGCGCGGTCGATTTCGGGCATGTCGACCTCGCCCGCTGGCTGATCGAGCGTGGTGCCAGTGTCAACGCGCGCGCCGAAGCGCAATCGCGCCACACCGCGCTCCATTCGGCGGCGTGGGAAGGCAATCTGGCAATGGCCCAATTGCTGGTCGCGGCGGGCGCCGCGATCAACGCGCGCGACGAGCAATATGAAGGCACGCCGGCGGGCTGGGCCGACACGTCGATCACCATCTCGAACAATCCCGGCTGTGCCGAGGTAAGGGACTGGTTGCTGGCGAATGGCGGCAAAGGTAGCTAAGTGGCGCGCATGGCGAAGACGCATCGTTTCTTCTCGCACCACGCGCACGAATTCCTGCGCGTCGGCGCCTGCACTCCGGTGGCCAGCACGGCCGATATCGCGGCGAACACCCGCGAGACGATCGCGCTGGCGCAACGCGGGCACGATGAGGCATGCGACCTGCTGGTCTATCCCGAGCTCAATTTGACCAGCTATGCGATCGACGATCTGCATCTGCAGGACGCGATCCAGCGCGCGGTCGAGGCGGCAATCGGCGAGGTCGTAGCGGCGACCGCGAAGCTGCGGCCCGTCTTGCTGGTCGGCGCCGCGATTGCGCGCAACGGACGGCTCTACAATACGGCCGTGGCGATCCACCGCGGGCGCATCCTGGGCGTGGTGCCCAAGACATTCCTCCCCAACTACCGCGAATATTACGAGAAGCGCTGGTTCGCGAGCGGGGCCGAGATCGACGGAACGCACATGATGCTTGCCGGGCAGGAAGTGCCGTTCGGCACCGACCTGATCTTCGCGGCGAGCGACCTGCCGCATTTCGTCTTCCATGCCGAGATCTGCGAGGATTTCTGGGCCCCTACCCCGCCCTCGACCGAAGGTGCGCTGGCCGGCGCCCTGGTCTGCTGCAATTTGTCGGCATCGAACGTCGTGATCGGCAAGGCGCGCCAGCGCATGATGCTGTCGGCGGCGCAGTCCGAGCGTGCGATCTGCGCCTACGTCTTCTCGGCATCGGGGCCTGGTGAAAGCACCACCGACCTTGCCTGGGACGGCCAGGGCATGGTCCATGAACTGGGCGAGCTGATCGCCGAGTCCGAGCGTTTCCCCACCGCCGCCGACCTGCTCGTCGCCGATGTCGATTGCGGCCGCATCCGGCAGGAAAGGATGCGCAACGGCACGTTCAACGACGCCGCGCGCCTGCTCGCCGATCCCGAACGCCGCTTCCGCCGCATCGAGTTCGACGCGAAGCCCGATTTCGCCGATGTCGGCCTCAAGCGCGAATTGCGCCGCTTCCCGTTCGTGCCCAACACGCCCGAAAAGCTCGATGCCGATTGCTACGAGGCGTACAACATCCAGGTATCCGGGCTGATCAAGCGGGTCGAGGCGGCGCGGGCAGACAAGCTCGTCATCGGCGTTTCAGGCGGGCTCGATTCCACCCATGCACTGATCGTCGCGGCCAAGGCGATGGACCGGCTCGGCCGCCCGCGCGACCATATCCTCGGCTACACCATGCCCGGCTTTGCGACGAGCGACGGCACCAAGTCGAACGCCTGGGCGCTGATGCGCGCGCTGGGCGTGGCCGGCGACGAGATCGATATCCGCCCCGCCGCGCGGCAGATGCTCGAGGACATGCGCCACCCCTTCGCCAATGGCGAGCCGGTCTATGACGTGACGTTCGAGAACGTGCAGGCGGGTCTGCGCACCGATTATCTGTTCCGCCTCGCCAACCAGCATAACGGCCTGGTGGTCGGCACCGGCGACCTCAGCGAGCTGGCGCTCGGCTGGTGCACTTATGGCGTCGGCGAC
>OUNM010941376.1_pt1 | contig 13308 bp, 15 predicted proteins | sample 1769961 | NCBI WGS metagenome assembly OUNM01 (sample SAMEA3914820, study PRJEB12502) | metagenome | biome: forest; material: soil | place: USA | collected 2012-03-12 | depth 0.3 m | reverse complement strand
GACGACACGCACCACACGATCGGGTACGGCGCCTGGGCAAAAGCCATGTCGACCACGTCCTTGCCGTCGAACAGATCGGGATTGAAGCGCGACAGGTCGGCCGACACATAGCCCGCCGACTGCCACGAATAGCTGATCTCGCGCAGGTGTCCGCCGCGCGCCGCCACATAGATCATGTTCTCGCTGGCCAGCACGGGCTGGACCATGGACGCGCCGATATTCGATTGCTGCTTGACGCTGGTCGACGAAGGCGTCAGCGCGTCGGTATTTACCGAGGTCACGCGCCACACCGCCGAACTGGTCAGCAGCACCAACGCCTGCAGTGGCACCAGGTGCTGGACGGTGTTGACCTTCTGCGCCGCCAGCCGATAGGCGATGGCGTCGTCGTCGCGCGTCGGGATCGACTGGTTGAGGTTCGACTCCGTCGCCGGCTTGGTCAGCCAGAAGTTCTGCGGCTTGTTGACCGTACCTGCAAACGCCCGGCGCTGCTCGTAATAGCTGACGGCGCGCGGGTAATCGCCTGCGCCGGCAAAGGGATTGACGTTGGTGGGCGGCGTCTTCGAGATATCTGCCGTAATATTGTCGTCCTTGAACAGGGTCTGCGTCGTCTCGCCGATCAGGCCGTAAAGCCCGTTCGATTCCTTGTAGACGTAGTAGCGCTGCGCACCGGAAACCGGCGACCAGCGGATCGTGTTGTAAGCGCCGTTGTCATAGAGATTGTTGCGCACGCCCATCTGCGTGAGGAGGTCGCCGGTCGTTGCGGCGCCGGATGTGGCGATGCCACCCCCGCTGGTGCGCAAGGTGATCGTCGTGCTGGTCGAATAGGTGACAGCGTCGACGACGTAGTCGTTCGCGACCGACAGGTGCGAGGCCCGGGCGGGATCTCCGATCGACCATTTCGAAGTCTGGTCCCCCGCTATCGTGACCTGGCCGATCGCCCAGTTGACGCCGGTAAGGCTGTACGAAGCGCCGAGCGCACCCGCCGACGCGACGCTCTCGCTGCCGTCGGCGCCCAGCGCCGTGACGACATAGCTCTGTGTCGTCGGCGCCCCCGGACTGGATGTCGCCGGAGTCGCCGTCGCTGCCACGCCGGAAGGCGCCGCCATGGTCGAACCGAAGACGATCACCTGATATGCCCAGTTCTGGGGACCGTAACGCCGGATCTCCGCCGGCGCATACGTCTCATGGGTCAGCGTCAGCACGTCGGCCGACTGGACGTAGCGGATGCCGAAGATATCCTCGGCCGCATAGGGCAGCGGCAATTCGTAATAGGTGCCGCCCATGGCCTGCCAGTACTGGCTGCTTGGCGGTGAATGCCCGCTGTGCGCTTTCAGGCAGTAGTAGGTAATGCCCGCCAGGACCGCGTTGTCGCCGACATTATAATTCGTCGTGTTCGACCACGCCGCGGCAGCCTCCGCCAGCAGCGTCCCGCCCCGCGTATGAAAACGCGCATAGCCGTCACCCAGCTCGATCGCCATCGTCTGGTCGTCGGAAAAGGTGAAGGGGATCAGGCGTGCGGCCTTGTCGGCGTACTTGCAGGCGGCGACGAACCGCGTGCCGGGCCGGTTCGTCACGGGCCCGTGCGGCAGCGGAATGAAGTTCCGGCACACTGCCAGGCCGGTCGTGTACTTGACCTGATCAACGCGGCCCTGAAATTCGCCGGACACCTCGCCCCCGGCGAAGCTGCGCGCATTGGTGCGGACCTTAGTCATGGCGCACACCCATCAGGCGGTCGCGCAACCACGCCGGCCGTCCGCGCAGGTCGTCACGCCAGATATCGCTGCGCACCTGCCGGCTGTCCGACAGCTTTGCGCGTTCCAGGATCGCCAGGGCCGCCTTGAACTGGGCGTCTGCCATGCGCGCCCCCTCGTCGCCCTTGATCACAGGCCCCGCCAGATACGACGCCAGCAGCCGCGACACGGCGTCGACGAACAAGGGTGAAAAGCGCGTCGGGTCCAGCACGCGCCAGGTGTAGCGCGCAACCGCGTCCGATTGGTTGCAGTAGATCAGGTCCGCGCCCCCGGCCGTCTCGCGGACATAGGCCTGCCGGCGATCGTCGCTGTCGGCGTCCGGCGGCAGGACCGAAAGCAGGCGCAAGCAATTCGCCGGCAATGCGTAGGCGAACTGCCACGGCGACGGCGGCGGAGTCGCCACCGACTGGTCGGCCAGTTGCGCCCGCGCGGTATTGAACCCCCAGTCGTGCGCCTCCAGCATGAAGTCGCGCGCCACCGGGTAAAAGCGCGAGCAGTGCGAGGCCTGGGGCGAGCCCTCGGGGGGCTCGATACTGGCCACCGTCGCCTTGTCGCCCAGATGTGACAGCGCCAGATTACAGATATCGACGACGGTGGCCACGGCTAGTCCTCCTTGTCCGCGCCGGCGTCGGCGGCGGGTTTGGAGGACGATTTCACCGGCTCCAGATTGTCGGCGACCTCGCAGCCCTTGCCCGGGTCGTACTCGACCTCGGCGCCCGGCTCGAGAAGCTTGTTGTTGATGAAACTGCGTTGCGTGACGATAAATTTCGGCATGAAGTCCGACCTCGCGGATGCGTCCGTTCTTCTCCTTCCCCGTTTACGGGGAAGGTGGCAGCGAAGCTGACGGAAGGGGGAATCCCCTCTCCCCTTTCAAGGGGAGAGGGTTAGGGTGAGGGGATGAACCCCAAGCGCCATAGCTAGCCGCTACAGCACGCTGAAACTACCCGGATAGGTCTTCTGCCCACCCTGATACTCCGCGCCGAAGTCGCCGAAGACGGCGCCGGCCGTCCCCGTGCCCGTCGGCGTGTAGCGCAGGCCCAGATAGCGTTGGCCCACGCTCCCGATGCGCGGATTGAGCTCGATGGCGAACCGCGCGCCGGCCGTCAGCGACGCCACGGGAATGGCGCCCGAAGACCCGATGACGGTGACGTTGGACGAAAGCGCCGCATCGTCCGCCTGCACGGCTTCCACGGTCAGGGCCGTCAGCCCCGTAAACGCCGTGACGACCTCGACGCGCGCCTTCAGCAGGTCGTTCCCCTGGCCGATATCGCGGTTCTGGCCCAGGTCCACCGTATTGGTCGACAGCACGGCCGAGGCGCCGGTGACCGTCTGGCCGGTGATGACATTGGCCGCCGACGTGCCCGAGACGATAAGGTTATTGTCGATGATCATGAATTAAGCTCCTTAAACCACGCGGGCTTCGGTATTGAGGATCAGGTCGCACTTGCGCAGCGGAATGCCGTCGAAGGTCGTCCAGTTCATCTGGTTGCCGAACTGATCCAGCGCCGCCTGGACGGCCAGCGCCGCGTTCGACTTGTTGAGCGCCTGGATGCGCAGCATCTCGTAGACGGTGCGGTTCATGTAGAAGGCCGCGCGGCCCATGCGCAGATTGGGGATGCGTGCCACCGCCTTCGTCATCAGCTTGATCAGGTCGGCCTGGGCGCCGGCGTCGGCGATCAGGTTGGCCGTATTGATGTTGCAGACGCGCACGACGTAGCGCCAGTCCTTGACGACCAGGCCGTTGTCCCAGTTATACAGCGACCGCAGGGCGCGGAAGTAGTTGCCTTGCGCGTCCTGCACGTCGCCCTCGCCCAGGTCCTGATGGTTCAGGCCGGCCTTCGAGCCCTTGGGGAACGGACAGAAGACCGTCTCCTCGCCCCACACCACCAGCCAGATCGAGGTGTTGTTGGTCGACGTGCCGCCGGCGTCGATGATGTTCTGCGCGTTGCCGGCGCCGGAAATCGAGCCGTAACGCGGGCTGAGGCCCAGATACTGATGCGGATCGTTCGACGGATTGCCGTAGAACAGGGTCGACGCCTGGGTCTGGTTCATCGCCTCCAGGAAGGCAGTGTCCTCCGACAGGCGGAAGGCGGCCGTATTGCCGTTGAGTTCGGCCAGCTTGACGTCGATATGGCTGCGCGCCTCCAGCATGCCGCAGGTTTCGTCGACCTGCGCCGTGGTGGACTTCGACGGCGGCACGCCCTGGTTGATCGAACGCCAGTAGACGACCGGCAGGCCGGTACGGATGATAACGCGGTGGCCGGTCGGCAGGTTGCCTTCCTTGAACACGGCGTCTTCGAGGATTTCATTGGATTGCGACAGAAGCTCGGCGACGGCCGGGATGCGGCCGCCGGGGTCCTGGCGCTTGGCCCAGTCGGCGAGGGTCAGTTGACCCGTGGAAAGCGTAGCCATATAGCGGCTCCTTAAAAAATAGGGATGAAATTTAGGAACTTAAACGCCCTTCCTTCCGCGTTTACGGGGAAGGTGGCTCCCCGAAGCAGAGCGAAGGGGAGACGGAAGGGGGGAGTCGCGAGGCGCCGGGCCCCTCGTCTCACTCCCCGCCCGGATACAGCCGCGACGCCATGTCGCCGCCGCGCGTGCCGGCGCTCCGGTCGCCCGAAACGAAGGTGTCGTCGGAAATCGCCTTGCCGACCCGGGCAATGAACCGGATCAGCTCGGGATGGTTCCCCAGCCGCGTTTCGTTGAGCAGGCTCTTGAGGAGCGGCGTGCCGAACGCGTCCATGGCCCGGCGTCCCGCGGCGAGCGCCTCGTTCAGCTTGTCGCCGCCCACCTCGGCGTCGGACCTGGTGGCCTTCAGCCACGCCTCCGACGCGTCGTTGACGGCCTTAGCTTGAGCGTCCGCCCACCGTTGCGCCTGCCGGGCGCCGAGGTCGGCGATCTTCTGCGCCTGGGCTTGCGGAAGATTGAGCTCCCGCGCCAGATGCTTCAGGTCGCCGTCCACGGACGGATCGATCGCAATGCCGTCGGGCATGGCGAAGTCGGCATAGGTTTCCGGCGCGCCGTCGGGCGTTCCGGTCTCGGTCGGATGATCGCCGCCGGTCGGAATGTCGGCGGCGCCTTCGGTCCCGGCGTCTTGGATGGGGTCGTGGGCGTCGGGGGTAAGGGTATCAGTCATTCTCGGTGCTCTCCTGCATCATGACCGTGTATTGCTCGGGCGCGTGGCGATGGACCTTGTCGATCACGACAAGGCCGACATTGCGCTGGCCCTCGTTGAAGAAGGTGTGGGAATTGCCGGTGAAGCTGGTGCGGTAGACGCCGCACGTATCGAGCAGCCGGCGGACGATCCTGCGCCCGCGCGCATCGCTCAGCATCCAGCGCCAGTCGTCGCGCTCATTGAGCGAGGACGTCTGCTGACGCTCCGCTTTTTCCCGGGCGATGCGCTCCTGGGCGCGAATATCTAAGGTATGCTTGCTGTCCATGCGGCCAACCTACCGGCCCGCCATTCAGTTCCGCACACCCCCCCACAGAACCTCCCCTGGAATCAGGGGAGGGGGACCGCACGAACCGCGAAGCGGTGAGATGTGGTGGTGGGGTCGGACCGCGCGCTCCGTAGCCAAGGCGGGACACTTCCTTGCCGAATTTGCAAACACAACGTTTTTGACAATCGGAGCGCTTGGGCTACCCTCACCCCATGCCCCAGCCCTCGCCCGCCACCGCCGTCAAAACCCGCTGGACCGCCCTCGCCACAGCGCTCCACCTGCCGGCCGCCCTCACATCCAGCGCGTGGACGGAACTGGAACAGGCCTACACGGAACCCCATCGCAGCTATCACACGCTGACCCACATCGACGCCGTGCTCCGGAGCCTCGACGCCCATCGCGCGGCCTTCGCCGACGCCGAAATGGCCGAACTGGCGCTCTTTTACCACGACCTGGTCTACGATCCCGCGCGCCAGGACAACGAAAGCCAAAGCGCCCTTCGCCTGTCCGCGCGCCTCTCCGCCCACCTCGAAGAAACCCGCCTCCGCCGCGCCTGCGCCCATATCGAAGCCACGCGCCGCCACGACGCGACGGAAGACCCCGACACCAACCTGGTCCTCGATCTCGACATGTCGATCCTGGGCGCCCCATGGCCCGCCTATCTGGCCTATGCCCAGGGCGTGTACGCGGAATACGCCCCTGTCTACGGCGCCGAGGCCTACGCCATGGGCCGCGTCAAGCTCTTCCTGGAACCGACCCTGGCCAGGGAGAAGATCTTCCTCACCGCGCCCTTCGCCGCCCTCGAAGCGCCGGGCCGCGCCAACCTTGCCCGCGAACAGGCGCTCTGGCAGAACGGGACGTTCCAGGCAACGATACGATAAGCCACGCGCCGGTCGTCCTTATGCCGCCTTTATCTTTCCGGCCACGCCGCCTATCGCCCGCCTTGCGCCGCTATGCGATTGTGATCACGCTGGGTGGCTGCGGACGATCGTCAGCCGGAATTGGATCATGAGCGATGTGAATGCGGTAGCGGATGCACGCGCCGGCCGTCAGGCCGACCTTTTTGCCAGGCCGCTGCGAATCCTGATCGTGGACGACAACAAGTCCTTCGCCGAAACCCTGTCATGGGTGCTGGAAGGCAGCGGCAACATGATCGCCATCGCCCATAACGGCCCGGACGCCGTCGAGATCGCCGGACGGTTCGAGCCCGACATCGTCTTCCTCGACATCATCCTCCCCGTCATGGACGGCTACGAAGTGTGCCGGCAGCTGCGCGCGAACACGAAAAACCCGAACATCAAAATCCTCGCCCAGTCGGGCTACGACGACACCGCGGCCGAAGCCGTCAAGCACGGCGTCCGTTTCGAAGTCCATCTGACCAAGCCCCTCGACCTGCGGCAGGTCGTGGCCGTCATCGGCGATATCCGCCACGGCCGCCTTTAGCCGCCGCCGCCGGACCTCACGGCCTGATCCGCCCGTCATAAACGAACCGCGTTGTCTTGATCACCCGCACCTGCCCGGCATCGGGGTGCCGCGGATTGATCAGGATATTCGCCTCCAAAGGCACCACGACCGACGGCACGATCAGCAGCGCCGACCGCCGCGACGCGATCCACGCATCCCCGAAATCGAGCGTCTCCTTGGGCGCCGGCTGCGAGTCCCACACCTCGGGCAAGGTCCCCAGCCGCTCCGGCACCTCGGCCGCGTCCCACACGGCATCCGGAATCGATATCTCCATCGCGTACCGGTTTAACGGCCAGCCGCCCGTATCCGTATGCACGATGGTCTCAAGCGCGGCCAGGGCCACGCTGCTGGCGGTATAGACGACGGGCATGCCCTTGCGGTTCCAGCGTCCGCCGGACGTCTCGGCCCCCTTCCCGCTCATATCGTCGTAAGGATAGTTCGGCGACGTCGAAGCGATCCGGAAGACGGATCGTGTCACGAATAGGCGCCCGACTGAGCCCGCGCCAGGATCTGCGAAATCATCTCCCGCCCATCCGACGTCTCCATGAACTCGTCCGGCCGCCGATTGCCCAGCGCCGCCAAAGGCCGCGATATCCAGTCCTTCAGCCACTGTGCCGCGTCGAAGCCTTCGGGCGTCCCCGACTCCTGGACGATCGTCTCGACCTGTCCGATCAGCTTGGCGAAACCGACGACGCGATCGCTGCTGTCGACGCTCAGCCGCGCGTCTTCGGACTTCTTCCGGGCCGCCGTCGCGCGCGGGATACGCAGCAGGATATAGAGCTTCGAACGGCTTTCCCCCAGCCGGTCGGCCAGGTCGTCGACATAGCCGACCGGCACGCCTTCGCGTACGAAGCTGTCGCGCTCGATCGCCGACGTCTTGAACAGCGAAGCCGTACCGCTGGCGGCCTTCCAGTCGTTAGCCGCGGCGGCTTTCGCCTCCGCCTTTCGCGCCACGCTTGCCGTCGGTCTGGCCATGTCCTGTCTCCTTGAGACAAATTATCGTCTCAAATGGACGGATTTGCAAGACACCTCCGCGGTTCTTCCGGCCGCCGGCGGGCAAAATCACTTTGACCCGATCAATTTTGCCAGGCGCGCCCGGATCGGCAGGACAGGCGACAGGCGCTCCCCCCTGAGCACGGCCTTCACCCATCGCGTCCCCCACTTTTCGAGTACGCGGTAACTCACATAGGAAACGGCCACCGTAATCACGAACGCCACCGTGCCGAAAATCGCAACGATAAGAATAGGCGGAAGGTCGAATTTGTCGCGAAGGATCTTGGCGGCCAATATCTTCAACGGCGTCGTCACGACCGGATGCAAAAGGTAGAAGCTGTAGCTGATCGTTCCCATGAACTGGATCGGCCTGCTCCGCAGGACAGCGGCGTAAATCGGCGAAGCGCGCGTGACCAGGGCGAACAGCAGTATGCCCGGCACGAACGCCAGGTACGTCATCCATGGCGCTTCGTTATCATTGCTGTAGCCCATCATCCCGGCGAACAGGAAAGGCAGGGCAATAACGACGGCCGGGTTTGTCACCCACTTCGGCAGGGCGAAGTCGCGGCGGTTGGCGGCAAAGACAGCAGCGCCGGCGATGAAGAAAACGGCGCGGGGGTAGACAAGCAAAAGGACCGGGACCGCCAGCACCAGGGCTGACTTGAGCCAGTTCAGCTTCTTGGCATACGCGGCGTAGGCTGCGGCGCTGACAATGTAGAAAAGCCACTCATAGCTTAGCGTCCAGGCGTTCAGCTGCATCAGGGGCAGCTTGAAAACACCCGGCAGCATCAGGAGGTTCGTCGTAAAGTGGAAAACCCACTGTGCCGGCGTCAGACCGACGGTCCACTTGTAGTGGAATACGGGCGCCACCAGGAACAGCGCCACATGGAGGACCAGGAAAACGGGATATATCCTGGCGACCCGGTCTATGAAGAATTTGCGGATATTGTCGTGGCGGATAAGGCTTCCGGTGATCAGATAGCCCGAGATCATGAAAAACAGATCGACGCCGCAGGACAGGCTGATAATGGCGGCTTTAAGCACATATGGCACGGCCATCGGGTCAAAGATATTCTGCTTACGCATCATATCGTACACGTGGAACAGAAAGATACCCAGCGCCGCGAAGCCGCGAAGGCCATGAACCGTAGGCTCAAAGCTGACTGTGCGGGCTCCGTCTTTCGGCACGTTTTCCATAATTAGACATCGCGGTAGCTGCAAGCACGGCATTAAGCTTGCAAATACCACCGCACGGCAACCCAAAAAATTATGCAACGCACAATTTTTTGGGTTGGTGGTCATTCACCCACCAGCTGTTGCGGTATTGCAGCGCGGCAGGAATGGTTTAAGGTGCCTCTGGAAACCGGGGAACAATATGGCTGATACGCCCAAGCATAGGTTCGAAGCCCTTGACGCCTTTCGCGGTGTGTTTGCGGTATTGGTGGTGCTCTATCACTTCTCGGCATACGGCTATTTCTATGATTTGCCGTTCGTCCGAAACGGGCACCGTGGCGTCGATTTCTTCTTCATGCTCAGCGGTTTCGTCATAACGAGCGCATACCTCGACAAGATTCGCGAGAAGCCGGATTTCACGGACTTCACCGTTAAGCGCCTTGGGCGGCTCTGGCCCCTTCATGTGTCCATGCTGGCCGCGCTGGTCGTGCTCGAGGTGGCAAAATTGGTGGCGGTCAAGGCGTTGCATGTGTCGAGCGGTCAATGGCCGTTCCACGGCACAAACAGCATCCCCGCTTTGATTGGCAACGTCCTGCTGCTGAACGGCGTCGGCATATTCAAGGATTTCACTTGGAATGGTCCGTCTTGGTCGATCAGCACCGAGATGGTTGCCTACTTGGTCTTTTTTGCCGCGGCACTGGCCGGAAAATCGTACCGCTTTGTCGCGCTGGGGCTTGCAGTTTTTGCCGGCGCCGCGATGATTTGGCTGCGAGTTCCGCCGCACAACCTATCCGTGGCCGAGGGCTACGGGCTGATTTCGTGCATCGCATATTTTTTCGGAGGCTCGCTGTTGTTCTTAGGTTTCAGGACTTGGACGGTCCGGGCAAAGCCTTGGATGGAATGGGTCGCCGCCGCGCTCCTTGCGGTCCTGTTGTGCGTCGATTTCCCGGCGCTCCCCTTCCTGATGCCAATCATCTTTGCCTTCGCTATTTGGGTCTTTGCCGCGCAATCGGGCATGCTTTCGCGGTTTATGACGTCGCCCGCTCCCCAATACCTTGGACGCACCTCATACAGCATCTACCTCGTGCACTACGTCATCATCCAGTTCGTCATGGCGGCAGTTCGCGTCGTCGACAAGAAACTGCATCTCAACGCCTTTAAAACCGTGGGCACAGCGGAGGTGTTCGAGATCGGTAATCGGTTAGCGATGGATATTCTAGCCCTCTGCCTCCTGGCCGCGGTCGTCGCCATCGCCGGTGTGACTTACCGCTTTATTGAGCAACCCGGCCAGCGGTTCGCAAAACAGCTGACGGAAAAGATACACCCCGGTCGTGGCAGCGGCCGGAGGCGGATCACATGGATCGGCTGATGATGAAAATCCATCCCGCCGCATGGACCGCGATAATTTTCGGCGGGGTCCTAATCCTCGTTCTGATTGCTCTGCTGGTGGCGCCTGAGGCAATAGACCTCAAAGACGCCACGTTGCAGGACTGATTACATCAGCTGCATAATCGCGTTCGACACGCATAGCGCTTCGTCAGCATAGCCTACGAGCGTTGGATGAACGAGATCCGAGTTGAAGAACCCACGACCATTAGCTGTAGTTGGGCTTTCCCAACGGCTGGTGATATCGATGAACGGAATATCCATCGACCATGCGATGTCTCGCAGTTTCTGCGCATATGTGCCCAACGTGGTTAGAGATGACGATGTGCCCCAGACCGGAGTTTTAAGGATCACGTCGCCGTTGACCTGAAGCCTGCCGATCATATAGCGCATCTGTGTTTCAAAGGAAGTCAGCGACACTGCGTTGGAAGAGTCGTTGATCCCAAAGTCGAGAATGGCCAAATCGGCCGCGATACCGGCCGTGGAATTGGCGACGATAATCGGCATTTCCCAAGCATTGGCGGGTGTCAAAGACCAGTTGTTCGAGCGCATGGAACCCGCGCCCCAATTTTGGATCGTCACCTCTTTACGAGTGGAAAGGTAGACTCGTACACCGATGAGGTAGAACGTACCGCTAGCCCAATTGACATTAATCGTGTGGGTACTGCCCGTAGAAATGCCAACCACTGTGGACCGTACAACCGCGCTAGTGCCGTTACGAGATAGCGTCGTCAGGGTAGCGCCGCCGTCAATATTTACGTCAACCGTGCCTACGGAACCCGACTGGTAATAGTAAAACTCGATAGTGTCGAAAACGTCGGGGAACGTAAACGCGATGCCGCCAGCCGCAGAGAACTTTACCAAATATCCGCTGATCGAGTAGGTCGAGATGGAAGTGTCGACCGTGACGCCAGTGCCGTAGTTGGTCACCGCAGCCAAGTTGTCGAACCCGAGGATCGTGGACGCTTTAGTGCTGTCCGTCGTTTTGGAGTTCCACCAGCTATTGCCGGTGAACTTCATGCCGCGGTGACCGTTCAGCATCTCCATGATACGCGTCGGATATCCATTGCGGAATTGTGAACCTTGCACGCCGCTCGGGTTGTAACCCGCCGTAGTGCTGTCACCAACGCAGGCAATCGCGGTATTTGAGACGCCAGCGGCCGTGTTGGCCAGCGCCCTACGAATTTTCCGCGTGTTGCTGTCCTTGAGGTTATAAATTTGGGAGTTCCAAGCCGCGCCATCAATCCGAAGATCCTGAAGAGCGGGTTGAACGTCGAGCTCCCCCGTCAGGGGATTATATTTCACACCCATCATCCCCTCCTTACGCGTAGGTCAGCGAAGCGCGGTTGTCCCAGACCTCCGCCGCCGACGGCAGGCCGTTGACATCGACATTGGCCCAGCTGACCGACGCCATATTGCCGTTGCCGTCATAGCCGAGCTTCTGGATGCGCCACGCCGCCGCGCTCGTCGCCGAGCCGGCGCGCGCCGTCCCCACGTACAGGGGCTGGCTGTTGACCGCCGAATTGTCGACCTGCACGGCCAGCGGCGCCGCCACGCTGCCGACGGGCAGCGGGGTCGTCATCGAGACTTCGGTAACCAGCGGGCCGCCGGGTGAAAGGGGATATTCAAGTTGCGCCATAAGGCCTCTCCATAAAAGTGTCGAAATCGAAGTCCTGGCCGCGGCCCTACGAATTGGGCCCGTACCCCGTCAGCTGCCCCATGACGTCCGACGCCACATTGCCGCCCGTCGTCGGAATCTTGCCCAGCTTCGCCGCTGCGTCCGCCATCGCGCCGGCGTGCTGCATCTGGGCAGCCTGGGCCTGCGCCTGCGCGCGCTGCTGGCGCTGCGCCGCCACCACGTCGTCGCCGTTGATCAGGTCCGGCGGCACACCCAGCAGGTCGCCGTATTCGTCTGCCCAGCGGTCCGCGTTGAACTTGTCCAGCACCTCCGGCTTGAACTGCGCCACCGCGCCCAGGCCGCTCACCCAGCGGTCGATGCCGTTGGTCGCGATCATGCGCTGCGCCTGCGCCAGTACCGAGATGTACTCGACCTCTAAAGGCATGCCGTGTAGCACCTCCGGCGGCTCGGGCAGGATCCCGGCTTTCGCGCACCGCTCGAACGCGATGTCGATCAACGGCCGCAACAGCTCGGTCTCCATCCGCTCCAGCACCGGCCCCAGCGCCAGCATCTTCTCTTCATGGCGCTCGGCGATCTCGGCGGCCGTCTTCTGCACGTCGGCCGAATTCGAAATCATCAGGAACAGATCGCTGTAAAACGCGGCGCGGATGCGCCGGCGCGTGTCCTCGATATCGGCCAGCAGGTGATTGAGATCGATCCCGACCTCCATCAGGTTGCGCACCGACGACGATCCCGATGCGTCGACATAGGTCACCCCGCCCGGCAGCATGTCGACGTCCGCCCCCTTCAGCGCCATCGGCACCTGCAGCGCCGGCCGCGTCAGCTGGTCGATGCCCTGGGCCTTGCGCAACTGCTCGTGCTGCAACTGCTTGACCGCGCCCAGGGCCCGCATGCCGGGCGACCGGCCGTAGATATCGCCGCCCGTCTTGTGCCAGCGCGGCGCCAGCACGCGAAAGCTCTCGAACCCGCTGTCGCGCAGCAGGGTCTTGTCGTCGCCGCGCATCTCGAAATAGGTCGACCGCCACGCCTTGTGGCGCGCGTCCTTGCGGGTTGTCACGCGGTCCTCGCGCGGCTCCACGGCGTGGCAAACCGTCACCCAGGCGTCCAGCGACTGCCGGTCGTACAGCGCCCGCGTCGCCGCCGAACAATTGTCGTAGCCGAACTCCCGCACCACCTCGCCGACCGTCTTCTGGAACTCGCGGTACAGCGTATTGACGCGCCCCCGGAAATCCGACGCCAGGCAGAACTCGCCGACCGGCGCCGTGTAGTGGTGGATGACGGTGTCGAAATCGTCCATCACCACCGAACACGCCGTGCCGAACAGCCCCAGCTCGTAATAGATGTTGTGTAGCGCCAGATAGGTGTTCGACTTGGCGAACACGTCCAGCAGCAATCGCTGGCATTCCGCCAGCCACACCTTGACGTCGTGATCGTCGCGCAGCTTCGAATCGCTGACGCCCAG
>OUNM010243509.1_pt1 | contig 13310 bp, 3 predicted proteins | sample 1769961 | NCBI WGS metagenome assembly OUNM01 (sample SAMEA3914820, study PRJEB12502) | metagenome | biome: forest; material: soil | place: USA | collected 2012-03-12 | depth 0.3 m | reverse complement strand
CCGCCCGCAGCACCCCGCATCAATGGTCTGCATATGCGAGCAACCCCTCCCCCAAGCACCACTAGCCAGCCACTGCATGCCGCCGGCAGGTTCCGAGTCCAAACTCGAGATGACTGCTAGCAACGGAACTGTATGGGAGCATTGGAGCGAGCAAAGAGCGAAACCACCGAATTCGAGGGCAGAACGAAACAACACATCCATCGGTATCTTCATGAAACAGGACGAGATGGAATGAAGTAATCAGATAGATTACGGAGCAAGACCAGTGGGCAGGAGACACGAACACACCTCTCCCCTTTCCCACCATGCATGGGCTGCAGCCGGACAAATAGGCTTCGGATCGGCATGGGGGGGCTGCAGCCTCCAAGGTCGTCGTTTTCGTGCATGCTCAGGAACAAAGCGCACCGGGTGCCAAAGAAGACAGGGATTGTTGGCCGAGCCCGGCATTGTTCCCTCATTTGCTCAGTTCTCTGTCTTGATGAGAGCCTCTGTGAGAGGCAAGCTCCGGTCAGTTCTCGAGGTCGAAGTTGTGACACAGAAGCCGTGAGTGTTGGGTTGCGCTCGGCTTCAGTCGTCCCACCACGAAATATGTGACTGCCTCCGTCAGTTGCAAATGGGATGGGGAGACGCCCAAGTCAACAACGAACCACCGTCGACACTGAGTGGCTGGCTGGAGGGAGGAACACGGGATGGATGGTGTGGCCGGAACCAAGTTTCTCATCTGATGAGTTAAAGGTTGGGGTAAGTCGCGACTGGACCACCGACAGGGTGGTGGTGTTACAGACTGAGAAAGAGAGCTGTCACGGATCGGAGCTGCAAAGGCGAGGGCGGGGTTGGGTGCTGGCGGATGTGTGACAGCTGAGACAGCGTGGCTGGCGTTGGTTGCCTTGGTCTTGGGTTGCGAACGCTTCCTGGTTCGTTGCCCCTCGGCCTTGACACGTCATATGCCAGGTGGTGGTGTTTGCTGAAATGCCGGATCGTTGCACATGGTCCGGTCAAGAGCAGCGGCCGTGGACGACTGGGTGTGGCGGGCATGTGTTGCCGTGGAAGGCAAGAGACTGGAGGCATGCATTCCACAGTGAAGGGGCGGAGACCGGTCCCCGTCTCCTTCGGAGCGTGACGATCCCATGCGTCTCCAACTGTAGTTTATTTCTTGATGCCAACAACGACTAGGTTTCGGGGGCTTTCATGGTAGTCGAAAACCGTCTCTACCCAACAGTCGCGGACGATATCGGCATGCTCCCGGAGAAAGAGCCAGCGGTCCGTCACGATGAGTGACTCCACGACACATGCGCTGAAAGCCATCAAACTCCAGACGGCGCTCAGCTCTCGCTTCCGGGATCGGAACGCCTCCTCATACTGGGCAATCTCCTCATCCGTGATGTCGAGCATCTTGTCCTTTATGACTTGACTGTACTGGCCAAACTCGGAATTGGTGGTTAGCTTCGTAATCGCGCCGCGCACATATGCCTTGAAGGAGATGTAGCACTGCTTGCGAAGCGAGCCGATGATGACCGGATTGGTGCTTGAGTTGAAGGGGCTCTCCTTGTCCGTCTCCTCGCCGTGATAGACTCTTGAGATAACGCCCTTATCCAAGAAGATTTTCTGCAGAACGGCGCGGTAAAAGTGGCGAGTGAAAAAGCCCTCGCTCTCCTCGTCGGTCCAGTTCTGTGGTGCCTGGCATGCCATCATGCGGGCGGTGATGTTGAGTCGGATGCCATCGCCGCCGTATGTGGAGACGCGGTCGCTCATCGGGAAGCCTTGAGGGTCCCGTCGCTCCGATTCCCGGGCAACGCGTGCATTGATCGGCTGCAGGCTTGGCCGGCTGAAAGGAGGTTTGTACGTCGGAGGGCCCAGCTTTTCAGTGAGGAGATTGTAGCAGCAGCCCACAATGGCAACAGCCCGGATACACGGGTTCAAGACCATGGATCGGATGCCGTAGTGCGACAGGTTGCCACACGAGTGGATGGAAACGGCCATCATGCGGAGGTCCTCCTGCCTGACGCCATCTTCTTGGCCGCGCAGTTGAGCAAGAACGCCAGTCAGGTCGGCGTGCTCGAGGCGGCCGACGACGTATTGGATGGTGCCCTTTCCCTCCTCGACTGCATATGTGGCTTGCAGCTCCTTTCTAGATCTGAGATCAATGGTGTCAATGTCTTCGCTGGAGATACCAAGATCCTTCGCTGCACGCTTCAGAGCTTCGGTATCGTTATGTAATGCCGGATCCAGCGTCTGAAGAATTCGGTGGTAGAGTTTCTTGTTGCGTACGCGCTTCTCCCTCTCAGCTAGACCCGAGAGGATGTCGAGGTCTTTGGCACCGGCCATGTTGGCCTCCTTGCTCTCGACGGCGACAATGTGCTTGTTGTAAGGGGGGCTTGCCAGTGTCCGTCCGAGGTAGTTTTGACCGCTTCCAAAATCTACAAAGTGCGTAAACTCGGTGCCCGAGGCACGAGCAACATCCTCGGCAAGCCTGTCGATGTATCCGGCAAAGTGTGTGACTTCGTGGACCTTTTTGGTCTTCATTCCAAGCGCCACTTGCCTCGGGAGAACGGGCAGCTTCGGCCTGCTCGGGTGAAACGTGCGATGCAGAGACAGTTTTCTGATGTCCTTGACGTACTGAAGCAGAGACTTGGGAGGGGCGTGTGGCTCTGTGCTGGAAGGGACCGAAGACAGGTCGTCCCGCAGCATGAAATCTAACAGACCCATAGGCTTGGTATGTACGAGATAGTCCTGCCATTCTTTAGGCACGGCGGCGACAAACAGGCCGGGTTCCGTCGTGAAGAAGTCGAGAATGTGAACGCCGCCGCAGAGAAAACGAAACAGGTCCGACGTCGCAGCGAAGTGCAGAAGGCTCTCCACGTACTCGTCGGTCGAGGAAAACTCGTCCGAGTGTGGGAGCGGCCGTGCAGGCCTTGTCTCGAAAAGGCTCATGATTTGCTGGGCATTTGTACGTTGGTATGTTGTTTTGTCGTCTTTGTGGTGGGTTAGGTTTCAAGGGGCCGGCCGAGTTTGGTCGGATTTTGGTGAGAACCTGGGCTGTCACGGCTGTGTGTGAGTGAGCTGCAACTCTTGGCTCCCGCCGGCTGTTGCCGAGCCGGCGCCACCTTTGCCGGCTGGCGGCAATCCGCCGGATTTTCATCGGCAACATCCGCTTTGGTCCCTGCTGCCGCAGCTCGAATCTTGACCCGCCGTCGCGGAGTTGCAATTGTTAATTGGAGTTGATCCCCCCGGACATGCCCTTGACGAAAACCTGGCTGAGGGTGTCCAGCTGCAACTGACAAGATGGTACGGGCCAATTATCTGCGGAGAGCCAGCTCGAGGCCGTGCTGACCGTTCCCAGGTGTTGATCTTCGGCGTCAATTTCAACGAGCAGAAGCTCGTCAAGGTGCGCCGCATCGCATCCGCTCTTCCTCCTCCTTCCCGACCGCTCACCTCCTCCTAGAAAGCCCTCGAGAGCTTCTACGCCCTCGGCGAGCAGACATCGTCACGAATCCTGGCCAAGTACTACATCCACCCGCGCGCGAAGATGGGCACCCTGCCTGCCAGGACTCTCACAGCCCTGACGGCCGAGCTGTCGACAATGACCATCGAAGGCGACGCACGGAGGTTACTCCACGAGAATATCAAGCGGTTACGTGATATGGGCACATATCGTGGTAGGCGACACGCCATGAATCTGCCAGTCCGCGGCCAGCGTACAAGAAACCAGATCGAGACGCCCAGGAAGCTCAACAGACTCGAGCGGAGGGGGTAGCGGCAAGGATAGGGCGACAGCTTTGGGACCATGGTTTGGGGTGTTGGTTTGGGTCTGTTATGCGGGACTACGTCTCGCTGCGGTCTGGGCCCTGTAGGCTTCACTGGGTGGGTAGTGCACTGTGGTAGATGGATGGAGGGGTTCGCCGGTCGGGCAGCGGCGGCACTGGTTTGTGTTTCTATGTACAATACGGAATAAACGGGGCGAGAGAGCCTTTGACAACTACTCATTGTCGCGCCGCTGGCCCCGTCTGTTAAAGCTCCTTCTCTGAGCTTCAAGACTCAGTCGTGAATAGGCGGGCCAACTCGTCCTCCAGCACCGGCTCGCCGGCCTTTTGCAGCTCTTCGGCAACCGCCTCCACCTCCCTCCAGACGCGTAGCATGTTCCCTCCTACCACCTTTGCAGCGTCCTCATCACTCACCCCCTGCCTCAACAGCTCGCCCACCAAATCCGGAAACTTGGAAACGTCCTCCAGCCCCTCCGGGACATCTTCGATCCCATCAAAATCGCTGCCCAACCCAACATGCCCAAACCCAATCCTCTCTCCAATGTACAAAACGTGTCGCACCACCTGGTACAGCGTGGCATTTTTCGGATAAAATTCCGGCAGCCCATCCTCCCTGTCGGGCGCCGCAACACACGACACAAACTCGGGATTGAAGTTCACCATCACCAACCCTCCCTTCCTCCCGACCAAATCTAGCACTTCATCCGGCACGTTTCGCGGGTGCGGACACACGCCGAACGCACTCGAGTGGCTGAAGATGACCGGCGCCCTGCTCCCCTCCCACGCACTATCCTCACCCCCCTTCTTCCCCGCACCCAGCACATCCAACATGGTATCGACGCTGGTATGCGCCAGATCGACAATCATGCCCAGCCTGTTCATCTCCCTGACCAGCTTCCTCCCCTCGGGGCTGACGCCGCCCCACACGGGCGTGGCCTTGCGCAGCGGGTTCTCCCAGAGGGCGGCGTCGGCGAAGCGGTTGCCGCAGTTATGGGTTAGAGTAGCATAGCGAACGCCCAGGGCGTGAAACTGCCGCAGGGTTGCGGCCGAGTTACCGATCTGGTGCAGGCCTTCGATGCCAAGCGGGGAGATGAGGCGGCCGTGGTGGAACTGCTGGAGGGCGTCCTGGCTGGTGAGGGTTGGCGGGGAAAAGACGGAGGGGTGGGACTGGCGGAGGCGCGAGACGAGGTCAATTTGTTGGAGGGTTTGTTGGACGACTGGGATGGGTTAGAGGCGGGCTGGTGTAAGAAAGGGGGTTCAGCAGATGGAGAGACAAACTGGGGGTATAGTTCGCGTCGGAGTAGTCGGTTCCGTTTGCTGGGCATGGCCAGAAGACGCTCCAGAAGGCGCCCCCGTTCATGCCGGCCTTTAGACGGGGAATGTCGACGTGGCCATGGAGGCCGCCGTCAGCGAAGGGCTTGCTGAAGGTCTCATTGTAGATGTGGTTGTTGTAAAAGGCCCTGATGAAGATGGCCAGGTCATTGTGTCCGTCTGCCGGGGTGATTAGCCCAAGATCGCGATATCACAACAACATCACACGGACGGGGAACGCTACCGATTAAGGGCGTGCGACTCAAGATGTGGTTCACCCGTTCCTCGATGCTCGTGGGTTTGGTCGAGTGTGGATGGTGCCCAAGACACCCCGAATAACTAGGGAGCCGAAAGAGAGATACAATCAGGAGCAATGGCACTATCACGGATACCGCGGCCTTTGCGACTCGGGACCTTTGCTGAGGACGGGGGAGAGGCATCGAAGCCCCGGCCTCGGGCGCCGTCCAGGGCAATTCTGCGGTCGACTTCATCTGTCACGGAATACAGCTCGTAAGAGAGCCTGAAATGTATGCAATCTCAAAGTCTCGATAACTATCAAAGTGCAATTGACGAGAAAAGAGACGGCCCGAGTCCACGGAAATTGGACCCGGAGGTCGATGACAAATCCGGCCCCGGCACGGGTCTGTCCGGCGTTCTGGACACCGTCCATTCCCGGCACAACATTGTTTCAGTGTCATTGTTTTCTCGGCCCTCTGGTGGCGTTTGTTGTTTTCTCGGAGAGCATGCCCTTTCGCCTTCCAGCCAACCCCCGTAACGAGGTGCTGCCAAAGAAATCCGCTTCTTCGCAACACTTTCCTTCTTCATCGACTGTTAGTGGATTCCCCCGCACTAGCGGTTTCTGCGCGCGTTTTCCAATGATGCTGTTAGCACCCTTAACATGGCATAAGGAATCGCCTTTCAACTCTCAGTGCCAGCCAGATTTGGGGCTAGTAGGTAGACAACCTTAAGAACCGACTTTTGCCTTTCCTGGCACAACATCTCCCCGTACGGAATACAGAACAAAACAATGTTCTCAAAGTGGCAACACCGTGGTGTGCCGTCGCCACCTCGGTGGACACACACTGTGCGTTCGTATCCCGCCCGTATCCCGCCCGCTGAAGAATTTAGGTAGGGACATGCCCTCCTGCAGCCAGTGCTGGGTGTTCGGGTCCCAAGTCCAGTGTCGGTGTGCTGTCTGTGAGACCCCTGAAATCGGCTGCCGCCTTGGCCGTTTTCAAGTGGGACCCTGCAGGCCCAGGGGCTGAAGGCTGGGATCAGTGGCCTTGCTGGGCTGGGCTGGAGAGAGGTTCTTGCTGACAACAGGCTTTGCGCCGTCCAATGGGACTAGGGATCCGGCTGGGCATCTGCACCTCTGCGTCGGGTGCCCTTGGGATGGCTGCGCATGTCCCTCCTTGCATCTTCAACACACGCGGCCCTTTTTTTGTGTGGCACTTCCTTCGTTTCTGTTCGACCTCGTTTTGGCGACACCATCGCCGTCTGTTGATTGACGCCTTTTCCCCGGAGTCCGCGATCTCCATCTTCTCTTGCAGCTCTTGTCCCCAGACGTCCATCCCATCCCGTTCCATCCCAACCCACCAACCCGCCAACCCGCGCCACGAGGCCAGGATTTACCGTTAGCTCAGCCTCAGCCTCAATCGTGCCGAGCCAAACTCTGGCCAACCGCCCTGCAACCCCCAGATTCGGAGCTGTGCCACGACTGGTTTGCAGAAAGTCAACACGAACAATCCCCGAGCTCAATTCCTTTTCCCCAGCTTAAGACTCGAGAACAACGAACCACGACGCACATCGGCACGCTAGGAACGATGCCGGGTTTCGCAGAATCCTTCTGGTCGACAGACCACGCCGCAGGTGAGCTGCTCTCTTCTTCAGATCGGTTGTTTACGCCGTGGGATCTCTCGTCGCGCTGACAGAAGACAAGGACTCGGGGTCCTGTTTGGCAAGCTGCAGCAAGGTGTCGTCGAGAATCGCCAAGTCCTGACCATTGCCCGCATGCGCGCCGAGGCCGAGGAGGTTTACGGTCAGCGCCTGGCCGAAATCGCCCCGACGGTTGACAAATTCCAAGGCGGGTTCGGCCGCGACGACGGCGCCAGCGTGCGGAAGGCCTACGATGGGGTGCGAACTGAGATGGAGGATGCCTCCAAGAACCACAAGAAGATTGCCCAAAACATCCGAGGCCTGGTCGTGACCCCGTTCTCGAACTGGTGCGACGCCCACGAATCCCGGATAGCGCAGTCTCAGACCGACCTCCAGGCGCTGATCAAGAGCCACGATAAACAGTCTGAGGCCGTCAAAAAGCTCAGGAGCAACTATTTCAACAAGTGCCGCCTCGTCGAAGACATCGAGGAGGAGAACAAGCTCGGGTTCCAGGATCCCGAGGTCAGCCCGCAACAGAAGCAGAATATTCCCGAGATCAAGGTGGAGCAGGAGCCCGTAGAAGAGGAGGAGCCTCTCGAGATTGGGGACCAGATCTACGCTCCGGAGCAGGTCAAGAAGATTCTCGCGCACATGATTGCGACCATCAAAATGGGCGAGACCAAGGTACCCATTATGGGCACGTACCAAAACACATCGGCTGGTGCGGATATCGTGGAGTACATCCAGCAGCACATGGGAAGCTCAAGTGTGAGCTATGCCGAGAGGATCGGCCAGGACTTGGTCACGCACGGCTTCCTTCGCTTGATCGGCAATGTCGGCAACACTTTCGCTAACAGCTCCAAGCTGTTCTACCAGTGGCGACCCAAGGCGTTCGAGACGGCTGGCGTGCCGGAAAAGAAGCCGTTGGGAAGGACCTTCTCGATCCCCGTCACCGGGTCTGACGGCTCCGACTCTCCGGTTGTTGGTGCTGTGACCGAATACCTTGCCAAGTGGGACGTCCTCAACACTTCCCGGCCAAACGAGACGCCAGCTGCCCGCATGCGTCGGGAAGCGAGCGAAGCCGATGAGAAGTACAAGGCCGGAGTCCAGAAGCTCGACGAGCTACGTTGCGAGATGGAGGAGGCCATCTATGGGAATCTCCGATTCCTCGAGCGCTGCGAGCTGGACCGACTCAAGGCTATCAAGACCGTCATCCTGGACTTTTCTGGGACCATCAGCAATGTGATCCCCAGTTTGCAGGCCACAGTCGACAACATGATGCTCTACCAAGAGACAGTGCAGCCGCTCGGCGATCTGCGCTACCTCCTAGAGAGCTACCGCACAGGCAGCTTTGCGCCGAAGGTAGTGGTTTATGAGAACTATTACAACAAGGTGGACGAGCAGACGTTCGGCGTTGACCTCGAGGCTCGCGCGAGGGCTGACCGAAAGCGGGTCCCCGTCGTCATCACTACGCTTCTCACCTACCTGGATCACCACTACCCGGATCTCGAAGGCGACGAGGCCCGGAGGGGCGTGTGGCTGCACGAGGTTCCGCTTGCGCAGACCCACAAGCTTAGAGCCAGGGTCAACAATGGAAAAGCGCCTGCCCTCGAAACGTTTGCCGAGTTCGATATCCCGACCGTCGCAAGTCTGCTGAAGCTCTATCTCCTGGAACTTCCTGGTATGTGCCTCATTGCTGCCCATTGGACTTCATTACTTATGACTGGTTAGACTCCCTCGTCTCCTCGCACGTCTATGAAATCATCCGGTCCATCTACAACAGCCCAACAGCAGAGGGTGGCGATGCCGCCCGCGTTGCCGTTCTCCAACAGACCCTTTCTCAACTCCGCCTGACGAACATCGCGTCACTGGATGCCTGCATGAACCACTTTACACGTCTGATTGACCTGACATCGGCCGACGAGGAGTACATCTCGAAGCTAGCAACTGTCCTCGCCCCCTGTGTCCTGCGACCGCGCACTGAGACGTCGCTCACCATGGAGGAGAAGCACGCGTACCGGTTGATCCGCGATCTTTTTACGCACAAGGACTCCATCTTCAACGAGCTCAAGCGCATGTCGACCATGAACTCTTCTGGTACGATTAAGGGCAACCAGAACCGGCCACGAGCGATTTCGACCGATGAGAGCAATCGCAAGGCGCATATGGAGGAACGCAACCGGCTGCTCCTCGAGAAGGCCGGCGGCGGCCGGAGTAGGGCGACGTCTCCCGCCCCGAGCCCCCGGGCGTCGCACCGCCGCGACAGGAGCGTAGGCGGGCCCGAGACGCGATTCCCCATCTCAACAACCCTCACTAGCCCCACTAGCGAGCATAGAAAGCGCACCAGCCTGGGCCCGAACATCCCGAAGCGCACCAGCCTCGAGGTCCCGGCCGAGACGGATGCCAACATGGGCCTGAGCCACCCGTCGGACGGCAACTTCATCATGAACGGAATCGGATCCGTGACGGCGCCGCCCGCCGCGGTGGCAGACCCGCAGCTGGCCAAGGTGGAGCAGGAGAGCTTCCTTGAGAAGCGCAACAGCTTGGGCCGGAGCGGCGCCAGGTTCTCGGCTGGCCGCCGCGTGACGCCCGCTTCGGCGGCCGCGCGGACCGCCACGCCCCCGCCGCATCACCAGCACACTGGGAGCGCGGCGCAGGAACAGCAGCAGCAGCAGCAGTCGCAGCACGGGGTCACGCTTGTGGACGCGCCGATGGACTATTAGTGATGGTTGCGTTTGGCGGCTGAAGCGGAGGTGTGGTCTTGACGCTGCGATGTTGCTGAATATTGAGGAAAGGGTGGTGAAATGGAGCAGGAAGGACATGATATCATGATGGCGGGGTCGGAGCGAGTGAGTTGGGGTTTCATGTATCTTGTGCTACACTTGTACCGGTCCAGCTTGGAGGTAGCCTTGTTTACTTTTCTTTTGTTTCAAACTTGATGGCTGTCTTCTTTTTGCAGGTATTCCCCCAGTTCGTCTTTTGTGGTGGGAGCGGTGTATCGGGCTCCCCTTGCGGTGTCTTGGCCTTTACGTGAGGAAGCCGTGCTTGGCAGAATCTGATCTGTTGGTGGCTGAGGCAAAGGTTCAGAATGTGGAATGGGACGAATTGAGGACTGGCCGTGGCTGGTACGTTGGGGAATGGCTTTCTTTGTCCATAATTGGAGGTGTGTGAGGTGTGTGAAGTCCTCGTTTGAGGTGGTTGGTGGTTGGCTTATCCCTGGCTGCAGGATCAACTGGGAACTCAGCGGCATGAAAGCTTCCTCCTTTCTACTCCTCGCGAGACATTCCTCCGTTCCTTGGCTTCTCAATTGACGCCAGGCAGAATCTTTAGGCTATGGCCTTGTTTTTGAGGACCGAACAGAACCCCGAGGACCAACAGACCCCTGTGGACGACTCACGACAGGGGTGCCGCGGTGCATTGACGTCCTCGTGTTGGTCCTCAACTCCAACTTTTCCACCACCTGTGACACAGGCAACAACCGTCCTCAATTCTTCGCGACCCGCCCATGAAGGGCCTTCTCCCACGGTAACACACCGGTTGTGTTGATCCCCGATATAAAATGGGACGGCACCTCCTTAGAAAATGTCCCTGGCAAGCGCCACACTCACCACTCGCCGGAATAACAACACCAGCACTCACACACTCCCTCGATCGCCTCCCGAGACGTCAGTCACTCGGTCTCTACTACGCTCTTTTCCACACCACTTCCGTCGTCAGAATACACGACCGCGCCATGGCTTCCGTTGGCGTGCTTTCCCAAACCCTCTCCTCCATCACAGCCATCAAATTGGACCAACTCCAGAAGCAGAAAGATGCGTACGAGACCAAGAAGCGCGAGTTGTGCGAGGACCTCGTCTCCGAGGTCGACACAGCCAAGCGAGCCAAGAAGCTGTTGAAGGGCTCGGAGGAGCTCCGATCGCTCGGTCTGAAGGCCGACCCATCCCTGTCCGGCCTCAGCGACTTCTTTGACCAGGCCGAGTACGATCCATCTGTCACGGAGCCTTTGTTGAAGGAGTTCGAGTCCGAGATCCACAGCCATTTGCGAGCCCAGACGAACAAGTACGAGTTCGCCTCGCTCTATGGCAAGCTCGTCGAGGAGTGGATCGCCTCGGGCAACGCGGACGCTGCCTCTGCCACCGATGGATCCGCATTTGTCGTTGTTGGCCGCGAGGAGATGCACCAGCAGCGCGCCACCTGGGAGGACTACGTCTTCAAGGCCAAGGAGGCAGACGGCAACGCCATCAAGGGGTATCTGGAGGACGTCTTCTCTTTCAAGGAGGCCAAGCGAGCTTTGGAGCAGCTCAGGGACAGCATGAAGACCTTTCAGAAGGACTGGAAGTCGCAGCGCCACTTCGACATTGTCAATCTCGAAACAGTCATCAAAGGCATGTTGAGGAGCGACATCTTGACGGAGGAAAAGCGAGCGACACTCCGAGATTTTCTGGGGAACAAGGTGGTTCTCAGCGAGATTGCCGATGTGCTGAACATGCGCATGACCGCCATGGCGTCTTGGAACTGGGACTCCCCGCTTATTGTCGAGCAGCGGCGGAATCTCAACGGTCGTTACAGATTCTACTCAGACGATGATCTGCTTGACTGCATGTTTGTCTATTACGTGGGCTTGCAATGGGCGTGTCAGCTCCGAAATCTCCTGACCACCTTCATCGGGGCAGAAGGGATCTGGAAATCCGACACCAAGCCCATTTCCAAGGCTGACGCCCGACGCCGCCGCTTCTTTCTCAACGACAGCACCGTGCTCAACAGGGAGTCTGTTGAAGAGAATCGCGATACTCACTTTCATGGCATTTTGCTTGATCAGCTCCCTAACTCCTTCCACGAGGTGAGGGACTCGTACGGGGATCTCGGCTGCAAAAAGGGCGACACCAAGTCCAGCCACGTCCGCGTCGTTCAGGAGCTGCTGCAGCGCCTGCAAACCGAAATCCTGATGCAGACCAAACTGGGGAGAGAGATTACCGTCATCCGTTCAGACTTCAGATGGTTCGGCCCATCGATTCCGCACTCGACCATCTTTGCCGTCCTCGAGTTCCTCGGCGTCACACTAGAGTGGAGGGACTTCTTCAGGCGCGTGCTGGAGGCCAAGATGAGGTTTAAGCAAGACTCGCCGGACACCCCTGTCCAAGCCCGGAAGCGTGGCACGCTCATCAGCACTCCGATCGCCGACTTTATGAGCGAGTCTATTTTGTTTTGCCTCGACTATGCGGTCAACCAAAAAGCGGCTGGTACGCGGCTGTATCGTTTGCATGATGATATCTGGTTGTGGGGCAGCTCAGAAAGCTGTGTCAAGGCTTGGAATGTCATCACCGAGTTCACCGACACCATGGGGCTCGAGCTCAACGCGGAAAAGACGGGTTCGGTCCAGATCACAAAGGGCAACGGTGCCACTTCGTCAACCGTTCAGCCCGGGGCACTGCCAGTCGGGGACGTGAAATGGGGGTTTTTGAAACTGGATCCCGTCATGGGCAGTTTCTTGATCAACCAGCACGAGGTGGACAAGCACATCGAGGAGCTGCGCCTTCAGTTATCGGCCTGCCGCAGCGTGCTGGACTACATCCAGGCCTGGAACATCTACGGAAATCGGTTCTTTGCGAACAACTTCGGCAAGCCCGCCAACTGCTACGGCCGTGCCCACATCAACAGCATGCTGGCCACGTTCCAGCGTATCCAGGAGAAGTTGTTCCCCGACCACTCTGGCGGGGTCGGTGAGCATCTGAAGCTCACCATTGCTTCCCGCTTCGGTATCCCCCCCTCCGACATCCCGGACGGCTACTTGTACTGGCCATCTTCTATGGGCGGGCTGGGGCTGCAAAATCCCTTCGTCTCGCTGCTCCTCTCCCGCCAGCATGTAGAAGAAACCCCGGAGAAGCTCATGGACAAGTACCTGGAGGAAGAGGAGTTTGCGTATGAGCGAGCCAAAGCGAGGTTCAACCAGGGATCGCGCAAGAACGACGATGACTCGGCCTCCGAGAGCGGTGGATGGACTGGCCGCACAACGCGCTGGGACAAGCCCGGCTGGCGCGACGCGCCCGAGTTCGAGAACCTCCGCAACGAGCCGTTTATGTCCCTCGACGAGTTCACCCGGTACCGCGAGCGCACCGAGTCCCGACTCGGCGACACATACCGGCAGTTGATGCGTTCACCCAGCCCCGCGACCGTCGTCCCCAGCGGCGAGGTGAAGGTGGCGTTGCCGGACTGGACCGACCTGGACGACTATGAGAAGTGGGTCGTGCAGCTTTATCACAAGGACATGATCGCGCGGTTTGGCGGGGCCGATGTGGTGGACAAGGGGCTGTTGCCGACGGGGCTGATGACGATGCTCAGAGAAAGTCGGTTTAGGTGGCAGGG
>OUNM010095717.1_pt1 | contig 13320 bp, 12 predicted proteins | sample 1769961 | NCBI WGS metagenome assembly OUNM01 (sample SAMEA3914820, study PRJEB12502) | metagenome | biome: forest; material: soil | place: USA | collected 2012-03-12 | depth 0.3 m | reverse complement strand
GGCCTACCCCGTGCCCAGATGGCGGAATTGGTAGACGCACCAGCTTCAGGTGCTGGCGATCGCAAGGTCGTGGAGGTTCGAGTCCTCTTCTGGGCACCAAGTCCCCTCGTGGGGGTTGATTTAGCTAGAAAATGGCAGTTCTCTGCCACTCTCAAAAGCTCCGACGATACATAACAGCGCTACATGGCGCCGTCTCGCAGCGCATTATGGGAGCAGGCGTGAAGCACCTTCAGCGGCACAAAGCGGCAGGGCGCTTGATCTATCGGCGAGCCTATCCGGCCGACCTCCGACCCCACGCACCCGGTACTCCTCGCGAGCTAATCAGGACTCTTGGCGCCTTTGCGATCGATGAGCCCGGCGCCCTTGAGCGCTATAAGGCCGCGCATGCCGAATATGAGCGCACGCTACGCCATGAGCTGCGGTGCGGTGTCGAAGCGACGTATGTCGCCAACTTCGACAACTAAGGTGACGGCCGTGAGAAACGCGACCCCCGCGCATTGCCTGATAGGCTTCGATCACGGGCGCCATTGACCAGGAAGCGGCTGTCGTCGCGACCTGTTTGGTCAGTCGGTCCAGCCGGACTTCGGCGTCCTCAATTGCCTGGATATATTCTTCGAGCACGATGTGATGGGCTGGATGAGCGAAGGCCTGCCGCGTCAGCCATCGGCGATCGACCTGCGTCCAGGGCGTGCGGCCCTTATAAACTCGGCCATGGCGCAACAGAAAAGCTTGAAGCGGCTGGCGCGCCTTCCTCAGAGCGTCGTTCGCCCCTTCACGGGCTCGCACGAGGTCGCGTACCGCTTCATGTACCTCATCCGGCACCCACACCGCGGTCAACTCGCCGGCACGGTGCAGTCGTGCGAGGCTTACGGCATCGCGCCGGTTGGTCTTGACCCTATCGCCCGGGCGCTTGGGAATAAGCGATGGCGCCACCACCTCGCAGTCATGGCCAAGCCCGGTGATCTGGCGATGGAGGTCGTAGCCGGTCGGGCCTGCCTCGCAGCAGAAGTGAAGCTTAGCGCCCCTTTTTGCCAGCTTGTTCACCATCGACGCTACCGACGCCGGCTCTGCTGAGATGTCGCCAAAGAACCGGACTTCGCCATTCCGGGCCCCCTCAGCGACCGCAACCGATATCTTCAATTTTGACGTGTCGAGTCAGATGAAAAGATCGCTATGCTCTCCCATGGTCCGCCCTCGCTTAAGCATGGGGCTCGGCTCCGGCCCGTCCGGCGCAACCCCCGTCTTCTGCTTACTACGGGGGGCGGGCCACCTTCGCTGACCGAACATACGGTCTTTCAGGAGATGAGGCCTAGGAAACTGCCGTTGGCCGTATTCTCGGTCCTATGGCAGGAGGCGACTAAAGTCAGCCCGACGCTGGGCGCCCGCCCCCCATCGCGAATCCGCCGGCTGACCAAGCTCACCGCCTGGAGCGGCAACTGCCGAGGAGCTGAAGAAGATCGGGCGAGGACGGACACACAGGAGAAAGGGCTGTAGAATCCCCGCATATTAGGAAACCGGCGTGGTCCTGTGGGGCAAAGATTGAGCGCGACGCGTCGTAGAGGTTCCCAGCTCTGCACACCCAAGCGCAAAACCCTGCAAATCGCGCTTCACCAGCTCAATCCAGAGGCGGGAAAGTCAGTTAGTCACCCAGCGACGCGTCATGGAGCTCAATTCGGCACCGCTGACGACGAGCTCCCGGCTCGCAATTGTGATATAACCCCTAATCATACATGAGTATATATTATTATATGGCTGAAAATCTCGGATATGTCCAAGCACTCACGCGGATTACGCTAACATAATTGGACAAATCATGGGCAAGCTAGTAGCTGACGTTTTGGTCGATGTTCTCGAATCCGCCGGCGTAAAGAACTGCTACGGCATCGTCGGCGACACGATGAACCAAATCGCACAATCCATTGCACAAAGTAGCATCGATTTTGTCCACATGCGGCATGAAGAGGCCGGCGCTTTCGCGGCAGCGGCCGAAGCATCCCTGATGAATCGCCTCGTTGCTTGTGCGGGGAGCTGCGGCCCGGGCAGTCTGCACTTCATTAACGGCCTCTACGAAGCGAATCGAAATCGCGCGCCGGTGCTGCTCATCGCGACGCAAATCGTGCGAAACGATCTCGGATTCCAGTCGATCCAGGAAGTCGACTTCCAAAAGGTCTTCGGAGAATGCAGCGTCTTCTGCGATATGATCCTCACGCCGGAGCAGGCGCGCCGCAAAACGGTCGCAGCCTGCCAGGCGGCCCTCACGAAGCGCGGCGTGGCCGTCCTCGTCGTGCCAGCGGATATCGCCAATGAACCCGCCGCGAAGGAACTGCCTTATTCGGTCCATGTCCCGCAGCCAATCATCCGGCCGAGCGACGCCGATCTCAAAGAGATCGCAGCCATTCTCAATTCCAGCAACTCCGTCGCTATCTATGCCGGCAGCGGTTGCGAAGGAGCGCATGACGAAGTGGTGGCCACAGCCGCGCGACTGAAGGCGCCTGTGGCTCATACGTCGCGCGGCAAGGACTTTCTGGAGTACGACAATCCCTTCAATGTCGGCATGACCGGCCTCATCGGTGGCCCGGCAGGCTACCACGCCATTCTCGACAGTGAGGTATTGCTGCTGCTCGGCGCGGACTTTGCGTGGCCGCAATTCTATCCGCAGAAGGCGAGGATCATCCAGATCGATATCGATCCCACTCACCTTGGACGGCGCCATCCTGTGGAAAAAGGCGTCGTTGGCAGCATCAAGCCGACATTGGAAGCGTTGCTCCCGCTTCTCGATCAGCATGAAAACGATGCGTTCCTCAACACATATCTCGATCGGCACGAGCAGCAGCGTAAAGAGGATGCAGCCGAGGCTCCGGCTGGCTCCGACGCGGCAATTCCCGGCACCTATCTTGCCAAATTGATCAACCGCTATGCTGCGGAGGATGCCCTGTTCACCGCCGATGACGGCACACCTCTGGTCTGGATGGCGCGCCACATTGATATGGGCGGAAAGCGCCGTGGTTTCGGGAGCTTGCTGCATGGAACGATGGCGGGTGCGATGCCCTCAGCCCTCGGATTGCAGAAGTGCCAGCCGGGACGTCAGGTCGTTGCGCTGGCGGGTGATGGCGGGTTTGCCATGCTTCTCGGCGACGTGCTGACCACCGTGTAGGAAAATCTGCCGATCAAGATCGTCGTCTTCGACAACGGCAAACTTGGCTTTGTCGAGATCGAGCAGAAGGCCGCTGGCTTGATACCGGTGTACACCGACCTCAAGAATCCCGACTTTGCCGCGATGGCCCAAGGAGCCGGTCTGTGGGGCCGACATGTCACCAAGGCCGGTGACCTGGATGAAGCTATCCAGGAATGGCTCGCCCAGTCGGGACCGGCGCTGCTGCATGTGAAAGTGACGCCGATGCAGCTTGTGAGTCCGCCGTCGCCCTTCGTCTCGGTCGAATCGGTAATCGGAATGGCCTCGTACACCGTAAAGGCGGTGCTGCGCGGCAAAGGCCATGACGTCTGGGAAATGCTCAAGGAAAATATGTAGCGATCCCTCGCGCGCAATATCCCTTGGCGCATTGTGCCCTTCGAAAGCCGGATGCTCTCGAAGGGCACTCCAGCGGCGGCAGGGACTGTCCCTGAGATCCGGATCAGGTCGCTCGCAAGAGCTTCGGCAAGATCCGGTTTTTGAGCGCCGTCCTCCAGGCAGGTCGCGGCATGACATCCACTTGTCGACAACTGAGCAAGGTTGGCGGGGAACTTCGATGAGCGGAAACGGGGAAAGGCTTTTCAGCGCGCTGATCTGCGCTGCACTCCTGGTAACGCCCGGCGTCAGCGCGCCGCCGGCAACGGAGGGGCAGGATCCGGAAGCGGCGGCTCCCCCGACCCGCGCCGCGCGCGCGCAGGAACTCGCCAAGCATCTGTCGAACCCGGTCGCCTCGCTGATCAGCGTGCCGTTCCAGGAGAACCCTGATTTCGGCTCCGGGACGAAAGGGAATGGCGTCAAGTCAACGCTCAACATCCAGCCGGTCGTCCCGGTGAGCATCGGCGCCAACTGGAACGTTATCGTGCGCACGATCCTGCCGGTCATCACACAAAATGATTTCCAGGGGCCGGGCACCGATGTGTCCGGGCTGGGCGACACCGTCCAGAGCTTCTTCCTCTCTCCCAAAAAGCCCGGGCCGGGCGGGATCATCTGGGGCGCTGGACCGGTGCTCATCTATCGAACCGCCACAGACCGCCTCCTCGGCAACGGCAAATGGGGCGCGGTCCCGACGCTCGTGCTGCTGAAGCAGTCGGGCAGGAACACGTTCGGTTTCCTCGGCAACCATGTCTGATCCATCGGCGGCAGCGCCACGCGACCGGACGTAAGCGCGACCTTTCTTCAGCCCTTCTACAGCTACACCACCTCGCACGCGACGACCTTCACGCTCAACACCGAGACCACCTACAGCTGGAAAGCCAAGACCTGGCTCGTGCCGATCAACCTGACCGTGGCGCAGCTGACGAAGGTGGGAAAGCAGCCGATACAGATCGGCATCGGTGGCCGCTATTATGTCGAGAAGCCGACTGGCGGCCCCAATTGGGGACTGCGGCTAGTGCTCACGATGTTGTTTCCGAAGAAGTGACGGAGGCCGCTTTAGAGAGGAGCCTCACGACGCCCGAACGACGACAATTGGCTGCTCTTGGCGGACGTCCGGAGGGTCAGCTCTTCTCGCCCGCCTCGTTCGGCGGCTCGCGTTACAGCCTCCATGAGACGGGCGTTGTGAAGTGCGTGTTCAAAGCCAGGCGTGGAAAAGACGCCCGCTTGCATGTCGCGGACAAGATGGGCGTAGAGTTCTCCCACATTGATGGCCGCCCCCATGAACCCGCCGGAGACTGCGGCCGCCTCGGGCGGCGCGAACGCGACATTGGACGTCAGCATAAGATCCCCGACGTGTAAGCCGTAAGGGTGATTGCTGGTCAGGCGAAGCCATCCCTCCGAGCCCCTGACCTCGAAGCTGGAGCAAACGTTCTCTGGCTGCACGCCGGCCTCAAAGTCGGCCGCGAATACGGCACCGGAGTGCGTCTTTCCCAAGACGCCGACCCAATCGGCGGTTTCGCGAACGCTCTCCTCGCCGGTTTCCGTCAGTTTGACTTTGGGCCATCGAATCCCGCTCCGGGCGTCGACCTCGACAATCGGCCCGAGGACGGCTTCCACCACGTCGAGCGTATGCCCGCCATTGATGGTCAGCAGGTTTGCGCCGGAAGAGGGATTATTGAAATAGTGATGCGCGATAGGCATTTCCGGCCCGAATCCCAAGGTCTGGGACACGATCCTGGCATTTAGCGGCCGCCCGATCCGCCCCGACCGCACCAGCTCAGCCGCACGTTGCACGGCCGGATTGTACCGACCCTGCAAGCCGACCGCCGTGTGGTGCGAGGCTGCCGCGCGCGCCATCTCTTCAGTCTCTGCGACGCTGCGTCCCAGAGGCGCCTCGCAATAGACCGCCCTGCCGGCGTCCAGCGCCGCCAGCACGAGCTCCCGGTGCACGGGCACGTTGACCGTGATGGTGACGAGATCGATCCTGTCATCGCGGATCATCGCGAAGGGATCGGAAAACCAGCGATCGGCACCGAAGGCTTCAGCCGCTTCGCGGGCGCTCTGCTCGTTGCGGGTGGCCACCGCCGCAAGCGTCACGCCGGGCAGACCCTTCACCGCCGGAATGTGCGACGCCTTCGCCCAGCTTGCCGTGCTGTTCGCACCGACGATTCCGACGCGGATGGGCGAGACGGGCGGCGAGAGGTGGGACGAGGTCACGGAGAACTCCTTCGGCTCGATGGCGCGGTCTCGCACCTGTGGCCTGTGAGATAGCGGCTGCGGTTGATTGGATAATAGGCTATGATCAGACAAGGTTATGTAGAAACGAGGGTATAATGCGCGGATCCGACTTCGCCGAGCTGCGGGCCTTCGCCGCCGTGGTCGAACGGGCGAGCTTCGCCCGCGCCGCCGCACACCTGGGCATGTCGGCCTCGGCGCTCAGCCAGACCATCCGTCAGCTCGAGGCGCGGCTTGGGGTGCGGCTGCTCAACCGCACCACGCGCAGCGTTGCCCCGACGGGGATCGGCCAGCAGCTCTACGACCGCCTTGTCCCGACCATGGGAGAACTGGACGCGGCGGTGACCGAGGCGGTGGCCGCCACCGGCCGCGCCGCAGGACGGCTACGGATCAATTCCCTCGTCATGGCGGCCAGCACCCTGATCGCCCCGCGCCTCGGCCGCTTCCATCGGGCCCATCCCGACGTGGTGCTCGATCTGGTGATCGAAGACGGCCTCAGCGACATCGTCGCCGGGCGTTTCGACGCCGGCATCCGCATGGGCGAACGGCTGGACAAGGACGTGATCGCCGTGCGCCTCACCCCGGACCTGAAGATGACCGTGGTCGCCTCGCCGGACTATTTCGCCCGTTTCGGCGAGCCACAGGTCCCGGCTGATCTGCATCACCACGCCTGCCTCAGCTGGCGCTACCCCGGCAGTGGCGCCGTCTACCGGTGGGCGTTCGAAAAGGACGGCAAGGCCTTTGAGATGAGCGTCGAAGGCCCATTGATCGCCAACGAAGGGGGGGTGCTTATGCGCGCCGCTCTCGATGGCCTCGGCATCCTTTACACCAATGGCGACGAGGCGATCCATGCAGCGATCACCGAGGGACGGTTGAAGCGTGTGCTGGCCGACTGGTCACCGACGATTCCTGGACTCTTCCTCTACTATCCGGGCCGTCGCCAGCAGAGTCCTGCTCTTCATGCCTTCATCGATTGCCTGCTGGACCGAGATCTAGGATCGTAGATCTAGCACTACTTTGACGGATTTTAAGAAAGGGGGGATTCCCTTTGACGAATTCCACCCGCGCCATGCCACGCACCTTGTTCGGCAGCAGCGGGCGAAGCCGCTCGAATTGGTCCTCAGTCAACCAGAACTCGCTCAAATCCACACTCCTGCTGACGCGGAGCCTGGATCACATCTCGGCCGGAACAGGAATTCTGTTTATGGGTCCTGACCCTAGCTCCTTGGCTCACGCCTTGAGGTGGCCGAGCGTCTGGCTGATCGTTCGAAGCAAACGTCGGCGCGCCAGCAACAGTACCGCCCCGCCGGCGATCGTGGTCGCGACGACTGGATTCGCACGCGCCTTGTTTCTGACGGCATGAGCGAACTCCGCAGCACCGGAACGCGCGCCCGTCACCGCATCGCCGATCAACCGAGAGGGTTCGAGGCGCGCCTTCATGGTCGCCGCCGTGTCGCAGAAGCGAGACCGCGCCCTTTGTGCATTGAGCTCCGCCGCAGCAAGCGTTGCCGAACTGGTCATGGGAGTTTCTCCAGCACAGCTTTGAGCAACGCCGCGAGCTGACGGAAGCCGAGCCAGCCCATCAGAGGCGCGACCAAGAAGCCTACGGCTCCGACGATCAAGCCGGCAAACCCCGGACCAACCAACGTGGCGAGCGCCATCACCAAACCGACAGTCAAGCCGATGGATGCCAGCAGCGCCAGCACGGCGGCAGCGCCGATCAGGACCAGCGCGATCTTTGCGGCAGCGACCTGGGGTGCGGCGCGCGCCCTTGCGAGCACCGCCTCTGCGCGCACCAGCGCTAGCGCGTCATAGGCGAGCTGACGGGCCAAATCCGGCAGCGGCATTCGCTCCGCTGCCGCCAAGTGGTCGTTGGTCATTGCTTTCACTGTTTTGCCTTCCCTGCGACAGCCCCCGCTACGGTTTCGATTCCAATGGCGGCTGACTGGGCGACGTTGAGCCGCTGCGATTCAGCGCCTCAGCAGAGGCAGCGGCCCGACGCGTAGTGTCAAAAGCGAACGCCGATGCCGCCGATAACCTGATTGCGACTGATCGAGTCCGAATAGCGTGAGTAGCGGTACTCGGTCTTGACGAACATGTTCTTCGTCAGAGCGTACTCAATGCCCGCACCGACGCGGCCGCCGCTATGATCTTTGTCATCGGAGACGATCGTCCCGGCTTCGCTGACCGACCCCGTATAGCGGGCGTTCGTATATCCTGCGGTCAGATAGACGAGCGCCTTCTGCGACGCCACATAGCCAACCCGGCCACCCACGAAGAAGTCGCGACCGGCTTTCGCGCAGGAAAGCGCATCATCGATTGGGCTGCAGCCCTTCTGGGTCGATCCGGTCACCTCGAGTTCGGGACCAAACCGGACCTTGCCGGCACCGAGGTCATACCCCGCTTGTCCGCCATAGAGAAACCCATCCTTGTGGGCATCATTCGCCTGCATGCGGTCCCATCCGCCGACGACCGCGACATAAGGTCCGGTGAACGCTCCATCCGTTTCGGCCATGGCGGGCACAGCGGCGAGAGATGTGGCGGCGCCGATAACGAGAGCGATCATGGCGTTACGATAGGTCAACATACATCCTCCTGCGTCTTGACGTTGGCTCAGGAAAGATCGCAAGTGACCAGTATTATTTGAATAATACGCATGTATGAGCAAACGTTGGTTTGTGCGTCGAAGTGAAGAAGGTCGAAGGTTTAAACTGCCACCCAGATATTATCCCATCAGTGGCAAGATTGACGCAGGGTAAATATGGAGTTTGGTCCAAGCTGCTCAGATGCATAGTCGAGATGCTGCTGTCCCGCCAAACTCAAGTAAGTGGCGTGGCATAGCTCAACTGGCGTGTCCGGAATGAGGCACTTTCCAGGGATTTTGATAGCGCTTCCAAAGCTGCATTCGATACGAACGAGCGAAGTCCGTGGGCAGGGACGATCTCCAGCTTGCGCTCACCTCGACTCACGATTCGGACCGGATAGACCGCTAAGATTGTCCGGCATGTGGCCGAGAGGCAAACTCACGCCCGACTTCAAGGCCATCGCCGACTTCCGCCGCAACCATGGTGTCGCTATCCAGACGGCGCGTCACAGCCTCCACCAGACTACCTCGTTCGGCGACACGTTATGGTGGGTATCAAGCCTGTGATTTCTACCACTAGAACCGGCGTGCCGATTATGGTCACGCGCCGCAGCTCTTCGCGTAAGACGCTGGGTGTCTCTGGCTGTGTCCAACCGCGTCGAAAGTCCTAGCCGCGCGGAACCATCACCACGGTCAACGACCGCACGCCCTGCGCCCCTTGGATCAGTACCCCCTCGATATCGGCCGTAGCCGACGGGCCGCTGTGGAAGCAGGCATAGTGCGCCGAAAAGAAATGCGGCTGCTTGTAGGCATGCTGAGTGCTGTCGACGATGTCCGCAGGGTCGAGCAGCACGATCAGGTGTTGGGCGAGATAGGCGAGCGAATTGATGCCGAGTTCATTCTCGGTGAGCAGGATGGAGCCCGTCTCGGCGACGGCAAAGGCCGCGCGGACAACGGCCACGTCGACATCCGCGAGGTCGCCGGGCTTCGCCGCGGACGCGAGCGCGATACTGCCGCTTACCTCCGGAACTGCCGAGCAGACGGCTTCGCTATTGGCCAACCTATTGGCCAGCGCGTCGGCCGCTAGGACCTGCCCCCCCATTATCTGGAGGTTCTCGACGAACCGTGCCAAGACACCCTGCGATGGCGGCTTGGTGAAATCGGGCACAACCGGCAGGTCATGCTGGCCGGTCGGACGATTGGCCCTGATCTGGGCGAGGATCGAATCGCGCGCGCTCATCACAGGTCTTCCTTCTTTGCGTTCATGCGATGGGCCTTCCACCAGCTGTGGAAAGTCTGGTTGGGCGCCTCGGGCATGTCCCGCTCCATGGTCCACGTATTGAGCGGGTTGTAGACGACGAAGTGCGGCAGGACGCGAAGCGCGGAACCCGCTGTGCTGACGGCCGTCCGGTAGAGCGCCGGGCTCGACAGGACGAAGCCCGCGGCCTTCATCATCGTCTGCTTCAGCGCCGGGATTTCGTGGTTCTCAGCCAGCAATTTACGCCAGGCGAAGATCTGCTCATGGATATTGATCTTCACCGGGCAGACATTGGTGCACGAGCCGTTCAACGTCGAAGAAAAGGGCAGTGCTGAATATTTGCGGCGATTGAACGTGGGGTCGAGGATGATGCCGATCGGCCCCGAATAGGTCGCGCCATAGCTGAGGCCGCCGCTGCGCCGATAGACCGGGCAGGTGTTCATGCACGCGCCGCAGCGGATGCACTTCAGAGACGTCCAGAACTCCTCCATGCCGAGCCGTTCGCTGCGGCCATTGTCGACCAGCACGATGTGCATTTCCCCGCCGGCGCGCGGCGCGCGGAAATGCGAGGTGTATTGCGTGATCGGCGAGCCGAGCGCGCTGCGGGTCAGCATGCGGACGAAGACACCGAGATGCTCGATCTTGGGGATCAGCTTCTCGATGCCGATCGACGCGATGTGGAGCGGCGGCACATTGGCGGAAAGGTCGGCATTGCCCTCGTTGGTGCAGACGACGAAGCTGCCGGTCTCGGCCACCGCAAAATTGGCACCGGTCATACCGGCGTCCGCGTTCAGAATCAGCGGCCGGGTCTTCTCGCGCTGCTGTTCCGCCAGATAGTGGATGTCGTCATTCTGCGGATCGGTGCCGATCGTCTTGGAGAACACGTCGGCGACGTCGGCGCGGGTCTTGTGGACGGCCGGCACGACGATGTGGCTCGGATCCTCATGGTCGAGCTGCTGGATGCGTTCGCCCAGATCGGTTTCGATCACCTCGATGCCGACGCCGGCCAGATAATGCCGCAGCCCACATTCCTCAGTGAGCATAGACTTGGACTTGATGAGCGATTTCGCGCCGTGATCGGCCAGGATCGAGTGGACGATGCGGTTGTGCTCCGCGCCGTCGCGCGCCCAGTGGACATGGACGCCATTGGCCCTGGCGTTGGCCTCGAATTGCTCGAGATACTGGTCGAGATGGGCAAGCGTGTGCTGCTTGATCTGCGAGGCGAGCTCACGCATCTTCTCCCATTCCTCGATGCCATGGGCGGCCTTGTCGCGGTTCTGGCGCAGGTCCCAGAGGCGTGCGTCGTGCATCTGCTGATGCTGTTCCGCCGCGATGAAACGGTCGGCCGCCTCGCTCTGGTTGACCGGCTTGTTACCGCGGATCTTGGCGCCGCGCGGTTGCGACTCCGGGGTGCTCGGCGCGCTCATGCGGTGGCTCCATTGAGAATGCGGGCGACGTGCATGAATTGGATGGGCAGACCGATGCGCTCGGCGCAGCCCTTCTGGTGCATCAGGCAGGAGGAATCGGCGGAGACGATATATTCCGCGCCGGCCCGGGAATGGTCGGTCACCTTGTCATAGCCCATCTTCGCCGACACGCCCGGCTCGAAGACGCAGAAGGTGCCGCCAAAGCCGCAGCATTCATCCCAGCGGGTCGGCTGGACGAATTCGATGCCCTTCACCTTCTTCAGCAGCTCGAGCGGCTTGGAATAGAAGGGCTTGTTGACCTCGGACGCCTGCGCCAAGCCGATGCCGCGCAGTGAGTTGCAGTTATAGTGGATGCCGACCTTGTGCGGAAACGACGCCCAGGGGAACTCTTCGACCTTCAGGATATCGTGCAGGAATTCGGTCAGTTCGAAGGCCCGCGCGCGAACCTCGCGAACCTCGTCGGTCTGCTCGATCGCCGTGAGATTCTCGCGCACCTGGTGCACGCAACTGCCCGATGGGCTGACGATATAGTCAAAGCCGGCGAAATTCTTGACGAAAAGGGCCTCGGTGGCAGCGGATTCGGCATGGCAGCCGGTATTGGTCATCGGCTGGCCGCAACAGGTCTGGTCGAAGGGATATTCGACCGTGCAGCCCAGTCGCTCCAGCAACTCCAGCGTCGCTATGCCGACCTCCGGTTCGAAGGTGTCCATGTAACACGGGATGAACAAGGCGATGCGCATAGGAGGTGACCTCATTTCGTTGTTGGTCGCGCGACCAAGACCATGCGGGCGATATCCGTCTTGCACGGAAGTGACCTTATGTTGTCTATCGACCGACGAGCGCCTGATGGCCGATCCGGTATCATGTGCCTCCTTCGCCCCTTGGGGGCCGAGAGTCGCCGGACAGGTACAGGGGGGAGGGCATCTGTCCGGCGACACCGGTTATGGACCGGTTGGTAAGCAGCCGGGGGCGGGCTGCATCACCAATTGTTGGATACGATCCGCGGCCAACCCTCAATAGCTATACGAAGGTTTGTCGGTGGAGCGGGGCCTTTTGCCTGGGCGGGACGGGGCCTTGTTGCGACCTCCAAGGTCGTGAGGTCGCGGATCCTCCAATCAGGCGCGCGCGACCTTCAAGCCCCGGAGTTCAGACCTTCGTATGATTTGCGTCGGGCACGGCCACGGTCAAACCGCCCACTCAATAGCGAAGGTCCGCGCGCTCGTCTTGCCGACATAGCACTCCTTCGCCCCGCGCACCGACATGCTGAAGGGATGAGCATATGCCGTTTTCTGCGCTTTTGCTCGCGCGATTACAATTCGCCTTCACCGTATCATTCCACATCATTTTTCCAGCTTTCACCATTGGCCTCGCGGCATGGCTGACGCTGCTCGAAGCGCTGCACATTGCGACGGGAAAGGCGCTCTACCGGAGGCTTTTCGATTTCTGGCTCAAGATCTTCGCCATATCCTTTGGCCTGGGCGTGGTCTCGGGCATCGTGCTTGCCTTCCAGTTCGGCACGAACTGGAGCGAACTGGCGCGGCGAACCGGGCCGATCCAGGGGCCGCTGCTCGGCTATGAGAGTTTCACCGCCTTTGCGATCGAGGCGAGCTTCTTTGGCGTGCTCCTGTTCGGGCGGCATCGCGCACCAAGATGGTTTTACCTGTTCGCATGCGCCATGGTTTGGTTGGGTACGAGCCTCTCGGCCTTCTGGATCATGGTCAACAACAGCTGGATGCAGGTGCCCACCGGCTATGCCCTTGGGGCGAATGGCCTGTTCGTGCCGAATGACTGGTCTGCCATCATATTCAGTCCAGTGGTGTGGGTTCGTTTCCCGCACATGCTGCTTGCAGCCTATGTGACCGGCGCATTCTGCATCGCCGCGACCGGTGCCTGGTATTTGCTGCAGCGGCGCTTCCATGCCGAGGCCCACTCGATGCTGCGCATGGGCCTGGGCCTGGCGGCCGTGCTGGTGCCGGTGCAAATCCTGTTCGGCCATCTCACCGGAGATTATGTTCATGATCTCCAGCCCGCGAAGTTTGCCGCCATCGAGGGCCGCTGGCACGACGAGCAGCCTGCTTCCGAGGTTCTCTTCGCCATCCCCGACGAGAAGCATGAAACGAACCATCTGCAGATCGCGATTCCCTATGCGGGTAGCCTGATCGGGTCGATGTCGCTTCACTCGAAGGAGGTCGGATTGATCGACTTCGCGAAAAGGGATCGCCCGCCCGTTGCCATTCCCTTCTTCGCCTTC
>OUNM010027509.1_pt1 | contig 13320 bp, 11 predicted proteins | sample 1769961 | NCBI WGS metagenome assembly OUNM01 (sample SAMEA3914820, study PRJEB12502) | metagenome | biome: forest; material: soil | place: USA | collected 2012-03-12 | depth 0.3 m | reverse complement strand
CGGCGCCAAGGTGGTCAGCCAGTCGCTTTCCGGCAACCGCTTGTCGATCGACGCCGAGCTTGCCGACGGCAGCCGCGCCATCTTTCTCTACGACATCGCCGAGCGTCGCGTGATCGGCCAGTTCGCGATCCGCACCAAATGAGCCCGCAGCAAATGAGCGGCTTTGCCGAACGCCGCGGCATTGCCACCGTCGCGCTTGTCGTCAGAAACTATGATGAGGCGATTGCCTGGTATGTCGAGCGGCTCGGCTTCGCACTGACCGACGACGTCGACCTCGGCGGCGGCAAGCGATGGGTCACCATCACGCCGGCGAACGGCCGGGGCGCACGGCTGCTGCTCGCCGAGGCGTCCGACGCGGCGCAGACAAGCCGTATCGGCAACCAGACCGGCGGCCGCGTGTTCCTCTTTCTCGAGACCAACGATTTTGCCCGCGACCACCAGGCGATGCTGGCGAACGGCGTCGAATTCCAGGAGGCGCCGCGCCACGAGGCCTATGGCACGGTGGCGGTGTTTGCCGACCTCTACGGCAATCTCTGGGACCTGATCGAGCCGAAACGGCCGGGCTGATACAGGCCATTCGCAAAGTGCCTGAAGCATCCGAAACCCCAGTTGCTTTTTCGCGGCCGCCAGCCTATGTAGCCGGTTCTTGAGCGCGCCCATCGTCTAGCGGTCAGGACACCGCCCTCTCACGGCGGGAACAGGGGTTCGATTCCCCTTGGGCGTACCAGGAGTTTCAAGGACCCATCGCAGGAATCCTCGGTTTAGCGCGACGTCGTTCGGATCGACTTTGCCTGGCACCGTTGCAGGTTTCGCGCGCGAACAACGCGCGGCTGCCGTAGTTGTCGGAGCAATTTGAAGAGTTGCATCCGGGCAACTTCAGCGCAGGGCCTTGAGAGGATTCCGCAAAGCCGGGGAAGGCTCAGCATGCCTGAATCCACCCAATTTAAGTCAGGCCGCGACGCTTGAAAGCGCAACAATCTCTGTTACTTGCGATGTGGGGATTGTCTCCGCGGCAGCGCGGATTTTGGGTTGGTAGGGCCGCAATGGCATCAGTGGAAGTGACTTGCTCGCGCTGCCATGGCGGCGGCAAGGTTTTTGATTGCTCCAGGTGGTGCGCGTCGAAAGGGCATTGTTGCCCGCAAGGAACGCATCAGGCCAGTTGCCCGGGCAAAACCCTCATTTGCACAGAGTGTGGCGGCCTGGGGATGATTGCAGAAGCTGAACTCAGGGCCGTCGCTTAGAGCGTCCACCGTTTCACGGGAACGGCGAACCGCTCTAACTCTCTGTTTTTACGCAATCCCATGCGGAAGGCTACGGCGAAGTCGCCGAGCCTAACCGCTCACACTTTTCCTGGAATGCTCTGGCCCTTGCCGCGGTCGGGAGCGATTTCACCGTCGTGCAACGATTGGACTTGCCGCTTCTGGCGCGGCGGGGCCGATTGCTTTAGCATCGCGTCATGGATTTCGAGGCACGGCGTAAGCGGCGTGCCGAACGCCTGGTGCCAGGCGGATCCTTACTTACGGCAACCGATGCTGCGGGGAGAAAGCAATGCAGAAACTCCAATCGCAGGGCGTCCATCACATCACGCTGGTAGGCGCCGGGCGCCAGACTTCCATCGATTTCTGGGAAGGCGTGCTCGGCATGCCTTTCATCTTCGAGCAGCCCAATCTCGACAAGGCGAGCGAGAGCCACCTCTATTTCGATCCGGGCGACGGGCGGCTGATCACCGTCTTCACCGATGAGAGCCGCACGGCGGTCAAGCGGCGCACGCCGACCGATACCGGCTGCGTCCACCACATTGCGTTTTCGGTGTCGCGGGTGACCTTCCTGCAAGCGGTCGCTCGGCTCGACGAGCGCGGTATCAAGCACAGCGGCGTCAAGGATCGCGGCTTCATGGATTCGATCTATTTCGAGGATCCGCTCGGCCTGTTGATCGAGCTCGCTTCCTACCGTTTCGAGCCGCCGGCCGGATTTACTCATGCCGATATCTTGATGCGGGCGCACAGGATCCGTGTGGCGCGCGGCGACTATAATATCGCCGAGGTGCATCTGGCCGACGCCATCCAGGCGCTGGTCGAGAGCGCGCGCGAGACCTTGTCGCAGGACAGGGCGCCGAAGAATCCATACTAAAACAAACAGAGGGAGGAACCAGAAATGGCAAAGGCTGCAACAAAGGGAACCAAGAAAGCCACGGCCAAGCCAGCCGCGAAAACGGCCTCGAAGGCTGTGACGGCTGCCAAGGTGTCGGCAAAAGCCGCGCCCAAAGCGACGGCAAAAGCTGCGCCTAAGGCCAAAGCAAAGCCGGCTAAGAAACCTGGGGTAAAACTCAGCATGCTGAAGCCGAGCGTCAACAACATGACGGTGCGGGTTTTTGCCCGCGCGGCCGGGCTCGATCCTGCCGAAACCGATGCCTGGGGCAGCACGCGCTCGCCGGAATTCCTGGCCCGCAATCCGGCGCATCTGACGCCGATGATCGAGGACAAGGGTCTGCCGCGCGGCGTGCTTTGGGAAAGCTGTGCCATCATGCAGTATCTCGCCAACAAGCACGGGCTGGAGAAATTCTATCCCAAGGCGCCGGCCAAGCGGGCGATGATCGACAGCGCCATGTTCTATCTGGTCGGCACGCTTTACCCCTATGTCGCCAGAGCCACCTATCCGGCGCTCGGTTTCCCGCAATATGCCGGCGAGGTCGGCCACAGCGACGCCCATCCCGACAGGAAATCGGAAGCCCAGAAAGCGGCGATGGCCGCGATCGCCGAGCCGCTCGAGGTGTTTCACGCCTTCTTCCGCGACGGCAAGCCGTTCATCGGCGGCAACAACCCGTCGATCGCCGATATCCGGCTGGCGGCGACGCTGGAATTCCTGGCGGTGATCGACTACGCGCTGCCTGGTTGGGCGAAGGACTATATGGCGGCGCTGGAGAAGAAGCTCGGCAAGGCCTATGCGGAGCCGGCCGGTGACGTGCGGGGCTATATCGCCCATGTGAAGTCGCAGGCCAAGGCCTGAAAGGCCAATGCATGTCGCGCAAAAGTGTGCCGCGGTTTGCGGCAACGACATGCATAAACAAATCCCTGAAGCGCGTTGCGCTTTGGGGATTAAGGTTTCGTTTACCCAAGCGCTGTCTACTGGTTTCAGCCCTCGCAGCGACCACGGATGTACTGGCGCCATGGCGAGGCAAGGGAAAGGTCGGCTCCGCCGGCCTTTTGCTTTTTGAACCATCGCGCGGCAATCACGACAGTATGATTCCGGCCGCGCCGACCCCCGGCTAATCCCCTATTGTCATCCTCGAAAGCAGTCCTACCATTGCCTCTCGGGGGAGTGGATGAATGCGATGAGGATCGCGATGACTAAAGCAGTGAGATTTTCGGCGATCGCGGCCAGCTTGCTCCTGGCATCTTTTCCCGCCGGCGCGGCATCGCTCAACAGCATGAACGAGGTGGGCGCCGCCTTGCTGACCTGCTGGACGCCGCCGGCCGGCTCCGACAATTCCTCGGTGACGCTGAGCTTCAGCTTCAAGCGCGACGGCACGCTGATCGGTCCGCCGAAAGCAACTGCCATTCACGTCAATGGCGACGACAAGGCGCGCAAGGCCTATGTCGATGCGGCGACCAAAGCCTTGCACGACTGCCTGCCGGTCAGCTTTTCGCCGTCGCTGGCACAGGGCGTCGCCGGAACTGTCTTTACGCTCCAGTTCAATTCGCCGAAGAAGTAAGCCGCAAGCTCGCTAGGTCAAATTGCTGCTGCGCCGCGCGCGGGCATGCTTTTCCAATTCCGGCATCTCGAAGACATAGTCGTTCCAGGCGGATTCCGGAATCTGGCCCGCCAGATAGCATTCGAGCAAGAGATTTTGCTCGGGTGTCAGATGCCTCGGCGCCCATTCATGATCCAGTCCAAGCGAGTGGATCAGGTTCCTGGTCAGGCCAGAGACGGTGAAGTGAATAGACATCTTCAGTCTCCCTTGCACTGCGCTGATTACATTAGAGCCGCAATTCCGTATGAAAGCCGTTTCACACTTTTCCTGGAATTGCTCCAACGCCAACAACGCCCGATGCCGGCCAAAGGTTTCATCAGCAATCCGTGATCAAGCCGGCGGCTCGGCCACGACCGGCGCAAAAAATGGTTTTTTCGGCTACTGTCTCAATCTTGAAATGAAAGTGTAATATTCACTTCATAAAATTGATCGTAACACTCCAAATTATACACGGAATTTCTAAGATAACCTTCCTATTCTTGAGAGTTAACTCAATTAGCTGGCATTTAATTGTTGAACGGGGATGACGCCCGATGGCAGGTAGGCGGCTTCTGACGGTTCTGCTTCTGGCGATCACGGCGATGCTTGCGCCGGCGACAGTTTCCCACGCCGATCCCTGCACCACGCTGAGAAGCCAGATGCTGTCCGGCGGGCGCGGCGGGGCGAGCCCGGAGCTCGCGCAGTTGCGACGCCAGCTTGCCGCGATCCAGGGCCTTGAAAGGCAGCGCCGCTGCACCGCCGCCAGTGCGGTCGGCGGCTTCTTCAACGCCTGCGCCGACCTTGCCAGAAACCGCTCCGAGGTGCAGCGCCGGATCGCCGGCATAGGCAATCCGGGTCGCGGCGATGCGCAGGCGCGATATATCGCCCTCGGCTGTCAGTCGGCGTCCAGGCAGCGGCCGGCGATCAAACAGCCGTCCGGGCCGATGCTCGGCAGCAACGCCATGCTGTTTTGCGTGCGGCTTTCGGACGGGTATTTCTTCCCGGCGCCGAACTCGCAGTTCGCGCAAGGCGGCGATCTCAAGGATATGGTCGACCAGTGCCGCTATATCTGCGAGGATCCGGGGGTTGATCTCTATACGCTCAGCGATCCGAATCTCGAGACCGACCAGATGGTCGCGGTCGAGACACGCAAGCCCTACACCGATCTGCCGACCGCCTTCCGCTATCGCGACGCCGCCGAGTTCAAGGCCTGCGACCTCAAGCGCTACTCCGAGCGGGTGGCGGAGCTGAGGGCGCGCACGGTGACGCCTGGCAATATGGAAAACGCCATCATCCCCTTGCCGACGGTAAGGCCCGACCTCGGCACGGTCTCTGCCATACCACCAAGCGGCGTCGATGGTGCCGACCTGCGCGCGGTGGCGGTCAACGCCGGACAGGACCAGGCCGGTTCAGCCGCGGCACCACGCGTGCGCATTGTCGGTCCGGCTTTCTTTCCCGCCGATTGACCGCAAGTCCGGATCAGTCGCAAACGACGCGGACACGCCTACCCGGCTCGCTGACATTGTGGCAGGCGAGCGCCGGTTCCGGTTCCGAGGGATCTTCCGAGAGTTGCGGGTTCACCGACGGCGCTGCCGGCCGCGAATACCTGCGGGCCCCGGGTCCGGGCGGCGTGGGCGGCGGCGGGGGAAACACGTCCGGCGCGATCTGCCTTGAGGGGGCCGTTCCCGGCGGGACCTTGTCCCAGACGCGCCTGACATCCATCCGGCTTGGCACGATCACCGTGCCGTCGTCGCTGCGCACGCAGCCGCCCGCCGCAAGCAGCGCGGGGCAGAGGACAAAAGCCGCGATCCGACCAAACATTAGCAACACCTCAGGTGCCTTATAATGCGTCATCGCCCCGATCGCCAACAGGCGGATTACCGCAGACGGCGCTGGGGCCGCAGTCTCCCCAAAGCGCGTCGCGCTGAAGCGGATTCGGGCGACCCGCTCTGGGTCTTTGTCGTGATACATGTCGTTGTCCCGAAACCGCTGCACACTTCCGGGCGACATGCATTTTTGTTTTGATGCATGTCGTTGTCCCAGAACCGCTCCACACTTCCGGGGCGACATGCATCAACGGCATGCGGCGCTGGCGGTTGCAAATCATTAAGGTTAGCGGATCGTTAATGCTTGTCGGGCACATTCCGCCGACGAACCGGCACGGTTCGGCCTTGGGGGTAGGGATGGCGGATACGGACGGGTCTTCCGAAGCGCTCGGCAATCTTGGCATGATGGTCGATTCGATGCCGATCGGCGTCATCGTTCTGGATGGCGATTTACGGGCCGAGGTCATCAACCGCGCCTTCTACGAGTTCTGGAACATCGATCCCGGCCGCGCGCCGGCCGGCAGCAATTTCCGCGACCTCATGGAAGCCAGCCGCGACGCCGATCCGTTCGGCGCCGACGAGGCGGCCTGGCAGCGCCACATCGTCCAGCGCGAAGCTGAAATCCGCGCCGGCGTGGCCGGTTCCAGGCAGTTGCCGCGCAGCGACGGCCGCACGCTGATCGCCTCGCTGGCGTCGCTTCCCGGCGGCAAGCGGCTGATTTCCTATGTCGATATCACCGACATGAAACAGCGCGAGGTGGAGGCCGAGGATGCGCGCAAGAACCTCGCCACCGTGCTGGAGTCGCTGCCGGCAGGCGTCATCATCTACGATCGCGACGACAAGTTCGTCTTCGCCAACCGCAAGCTGCAGGATACGCTGCCGGCGCTGAAGCCGGCCTGGCAGCCGGGCCGCAGCTTCCGCGAGGCGCTCGCTCTCGGCCATTCCGTCGGCTATTTCCGCTCGAGCGGCGACGCCGAGATCGACAGCCTGTACGGCGTCGATACCGAACACTGGCTCGACGCCATGCTCAAGCGCTATCACTTGCCCAATTCGTCCTACGAGCGGCTCAATCCCGACGGACGCTGGTACCAGGTCTACGACATGCGCACCGATGACGGCATGTTCATCGGCGTGCGCGTCGACATCACCGACCTCAAGAGCCGCGAGAAGGCGCTGCGCGACTCCATGCGCCAGATCGACCTCTATCGGCATGTCATGGACGAATTGCCGGTGGCCGCCTTCATCAAGGCCGACGACCTCAGCATCGAATTCGTCAACAAGGCCTGGTGCATGATGACCGGCCTTGCCAAGGAAGACGCGATCGGCAAGACGGATCGCGAGCTGTTCGCCAGCGACGAGGCGGACGGCTTCAGCAATGACGACACCGAAGTGGTGGCGACCGGCGCCGGGCGCGAGGTCGAGGAGGCCGTCACGCATCGCGACGGCACGGTGCGGCAGTTGATGACACGCAAGAGCCGTCTGGTGGCCATCGACGGCTCGGTGCATTTGGTCGGCTCCAGCACCGACATCACCGAGGTCAAGGCGCGCGAGCGGGCGCTCAAGGAAAGCATGAGCGAGAACGAGGTGTTCCGCAGCCTCATCGACAACGTGCCGGTGTCGATCTACGCCAAGCGCTCTGATCTCAGGCAATTCTACGTCAACAAGGGCTGGTGCGACCTGACCGGCTTCAGCAAGGAAGAAGCGATCGGCAAGACCGATGTCGAGATCTTCGGCGCCGACGGCGAAGCCTTCATCGCCGGCGACCTTGCCGTCTTGCGCACCGGCGAGACGCAGGAGATCGAGGAGACGGTGACGATGCCCGACGGCAGCGTGCGCCACCAGTTCGCGCGCAAGGGCGCGATGATCGCTTCCGACGGCTCGCTCTACCTCATCGGTTCGACCACCGACATCACCGAGCTCAAGCAGCGTGAGGCCGAGCTTTCGGAGGCACGCCGTCGCGCCGTGCTGGCCGACCGGGCCAAGTCGGAATTCCTGGCCAATATGAGCCACGAGATACGCACGCCGATGAACGGGGTTCTGGGCATGGCCGAGCTGCTTGCCAAATCCGATCTCGACCCGAAGCAGAAGACGTTCACCGACATCATCGTGAAGTCGGGCAACGCGCTGCTCACCATCATCAACGACATCCTCGACTTCTCCAAGATCGACGCCGGCCAGCTGGTGCTCGATCCGGCGCCCTTCAACCTCGCCGAGGCGATCGAGGACGTGGCGACGCTGGTGTCGACACGCGCCAAGGAAAAGGACCTCGAGCTCATCGTTCGCGTGCAGCCCGGACTCGACGGCCAGTTCGTCGGCGACGTCGGCCGGGTAAGGCAGATCGTCACCAACCTGCTCGGCAATGCGGTAAAATTCACCGACGAAGGCCACGTCCTGGTCGACGTCACCGGCGAGCGGGTTCCGGCGGGCACCAGGCTCACCATCTCGGTCACCGACACCGGCATCGGCATTCCGGAAGAAAAGCTGAAGCTGGTGTTCGAGAAGTTCAGCCAGGTCGATACGTCTTCGACACGCCGCCATGAGGGCACCGGGCTTGGCCTTGCCATCACCTCGCGGCTGGTCGAGCTGATGCACGGCGAGATCGGCGTCGACAGCGCCGAAGGCAAGGGATCGACCTTCTGGTTCACGGTGACGCTGCCCAAGGCCGAGCAGGGCGGGCAGCGTATCACACCGGTCGACGTCACCGGCGCGCGGGTGCTGATCGTCGACGACAACGCGGTCAACCGCTCGATCCTGAGCGAGCAGATGGCGTCGTGGACGTTCGATGCCTGCGCGGCCGAAAGCGGCGCCGAAGGGTTGAAGGTGCTGATTGCCGCCGCCGCCTATGGCGTGCCGGTCGACTGCGTCGTGCTCGACTACCAGATGCCCGGCATGACCGGCGCCGAGATGGCGCGCATCGTGCGCAACACGGCGGGGCTGGCGCATACGCCGATCATCATGCTGACCTCCGTCGACCAGTCGCTCGCCAACACGGCGTATCGCGATCTCGAGATCGACGCGCAGTTGATCAAGCCGGCGCGCTCGTCCATCCTGCTCGAGACGCTGGTCGCGACGATTCAGCGCCATCGCCATAGCGCGGCGGCTCATCCGCCGGCGACTATCGACGCCAATGCCGGAGCGGCGGCAGCGCCGGCCACGCGCATGATAAATTCGGATCGCGCCATGCTGCAACCGCCGCCGGCGCGGGCGCGGCCACGGCCGGCCGGGGAGGAGCGGGGGCTCGATATCCTGGTTGCCGAGGACAACGAAGTGAACCAGATGGTGTTCACGCAAATTCTCGGCGAAACCGGTTACCACTTCGAGATCGTCGGCAATGGCCGCAAGGCGCTCGATGCCTTCGGCAAGCTCAGTCCGCGCATGATCCTGATGGATGTGTCGATGCCGGAGATGAACGGGCTGGAGGCGACCGGCGCCATCCGCCGGCTCGAAGCGGAGATGGGTACGCACGTGCCGATCGTCGGCGTCACCGCGCATGCGTTGAAGGGCGACCGCGAACGCTGCCTGGAAGCCGGCATGGACGACTATCTGCCGAAGCCGATCAGCCCGCGGGCGCTGCTCGAAAAGCTCGAGCGCTGGCTGGGCCCGGACGCGGAGATGCGGCGCAACGCCGGCTGACGCGGGTTTCAACGCCATCGCAACGTGGCGGCCCTGGGCTGACGTATACGTATGGTGTGATCGCACCATACCAAAACCAGCGCCGAGCCCAGACAATGGTCACATTGATTCCGCCTTTCGGTTACGGGCGGGAGCAGCGACCGCCAAAAAGAAGCAGCGTCAACTCTACCCCAACGGACCCTGTTTTCGGCGATGGCTATGCCATGATCTGCTCTGGCATTCAGGCAACGCACTCTCGTCCGGATTTTATTTCCCGGCGGCCGCAATCCGGCCGCCGGGATAAATTTTGTTTCAAAAGTCTGACAAGCCGCTGATTCCCGCGGCAAACTCCGCCTGTCCACCAAGGGCCGCCGGAGGCGCTTTCGGATAGCCCTTTGGAGCCGTTACCGGGCTGACATGAAACTGTCATGCGACTGTAATAATCGAAGGCTATGCCCCTCGTCGGGCGCCGACAGAAATGGGTGCCGAGAGACCATCTTCCGAACAGGAGCAGGCCATATGAGACACTTCATCCGCTCAGCGGCCGTTGCGATTGCAATGGCTGCGGCTTCCACCGTTACGCTCACCGCGGCCATGGCCGCTGACCTTTCCGGCGCCGGCTCGACCTTCATCTATCCGGTGTTCGCCAAATGGGCCGACACCTACAAGAAGGACACCGGCGTCGGCCTCAACTATCAGTCGATCGGTTCCGGCGGCGGCATCAAGCAGGTCATCGCCAAGACCGTGACCTTCGGCGCCACCGACAAGCCGATGTCCGACGCCGACCTCGAAAAGAACGGCCTCGTGCAGTTCCCGATGGTGATGGGCGGCATCGTGCCGATCGTCAACCTGCAGGGCGTGAAGCCGGGCGAGCTCGTCCTCGACGGCAAGACCATCGCGCAGATCTACCTCGGCGCCATCACCACCTGGGACGACGCCGCCATCAAGGCGCTCAACCCGAACCTCACCCTGCCGTCGACGGCTATCGCCGTTGTCCATCGCTCGGACGGCTCGGGCACCACCTTCAACTTCACCGACTATCTCGTGAAGCTCTCACCCGACTGGAAGGACAAGGTCGGTTCGGACACCGCCGTGGAATGGCCGACGGGCGTCGGCGCCAAGGGCAGCGAAGGCGTCGCCAACACCGTCAAGCAGACCGACGGCGGCATCGGCTACGTCGAGTATGCCTATGCCAAGCAGAACAAGCTCTCCTACACCAAAATGCTGAACGCCGCCGGCAAGGTGGTCGAGCCGTCGCTCGAAAGCTTCGGCGCGGCCGCTTCGAACGCCGACTTCAAGGGCGCCAAGAACTTCAACGTCATCATCACCAACGAGCCCGGCGACACCACCTGGCCGATCGCCGCCTCGACCTGGGTGCTGATCCACAAGACCCCGGACGATGCCGCCGCCACCGGTGAGGCACTCAAGTTCTTCGCCTGGGCCTACAAGGACGGCAAGGAAACGGCCAAGGGCCTTGACTATGTCTCGATCCCGGACAGCGTCGTCGACCTTATCAAGGCTTCGTGGAAGGCCGACATCCAGGCCGAAGGCAAGCCTGTCTACGCCGGCGAGTAAGACAATGAAGGAGCGCCGCGTACGCGGCGCTCCTTTTCCTCCAGCCAAAGAGCAGACTTGAGATGAGTGCTGTCCAGGAAGCCATGACGGCCGCCCGCGGTTCGCGCGATGCAACGGTCCGGCGCTTCGCCCTCACCGACGCGATCTTCCGCGCGGCGACAAAAGCTGCCGCAATACTGGTTCTCGTCCTGCTTGGCGGCGTCGCCTTCTCGCTCATCGCGGGCTCCTGGCCGGCCCTGTCGACGCTCGGCGTCTCCTTCCTGACCACCGAATCGTGGAACCCGGTCACTGAGAAATTCGGCGCGCTGGCACCGATCTACGGCACCATCATCACCTCGGCCATCGCCATCCTCATTGCCGTGCCGATCGGCATCGGCATCGCGATCTTCCTGACCGAACTGTGCCCGCGCCCGCTCAGGCGTCCGATCGGCATGGCGGTCGAGCTGCTGGCCGGCATTCCCTCGATCATCTACGGTATCTGGGGCTTGTTCGTTTTCGCGCCCTTCCTGCAGACAACCGTGCAGCCCTTCATCATCTGGCTGTTCCATGGCGTACCCGGCCTCAACAATCTGTTCGCCGGTCCGCCCTACGGTATCGGTCTGCTCACCTCGGCGATGATCCTCGCCATCATGATCCTGCCCTTCATCACCTCGATCACCAAGGACGTGTTCGACACGGTGCCTTCGGTGCTGAAGGAATCGGCCTACGGTATCGGCTGCACGACCTGGGAAGTGACGCGTCGCGTCGTCATCCCTTACACCCGCGTCGGCATCATGGGCGGCGTCATGCTGGCGCTGGGCCGTGCGCTCGGCGAAACCATGGCGGTCACCTTCGTCATCGGCAACGCGCACCGCATCTCGAGCTCGCTGTTTGCGCCAGCCACGACGATCTCGGCGACCATCGCCAACGAGTTCACCGAAGCGGTCGGAGACCTCTACACCTCCTCGCTGGTGGCGCTGGGCCTGATCCTGTTCATCATCACCTTCATCATCCTTGCCATCGCACGCTACATGCTGATGCGCATCGACGCCCGCACGGGAGCCTGACCGATGTCGACGTCCGTCGCCCTCCACAACAGCCGCAAGAGAAAGAACGGCGTGATGATGACGCTGTGCGTCGTCGCCGCCGGCATCGGCCTTGCCTGGCTGGCGCTGATCCTCGGCGCGCTGATCTACAAGGGCCTGTCCGGTCTTTCGCTGGCGGTCTTCACTGAGATGACGCCGCCGCCCGGCGATGCCGGCGGCCTGCTCAACGCCATCTACGGCAGCATCGTGATGACCATCATCGGCATCATCGTCGGCACGCCGATCGGCGTGCTGGCCGGCACCTACATGGCCGAGTATGGACGCTTTTCGAGGCTGACCACAGTGGTGCGCTTCATCAACGACATCCTGTTGTCGGCGCCCTCGATCATCATCGGCCTGTTCGTCTACGAGCTGATGGTGCGGCCGATGGGCCATTTCTCGGCGATCGCCGGCGCGGTCGCGCTCGCCATCCTGGTGATCCCCGTCGTGGTGCGCACCACCGAGGACATGCTCAACCTGGTGCCCAACGCGCTGCGCGAAGCCGGCACCGCCATCGGCGCGCCGCGCTGGGTGGTGATCCGCTCGGTCGCCTACCGCGCGGCGCTTTCGGGTATCGTCACCGGCATCCTGCTGGCGATCGCCCGCATCTCCGGCGAGACCGCGCCGCTGCTCTTTACCGCGCTCAACAACCAGTTCTGGTCGAGCAATCTCAATGCCCCGATGGCCAGCCTGCCGGTGACCATCTTCCAGTTTGCTCTCAGCCCCTATGAGGAATGGCAGCAACTGGCCTGGACGGGCGCACTCATTATCACCCTGACGGTTCTCGGGCTGAGCATCTTCGCCCGCAGCCTAACCGGACGCAGAGAGGACAGATGAAACCGATGTTGTCCACCGACCTTAACGCAGCCGACACGACCGTCGAGAAGGCCAAGATCGAGGTCAAGAACCTCAACTTCTACTATGGCCAGTCGAAGGCGCTGAAGGACATCAACCTGTTGCTGCCCGAGCGCAGCGTCACCGCCTTCATCGGCCCGTCGGGCTGCGGAAAGTCGACGCTGCTGCGCGTGCTGAACCGCATCTACGAGCTCTATCCCAAGCAGACCGCCGAGGGCCAAGTGCTGCTCGACGGCAAGAACATCCTCGACCGGTCGCAGGACCTCAACTTGCTGCGCACCAAGATCGGCATGGTGTTCCAGAAGCCGACGCCGTTCCCGATGTCGATATACGAGAATATCGCTTTCGGCGTCCGGCTTTATGAGAAGATCAGCAAGGCCGAGATGGACAATCGCGTCGAGCAGGCGCTGAAGCGCGCGGCACTTTGGAACGAGGTCAAGGACAAGCTCAACGCCAGCGGCCTCAGCCTGTCCGGCGGCCAGCAGCAGCGCCTGTGCATCGCCCGCACGGTTGCCGTGAAGCCGGAAGTCATCCTGCTTGACGAACCGGCTTCCGCGCTCGACCCGCTGTCGACCGCCAAGATCGAGGAGCTGATCGACGAATTGCAGGCCGACTACACCATCGTCATCGTCACCCACAACATGCAGCAGGCGGCGCG
>OUNM010862941.1_pt1 | contig 13323 bp, 16 predicted proteins | sample 1769961 | NCBI WGS metagenome assembly OUNM01 (sample SAMEA3914820, study PRJEB12502) | metagenome | biome: forest; material: soil | place: USA | collected 2012-03-12 | depth 0.3 m | reverse complement strand
GGGGCCAGGCCGGTGCCGGTGCCCAGCAGCCACAGCGTGCGTCCGGGCAGCAGGTTCTGCAGCACCAGGGTGCCCGTGGGCTTGCTGCCGACCAGCACCTTGTAGCCGGGCCGCACGTGCTGCAGCCGCGAGGTCAGCGCGCCGTCGGGCACCTTGATGCTGAAGAATTCGAGCTCGCCGGCATAGGGCGAACTGGCGATGCTGTAGGCCCGCATCAGGGGCCGGCCATCCACCATCAGGCCCATCATCACGAACTGGCCGCTGGTGAAGCGGAACCCGGGCTCCCGCATGGTGGTCAAGGAGAAGAGTCGTTCGGTCCAGTGGCGGACGGACAGGACGGTGGCCTCGGTGGAGGTTCCCATGGGCAGTGCTCCGGAAGTTTCGGAAAGCATGCCGCGGCTGCGGCGGCACTTCTTGTCGCGCCGCAAGAACCCGTGCGCCCCGGCGCGCACGGCGCGACTGTTGACGCAGCGCAAGATCGGGACGCCCCAGAGCGCCTGAAATGGACGGGGCATTCGTCATCGCGGGTTCACCCGTCACATCCAGGAGCGTCCAAATGAGCGTGCATCGGCATTCCGCCCCCTCCCCCGCCGGGACGTGAGGCGGCGCCTCGCGGCGCTCGCCGCCCGCCGGCGCACGCCGGTGGACAACGCGCGCACGGGATGGCTGCTGGCCGCGATCGCCGGCAACGTCGACGCCGCGGGCTTCGTCATCGCGCAGCGCTACACGTCGCACGTCACGGGCCTCCTGGCCTCCGCCGGCGACGACCTGGCGCGCCATGCGCCCTGGCTGGCGGCCGCCAGCGCCTCGGCGATCGTGGTCTTCGTGCTCGGCGCCGCCTGCTGCACGCTGAGCATCCGCTTCGCACGCGCCCGCCGCCTGCATGCGCCGTTCGCCTGGCCGTTGCTGGGCGAATGCGTGCTGCTCGTCGCGGCGGCCTCCGCACGCTCGGCATCCGTCACCGCGGCGTTGCTGTGTTTCGCGATGGGGTGGCAGAACGCCTTCGCCACCAAGGTGTCCGGCGACGAGATGCGCACGACGCACGTGACGGGCATCGTCACCGACATCGGCATCGGCATCGGCCGCCTGCTGGCCACCCCGCAGGCACGCGGCGACGCGGAGCGTCTGCGCAACTTCGCCCGCCTGCGCCTGCTGGCCGGGGTGCTCGTGGCCTTCCTCGGCGGCGCGGTGGCCGGAACGTACCTGGCGGTGCGCGCCGGCCAGCTCTGCCTGCTTCTGCCGGCGGGGGTGATCGCCGCGGCCGCCGCGCTGCCGCTTCGGACGGAGGCGCGCGCCTGGCTCAAGCGTTCGCGCGTCCGGCGCCGGCCGCGCCCCTCTTGATGCAGCGCAAGCTCGGGGCCGACCCCGGCGCGTAGCCTCGCGTCCATGCCACACACCGACATCCCCTCGTCCCTCGAGCCCCGCGCCGCCACCCAGGCGTGGCACCGGGCCATCGGGCGCGCCTCGTGGCGGCTGTCATGGGTGTTCGCGTCCGCGGGCTGGGTGTCCTTCCTGCCCGCGTCGCCGGCAAAGGTGCCCGCGCTGGCACTGCTCGTGGCGTCCGCGCTCGTCCTGCATGCCGACGCGATCGCTCGCCCGATCCGGCGCCGCCTGGCCAGCCGCGGCTGAAGCGGCCGGCTGGCTTGAGGAGGATCAAGCGGCCCGGGCAAGCGACGCCGCAGACTCTGGTGACGGGCGACCAATCGCCCGGGACGGGACTTCCATGATCACCATTGCCCGCAAGCTTCTGCCCGGACTGCCCTTGCTCTGCGCACTCGCGTTGCTGGGCTGCGCGACTGTCAACGAGGCGCGCATCGACGCGCGTCGCGCGCACGACCTCGTCAACGCCTCCACGATGACGCTGGCCACCTTCGGCGAGAGCGACGAGCACCCCGACGTCAAGCTGCAGTTGCGGGACGCCTGCGCCGTGCTGATCTTCCCGCACGTCGGCACCGCGAGCTTCCTGATCGGCGGTTCGGCCGGCTCCGGCATCCTGCTGGTGCACGACGCGGCCTCCGGTCAGTGGGTCGGCCCCGCGTTCTATGCCCTCGACCAGGCGAGCGTGGGACCCCAGGTGGGATTGGCCAGGCGCGAGCTCATCGTGGTGATGCACCGTTGCGACGGGATCGAGCGGCTGCGCGACGAACACGCGGCGCTGCAACTGGGCACGTCGCTGACCGCCCAGGCCGCCGAACGGGGGCGCGGCGTCGAGGTCGCGCACGACGTGCGGGCCTATTCGCGGGTCGAGGGCGTCTATGTCGGAGCCGCGATCGAGATGGCCGTGCTGCATCCGCGCAAGTCGCTGTCCGACGCCTACTACATGGAGTCCCTGTCGGTCGCGCAGGTCCTGTCGCCCGATCGGCCCTGCAACGAGCCGCTGTCACGCGAGATCCGCTACATGGTCGCGTCAGCGACGAAGTAGGCACGCCGGGTGCAAGGCGGCCGGAGCGGTCGCATCCGGCTCGATGCGCACCGAGATGCGCACCGAGATGTGGGGCGAGACTTTCAAGCTGTCATCCGGACACCTGACGACGGCGGCGACTCCATCACGCCGCCTGTCCGAACAGCGCGACCAGCCATGCCGAAGTGACCTGGACGGCCAGGCCGCCGGCGATCGGAGCGGCGAACCGCGCCCCGCCGGAGCTGGCCGCCAGGATGGCCTTGGAGATCGCATTGGTCGTCATCGCCCCCAGGATCGGCACGACAGCGTCGTGGGCGGCGAGCTTGCCCGAGGCCACCAGCGACGCGACGGACGCCGCAGTCGCGTGCGCATCGGCGAAGCCCGCGACGGCGACGCCCAGCGTCAGCCCCGTGCTGCCGAACCGGTCCTGCAGCAGGAAGGACAGCCAGGTCAGGGCCGTGACGGTCGCGGCCAGCGCCGCGGCCTTGCCGATGCCGAAGGCGCGCCCCGCCAGGACCTCCGGCTGCACCGGCTGCCGGAACGCCCAGGCGGAGAACCCGAACGCCATGACCGCGCCCGCGCCGCCGGCCGCCAGCAGCGGTAGCGCCACGGCCCGCAGCGCGTCGACGCTGGACGCGCCGACCACGGCCGCCAGCTGGACGATCGTGGCCACGCACGACATCAGCGCTCCCGATACCGCGGCGAAGTAGAGTTCCGGCGCCTGGCGCGAACGCGCGCCCATGGCTCCCACCGTCGCGAGGCTGGACACGAAGCCCGACGCGAAGCCGGCGGCCGCCAGGCCTCGCGCCGCGCCCAGCATCCGCTGCGCGACGTGGCCCAGGGCGCCGACGCTCAGGATCAGCACCACGATGGTCCACGTGGTGCGCGGGTTGAAGGCCTGCAGGGGCCCGATGTAGCGGTCCGGGATGAAGGGCAGCACGACGAGCGCCGCGGCGGCCAGGACCAGCCCGTCGCGCCACTCGTCGTCGGTGATGGTCTGGCGCACGAAGGCATGCAGGCGCGCCCGCGCGGCCAGCACGATGGTCGCGACGACGCCGATCGACACGGCGATCTCGGGCTGGCGCATGGCCAATGCGCCGAGCGCGAGCGTCAGCAGCAGCGCGGCCCCGGTCGTGATGCCGCCATCGGGCGCGCTGCTGCAGGCGTAGGCGGTCGCCAGCAGCGCCGCCAGCGCCAGGATCGCGGCGGGCAGCGCCCCATCGGCCGCGATCGTGGTGCACGCGGCGCCCAGCAGCGACACGACCGTGAAGGTGCGGATGCCGGCCTGCAGGCGCCGCTGCCCGCCGGACTTTCCTCGTTCGCGCTCCAGGCCGACCAGCAGGCCGATGCCGACGGCGGCGGACAGCGATATCCACGTGCCCTGGGTTTCGACGAACGGCATCGAATGACTCGAGTCGCGCAGGCCGGCCGATCCAGGCTGCGCACGCGTCAGTCGACGCGCGCGCCGGCCACGCCAGCGCGTCCGACGATCTCGCGCGCCCGCCGCTCGTCGTCGCGCGATCCGTGCACGAACACGACGAAGCGGCTGGACGCGATCTCCGACTCGCAGGCCAGCGCGTCGTCCACCGGCAGCCCGGCGCTCGTCAAGGCGCCCGCGATCGCCGACAACCCGCTTCCCACGGCCGCGCCCTCCAGCGCCGCCAGCAGCATGGTGGCCAGCGGTCCCGCCGCCAGCACCGGGCCCACCGGCGGGACGACCAGCATGATGCCGGCGGCCAGGCCGCCCAGCGCGCCCCAGATGCCGCCCGCGCCGATCCACTTGCGCAGTCGTGCATCGACCGTGTGCGGCAAGGTCACGGCGTCGCCTCCGCCCACGACGGACAACGCGGCGGGATCGAAGCCCTCGCGCGCCAGCGCGCCCGCGACCGCGCGTGCGGCGGCGAGGCTGTCGCACACGGCGACGACGGGATCGGCGTCCGGATGCACGGCCGCGACGTCAGCAGGCGCCGATCAGCACCGAGACGTGCGCGGCCACGCTGCGCGCCAGGCTGGGCAGGTGGTAGCCGCCCTCCAGCGACGACACGATCCGGCGGCCGCAGTGCCGCTCCGCGAGATCGAGCAGCCGCCGCGTGGCCCACTGGTAGTCGGCCTCGACCAGGGCGAGGTTGCCCATGTCGTCGGCGCGATGGCCGTCGAAACCCGCGGAGACGACGATCAACTGGGGCCGGAACTCGTCGATCGCCGGAATCCAGCGGCTCTCGACCGCGTCGCGGAACGCCTCGCCACCGGCGCGCGGGGCCAGGCCGACGTTGACCATGTTCGGCCCGGACGTGTCCGCCGGGAACGGATAGAGGCCGAGCTCGTAGGTCGAGCACATCAGCACGCGCGGATCGTCGCGGAAGATGTCCTGGCTGCCGTTGCCGTGGTGGACGTCGAAGTCGACCAGGGCGACGCGCTGCAGGCCGTGGACGGCCAGCGCGTGGTGGATGCCCACCGCCACGTTGTTGAAGAAGCAGAATCCCATGGCCGCGGCGCGCTCCGCGTGATGCCCGGGTGGCCGGACGCAGCAGAACGCCGTCTCGCACTCGCCGGACAGCACGAGGTCGGTCGCCAGGACGACGGCGCCGGCTGCACGCAACGCGGCGACCACCGTGTGCGGATTCATGCGGGTGTCCGGGTCGATCTCGACGTAGCCGTCGATCGGCGTCGACGCCATGACGTGCTCGACGTGCGCCACCGAATGCGCGCGGCACAGCTGCTCCTGGGTGGCCAGCGGTGCATCATGGATCCGCATGAAGTCGAGGATGCCGTCGAACAGCAGCCGGTCATGGATGGCGGCGACGCGAGACGGGCTTTCGGGATGCCCCGGCCCCATCTCGTGGCGCAGGCAGTCGCCGTGCGTGACGTAGGCGCAATGCATGGCCGGCCTCGCGCTCATGCGGCCGCTTCGGCGCACTTGGCCAGCAGCACGGGCACCTTCGAGCGCCGCACGACCATCTCGGCGTCGCTGCCCAGCGTCAGGCGCTTGAGCCCGCGGCGGCCGTGCGTGCCCATCACCACCAGGTCGCAGCGCTGCGCGGCGATCTGGTCGACGATCACGTCGCACACCGGCGTCGCGCCGGCGTCGACGACCTGCAACTCGCACTTCACGCCGTCCTTGCGGGCCAGCTCCGCCGCTTCCTGCGCCAGTCCCTGGCCTGTCTTCATGAGGATCTCGGCGATCTCGCCGCAGTTGACGTAGCCCTCGCCGCCCGCGAGCAAGGGCAACTCGCTGACGACATTCAGGACGACCACCGTCGCCCCGCAGTCGAACGCCAGGTCCTTGGCCTCGTGAAGCCCGGCGCGCGAAGGCGGACTGCCGTCATAGGGGACGAGGATGCGCTTGTACATGGCCGGACTCCCGTGCCGGAGATGCCCGGCCGCGTCGCGCGGACTCGCTGCGACGAAGCGATTCTTCGCCTGGCGACGGATCGCGCCTTGCGCTGGCGCAATCCAGCCGGCATTTCTCACGCCGAGGCGCGCGGTGCAGGCGCGAGCGCCAGCGTGAAGCGCGACACGCCCGGCTCGCCGGACGGCGAGGCGGCAAATCCGAAGTCGTGCATCAGGCTGCGCATGGCCTCGTTGTCGTACAGCACGTCGCCGACGGTGCGCCCGGTGCCCCGCTGCCGCAACCAATCGAGCAGCCGGGCCAGCAGCAATCCGCCCAGGCCATGGTGGTGCACGTCGCTGCGCACCAGGATCGCGAACTCGGCCTCGGCGTTGTCGGGGTCGCAGACCGCGCGCACGACGCCCAGGACCTCGTCGCGGCCGCCGCCGTCGGCCACGGCGACGAACGCCATCTCGCGGGCATAGTCGATCTGCACCAGCCGCGCGATCTCGCTGCGCGGCAGGGTGCGGCGGCTGCTGAAGAAGCGCAGACGCAGGTCCTCGGGCTCGATGCGCTCGAGGAACTCGCGGTGCATGGCTTCGTCCTCGGGCCGGATCGGGCGCACGACGAGATGCCGGCCGTTCCAGTCGACCAGGCTCATCAGCTCGCGCGGATACGGCAGGAGGGCAAAGCGCTCGACGCCCGCGGGCCGGCCCGCATCCAGGCGAACGCGCGCATCGAGCGCCAGCACGCCGTGCTCGTCGGCCCACAGCGGGTTGACGTCCAGCTCCGCGAGCTCGGGCAGGTCGGCCTGCATCCGCGACAGCGCGACGAGCCCGTCGGCCACGGCGTCCAGGCGTGCCGCAGGACGGTCGCGCCAGTCCGCGAGCAGGCGCGAGACGCGCGTGCGTGCGATCGCCTCGCGCGCCAGCACCCGGTTGAGCGGCGGCAGGGCGATCGCGCGATCGCCGACGACCTCGACGGCCGTCCCGCCCTCGCCCACCATGAGCACCGGGCCGAAGGTGCGGTCGACGCCGGCGCCGATGATCAGTTCGCGGGCATGCGGACGGCGCGCCATCTGCTGCACGCTGAACCCCGAGAGGGTCGCCTGCGGCCGCGCGTCGCGCAGGGTCGCCAGCATCGCGTCCGCCGCCCGCCGCAGCGCAGTCTCGTCGGCGAGGTCGAGCGCGACGCCGCCGGCATCGCTCTTGTGCAAGATGTCCGGCGACAGGATCTTGAGGACGACGGGAAAGCCGATCCCGCGCGCCGCGGCGACGGCCGCATCGGCCGTCAGCGCGGTGCGGCGCGTCTCGACCACGGGGATGCCGTACGCGGCCAGCAGGCGCTTGCCATCGGCCTCGTCGAGCATCGTCCTGCCTTCGGCCAGCGCGGCAGCGACGATGGCGCGGGCCTCCTCGACGCGCGGTTCCAGCGCCTCCGCCTGCTCGGGGGCCTCCAGCAGCAGCGCCTGGTTGCGACGGTACTGCGCGAGCATCCCGAAGGCGCGCACGGCCTGCTCGGGGGTGTCATGGCAGGAGATGCCCGCGGCCTCGAACTCGTGCCGTGCGGAGGCGACCGCCGCGGCGCCGGCCCAGCAGGCCAGGACGTGGTCGCGCCGTGGGCGCAGCAAGGGCAGGCACGCGCGGGCGATCGCACGGCTGTCGACGATGGCGGTGGGCGCATGCATGAACAGCAGCGTCCCGCTGCCCGGCGCAGCAAGCAGCACCTCCAGCGCGTCGACGTAGCGCTGGACGGGCGCGTCGCCGATGATGTCGACCGGATTGGCGTGCGACCAGGTCGGTGGGAGCCGTTCGGACAGGGCCCCCAGCGTCGTCTCCGACAAGGCGGGCAACAGGATGCCCTCGCGCGCGGCGGCGTCCGCCGCGACGACGGCCGCGCCGCCGCCGTTGGTCAGCAGCGTCAGCCCCTGGTCGGTCGGACCGGTCAGCCGGGTCAGCGTCTCCGCGGCGATGAAGAGCTCGTCGAGGGTGTCCACGCGCAACATCCCCGCGCGGCGCAGGGCGGCGTCGAAGACGATGTCGGCCCCCGCGAGCGCGCCCGTGTGGGAGGCGGCGGCCTGCACGCCGGCGCCCGCCCTGCCCGCCTTGACGACGATGACGGGCTTGTTGCGCGCGGCGGCGCGGGCCGCCGACATGAACTTGCGCGGCGCGTCGATGGACTCGATGTACAGCAGGATCGCGCGCGTGTGCGGATCGCTGCCCAGATGGTCGAGCAGGTCGCCGAAGTCGACATCCATGTGCTCGCCCAGCGACACCAGGCTGGAGAAGCCCACGCCGCGCGATTTCGCCCAATCGAGCACGGCCGTCAACAGCGCGCCCGACTGCGTGACGAACGCGAGCTCCCCCGCGGGCGCGCCGGTGTGCGCAAAGCTGGCGTTCAGCCCGGCGTGCGGCGCCAGCACCCCCACGCAGTTCGGCCCCAGCAGGCGCATCAGGCCAGGCCGCGCGGCCTCCCGCATGCGCGTCTTGTCCGCGGCGCCCAGGCCCGCCGTCATGACGATCGCGGCGCGCGTTCCCGCGCGTGCCAGCTCCTCGATCGTCTCGACGACGGCCGCCGGCGGCACGCACACGATCGCGAGGTCCGCGGGCTCGGGCAGGTCCGAGCAACGGGCCAGGACCGGCACGCCGTCGAGTTCCCGGTGCGCCGGGTTGACCGGGATCACCCGCCCTGCGAAGCCTTCGGAACGCAGGTTTCGCCAGACGGTGTTGCCCACCGTCGCGGGCCGGTCCGAGGCGCCAATCAGCACGACGGAGCGCGGGGCGAACAGCGCATCGAGGTTGCGGATGCTCATCGCGCGCCCGCGGCGCGGCGACCAGCGGTGGCAGGGGGGGCGTTGTCGCGCATCGCGGTCTCCTTGGCGTGGACGTCGTGCCCGAAACGATAGGGGCGCGGCCCGCGCGTCGCTTGAGGAATGTCAAGCAGGCGGCCGGACGCCGCGTTGCGGGATTGATCAACGTCAACGGATCGCGCGGAGGAGCGCGGGCGCACCCTCGCCGGGCCCGCCGCCGGCTGCCCGGACACGCCGCGGCACCGGTCAGCCCGCTGGACGGCGGGGAAGTCCAGCGTGGTGTCGTCGACGCGGCTGACGAGGTTGGTGAACGTGATCACCGAGATCGCCAGGATCGTCCCGATCATCTGCCGCTCGGTGTACCCCGCCGCGCGCACGTCGACCACCGCGTCCGCCGGCATCGTGCCGCGCGAGGAGACGAGGCGGCGCACGAAGCGGGTAGGGAACCCACGTTCGGTGGCGGCGCGGCCACGCCTTTGGCCGGATGCGCGGACGCGGGCGTCAGGCTACCTTGGACCCGCCCCTTCAATTGCAAGCCGCCCCATGCACCTCGCCGCCCCCTGCACGCTCCGGCCGTTGTCCATCCTCGAGGACGCCGAAGCGCTGTTCATCGACTCCGCATTCGAACTCCTGCTGCCGGAGCCGACCAACGCCTGCGAGGCAGCGGCCCTGCGGGCTTCCGCCTTCGTGGACGAGCGCCTCCGACGCGCGGAGGAGTGCCTCGTGGAGATCCATGTCGACGACGGCCTTTGCGACTATCGACTGAGCGCGGACCAGGTGCTGGGCGCCTACAGATCCGGCATCGAGGCCGTCGCGAACCATTGCGAGTCCAGCCATGGCAAGGCGTTCCATCTCCTGACGACCCCGCAGCGGCACGCGGTTCTCGGGCGCCTGGAACGCGGGTCCGCCAGCGCGGGCCTCGCACGCCATGGCGTCCTGTTCGCGCTGCTGCTGCACCACGCGGCCGAGGCCTACTTCGAGGCCTTCAACGTCTGCCTGCGACGCCGCCAGCAGCGCTTGTCGAGCGAGACGGCCTGACGAGCGCGCACGAGGATCATCAACCGCCACGCCGCGGGAACGATCGTCTCCGCAGTGAACCGGCGAAATGCCCAGACGCTGCTTCCAGGCCCGCCGGCGGGCCGGGCCGCGGCATCCGACTCCGGACTGACGTCGCCCTGCGCCTCCCGGTCGTTGAAACGATCGTGGCGGGCGCGGAACATGGTGGCGACGACATATCGGGCTCGCAGCATGTCCTTCCCAACGAATCCTTCTGTTGCCTCGCAGGCCTCCGCAGGCGCGCTGCACGCCGGCGAGCTCCTGGTGCGGATCCGGGCCGCGGCGGTCGACGCGACGAGCGGGCGGTCGACGTTCGCCGGCGGCCTCGCCGGCGCGCGATCGTCCCTGCCCATGGCCTCGCGGTCCGGCGTGGCCGGTGTCGTCGAGGCCGTGGGCGACTCGCCCATCGGCTTCGGCCCCGGCGACGAGGTCTTCGGCGTGAGCGTGCCGCGCCTGCTGCGGCCCGGCACCGAGCGCGCCGTGCTGCAGGCGTCCCGACTCGCCCACAAGCCGCCGCAGATGGCCTTCGCGCAGGCGGCCGACATTCCGACGCCGGCCGTGACGGCCTGGCAGATGCTGTTCGAGCACGGCCGCCTCGAGCGCGGCGAGACCGTCGTCGTGCTGGGGGCCGACCGCGCCGTCGGCGCCCTGGCGGTGCAGCTCGCGCGGGCGCACGGCGTGCGCTGCGTGGCGCTCGCGCCGTCCAGGCACGCGCCGGCGCTGCGGCGGCTGGGCGCGGATCTCGTGATCGACGCGAGCCCGCGCGTCCTCGAGACGGCGTGCGGGCACGCGGCCGCGGTGGTCGACGCCGCCGGAGGCAACGCGTTGCCGCGGGCGCTGGGCGCCCTCGGGTCGGGCGCCGTCCTGGTGTCCTGCGTCGCGCGGCCCGCGCCGGCGCTGCTGGCGAGCTCCCGGGCGCACTTCTCGCTTTGCGTGACCGACGTGACCCGGGCGAGGCTGCGGCAGATCGCGACGCTGGTCGATCTGGGCCTGCTGACCGATTGCTAGGCCTCGTGCCGGCGCAGCCTGGCCGCCGCACGTTGCTCCCAGGCGACGCTGCCCTCCTCGCGCGCGCGGGCGAGCGCTGCCAGGAGAAGGGCCTGCGAAGTGGCGTTGCTCGGGCCGGATGGCGGCCGGCAGCGCCGGGTCGCCCACTCGGCCCCGCTCATGCCAGTCGAGCAGCAATGCGATCGCCGAGCGCACGTCCGTCGGGCGGTTCGCAGCAGGTCTTCCGCGAACTCCGCGACGGCGGCGGCGACCTGCTCGCAGTCGTCCAACGCGCCGGCCGCGATGCGGCGATTCGAGCGGCAGCGGCTCAGCGCGACACGACCGGTGCCGGGGCCGCGGCCAGCGCGTTGGGCACCACCCTGGCGTAGCGGCTGGGAAAGCGCTCGTTGAGCTTGCCGCCGATCTCGTCGTCGGCCACCAGGTCGCCCGTGCGGCGAGCCGCGCGGTATTCGGCACAAACCTCGTCGCGCGTCAGCCCCGGCTCCGCCACGCGCTGCGGGTAGCGGCCAGGCGCGCTCTCGTACGCGGTGCGGCCCGTCTCGCCGAACTCGATGTCGCCGTTGCGGCGCGCCTCCTTCAGCTGCGCGATGACCTCGGCGCGCGTCGGGCCCGCGGGGGCGCTCGCGGCCGGATAGCGTCCGGGCGAGATCTCGCGCGGGGTGCGGCCCACCTCGCCGGACGGGAGCTCGCCGAGCCGCCGGGCCTCGGCGAGTTCGGCCTTGACCTGTTCGCGGGTGAGCCCTGCATCCTGGGCGCCGGCGGCCCCGACGAAGCAGCCGGCCAGGACGACGCATGCCATGCGGAATCGATTCATGATGTGGTTCCCATTCAAGGTTCGGAGGGGAGGCCGGGCGCAGGCGCGGACGACGCGTTCGATGTCGACGATCGGCCCGGTGCCGGGAGACACCACTGTCGTCGCGGCGCTCCGCGGCCACATCGGCCAAAGGCCCCGCACGGGCCTACGTCACAGCGGGGGCGCGCCGAACGGCAGAGGCGGTCGTGCGACTGTTGCCCGACGCGCGCAGGCCCGCGGCGCCATAACGTACGAGTTGTGCCGCGACGTCGCGGCCATCACCCGCAACCCTGCATCGAGACCGGCGCCGCGCATCTGCGCCGCGGCGATCCCGATGCGTCAATCGGAGATCCCCATGGACCCGCAAGGCATCGACGCCACGTGCAGCGACCTGGCCGCCGAGTCGTGCTGCGACAAGGAGGCACGGCGGCAGCGCGAGGACGCACTGTCCGACGCCGCCACGCGACACTCCGCGGCGCTGCTGCGCCGCGCCAACGAGTGGGACGAATGGAAGTCGGTGCGCGATGTCGCCTGACGGGCCGCGCGCCGGCCGCTGCCGGCGCGCGCGCCTCCAAAGATAGGGCGCGATGTCGGCCATCGCGCGGGCGGTCAGGATGGCGATGTGCAGAAGGTGTCGCGGAGCGGCCAGGGGATGTCCGGCCATCGCACCGGTCGGCGACCGTGCAGGCAGTGCACTCCGATGCCGTTGCAACGCCCGACTCTCGTCGGAGGCGCCCCGGCGTCATCGCAGCTGCAGCGACAGCCGCGTCACCAGGGAATCACCGATCTCGCGCCGCGAGGCGAAGCCGCAGCGCGCGCCGAGCGCGAGCATGTCCGCGTTGGTGGACAGCGCCAGGCCGTAAAGCGTTCGCAGGTCGCGCGCGCGCGCCTCGTCGATCAACGCCTCGAGCAGATGCCGGCCGAGGCCCTGGCGCTTCGAGGCGTCGCCCACCAGCAGCGCGAACTCGGCGTCCGCCCCGCCCTCGTCGTGCACCAGGCGGCCGACCGCCAGCATCTGTTCCGCGCCCTGCGGATCGGGCGCCGTGACGACGAGCGCCGCTTCGCGGCCCGGGTCGACGTTGGTCCAGCGGCGCACCTCCTGCGGCGACGGGTGCCGCGGGGAGAACAGGCGGTTGTAGCCCGTCTCCATCGACAGGCCGTCGATGAAGGCCATCTCCCTGTCGAAGTCGTCCGGCGAGATCGGACGCATCGTCACGACGCGGCCATCGGGCAGCGACCAGGAAGCGAGCGTGGCGGCAGGCATCCCGCGATCATGGCCACAAGGGTGTCCCTCCTGCAAGAAGGCACACTCGCATGACGCCGCCGGCTCCGGCGACGTTGCCGAAGCCAAGGCCTCGGCGTTCAGGCCTCATCGCGCAACGGGTGGCGTACCGCGGGCGCCGCCTGCCGCAGGCGCTCCAGCAGCCGCGCGCGGCGGAACGTGCGCCGGATGTCCGTGCGCGAGGCGGCGACGTAGCGATGCGGCTTGCCGCCGCACAGGTGACGAGTCGGTTGGGCCATGGCAGTGCTCCTATTGGACGACGCGCGCCGCATCCGGCCGCGCGCGCCGACACCAGTATTGCCGGGCAGCGAGCCGCCGGCATCGGTCATTCGGGGGAGGCCGCGCCTGGCCGGCGGTCCCCGCCCGCGCGCCTGGCGTCGCCGACCTTGGACAGAGGACGGCCCCCGCCGTCCGCGAGAGGCGCGCGACCGGGTCGCCCGGCACGCTGTCGGCATGACATCCCGCCCCGCCCCCGCCCGCCGACGCGGACGCCCCTGCGCCCTGCTCCTCGCGGCGCTGCCCGCGCTCTGCGCCGGCGCGCCGTCGGTGGCCGTCGCCGGCGCGTACTTCCCGGCCTGGCTCGTCTGCGCGCTCGCGGGCGTGGCGGGCACCATCGTCGCCCGCGTCGCGATGGTCATGACCGGCC
>OUNM010214320.1_pt1 | contig 13327 bp, 12 predicted proteins | sample 1769961 | NCBI WGS metagenome assembly OUNM01 (sample SAMEA3914820, study PRJEB12502) | metagenome | biome: forest; material: soil | place: USA | collected 2012-03-12 | depth 0.3 m | reverse complement strand
GGCCGGCCCCGGGGGCGGGTCCGGGCCCGGGGGGCCGCCCGCCACCCCCCGCCGTACGGCGGCCTCGTCGACCGTCGGCAGCCCGAGTCCCTCCGCCGAGCGATGCAGTCGCGCGAGGTGGCGGTCGAGTGCGAACGGCAGCCCGTCGACGACCTTGACCGCCTCGAACACCCCGTCCCCCACCGTCAGCCCGTGGTCACTGACGAGCACCGCCGGTGCGGTCGCATCGGGCAGCAGATCACCGTTCATCCAGGCGCGCATGCGTTCACCTTAGGGGCGGTGAACACCCGGGAACGGCGGGGCAACGCGCCGACGCAGGCCGGATTTTGCGAGGTCTGGGGCATCGGCTACTGTTCTCACGCACGCCGACCGGGACACCGGTTCGGAGCGCAGGCGGACGTAGCTCAGTTGGTAGAGCGCAACCTTGCCAAGGTTGAGGTCGCGAGTTCGAGCCTCGTCGTCCGCTCGGAGAGGTCTCTCCCTGGTTTGGCCTCCATGGTGGGTTGGCCGAGAGGCGAGGCAACGGACTGCAAATCCGTGTACACGGGTTCAAATCCCGTACCCACCTCCATGCAGTCCCTCCTCTAACTCAAGATCACGGGCGATTGGCGCAGCGGTAGCGCGCTTCCTTGACACGGAAGAGGTCACTGGTTCAAACCCAGTATCGCCCACCAGAACTCCCCGTTCGCGATGTCGTCAGCACTCGCGGATCCAGCAAGGCGGCCTTGTGCTCGGCGACCTGGCCGGTGCTCCACAGCACACTGATCTCGCCGTGCAGCTCGGTGGCGGCCGCCCACCGTGCCAGCCCCTGGAAGAACCCGCGCTGGAAGAGCCACGCGGAGTACTCGCCGTCCGCGTCGAACCCGAATCGGGTCGAGACGTGGCCGATCAGGTCGTGCACCGCGCGGAACCGGTAGTACGCACCGCCTGCCGTCCCGTCCAGCACGGGGTGGGCCCGATCCGCCGCCGCGGTCGTCACCTCCAGGACCCGGGTGGCGAGAACCGAGTCGATCAGGTCCTCGGCGTCGTCGTAGGGAGTGACGATGCTGGTCGGCACGACGCTGAAGCGGTACGGCCCGCGCGGGTCGGTGAGGGCTGCGTACTGCCGGTCGGTCTGCAGCTCGAGCTGCCGGTAGGCCTCGACGACGAGCGGGCTGAGCGTTGTCCTGGCGGCCACGAAGCACTCCGCCAGGTCCCGACTCTCGCTCGGGAGGACGCGGCTCAGCTCCGGGGTCGTCGAGGTGCCGCCCGGGACGAGGTCACTCAGGTGCGGATCCACCAACGGTGCTAACGACATCGGCCGCTCGTCTCCGGGACTCCTTGCCACGTGCTGGGAAAGCCAGGTCCAGACTGCCGTCCCATGGTCCTCGGCCACATCCCCCGCCGGCAAGGAGCTCGATCACGTCGGCCGTGGCCTGACCTGCACAGCCTCCAGATATCCGCAAGCCCCCGCGGTTCACCGGTGCAGATCACCTCAGGTCGCTAGCGTCGGTGACCGATGTTGCCCATGGCGGCCAGCAGTCGACAAGCGACGGACGCGAGCACCCTGGGAGCACGGGCATGAAGTTCGAGATCTTCGAGGCGGGACGGGAGTTCCGCTGGCGCCTGGTCGACGACCGGGGTACGCCGATCGCGGTCAGCGACGGGTTCACCTGGAAGCAGGACTCCCTCGCGAGTGTTGCTGCCGTGCGCGCGCTCGCCGGCGCCGCGGCGGTGCACGACCTGACCGAGGCTCCGCACGCTCCGATGGCCTGACGATCACCTTTTCTGGGGGCATTTCGTCAAGCCCGGCGGTGACGCCCGGCCCGGATCGTAGCGTCCGTTCATGGTGCAGAGAGTCCGGCCCGGGCCAGCGACGATGGCCCAGCTGCGGGCGGCGGTGCAGCAGGCGCGCGACGAGCTCGCCGAGGCCAGGCGCCTCGACGGGATCGACCGCAGCCAGCTGATCACCGCGCAGCGCCGCCTGCTGCGCGTCCTCGACAGCTACATCCGGGTGCTCGACGCCGCAGGCCTGGCACCCCATCGGCAGCTGCGCATCGAGGTCGACCTCCTGCGCGGGATCACCGAGCCCGTCGGAGCTAGACGGGTGCCTGTGGCCGTCGCTCGGCCCACGAGCTCCGGCCGGACGCACTACTAGCCGCCCGGCGGGTCGACGAGACCTCGGCGAACTCGGCCACCACCGTGAGCCCCGGTCGTCCGGGCTCGATCCAGATCCGGGTGGCACCCGAGCTGAGGAGCGAGTCCTCCAGCCCGGTCAGCACCCGGTCGTGGAAGGCCACAGGCAGGGCAGCACCCAACGTCAGCACGTGAACGACCTGCATAAGGTCCTCCGGTCACTCCGACGACCCGGGAGGCGGCCCCGGATGACCGCTCATCGTTCAGCCGCCATCGTGCGTCGCGCATCGCGCCGACACCAAACCCCTGGCGGTGTGGACCAGACCACCGGGAGCGATCAGGTCAGGATGCCGACCAGGACGACCCGCCGTGGTCTGGTCCGGGCGGTTGCCGCGCGGCGGTTCGAACACCTGTTCTAGTCTGGGTCGGTGAGGAGGACACCGGGCACGCCGCGCCACGTCTGGGTGAACGTCACCGCCGACCCGCAGTGGGCGCGGCCGGGGCTGGTGCTCACCACCCGCGAGGTCGGCACGCGGGCGGAGGCGTGGACGGTGTCCGCGGTCGTCGAGCGGCCGAGCGGGACGCTGCGGGTGCGAGAGGGCTGGACCCGCTCGGAGCACCTCCTGGAGACCGGCCCTCCCCCAGCGCCGCGGGCGCCCCGGCACGTGCTGGTGCGGCTCGGGCCCGACTCCCTCGACGTCCACCCCGGGCTCCTGCTCTTCTGGTGGGGACTGCCGGCGGTGGGTGGCGCGCAGTGGCTGGCGTGGGTCGTCTGGGCCTCCGGAGGCGGCCACCACGAGGTCGAGGCGCACCAGGGCTGGCTGCCGGCCGACCAGCTCGGCCCGGTCGGCGTGGACCGCGCCGGACGGGGCCGATGACATCTCGGGCGCGCAGGTGCAGGCTCTGGCCATGGGCACCTACGTCTACGACTTCGACCAGGGGAACAAGGACCAGCGCGACCTCCTCGGCGGCAAGGGCGCCGGCCTCGCCGAGATGACCAACCTCGGGCTGCCGGTGCCGCCGGGCTTCACGATCTCGACCGACGCCTGCCGCGCCTTCCTCGAGGAGGGCACCGAGCCGGCCGGGCTCGAGGACGAGGTCGACGACCACCTGCGCGCCCTCGAGGAGCGGATGGGGCGCCGGCTCGGTGACGCGGACGACCCGCTGCTGGTGTCGGTGCGGTCGGGAGCGAAGTTCTCGATGCCCGGGATGATGGAGACCGTCCTGGACGTGGGCCTGAACGACGAGTCCGTGGTCGGCCTGGCGCGGCAGAGCGGCGACGAGCGGTTCGCCGCCGACTCGTACCGGCGGCTGCTCCAGATGTTCGGTACGACGGTGCTCGGGATCGACGGCGAGGCGTTCTCGGACCGGATGGATGCCGGCGACCAGCTCGACGCGGAGCAGCTGCGCGCCGTGATCGAGGACTTCAAGGCGATCATCCGCGAGCGGACCGGCCACGACTTCCCGCAGGAGCCGCGCGAGCAGCTGCGGCAGGCGATCCGCGCCGTCTTCACGTCGTGGAACACCCCGCGCGCGGTGCTGTACCGCCGCCAGGAGCAGATCCCCGACGACCTCGGCACCGCGGTCAACGTGCAGGCGATGGTCTTCGGCAACCGCGGCGAGACCTCCGGGTCGGGTGTCGCGTTCACCCGCGACCCGGCCACCGGCGACCAGGGCGTGTACGGCGACTACCTGCCCAACGCCCAGGGCGAGGACGTCGTCGCGGGCATCCGCAACACGGTCTCGATCGCCGACCTGGCCGAGCTGGACCGGACGTCGTACGACGACCTGCTGCGGATCATGGCGGTGCTCGAGAAGCACTACCGGGACATGTGCGACCTGGAGTTCACCGTCGAGGACGGTCACCTCTGGATGCTCCAGACCCGGGTCGGCAAGCGCACCGCCGAGGCGGCCGTCCGGATCGCGGCGGACATGGTCGACGAGGGCCTGATCGACGAGGACGAGGCACTGCGGCGGGTCACCGGCGAACAGCTCGGCGCGCTGATGTTCCCGCGGTTCGCGCCCGACCCGGACCGCACGCCGGTCACGACGGGCATGAACGCCTCCCCCGGCGCCGCCGTCGGCAAGGTGGTCCTCGACTCGGAGACCGCGGTCGAGTGGGCCGCGCGCGGCGAGGACGTGATCCTGGTCCGCAAGGAGACCAACCCCGACGACCTGCGCGGCATGGTCGCCGCCCGCGGCGTGCTGACCAGCCGCGGGGGCAAGACGTCGCACGCCGCCGTCGTCGCGCGCGGCATGGGCCGCACCTGCGTCTGCGGCGCCGAGGCGGTCGAGATCGACCTGCCGGCCCGGCGGTTCACGATCCGCGGCGGGCCGGTCGTCGAGGAGGGCGACGTGGTGTCGATCGACGGTGGCACCGGCGAGGTGTTCCTCGGCGAGGTGCCGGTCAGCGACCCGGCCGTCGTCCGGCGCCTCGAGGGCGAGGACGTCGAGGACCCGGTCGCGGACGTGGTCGTGCGGCTGCTCGAGCGCGCCGATGCCGTACGCCGCCTCGGGGTGCGCGCCAACGCCGACACCCCCGAGGACGCCCGGCGGGCGCGGCGGTTCGGGGCCGGCGGGATCGGGTTGTGCCGGACCGAGCACATGTTCCTCGGCGAGCGCCGCGAGCTCGTCGAGCACCTGATCGTGGCCGAGGACCCTGCGGGGCAGGAGTCCGCGCTCACCGGGCTGGGGCCGCTGCAGCGCCAGGACTTCACCGAGATCCTGGCGGCCATGGACGGGCTGCCCGTGACGGTGCGCCTGATCGACCCGCCGCTGCACGAGTTCCTGCCGGACCTCACGGATCTCTCGGTCCGCGTCGCGCTGGAGGACGAGCGGCACGCCGAGGACGAGCACGACCACCAGCTGCTCGCGGCGGTCCGCCGGCTGCACGAGGAGAACCCCATGCTGGGCCTGCGCGGAGTGCGGCTCGGCATCGTGATCCCGGGCCTGTTCGACATGCAGGCCCGCGCGATCGCCGAGGCCGCGGCGGACCGGATCGCCGCCGGCGGCGACCCGCGCCCGGAGATCATGGTCCCGCTCGTGGCCAGCGAACGGGAGCTGGCGCTCGTCCGGGCCCAGCTCGAGAAGGTCGTCGAGGCCGTCGCGGAGGAGCGCGGGCTCACCCTCGAGATCCCGATCGGCACGATGATCGAGCTGCCCCGCGCTGCCGTCACGGCGGACCGGATCGCCACCGTCGCCGACTTCTTCTCGTTCGGGACCAACGACCTGACCCAGACGACGTGGGGGTTCTCCCGCGACGACGTCGAGGCGGCGTTCTTCCCGGCGTACCGCGACCACGGCATCTTCCCGGTGTCGCCGTTCGAGTCCCTGGACGTCGACGGCGTGGGCGAGCTGGTGCGGACGGCGGTCCGGCTCGGGCGCGGGGAGCGGCCGGACCTGCACCTCGGCGTCTGCGGCGAGCACGGCGGCGACCCGGCGTCGATCCACTTCTTCGACGAGGTGGGGCTGGACTACGTCTCGTGCTCGCCATTCCGGGTACCGGTTGCCCGGTGGGAGGCCGCTCGGGCCGCGCTGGGGTGACCTTCGACCCTGCCGGACGGCGGTGCGCCCGGCGAGGCTGGAGGCGAATGAAGGAGGGGTCATGACGAGCTCACCAGTGGTGCTGGCCGTCCTCGACGACGACGTCGACGCTGCCATGCAGTTCGCCGTCGCGGAGGCGACGGAGCAGGGGTGCGGGCTGCGCCTGGTCGCCTACGACGACGCGGTGCTGGGCCGCGCCCTCACCCGGGTCCGGGGCATCCCCGTCGAGGGCCGGCTGGTGCACGGCGCACCGGTGCGGGCCGTGCTGGACGCGAGCGCCGACGCCCGCCTGGTCGTCGTCCGACGCCGCGACCTGCTGCACCTCATCCGGGCCCTGACCGCCGCCGACGAGGTGCTGCCGACGAGCTGGACGGACCCACCGGTGGCCTGCGTGCCTCCGGACTGGTCGGCGTCGGACGACGAGCTCCCGGCGACCGTGGGCGTCGAGGACGCCGCCGACACGGAGACGCTGGTGGAGCAGGCCCGATCGGTGTGCGGCGGCCCGGTGCGGCCGATGCACGCCCCCCACGAGCGCGCCGGCGCCGAGCTGGTCGCACGGTCCACCGGCTCCCGGCTGGTGCTGCTCGGTCGCAACGCCGCCGACCGGCGGGGCGGCACCCGGCTGGGCCGGACCGCGCGAACGGTGCTGCACGGCAGTGACTGCCCGGTGGTGCTGCTGCCGCCGCGCTAGGGAACGAGGGCGGCGGACGAGGACAGGGAGTGGCCCGAGGGCAGCGACGACCTCGGGCCACCTCCCTGTCGACGATGCGTCCCGGGTTCCGTCTCCCGGGAGTGGACCGCGCCGACGTCTCGGATCACTGGCACGGTCCGAGAGAAGAGTAGGCAGACCCGGCCCGCCCGCGGGCCAGGATTGAGCGAATCTGGAGGAAGTTCCTCACCCGCGCGGACCAGCCCCTACGGGTGAGGGTCCCGGAGGCGCCCGCGGCGTACGGTGATGGCAACAGACGGGACCCCCCGCAGATGGACTTCTCGCTCACCATGGCCCTCGACCCGCCCACCGTGACGATCGTCGCGAACGGCGAGCTCGACATCTTCGGTGCGCGCCAGGTCTCCCGTTGCCTCGTCGAGGCGATGGACGCCGGGTGCCGCCGGGCCCTCGTGGACGTCGGGGGCGTGACGTTCGTGGACGGGTCGGCCCTGGGGGTCTTCGAGCGGACCCGGGAGGACCTGGTCGCCCAGCACGGCAGCATCGGCTTCGTCGCGACGACCCCGCCGTTCCGCCGCCTGTGCGCGATGACCGGACTGGACCTGCTCCTCGAGCTCAACTGATCCCGAGAGGCAGCAGCCGCCCGCTGACCCGATCCCCCGTGATGAGGCCAGCGGGCGGCTTGCTGGAGCAGCAAGGATCCGTTGACGGACCGGTCGCACGGCTCACCCCAGGGGGTGAGGATTCAGCCGTCGTACGCCGGGAGCGTGAACTCGAAGACCGAGCCAGGGCCGTCCGGGTTCGGCAGGGCGGTGATCGTGCCGTCGTGGCGGGTGACGATCCGGCGCACGATCGAGAGGCCGAGGCCGCTGCCCTCGTAGTCGCGGTAGTGCGCCCGGTGGAACTCGTCGAAGATCAGCTCGCGCTCCCCGGCGGGGATGCCGATGCCGTTGTCGGTGACCCGGATCGTCACGAACCCGGGCTCGACGCTGCAGCCGTGCACGGCGATCCGCGGCTCCACGCCGGGTGCGACGTACTTGAGGGCGTTCCCGATCAGGTTGTCGAGCACCTGCCGGACCAGCACCGGGTCGGCGAGGACCGGCGGCACGGGGTCGCACGTGACGTGCTTCTCCGCGTGCCGTGCGGCGGTGATCTCGGCGACCAGGACGGACACGTCGAGGCACGAGACCTCGAGGTCGCGGGCGCTGCTGGTCGCGTGCGCGAGCAGGTCGCGGATCAGCTCGCGCATCCGGCGCGACGACGACCGCACCCGCGACACGAACTCACGTGCGAGCTGGGCGTCCAGCCCACCGGTGTCGAGCTCGTCGGCGATCATCTCGGTCCAGCCGTCGATCGCGGCGAGCGGGTTGCGCAGGTCGTGGGCGACGACGCCCGCGAACGCCGCGAGCTCCTCGCGCCGCGCGTGCTCCAGCGTCGTGTCGCGGAACAGCACGAGCGCCCGGGACCGGTCGCGGGTCTCGTCACGCGGGAGGGGCATCGCGGACACCGCGACCACCCGCTCCAGCTGGTCGCCGTTGCGCACCAGGATCTCCTCCTCGCGGACGGTCTCGCCCGCGAGCGCCCGGCTGGAGGGCCGGTCCGCGTCGCGCATCGGCGTACCGTCCGCCCAGCGGTCGGAGCGGGCGGCGAGCAGCTCGCGCGTCAGGTCCCTGTCGTCGACCCCGAAGATCTCCGCGGCCGCCGCGTTGTGCAGCAGCACCTGTCCGCGGTCGTCGAGCACGAACAGGCCCTCGTTCATCGAGCCGATCACGGCCTGGCGGACGCTGGCCTGGTAGTCGGCCTCGTCCTTGGTACGCCGCAGCTCGGCCGCGAGCGCCTCGCGCTCGTCCCGGCCGGTCGAGAGACCGAGGCCGGTGACGACCAGCGTGGCGACGTAGAACTCGGCGAGCAGGTAGCCGACCTCGAGCCGGTCCACCGCACCGAACGGCCCGATCTCGGCCATGGTCAGTCCCATCGTCGCCACGCCGGCGATGAAGGAGTGCGCGGCGCTGAGCAGCGTCGAGAATCGCAGCCCGAACCAGACCGTGGCGGCCAGCAGCGGGAACGCCAGGGGCAGGTCGTCGAACCAGAACGCGAGCCCGTACATGCCGACCGTGAACGCCGACGCCGCGAACAGCTCGGCCCACGTGGCACCGCTGAGCAGCCGCGGTCGAGGCGGCTCGGAGGTGAACCGCTCCCCCACCAGCAGGCCGAGCGTGACGACGATGAACGCGCTGCACACGTTCCGGCCGAACCACAGCACGCCGCCGAGGTCGAGCCGCTCATCGGTCAGCGCGGTCCAGCCGATCGCCGCGACCGCGGCGCCGACCGCCATGCCGAGCACGAGTGCCGCGCCGAACCAGGCCAGCACCCGGGGCCGGTCCAGTGGCCGCTCACCACCGCACCCCCACAGGTCCGGGCACCAGCGGCGCAGCAGCAGCACCGCGACCAGGGTCTGGGCGACCACCGCCACCGCGAGCGCACCGGCCAGCGGCGGCTCGGAGCCGAGGACCAGGTTGGAGATGGAGCTGACGACCGCGAGCAGGGCGGTGTCCCAGCTGAGCACCCGCGCCCCCCGCAGCAGCAGCCACAGGACCGAGATGCCGCCGGTCGGCAGCGCCGTGGCGAACCCGGGAGCCTCGTACTCGGACCTCTGGGTCGCAACCGCGAGCACGACCAGCAGCCCGGCGAAGGCCAGCGCCCCGCCGGGACCGATGATCGCGTGCGGCATCTTCCGGTCGCCCGGCATTCCCCACTCCCGCCTCAGGCCCCCACCCGTGCGAGCAGGCTAGCCTCCCGGACGGCTCCGTGCGGGAAACCGCGCCGATCAGGCGTCGTCGGTCGCGAGGTCCTCGTCGTGGGTGCCGGGGCGGGGCGCCCACGGCAGCTCCTTGGCGGGGCGTACGACGATCAGCCGGTCGCCGCGGGCGAGCAGCGTGACGACGGGGTCGAAGTAGCGGTACACCTTCTCGTCCCGCACGACCGCGATCACCTGGTCGGGCAGCGTCTGCGGCTGCCGGCCCACCTCCGACACGAGCAGCTCGCGCTCGGCGACCTCGAGGCCCTCGCCGTACGTGAGCAGGTCCTCCATCACCGAGCCGAGGGTCGGCGACAGCGACGACAGGCCGAGCAGCCGGCCGACGGCGTCGGAGGAGGTGATCACGGAGTTCGCGCCGGACTGGCGCATCAGGGCGACGTTCTCCTGCTCGCGGACGGCCGCGACGATCCAGACCTCGGGGTTGAGCTGGCGGACGGTGAGCGTGGCCAGCACGTTCGAGTCGTCGCGGTTGGTCGTGATGATGACCTGGCTGGCGTTGCCGACACCGGCCCGGCGCAGCACGTCCTGGCGGGTGGCGTCGCCGGTGACGACGGCGAGGCCGTCGGCGTGCGCCTCCTGGAGCGCGCCGGCACCGGGGTCGACGACGACGATCGACTCACGGTCGGTGCCGTTGTTGACGAGCGTGTCGACCGCGGCCCGCCCCTTCGTGCCGTAGCCGATCACGACGACGTGGGCAGTCATGTGCTTCCTCCAGCGGGCGACTCGGAACAGCTCCCGACCCTGCGAGGCGAGCACCTCGAGGGTGGTCCCGATCAGCAGCACCAGGAAGGCGATGCGGAGCGGGGTGATGACGAACGCGTTGATCATCCGGGCGTGCGGGGCGACCGGCGCGATGTCGCCGTACCCGGTCGTGCTCAGCGTGACCGTCGTGTAGTAGATCGAGTCGACGAGGTTCACGCCGTACAGCGGCGGGTCGTTGCCGTCCCGGTAGGCGTCGCGGTCGATGTACACGATCAGGACGGTGCCGACGAGGATCACGACGGCGAGCAGCAGCCGGCGGCTGAGCTCCCACCACGGCGAGCGGCCGGGGTCGGGGAGCGAGAGCTTCCCGCGGGCGCGGCCCTGCGTGATGTCGCTGGAGTCGTCCGGCACGGGCGGCAATCTATCCGGTCTCGTCCCGCGATCCGAGGCGGCGCAGCCGCTGCACCAGCTCGACCCGCGCGCGGGTGGTGGTCTTCTGCGGGAACACCTGGTCGAACGCCGCGTTGACCGCCGCGCCGATCAGCACGGCGATCGAGACGAGGTAGAGCCAGAGCAGGACGGCGATCGGCGCCGCGAGCGGGCCGTAGATGGACTTGGAGTCCGCCGCGGTCGCGGTCAGGAACCAGCGCAGCAGGTACGAGCCGACGACCCAGCAGAACAGGGTGAACGTCGCGCCGGGGAGGTTGAAGCTCCAGTTGGTCCGCACCGGCACCGACACGTGGTAGAGCGTCGCGAGGAAGCAGATGCAGATGGCGACGACCACCGGCCAGTAGAACGCCATCAGGAAGTCCGCGCCCTCCGGCAGCCAGTCCGCCACGAGTCCCGGTCCGGCGACGACGAGCGGGATCGAGACCACACCGGTCACGATCGCGAGCAGGTAGAGCGCGAACGACAGCGCCCGGGCCTTCACGATCCCCCGGTGCCCGCCGAGGCCGTGCATGATCGTGATGGTGTCCACGAACACGTGCAGCGCGCGGGATCCGGACCAGAGGGCGAGCACGAAGCCGAGGGAGATCACGTCCAGGCGGCCGCCCTGCAGCACGTCGTCGATGGTCGGCGTGATGATCCGGTTCACGGCGTTCTCGGTGAGGGCGCGCTCGGACAGCTCGATGACGGCGTCGCGGACGTCGTTGACCTGGGCGGCGCTGAACTGGTCGGACACGAAGCCGATGGCGCCGGCGAGCGCGAAGACGAGCGGCGGCACGGACAGCACCGCGAAGAACGCCGCCTCGGCGGCCAGGCCGGTGACGCGGTGCTTGAGGCAGGACCCGACGGTCGTGACGACCAGCCGCCAGACCACCTCCCTGACCTGCTGGAAGCGGTCGGCGACGGCACGCTCCACGCTTCCGGCCCCGGACATGGCTCTAACGTTAGGCGCATGCGTTCCAAGATCCGGGTAGCCACGAACCAGGCGCCCCCGCTGGTCGGTCACAACATCGTCACGGGCGACGCCACGCTGGTCGAGGCCGTCACCCGCCATGCGTCCGCCGAGGTCGTCGAGGACCTGGCCGCGATCGGTGCCGAGGCCGGTACGCCGGAGGCGCGCGAGCACGGGATGCTCGCGAACGAGCACCACCCCGAGCTGGTCCCCTACGACCGGTACGGCAACCGGATCGACGAGGTCGAGTTCCACCCCTCGTGGCACTGGCTGATGTCGCACGCCGTCGGGCACGGGCTGGCGGCCACCCCGTGGGAGCAGCAGGAGGCCGGCTCGCCGTACGCCCACGTGCGCCGTGCCGCCGGGTTCATGGCCTGGTCGCACACCGAGCCGGGCCACGGGTGCCCGATCTCGATGACGTACGCCGCGGTGCCGGCGCTGCGCGCCGACGAGGCGATCGCGAAGGAGTGGACCCCGCTGCTGGCCGCCACGAAGTACGACCCCGGCGTCCGCCTGGCGGCGTCGAAGCGGGGCGCCCTGGCCGGCATGGGCATGACCGAGAAGCAGGGCGGCTCCGACGTCCGCGCGAACGTGACCGAGGCGCGACCGACGTCGGTGGACGGCGAGTACACCCTGCACGGGCACAAGTGGTTCACGTCCGCGCCGATGAACGACGTGTTCCTCGTGCTCGCCCAGGCGCCGGGCGGCGTGACCTGCTTCGTGGTGCCGCGGGTGCTCCCCGACGGCACCCGCAACCAGCTGGACGTCGTACGGCTGAAGGACAAGCTGGGCAACCGGTCGAACGCGTCCTCGGAGCTGGAGTTCGACGGCACGGTCGCGCAGCGGCTCGGCGACGAGGGCCGCGGCGTCCGCACGATCATCGAGATGGTGGCCGCGACCCGGCTGGACTGCGTGCTCGGCTCGACGTCGCTGATGCGGCGCGCCGTCAACGAGGCAACCTGGCACACCGCGCACCGCTCGGCGTTCGGCTCGCTGCTCGCCGACAAGCCGCTGATGCAGAACGTGCTCGCGGACCTGGCCGTCGAGGCCGAGGCCGCCACCGCCCTGGCCCTGCGTCTCGCATCGGCGGTCGACAACATCGCGGACCCGCACGAGGCCGCGCTGCGCCGGATCGGGCTGCCGCTCGCGAAGTTCTGGGTGTGCAAGCGGACGCCGTACCTCGTGGCCGAGGCGCTGGAGTGCCTGGGCGGGAACGGGTACGTCGAGGAGTCCGGGATGCCGCTGCTCTACCGCGAGGCGCCGCTGAACTCGGTCTGGGAGGGCTCGGGCAACGTCAACGCGCTCGACGTGCTCCGCGCGCTCGGCCGCGAGCCCGAGGTGCTCGACGCCTGGATCACCGAGGTCGGTCGCGCCCGCGGCGGCGACCCGCGCCTGGACCGCGCCATCGAGGACACCCTCGGGCTGATCGGCTCACTGATGGGCGAGCCGGATCGCCTCGAGGTCAACGCCCGCCGGCTGGCCGGCCGGATGGCCGCGGTGCTGCAGGGCTCGCTGCTGGTGCGGTACGCCCCCGCCGAGGTGGCCGACGTCTTCTGCGCCTCGCGCCTCGGGTCGTCGTACGACGGCACGTTCGGCGCGCTCGACGGCGGTGACCTGCGGGCGGTCGTGGCGCGGGCGACGCCGGTGGTGTAGCCGGTCCGCCCCGTTCAGGACAGGTCGATGCCCGGGTAGAGCGGGTGCTTGTCGAGCAGCTCCGCCGACGCGTCGCGCACCTTGTCGGCCACGCCCTCGCCCAGGGAGTACGACGCCCTGGACGGCTTGCCGTCCTTCGTCGTCCCGGGCTGGGTGTTCTGCAGGACGTGCACGATCAGCTCCGCGACCCGGTCGAACTCGTCGTGGCCGAAGCCGCGCGTGGTGAGCGCGGGCGTGCCGAGCCGGATGCCGGAGGTGTACCACGCGCCGTTGGGGTCCGCCGGGACCGAGTTGCGGTTGGTGACGACTCCGGCGTCGAGGAGGGCCGACTCCGCCTGGCGGCCGGTGAGCCCGAACGACGAGACGTCGAGCAGAACCAGGTGGTTGTCGGTGCCGCCGGTGACGAGGTCGGCGCCGCGGGACAGGAAGC
>OUNM010383726.1_pt1 | contig 13334 bp, 9 predicted proteins | sample 1769961 | NCBI WGS metagenome assembly OUNM01 (sample SAMEA3914820, study PRJEB12502) | metagenome | biome: forest; material: soil | place: USA | collected 2012-03-12 | depth 0.3 m | reverse complement strand
GTATTGTCATAGAGGCTCGGAATCTTCCACTCGATGACTGGCTCGAGTGAGAGGCTCTCCGGTGACCCGGGCACGCGCCCGGTAAGATCCAGCACCGGGTCCATGCCGCCGCCACCATGTTGGGTCACGTGAGCCCCCCGCACCGGCGGTTGATGCACGACCATCGAGTGGCTGGGATGAAATAGCCCATCATTGCCGTCCTGCTCATGCGCATCGACTTGGGAAAGCGGCGTGGTGCGCGGCGGAATGGCCACCGAGACCGATTGGCTGACCGCGGATAGCTTATCCGTGTAAACGGCCACGATCCGGTAGCTATTCGTCGTGCCCGGGAAGGCGGTTGGATCCGTCGTTGAGTAGTCCGCCTCGGCTGACTCTGCCGGGACAAATTTGATATCCCGCCACTCGGTATTAATGTTGCGCTCCAGGCGGAAGCCCTGGGCACCGGGACCTGCCCTCCAAGTCAAAGTGACGATACCCGTGGGCCCGGCGGAGGCAGCGACATTCCACGGAGGGCGCGTCGCGATCCAATCGTTCAAATTCGTCGCATTCCATGGCGATTCCTCGCCCGTCGTGGCATCCCACACCCAATAGCGGAGGGTCGGAGTATAGTAGCCATTGGCGAGAAAATAGTAGCCGGAGGTGAACCACTGCGACTGAAGATTGGACAGCGCAGTATTGATATTCCCCCCGGTGAAACTGCGCGTGATCGGATATTCGGTGCCATCGCTGCCCCGCACGCGGAGATCGTGATCCCACCGCGTCAGCGAAATGGTAAGCTGGATCGCTTGGGGAGACAGTCCCCACATCACCAAATCATTGGTCCCCGGCTCTACGACTCGTGTCTCGCCAGTTGTGTCATCACGAAGGAAAACAGGGTCATTACTTCCGCTCAACGGCGGCCATTCAAAGTCATACGAATCGGACAAGACTGGGCACAAATTATCGTGCCACACGTCATAGATGTAGTCATCCTCCGGAAAGAGCGGGCTAAAGTAGAAAGGGTGCTGCACCCCATCTTGCGTGGTGAGGGTGAAATTGTGATTCGCACGACTCAACGGGAGGATAAAATGAAAGCGATCCATGTCCTGAGTGGATGGATCGCCGGTGCCACCGATGAAGTGCCAATTTCCATAGTAAAACGTCTCCCCGACGCTGGTCAGGGGAGCGCCGTTGGAGTCAACCATGCAGAAACTTTCACCTTGCAGGATGGAGATGGTGCAGGCTCGATAATGCAGATCGTTGTTTTGGCCGCTCCGGGTAAAGTCCGTATAGATGTATTCCGGACAATTTTGAACGTCGGTCGATGGGTAAATCGTCGTGCCGTCCGGCTGCTGAATGTAAATGTTATCGTTGTAGCTAGCTGGAACGTAAAAAGTTCCATCCTCTCGCGAGAGTGGCGGCAACGAATTGGTATTAATAAGAGGGACATTTCCATTCGCCGCGTCAGACGGACTAAGGGTGTAGCCCCCCACGTCAGCGTTGTCCGCGTCGCGGGTGACCCAAACTTGCAAGCCCCAGGGAACTGAGGCATCAAGATAGGTCCAGCCGCCCTGTCCTTGATCCTGAAGCGTCGCGGATTGCAGGACATCTTGCGATTGTCCCTGAGCACGCCAGTGGATGGTAAACCTTTGCCCAATGCAATTGGGATTCATCACGAAGCGAACCGTACCAAAAGGAGCATTCGTCGCCGGTTGCCAGGAAGTCACCGCCAGATCAGCGTCCCCTTCGGCGGCTTGCTCGTAAGTAGTGAGATCAATGACTTGGTAGGACTGGCCAGGAACGATCTCGAAGGTCGCCTTGTAGCGGTCCCCCACCCAGTTCCCGTTGGCCCCCACCGGCGGAGCATCGTAGGCTGGGATTGTTTGTCCCGAAACTGAAACGAGATGAAAGTCAGAATTCTGACGCGCAACAAACGTGTGCGTGCTGCGGTCCGAAGGCACAAGAACTGTCCTGGAAACAGTCGATAATCCGGTTGACCAAGAAGATGGCCGTACATCCAGCTTGTAAGTATCGACTCCTGACTCCGGGTATCCATCATCAAAGGAAGACACGGTATCTGAAACCTGTTCGCCGCTGCTGGTATCCTGCACCGTCCATGCCCCCGGACCGGAAGACACGGAGGCAATTGAACCAAAGGCGTAAGCGCCGGAACCTTGCTCTACTAAACTGAAGTTCCCATTAAAGTATGAGTTGTTGTTCTCATCGACGATATTGATCCAGTCTCCGGCACGCTCGGCGTGAGCGTAAATATGCAGCGCATCCGCTCGCGCGGAGGCCACCGGCATCACGATCATTGAGGAAATGAGGACCGCGAGCAGCAGGATGTGCAGCAGGTCCTTGGTTGCGCGCAGGAGGAAACGAAGCAGCTTGGCATGCATGGCGTTAAACGAATGAATGATTCGAGTGGGAGGAAACGTGGAAGGGGGGGCTAACCTCTCCGTGCGTCCGTATGTGAGAGGTAATAGCTTTTGGCACGCTCGAAGTCAATTAGGTTTGCTCATTCAATGGAAAATTTTGGCGATTCAAAAATGGCGATTCGGCGGCAAATTTGCTGTGGCAAATTTGCAATCATCAGATCGCCCGCGAAACGCCATTCCCGAACCAAATTCCCCCGGAGATGGGCAAAATGGTTCGTTTCGAGCTCACGCTCGCCAAAATGGCGCACTTCTTCGACGCTGCCCGCCTGAGACGCGGTGTGGCGCCTATCGAATATGGTGGCGACCGTTCCTGATTGCGTCGTCTTCGCGCGTCCACCGCGCAGCGTAAAACGGCCGTCGCGCTGGTGGTTGCGAACCGTTAGGAACGGGCGACGATCATCGGTCGCACCGTCGCCACCGCCTGCATCACGATTTCGATAAGTTCTGTGGAGACGCCGTATTTTTCCAGGGCCCGTTTGAAATGGCCGACAAAGGCCGCAAACTCGGCGTCGACGATGTTCATTCGTCCGTGGATTTCCTGAAGACTTCGTCCTGAGTACGATAAGGGGCCCCCCATCGCCTGGCTTAAGAACTCAAGAGCGCTGCGCTTGGTCCTCGTCAAAAGCTCGGCTTCGAGTGGATAGCGGCCGCCGCGGCTATAGTTCACATGAGGATCGGCCGCGGCCGCGTCCACAAAATCGCTCACGACCTTTGCCATCTGTTCTTCTCCGCCAAGACTTTCCCACAAGGTTGCGCTCATGGGATTTCTCTAGCAAAGACCTTCCGCCCGGCCAAGTCCCCGCAGAATCTCCCTCGTCGCCGAAGATTGGTTGAGCGTATAAAAATGGATCCCGGCGACCCCGTGGTGCAGCAGATCGAAACACTGCTCGGTGGCATGGTGGATCCCGATCCGTTCCACGGTCTGGGGAGCGTGCTCCGCGCGTTGCAATGCTTTGAGAAGCTTGGCCGGAACGCGGGCGCCGCCGGCCAGCTCGGCCATCCGGCGCAGGCCCTGCATGCTGGTCACCGGCAGGATCCCGGCCACGATGGGCACGCGGATTCCAGCCAGTTCGCACCGTTCGCGAAAGTCGTGGAAATCGTGATTATCAAAGAAGAGTTGCGTGCAAATGTAGTTGGCCCCGGCATCCACCTTGGCCTTGAGGAAATCCATTTCCTTCAATCGATTCGGCGTTCCCGGATGCCCCTCGGGATATCCGGCCACGCCAATGCCGAAACCGCGGCGATCGGACGGATGATTAAAATGGCGGATCGTCCGCACCAGGTCCGCCGCTTGCGCCAGGGAAGCACAGCCAGCCGCCGAGCCCTGGGGCAGGTCACCACGCAAAGCGAGAAGGTTGCTCACTCCCGCCGCCGCGTAGCGCTCCAGGATCTGCAGGACATCCTCCTGCGTATGCTGGACGCAGGTGAGATGCGGCACCGGGTCCAAGCTCGTAGTTTCCCGAAGGCGAACCACCAGATCGTGCGTGAGCCCGCGCCCCGAGCCCCCGGCGCCGTAGGTGACGCTGACAAAAGACGGCGCCAACGATTCGAGATTCGAGACGGTCTGGAAAAGTTTCTCGCTGCTCTCGGGAGTGCGCGGCGGAAAAAACTCGAAGGAGAAGGTCGTCTCGTTTGCGGCGAAGATATCCTGAATGTGCATGGGAGCTGAGCCAGCAGGCGCCGGGTTGCTTACCGGAATCGCTCGATCAGGAAGGGCAGATCGAGCTGCGGATAAACCGGAAACGAAGCGAGCAGCGCATGAATGCGCCCGCGGGCTTCGCGCTCCGCCGCTGCATCGATGCTGAACTTGGCCTTGCTGGGCGCCTGACCCTCCGCGCCCGCTTCCGCCTTGGTATGCGCCAGGATCAGCTTCAGCACCGCGGCGATCTCCTTCATCTCGCCGGGCCCCATGCCGAGAGTCGTCACCGCCGGAGTGCCTATCCGCAATCCACTCGTATACCACGGACCGTTCGGATCGAAGGGGAGGGAGTTGCGATTGAGAGTGATGCCGCAGCGTCGGACGGCGGTCTCCGCCTGCCTCCCCGTCAGTCCAAACGATCGGACATCGATCAGCAGCAGGTGATTGTCCGTGCCGCCCGTGGGCACAGTCATGCCTTCTGCCACACACGCCTCCGCCAGCGCGGCGGAGTTCTCCACGATCCGGCGCGCATAATCCGTGAACGCCGGCTGCTTCGCTTCGGTGAACGCGACCGCCTTCGCCGCCATCACGTGCGGCAAAGGCCCGCCCAAAACCATGGGACACCCCTTGTCGACAAACTCCGCGAATTCCTTGGTGCAAAAGATCGCCCCTCCGCGAGGGCCGCGCAGCGTCTTGTGCGTCGTGGTCGTGATCACCTGGGCGTAAGGAATCGGGCTGTCTTCGCCGCGGAAAACGCCCCCGGCGACCAGTCCCGCAAAGTGCGCCATGTCCACCATCAGGACCGCTCCGGACTTGTCCGCAATCTCGCGCATCCTCCGGAAGTTGATCCGTCGCGGATAGGCGCTGTAGCCCGCCAGCAAAATGAGCGGCCTCAGCTCGAGCGCCTGGCGTTCGATGGCGTCATAGTCCAGCCGCCCGGTCTCCCGGCTGACCTCGTAGGAATGTGCCTCGAACATCTGCGCGGAAAGGTTGTGGCGGTAGCCGTGAGTAAGGTGGCCCCCCGAATAGTAATCCAGGCCCAGCAGCCGTTGCTGGCCGCATTTTGTGCGCAGCGCGTTCCAATCAGCGGCGGACAGTTTCGTCACGTTGGTCTCCCCAAAATGCTTCAGCTCCGGCGCCGTGACCCGCGCGCTGAGAATCGCCCAGTAAGCCACAAGGTTCGCGTCAGCACCGCTATGAGGCTGCACGTACGCGTGCTCGACTCCGAAAAGTTCGCATGCCTTCTGGCACGCGAGAGCCTCAATCGCATCCACGTTGTCGCACCCCGCGTAAAAGCGGGAGTAGGGAAAACCCTCCGCATACTTGTCGGTCAGCAGATTCCCCATGGTGAGCTGCGTGGCCAGCGAGCAGTAATTCTCGCTGGCGATGAGCTTCAGGTTGGCCCGTTGGTCCGCCAATTCCTGAACGATCGAGTGCGCGATGGCCGGCGCGACCTTGGCCGTTTCGCTCAAGTTCGCGAGATAGGCGGCCATGGCCTCGTTGAGGCGTTCGCGCGGAGTGACCGCCAGATAGTCGAAAAGTGGAGATGAGATCATCGGAAGTAATTGGGTCGAAATTTCGGAATCAGTGGCCCGCGGCAGGCAGCGCCATCGCCTGTGCGCGCAGGCGGCATGCGGCTTCCACCATGTTCCTCAGGGCCGCGGCGGTTTCCTCCCAGCCGCGCGTCTTCAGCCCGCAATCGGGGTTCACCCACAAATTTTTCACCGGCAGGACGGCGGCGGCCTTTTGCAGGAGCGCCGTCATTTCCTGCACCGAAGGTACTCGCGGCGAATGAATGTCCCACACGCCCGGGCCGACTTCGTTCGGGTAGTGGAAGTCAGTGAACGCTTCGAGCAACTCCATGTTCGAACGGGAGGTCTCGATGGAGATGACATCCGCGTCGAGCGCGGCGATGGACTCGATGATGTCGTTGAACTCGCAGTAGCACATGTGTGTGTGAATCTGCGTTTCATCGCGGACCCCGGAGGCCGCCAGGCGGAAGGCCTCGGTGGCCCACGCGAGATAGGCCGGCCAGTCGCTGCGGCGCAAGGGCAGGCCTTCCCGCAGGGCGGGCTCATCGATTTGGATCACGCGGATTCCCGCCGCTTCGAGATCCGATACTTCGTCGCGCACCGCGAGGCCAATCTGTCGCGCCGTCTCGCTGCGTGGCTGGTCGTCGCGCACGAAGCTCCATTGCAGAATTGTGATCGGCCCGGTGAGCATGCCTTTCATGGGTCGCGCGGTGAGCGCTTGCGCGTACCGCGACCACTCCACCGTCATGGGCCGCGGACGGCGCACGTCACCAAAAATGATCGGCGGCTTCACGCAGCGCGAACCGTAGCTCTGCACCCAGCCGTTGGCAGTGAAAGCGAAGCCGTCGAGCTGCTCGCCAAAATATTCCACCATGTCGTTGCGCTCGAATTCGCCGTGCACCAGTACGTCGATCCCGGCTTGCTCCTGGAAGCGCACGCACGTGGCCGTTTGTTCCCGCAAAAAAGTCACATAGTCGGCCTCGGAAAGATCGCCTTTTTTCCAGCGAGAGCGGGCATTGCGCACTTCCGTCGTCTGCGGAAAAGAACCAATCGTGGTGGTTGGAAAGAGCGGCAGATGCAACTCCGCGCGCTGCTTTTCCTGGCGTTCGAGAAAGGAAGACGCCCGCCGGCTATCCTGCTCCGTGACCGCAGCGGAACGCACTTTCACCTCCCGCCGATGAATGCGCGCGCTGATCCGCCGCGACTCCACGGCCGATTGATTGTCGGGCAGCGCCAGCGGATCGCCTTGCCCCGTGCCGAGGCGCGCGAGCGCCACGACCTCCGCCAGCTTTTCCTCCGCAAAGGCCAGCCAGCTCTTCAGCTCGGCATCCAGCGCCGTTTCGTATCGCAGCGAAACCGGGCTGTGCACCAGGGAGCACGACGGCGCGAGCCACACCCGCGAGGCCCCCAGCACGACTTTCGCGCGGTCGAGCAGCCGGTAGGAATGCACGAAATCATTCCGCCAGATATTGCGTCCATCCACGAGGCCCAACGAAAGAATCATCGGCGCATGAAGGCGCGCAAGGATCGCCTCCCATTCACGTTCTGCGCGCGTCAGATCGATGTGCAGCGCGTCCACCGGCAGGCTCGCGGCGAGAGCCGCGTGCTCGCGCAGTTCGCCGAAATAAGTCGCCACCAGCAGCTTCACGCCAGGCGCCGCCGCCCGCAGCTCACGGTAGCACGCCGCAAAAGCCGCCTGCCATTCTGCGTCCAGATCCAGCGCGAGGATCGGCTCATCGAACTGCACCCACTCTGCGCCCTGCGCTGCCAGGCGCTTCAGGATTTCCGCGTACACGGGCACCAGCCGATCGAGCAGTGAAAGCCGGTCGAATCCTTCCTCCTGGCTTTTGCCGAGGAAGAGATAAGTCAGCGGTCCGATGAGCACAGGCTTCGTCGTGATGCCCAGCACGCGAGCCTCGGCAAACTCATCGAAGGGCTTCGTCGAGCTCAGCGCGAAAGTCGTGTCCGCCTGAAATTCCGGCACGATGTAGTGGTAGTTCGTGTCGAACCACTTGGTCATCTCGCTCGCGGTGGCCGCTTGATTTCCACAGTCGCATTCGACCTCGTGCCCCTTCGCGACCCCGCGCGCGATGGCAAACCGCAAAGCGAGATCCACCTCGCCACCCGCCCAGCCAAAGCGCGGCGGGACATTGCCGAGCAGGCAACTCATATCGAGCATCGGATCGTAAAAGCTGAAATCGTTGGAGGGAATCAGCGCGATGCCCGCTTCCTTTTGCTTCAGCCAATGGGCGCGGCGCAGCTCCGCTCCCACTCGCAGCAATTCCTCTTCGGAAATGCTGCCTTTCCAAAAAGCTTCCGTGGCGCGCTTGAGCTCCCGCTGCTCGCCGATGCGTGGGAATCCGAGATTGTGCGTGAAGAGGACGTCTTGCATGCGCCCACTTTGCGCGCCGGGTGATCATTTTCATAACGCAACGTTTTTGGGTTCATCATTCACCGCATTTATGATGCCCTTCACGGCATGCTTGAACTGCGCCACCTGAAAACCATCGTCGCTCTGGCGGAGACCGGGAATCTTTCGAAGGCCGCGAAGCGCGTGCACCTTTCCCAGCCCGCGGTGTCCCACCAGATTCGCGCCGTCGAAACGCATTACGACCTCGAGCTCTTCGAGCGCAAAAGCGATCCCTTGCGCCTCACCGCCGCCGGCGCGCGCTTTGTGGAACTCGCCTACCAGGTCACCCGTTGTGTGCAGGATGGCGAGCGCGATCTCGCGCGCATCGCGCAGGGCCAGGCCGGGCAGCTCCGCATCGCCGTCGAGTGCCATTCATGCTTCGATTGGCTCATGCCCGCGATGGATGCCTTCCGCGAGCATTGGCCCCAAGTGGAGCTGGATTTGGTTTCCGGTTTTCACGCCGACCCCATCGGCCTGCTCGGCGAAAACCGCGCCGATCTCGTCATCGTCTCTCGCGCGCTGAAGCGCCCGGACGTCGTCTTTCATCCGCTCTTCGCCTACGAAGTGCTCGCGCTCCTCTCCCGCCACCATCCGCTCACGCGCAAGCCATACCTCACCGCGCGCGATTTTAAATCGGAGACGTTGGTCACGTATCCGATCCCCGATGACCGCCTCGATCTCGTCCGCGAAGTGTTGCTCCCCGCCAAGGTGAATCCGGTGCGTCGAACGACACAACTCACCGTCGCCATCCTCCAGCTCGTTGCCAGCGGTCGCGGCGTCGCCGCACTGCCCGGCTGGGCCGTGCAGCCCTATCTCGACCGCAACTACGTGGTGTGGAAACCAGTCGGCAAAAACGGCCTCCAAAGCAGCCTCTACGCCGCCACCACCAGCGCAACCTCCCGCGTGGCCTACATGGAAGAATTCATCCGCACGATGCGCGAAGTCAGCTTCTCCACTCTGCAGGGCATCGATTCTCTCACATAATTCCTGCGAGCGTTTGGCACATGTTATAAAATAAACTGTGGCCCTCTGAATAACGATCATCGAGCCGCGGGGCGGTGAACGTGGGACCGGTTTTCAACCGGTCGTGGGCGAGCGAAGCGAGGCGGCGTAAAGGAGAGTCCAGATCCCCGCCATTCCGACTTTCCATTTTCGGCCGCGACCTTATGCTTCTCGTCTTCCTGATGAATGCCGAGGAACTCCAGGCTTTGCTCCAATCGGCTCAACCGCCGGTGCTCCTCCATGTTTTACCCCCGGAGGTTTTTGCCGCCAGCCGCATCCCGGGCTCACGAAACGCCTGCGTCTACGAAACCGCCTTTCTCGATCACGTGAAAGCGCTAGCGCTCGACCCAGCCGCGCCGCTCATCGTCTACGGAGCAGGGGAGGGCTCGCTCGACGCCGTCACCGCCGCGGAAAAACTCCGCGCCGCTGGCTACACCAACGTGCGGGACTTCCCCGGCGGACTCGCGACCTGCCGGGCCGCCGGTCTCCCGCTCGAGGGCACCGGCCACCTGCCGCAGCCGCCCGTCCCCGATGGCCCCTATCGCGTGGACACCGCCCAGAGCGTCATCCGCTGGACCGGCCGCAATCTTTTCAATTATCACAGCGGCACCGTGCGCCTCGCCGGCGGCGAAATCCGCGTGCGCCAGGGCGAACTCACGAGCGCCCGCTTCACCATCGATATGGCCAGCATCGCCTGCGAAGACCTCGGCGATCCCGCGCTCAACGCCATGCTCCTCGCCCACCTGCGCACCGCCGATTTCTTCGACGTCGGGCACCACCCCACCGCCGAATTCGTCGCCACCGCCGCCGAGCCCATCGCCGCCTGCACCTACGGTACCTCAAACTACATTCTGCACGGCACCTTCACCCTCCGCGGCATCAGCCACCCGCTCCAATTCCCCGTCCTCATCGCCGCCAAAGACGACGGCCAGCAACTCACCGGCCAGGGCGTCCTGGAACTCGACCGCACCGCCTATGGCAGCCAGTACGGATCGGGCAAACTCTTCCGCTTCCTCGGCCAGCACGTCGTCGACGACATCGTCCACCTGCACGTCAAAATCCACGCGCAACGATAAGACTGGTAGCAGCCAGCGAACGGGACCGCTCAATAGCGGCGACATGGAATGACTCTCCGTGAGTTTGCTGGCTGGGGCGGTTGGCAGATTGAGAGCAACGTAAGAAAGGATGTAGCCACTCGCGGGGCGCGTCGAAGCAATGTAGCTGCGACCGGGAGGTCGCAGACTGCAAGCTCTTGCTTGCAGCTATCGCCCCTGCGTATGCGTCTTCGGCCCCTTTTCTCGCTGGCACTTTCGCCATTCGCTGTCCGGCAGCTGTGCGGACGTAGCCGCAAGCGGGAGCTTGCGGCCGGCATGGACTAAAGATCTGACTGACAGATCATGCTAAGGACCTGGGTGGCACCCGCGCTTGTTCTGTCAGGGAGATAGACGGCAAGTAGCAACGTCGCAGAGAGCGGCAATAGAAAAATCGAAAACACGATAGTACCGGCAGACACAAAAGTGGTGAATTTTCAGGCCCCCTGTCCTTTCCAACAACCGCCATTCGTCGTTCCTTCGAAACCAAGAACACTCGCCGAAAGGAGCCCATATGAAATCTGCCAAGACCCAAAAGGAAAAGCCGCTGACCAGCCTCCCAAAGATCGTTTCTGGCGAAGAATGGCAGCGCGCTCGCGACCGACTATTGGTCAAGGAAAAGAAGGCCACGAGAGCCCGCGACGCCTTGAACGCCGAACGCCGCCGCTTGCCGATGGTGCGAATCGAAAAGGACTACGTCTTCGACGGACCGAACGGCAAAGTCCGGCTGCTCGACCTCTTCGAAGGCCGGCGCCAGCTCATCGTGTATCACTTCATGTTCGCGCCCGGCGTGGGCGGCTGGCCCACGGCGGGATGTCCGGGGTGTTCCATGGTCGTCGATCACCTCGGGCCGCTCGAACACCTCCACGCGCGCGACACCTCGCTCGTCCTGGTATCCCTCGCGCCGTTGAAGAATCTCGAAGCTTACAAAAAGCGCATGGGCTGGAAGGCACCGTGGGTTTCCTCCGCGGGGACAAGTTTCAATAAGGACTTCGGCCTGAGCCAGGACGACGGTGAGCCGAGTGGAACGAGACCCACTGCCGAAGGCAGCCCGCAGGGTGCGAGCGGCGGCGAGCATGAAACCTTCGGCCTCAGCGTCTTTCTGCGCGACGGCGACGCTATCTATCGCACGTACTTCACCAACCAGCGCGGCATCGAAGTCGTGGTTTCGAGTTTTACCCTGCTCGATTGGACGCCGTTCGGACGGCAGGAAAAGTGGGAAGATTCTCCAGCTGGCTGGCCGCAAACGGAACCCTACGAATGGTGGGAGCGGCACGATGAGTATTGAGCAGGCGAGGGGCCTTTGCTTGCGGCGTGGAAATAGGTGTCCAAATTCGCGGTTCTCATTCGTCGTGTTTCCGAGCATCGTGAAAACCAACCCATTGATCCCATGAGCAAGGTCCGCGTCCTCGTTGGCACCGCCAAAGGTGCATTCATCCTCACGTCCGACGGTAAGCGCACCGATTGGAAAATCGACGGCCCTCATTTCGGGGGCTGGGAAATGTATCACCTCAAAGGCTCGTCTGTGAACCCCGACCGGATCTACGCCTCGCAAACCAGCGGCTGGTTCGGTCAGGTCATCCAGCGCTCGGACGACGGCGGGAAAACGTGGGCCACTCCCGACGGCTCCGGGGTGCCCTCCCCGGAGGATTTCGGCAAAGGCCGCAGCAATCGCTTTCTCTACAAAGGCGAAGTCGGCACCCACAAATGGTACGACGGCACGCAGCACCCATGGGAATTCAAGCGCGTGTGGCACCTCGAGCCCTCGCTCACCGAGCCCGACACCGTCTTCGCCGGCGTGGAGGACGCGGGCCTTTTTAAATCCACCGACGGCGGCGCGAACTGGGAGGAACTCCCCGCGTTGCGCGCGGCGAAAGGGGACCTCTGGCAGCCCGGCGCCGGCGGCATGTGCCTGCACACCATCATCCTCGATCCGCGCGACCCGCAGCGCATCTACGTGGCCATCTCGGCCGCGGGCGCCTTCCGCACCGACGACGGCGGCGCCTCGTGGCGGCCTATCAATCGCGGGCTCAAATCGCTATGGGAATTGCCCGACCCCGATGCGAATGTGGGCCACTGCGTGCATCGCATCGCGCTGCATCCATCGCGCCCCGATACTCTCTTTATGCAAAAGCATTGGGACGTCATGCGCACCGACAACGCCGGCGATGAGTGGCGCGAGGTCAGCGGCAATCTGCCCACCGATTTCGGTTTTCCCATCGACGTCCACGCGCACGAGCCGGAGACGATCTACGTCGTCCCCATCACCAGCGACTCGCTCCACTACCCGCCCGAGGGCAAGCTGCGCGTCTATCGCAGCCGCACCGGCGGCAACGAGTGGGAGCCGCTCACCCGCGGCCTCCCGCAGGAAAATTGCTACGTCAACGTGCTCCGCGACGCCATGGCCGTCGATTCGCTCGACGATTGCGGCATCTACTTCGGCACCACCGGCGGCCAGGTCTACTGCTCGCCCAATGGCGGCGACACCTGGACCGCCGCGGCGCGCGACCTGCCCAAGGTCCTCTCCGTGGAAGTGCAAACCCTCCGCTGAGCCCGCTAGTACAATAGATAAGCAAAGATCGCGGGCAGCACCGAAGCAACGTAGCTGCAGCCGGGAGGCTGCAGAGAGCGGCTATCGAAAAAAGATAGGGTGATAGAGAAACCAAGAGACCGATGAGCACCACCATCCGAGTTGTCCTACCGTACCATCTCCGCAACCTCGCCGGCGTCACCGGCGAGCTGCCGCTGGAAATCACCGATGCGCCCGTCACCATCGGCGCCGTGCTCGACGCCCTCGAACGCCGCCACCCCAGCCTCTGCGGCACCATCCGCGACCATGGCACCCTCAAGCGCCGCCCCTTCATCCGCTTCTTCGCCTGCAAGGAAGACCTCTCCAGTGACCCTTCCGAAACCCCGCTGCCCGAAGCCGTCATCAACGGCACCGAGCCTTTCATGATCATCGGCGCCATGGCCGGCGGTTAGAGGCCGCGTAGCGGCCCGACAACGATAGCCGTGGGTGAAGAACGCGCAGCGTTCGCAACCCACGGTAGCAAAGAAGGACGGTCCGCGCCGCGTAGCGGCGCCACCTCCGGGGCGTCGTTGATATTTGGTCAGCCCGGAGGGCTGCCGGACCGTAGCCGGGGGTAGAGCGAGCGCCGCGAGCGACACCCCCGGATCGCGAAAAAAAACGGGCGCGCCCCGGATGGGGCGCCGGAGCCACACGCCGGTTGAAGGCACACGCCC
>OUNM010766836.1_pt1 | contig 13336 bp, 14 predicted proteins | sample 1769961 | NCBI WGS metagenome assembly OUNM01 (sample SAMEA3914820, study PRJEB12502) | metagenome | biome: forest; material: soil | place: USA | collected 2012-03-12 | depth 0.3 m | reverse complement strand
TGGTTTGACAGAAGCGGCCACTTTCCGATGTGGGACGAGCCCGAGGAAACGGTAAAACTCATCCTCGGGAATACTAACGGCCTGGACAGCCGTTCGTAACTTCAGGTGACGTATAGGCTCCGGATGCACGTCGGCAGCACGTCGCTCAGCCCGAACCAATCCGCAACACTAACATTGGCAATGCTAGTGTTTTCACCTCTGTTCGTTCGCGGACGATCGGTCCGACAAGGAATTGGGTCTACGCGCCCAGTAAAACTGCGTTGCCAAAGGCCGCTTTTGCCCAATTGCAGGCTAGTGCTAGGACTTCGGTGCCAAACCGTTCGCACGAAGCGACTCTGAGTCCGGTGATCTAAATGTGGGAATGGCGCGTTTGGCGTGATCTTCACTTAAGCGGATTAAAGCTTGCCCGTAGCTCAAATGCGCGGGGCTTTTTTATGCCAGGCGTGAAATCCTGCATCTCGCCACGACTTATTCCAAAGGTGGACGCGACAGTTCGGTTCCGAATGTTCGCCGTGGCTGTTTCCGATAATTTCAGTAGAAGATTCACCCTACAAAGGATAAGATCATGCGTGCATTTCTTCCGATTGCGGCAACCGTCGTTCTTGCGGTCAGCGCCGCGAGTCTCCCCGCCCTGACCCAAGCTCAAGACCGGCCGGGCCAAGGCACTTCGATGTCATCTGACAGCATGTCCAGCAGCAGCATGTCCAAGATGGCTAATAAGAAGCACAAGAAAATGAGCAGCTCGATGTCGTCCTCGTCGATGTCATCCTCGATGCCTATGTCCTCAATGACGTCGTCGTCGATGTCGACGTCATCAGACATGGCGCCGATGTCGGGCAGCAGCGCCTCGTCGCCCATGGGCACAATGGCGCCACACTAATATCCCATTGAAACCGCCCTTCCATGTGATGGAGGGGCGTTTTCTCTTCCGGACAGGCTTGGCTGGATTGGGATTAGGATAGCTGCGTGCATATCAAACTGGCCGTCGACGACGAACCATCTGATAAGCCGGCAGGAAGTTTAACGCCTTGCCCCCTCCAAAGCACGGCAATCCACGTCCTTGGCGTAGTCCAGGGTGATAAACGGCAGGACCGAACCGACAACAGCCGCGATCCCGCCCTGGGTTACGGCCGGCGCAGGCGCGATCCCAAAGGTGGGCTGGGTCAAATGGCCGCCGATAACGATCGGCGCGTCAATACGGATTAGTCGAAATTTCTTTGGCTTGCCTCTCAAGGAGAGATTGATGCGCTCGTCCCGCAGGTCAATCGATCCAGCGCCGTTCACCAGCACAACATCCGTGTCCAGAATGATGCGCTGCGCTTGCATGACGCCGTCGTGGAGATGAAAATCCGCGACCCCGCAGCGGATGTCGGCACGGTGGGGATCTTTGGCCAGCGCCAGAAAAAGACTTTTGCTCGCGTTGATACCCATGGCCTCGGCCAGGCTCTGACGAATTTGCCCACCGGGGATGACAATGTGCACGTCGCCGTTTGCTGTGCTGGCCGCCGCGTGAACTGACCTGCCCGTGGCTTCGGCCCGAATTCTGACAGCGAGCGCCCCCGCCAGCGGTGGTGAGACCTTGTCCTTGCCGAAGTCCTCAAGCCTGACGCCCGATATGCGGACGTCGACCGTCTCGCGCTGTATCGGGCCGCGCGCGTCGATCGTGACGGTCCCTTTTGCCTCTCCTTTCGTCAATCCAATGACAATCGGATCAAAGCGGAGGTCGCCCTGGCGGAGTGTCGCCGTGAAGCTGACATCGCGTAGCGGCATCCCGGGTCCGGCTTTCATTGAACGCGCCCGATAGTGGATGTCGGCATCTCCCGACCGCAGCCGGTCAACGTCTAGCCGCGCGTCAGGCATTAGGCTACGGGCCGGGGCTGCGGCTCCCGGTATCATCGTCATCCGCGGCTTCAAGGGATAGTTGGCGGACGTAGCGCCGAAAATGCTGCCCAGTCCCGCGACGTCCAGTACTCGCGACGAGAAATCCGCTGTCAGCATCGATCGCTTGCCGCGTCGATCGATCGTCATGGCGCCGGAAAGATCACTGCCGCCGACGTGGCCGGTGATGGCGCTAACCCGATAGAGCTTTTCGTTTCGGTCGACATGGACGGAAAGGTCGAAGGCCGGCGTGTTCGGCGCCGTCACCGACAAGAGATAGTAGAGGTCGGACAAAGACGCGCCCTGCAGGTGCATGTCGACGGCGAGCTGGCCAAAGTCGAATGGGTGTAAGAACCGGCCATTCGCCAAAATCCGGGTCGGCCCGGAAATCAGTCGAATCTGAAAGGGATAAGGCCCGCCATTACCAAGCTGTGGCCCGGTTACTTCAACCGTGCAGGGTTTGCCATCCTGGGTGCCCGTCCCCTTAAAACGAAAGCCGGACGCCACGTCACCGGTTGCCTTGCCCGTCAAGCTCAGCCGGCGTTTGACCATGGTCACTGACGCGAAGCCGTCCATGACAATCAGCGTTCGCGCAGGTGGTAGTTTCGAGGCGCCCTGCGGATTTTTCCCGTTGCTGAAATCCCAATTGGAGTGGCCTTCTGCGTCCTGGAACATCACTATCACCGGCCGATCAAGTTCGAGCCGACGGAGATGAAGCTGGCCAGCCAGCAGGGGAGGGATGTCGGGCTCAGCCGTCAGCTGGGCGATTTCCGCAAAGTTCGCTTTGGGGGCATCGGTCATTCCAGTAGCTGGTTCAGCGACTTTGACCCCAGCGAGGGTTACGCGAGGTGTCGAGGACAGAGCCCTCACCCGGATTGGCCCGGTAATCTGCACCTGTCGGTGCATGCGCGCCGAGAGAAAGCCGGCAATTAATCCACGCGACCAGTCCCAGTCGGGTTGGACCAGGAAAACAAGGAGAGCCGCGACAACGCCGCCTATGGCCCAAAGGATCTTTCGGATGTTTTTCGAAAGCAGTGAGCCCTTGGCCGGTCGGCTAAGTTGCACGCGCTGCCACAGGTCCCGGAGGGTTTTGGTGATAACCACAATCAAACCCTCGGGCGATGAAGGCCGAAGTGTAACGGTCACTTCGATCAGAAAGCGATGCGAAAACGGGCTGGGCTTCACGTGTTCCTTGGACGTAAAAACGCCGCGCCACGCGGCCCTGCCATAGACACAGCGCCGGCGTAACAACCAGCTCCATGGCAAGGCCCCGACCATGGCGCCAGGCGGCACAGCATGGATGAGTCCGAAGGCCCGAGCGAGCACGCCAGCCACCACGATCAGGGTCAGCCCTCCGATGATAGTCGTACGTTGTTCGATCCGTGACGTCATTGTCCGGCGACTAGGACCTCGTCAGGGGCTCCGGATCCCGGTAGCCGAAGCGCTCGCCTTTTTTCCAGGCCTGGCTGTCATTACCCTGGTTGGGAATGCCCCCGGCCGCCTTCAGGATGCGCGCCAGGTGTATCAGGTTCCAGGCCAGCTGCGCCGTGCTCTGTTTGGTGAAGTCATTGTCAAAGCCGACAGGCGTGCCGGCATCCGACGGATCGCCGAACGAGGCCCCCGGTCCGATAGGTCCGATCCACCCGGTGTCGGCCTGGGGCGGAATGGTGAAGCCCATGTGCTGCAGCGCCCAGACGATCGACATCGACACGTGCTTGACCCCGTCCTCGTTGCCTGTGACCAGGGCGCCGCCCACCTTGTTGTAGTAAATCTGCTGGCCCTTTTCATTGATCAGACTGGTCATGGCGTAGAGCCGTTCGATCACCTTGCGGCAGTAGGAGCTTTCCTCGCCGAGCCAGATCGGCGTCGCCAGGATCAGGATATCGGCGGCCAGCACCCGAGGCCACAGGCTCGGCCAATCGTCTTGCGCCCAGCCCTCTTTCGTCATGTCAGGCGCCATGCCGTGGGCGATTTCGAAGTTCGCGGCGTGGATATGGTCGACGGCCACGCCGTTGTCCTGCAGGATCCTCTCGGCGGCCGAGGACAGCACGCGGGTGTGCGACTTCGTTTCGTCCTTGCTGAGCGTGCAATTAAAGACGACGGCTTTGAGATCGGACATTTGGATATTCCTCGAAAAGTTGGGCTAGCCTTGAGGCCGAAGCGGCAAGTTTTCGATGGGAAATGGCTGCATCGAGCCATATGTCAGAAACACATGGCGCAGACGAAAAGCCCATTTGACTACTACTTAGTTGATTCAGATGAAAATCTGCCCAGTATATAGGTAATATATTGCCTAAAATCACTATTGCGCGTGATAAATGTGCGGGCAAGAATGCCTGCATATTCGAGTCACGTCACTCGTATCGAACCGTATTTCATGCTATACATCGCCCGGAGCGGAGATGTTCATGTATCACGATCTCGGACTTTGGATTGCACTTGGGCTTCCGGTTATCATCGGCGTTGTCACCGCATTAGTTTTGGCTCTGCAAGCAGGCGCTAAAAAGCCGGGTGCATAAAGGCGCTTCCTACACGAACTGTGTATTGATTTTACTCAATATTCAGCGATAGTTTCGGCAGCGCTTGTTGAGCTTTGATGATGCTCGGTAACTGGCGAGAAATCACCCGCTGGACGGTCCGTGCGACAAGTTTGACGGGATATCGGAATTCCGGTTCGATCCTTCAGCACACGGCACAAGATTGCGAACAGCCATCCCTGGGGACTATGTCCGTTTTCATCAAATGCGGGCGCCGTTTTCCAAATTGCCACGACCGTCTCGACAAGAAGATCGTCGGAAAGCGACGGGTTGCCAGTGGCCAAATTCAGCAGGGCTAGCAGCTTGCTACCAAAGCGATCATATAGGCATCTCAGTGCCAAACGATCCTTCTCCGCGATCAGACGAAGAAGGTCCCCCGTGCCGAGCAACGCATACGCGTCTCGGGCACCCTCGAGCTCTGACGGATCTCTCGCCACCGGATCCGCCATGTTGAAACCTTTCGCAAACGGCGTTATCTGACCCGCTTTTAGTGTAAGGATTCAATGCCTGGCGGGCCACAATTGTACGATTCGGACAGAGACTTCGCGCGCTTCGAAGGGATCACAGTAGTCTCGTCCTGATCGGCATTGAGGCCTGGCGGGGCTTGCTTCTGCTTGGCCCATGGCGCCGTTTGTTAACGATTATCCGCGCCCTGGAAGGGGCGGAAAACCGCCTTATTAATATGCAATATACGCAAATGGGGAACTGAACGTCAGGCAAGGCGTTTTCTCCTTTAGGCGGAAAAGGCGGGACAAGCGCGCCGTAACTCGCCGCTTCCAACCCAACTGACCAAGGGTCACGCCAATCACATCGCTCCCCCACTACCCTCACCGCGCCGCACGCCTGGCTGACTTAGTCGTTCACATACTGGGGCTCGCATTAGCGCTTTTCGGCGGCGGCGTCGCACTCGGGCTGGCTGTCAGTCATGGCTTTATTGCTCGCGCCGCGGCCGTCGGGGTCTACGCTCTGGGCTTTGTTGCCATGTTTGCCTTTTCCACGGCGTACAATTTCGCTCGACCCAAATGGCAGCCCCTGCTCTACCGCCTGGACCACGCCGGCATCTTTCTGATGATCGCTGCCAGTTACACGCCATTCACGACCCAACTTCTTCACGGCGCCTGGAGCTGGGGCATGACGATTGCGGTCTGGAGCCTGGCCGGCTTCGGCATCCTAAGCAAGCTGTTCCTGCCGGCCGTGAAGGAGGTCGTCACGACAACGCTCTATTTGGCGCTTGGCTGGATCGTGATCCTGGCGATCAAACCGCTCGTTCACAGTGCGCCTTTAGCCACCATTATCTTGCTGGCGGCCGGCGGCGCAGTTTACTCGGTCGGCGCCGTTCTTTTCATGCGAAAGCGGCTCAAATATCGCCGCGCGATCTGGCATGGCCACGTATTGGCCGGTGCCGCTGCGCATTATGCCGCAATTTTGGTCGGCGTTGTCCTCGTTGCCGGGAAGTAGATCGCTGTGGACCAGACGCGCACCTAGCTTATATGACGAGCTACAAAGGCCAATGCGCCCGTGAGGTCCAGGTCGGGCGGTCAAGTCTCGCACGGGTCTCCTGCTAACCGCACCAGGCCTGCTCCAACATTACCAAATGGGCTCGGTCTCGGCGCTCGATCCTTGCAGCCAATAAAAAGAGGCGCCAGACCAGCTGGCGCCTTTTCCATTTTATAAGCCCGCGTTATTTGGCAAACGATCCCTTCAGATCGTTGGCGACCATATCTTCTGCGTCCTTGGCAGCCGGGACGACAGCACCCATGCCGAAGAATTCATGGGTCACGCCCTCATAGGTCTTGGCGCTGACCTCGACACCCGCCGCTTTCAAATGATCGCGCAGCCCCTCACCCTCGGAGCGCAGCGGGTCGATCTGATCGAGGATAACCGTCGTCGGTTCCAGGCCGTTCAGGGCGACCTTGCCGCTTAGTCTCGGGTCCATCTTGTCGGCCGGGCTGTTGATCAGGTATTTGACGAACCAGCCCATCATCGCCTTGTTCAGCGGCTTGGCCTTGGCGTTTTCGATATAGGACGGCGTGTTCATGTCGACGCCCGCCACCGGATAGACCAGGACTTCGCGGACCGGCAAAGGCATGTGGCTGTCGCGGGCCTTGATCGAGGTCGCCAGGGCCAGGGCGCCACCGGCGCTTTCACCCATCACGGCAACCTTGTGGGGATCTCCGTGGACCGAACCGGCATTGGCCAGTGTCCACTTGTAGGCCGCGAAGGCGTCATCGAACGCGGCCGGGAACTTGTGCTCCGGCGCCTTGCGATATTCCACCGAGATGACGACTGCATTGGCCGACTTGGCGATGGCCCGCGGGCTGGCGTCGTATGTGTCAATTGTCGCGATGACAAAACCGCCGCCATGGAAATAGAGGACGACCGGAAGCGGCTTGGACATGTCCGCGCCCTGCGGCCAATAAACACGCGCCGGGATTTGGCCCTCGCCGCCATCGACCATGATGTCCTTGGTAGCAACGCCCATCGGGTCGTTCGGGTTCATGCCCTTCTTCTGCATGACGATCTTGACACCGTCGGACGGTGCCGGCTGCTTGCGCGCCTCGTCGGGCGTCAGGCTTTCGATCGGCTTGGGATGCAGCGACGCCTGGGCGTCCAGCACGGCCTGCATATCGGCGTTGGGTTTGGCCATCGGCTGGGCGGCATTGCCACTCGACGCGAGACAGGACAGGCAGGTGGTGGCGGCCAGGACGGCGGCCAAGGATACAGGGCGCAAAAGGCTCTCCTCGGAACGGATTGGGACGGGCGACAATCCCCTATCTGCCATAAGGTCTCCATTCCCGGCGGCAGAGGCCCGGCGGGAGAACGCGTAAAATCGGCTGCCGTGTAGTCCGCGAGTGCGATCGAACGCCGTATGGTAAAAAGATATTTTGAGGTGCAGCCTCTACGCCAGGTCACATCGAAACTTGTGAGGATTATGCTATGCAGCCCAAGCAAGTAGATGGTCTTGATGTCCAATCAGACCTGGCCGAAGACGCGATTTTAGTTTGCAACCTGTTTGATTGTGCAATCAAAGGGCGGGACAAGATTGAAAGCGTCTTGCGAACGCTCGAACGCTATTTTTTGGCGGTTTCTGACGCTAGACGGATCAACTCGGCCGGACACCTGATCATTCAAAGTGATGCCACGCTTCCATCGGGGCAGAAGATCAGCATGACGGTGTTCGGTACGCGTGATGACGGTGAACTGATTTCCGAGATCGCCCTTACTTTTGACGATTTGGATGACTGCGCAGAGCTAAATCGCCTCGTGTATACAGCGGCGATGGTGTGACGAGAGCCCTTATCCAATAACGGGCTCAAAGCGAGGCATTGTACGATTCGGACCGAAAATCGGGTATCCCACCCTTCTGAAGAGGTGTACGGTCGACCTACCGTCGATTGTGGTCACAAGGTGCCCGGCGGCTGAGAGACGCGTTGGCTCTTACCTTAACAAGGTGAGACCCGTGGCGCCCAAGATCCCCCGCAATCCATACCAAAATCAAATCTTATCGGGATTGGACGCGTTTGATCTTCAAGTCATATCTCCGCACCTGACTCTAGTGAAGCTTGCCGCAAAGCAGCGGCTCGAGCTCGCCGGCCGCGAAGTCGAAGTCGCCTATTTTATAGAATCAGGTGTCGCTTCGGTCGTCGCGACCTCGCGCATCTCAAAGAAGCAGGCGGAGGTGGGGCTCATTGGGTTCGAAGGCATGACCGGCCTTGCCCTTGTGGCCGGCACAACCCAATCCCCCCACGAAACGGTCATGCAAACGGATGGCACCGCTCATTCGATCGACGCGAAATGGCTACGTCAGCTTATGGATCGCAGTCCTACCATGTTAGCCCGCTTTGCCCTCTACGGCATTTCCTTCCACGTCCAAACGGGGCAGGCCCTACTTGCAAACGCTACGGGCAGTGTCGAACAACGCTTAGCGCGGTGGCTTCTCATGGCCCATGATCGCCTGAAGGCGCCGGGTCTGCCACTGACCCACGAATCCTTGTCGTTCATGCTCGGCGTCAGACGCCCTGGGGTGACCATCGCGCTGCAACGGCTGGAAGCCCTGGGTCTGATTGAAGCGGCTCGCGGCGTTATAACGCTCACGGATCGCAAAAAGACGCTCGCCTTCGCCGGCGAATTTTATGGTGTGCCGGAGGCTGAATACAAACGGCTTTTCCGCCTCGACCCAAAAATGAACCCGCGCCAAGATGACGAATAGGACGGTTTTCCCTTACCGCGCCTCGACTTCAGGCGCATTGAGCCCCAGCAAACACCCCAAAAACAGCTCGACTTTTGATTGTACGAATCGTACAAATGGCCATCGAGGCACGCTCTCACGAGTCTCCCTGGACGTTATGGCCGTTCCCTACTGTGCCCTGAATCGGTCCCATGGGAACTTGTCCATGAGCAACAGCTCCATCGCCGCGCGCGCGGCCAAAGTCGTTTACCTGGAAACGCGGGCGAAACCGCCAAACCTGATTGATGTTCACGTCGGTGACCGTGTCAGGCTGCGCCGTAAATTGCTTCACATGAGCCAGCAGGAATCGGGGGATCTGATCGACCTCACCTTCCAGCAGGTGCAAAAATACGAGCGCGGCACGAACCGCATCAGCGCGTCGAAGCTGTTCGAGATATCCAGGGCACTAAAGTGCAGGATTTCGCTGTTTTTTGACGGCCTTCCCGATTTTGACAACGATGACCGTCTTCCATCGGCGAACCAGCCCGAAGCGGCGGCCATGCGTTTCTTGCAAACGAGCGAGGGCGTGGAACTGGCGCAAGCTTTTCCACGCATACCAGGCGGGACGAAGCGGCGCAGAATACTGGAATTGGTCAAGTCGCTAGCGGACGACTAACGGGCGAACCGGCTAGCGACTGAAACGTCTAACCATTGGCGGAGCCAAGCGATGCATCAAGCTCTCGAACGCATAACGAAAAGTGTCGAGACCTATTCCGCCGGCGACCTTTCAAGGTCGTTGACGACGATCGAATTGGTATCCGCATTCAAGGTGGTCAACAAAAACGACGTCGTGGATCCCAAAGATCTCGAATCGTCCGTACAGAACTATATCGGCGCTGTGCTGGGCCATTTGGACACGGGCGAGCTCAGCAAGGCTCAAACCGTGTCAGAGCTGCGCCGGGTTTATGAGGCGGCCCACAATAATGACCCGAACATCATGGCTTATATGGCTGGATATAACTAGGCCCGCCGGCTGACCTCTGACCTGACTACCCATTGTATATTTACAGCGTCGACTTCCAACTGCCGGCGCCGCCAAAGGAAAGTCAGGCGGCCGGTAAATTTGTAACAGGGCCGCATGGAACGTCCATTAGACCAGACCTATCCGGCCCTGACCAGTCTGCTGGATCGTGAACGCAAGGTTCTGCGGGATATAGCTAAAGGCCGGCCGCTCGGCGAGGTCCTGGAAGATTTGCTTCTGGCGGTGGAAGCCGATGCCGACGGCGGGATGATGTCGTCCATCCTTGCGCTCAGAGCAACTCCGGTGCGCTAGTGCCCCAAAAGGCAACCGTTGAGCCTGGTATTAAAAGACCACATGTTTCTTGGCCGTGAGCATATGAAATGCGAGCAAATACTACCACTTACAATTTCACAGTGCACAAAATTTGCATACGAAACAGGATAAGTGTTTGATTATATTAAGGACAATGTCTAGTCCGTGATTGGGCTGACTATGAGATGGAGCAACGGTCTTGTCGGCCTGACGCCTAGAAAGTTACCGTAGTAAGGCCGTCAGGTTTTTTGCCGCTTTTTGTGCTAACCTGTCAGACTAAACAATGTCAGAGGATTTGGACGGCTCACCATCCAATCTTGAAACAGGTGCTCCGTCACACGTCCGACGCCAAAACACCGAATTTCTGATAACTAGCTGATTTTATATCGTTTATTGTTTGGTTGCGGGAGCAGGATTTGAACCTACGACCTTCAGGTTATGAGCCTGATTTGGTTTTATGTATCTTACTGATTTTGCCTGCATTTTCATGGATGCAATATTTTCTGTGCTAGCCCATGTGCTAAAAAAACCAGCATAAAACATCCGCCTTAGCCGACTGCACCCGTACTTCGAAGGCGCATGCGCAGTGTCGCTGCTCAGTCGGTCCGATATGGAATTGGACCGATCACATCAGTTAGCCAGGGGCTCGCCGCTCGTGTTTCTCGCGGACCCGACAGGCAACGCGTGCCGGTCAGCGCAGAGAGAAAGCCGCCTCTCTATTGGGTGGCCCCTCTGCGTTCCCCGACCGAGCATATCCGCTTCTCCCCGAGATCGACCGATTCGACGTGATCTCGAAACCACGGCGCAAATGGTCGCACGCAAACGAATGGTGCGACGCAAGCGTGCACGTCATCTGGCGGAGTGGTTCTCAAATGGCGAGCGGTCGGGGCTGCGCCGCGAGTGGGGTGGCGCGGCTTAAATAGTTTGCTTGAGCGTCGCTTTTAGTCATACCGATCGGTATCCTATTTTTCTTCGTCCATAGGCTTCCTCCAGACCGACTCGCCGCGTCAACGGCCGTAAGGACCCAGATTCCGACCTATGGACTTAAACCTATTACGCCAATCCCTCGCCGTGCCCATCAAGCAAGCCGGCGATATCGATGTTGCCGGCCGGCAGGCCTTCCAAATCGGACAAAAAATTGGTTTGAACGAGAAAGATCTCGACGCCGCTGTGTTCATTGCCGTCGAATTGGCTAGCAACCTCGTCAAACACGGCGGTGGCGGCGATCTCATTTTTCGCGTCATCGACAATGATTTTGACCACGGCATCGAATTGATGTCCTTGGACAATGGGCCTGGAATGATCGTCTCGCGCTGTATGGATGAGGGCTATTCGACTACCGGCGGCGCAGGAACCGGTCTTGGCACCGTTCGTCGGCTCGCCACGGCGTTCGACGCCTACTCGCTGGCCGAAATAGGATCCGTTCTGGTCGCCCGCATTTTGAAGAGAACGTCCGGCACATCGCTTTTCGACATCGGCGCCCTGTGCCTACCGGTTGCCGGTGAACGCTATTGCGGCGACGCGTGGGATGTGCGCGAGCACGAAGACCGCTTGTCGATGATGGTGAGCGACGGCCTTGGGCACGGCATCGGCGCCGCCGAAGCGTCCGACCTGGCATTGGGCATATTCGCCCAGGCTTCAGATCACGCGCCGTCCGCAATCCTTGAAGCGCAACATGTGGCTCTTACCGCTTCCGTAGGTGCGGCGGTCCTTACATGCCGCTTGGACTGCCGCACCAACATCATGTCATGTACAGGGGTCGGAAATGTCGCCGGCGTGATCGTGGATGGCGCCGACGAAAGAGGGGTCGTCTCTTTGGAAGGTGTGGTCGGGTCGAGGGTTCGGAAGATCAAGACCTTCGATTACGACGTGTTAGCGGGCCAAACCCTCGTTTTTCATTCGGATGGGCTTACGAGCCGGTGGAGACTGAAGGACTTTCCGGGCTTGTTCAGCCGATCCGCAGCGGTCATCGCGGGGGTTATGTTCAGGACTTACAGGCGGGGCAAGGACGACGCCACCGTGCTCGTCTTGCGAAGACGGTGACCATTCTGCCTGACCGTTTCTCGTTTTGACGCAAGCGGGCGACGCGTCCCGTGCGAGACCTGGGGAAGGAAGACAGCTCCGTTGGACCGTAAATGAACAAGTACATCGCCGGAATGAATCTAGTATATTTGCGGTGCTACGAAAGGGCAGCCAGTAGGTGCCTCTGTCGCTTTTCGATCTTTAGGATTGAGCTAGCAAGGCAGCGAACTCAGAGGTGTCGCGCTGCTCCCAGGCATCAAGGAACATGCGGAACTGGTACCAGCCATACTTCGACGCGTCGTTAAGCAGGTCCAGGTAGTTGGCGTTGAAGTAGGCGACCTTGTCCTGGCCGGACGGCACGGGACTAGGCAAGTTGCCCTCGGCCATCGCCACCGCGTTCATCAGCGTCTCCATGCGCGCCCGGCCGCTCTTTTCTTTCAGCCAGAAAGCAACGGCGATGCGGTTGGCGCGGACTTCACCGCCGTAGAAGTTGCCCCCGTTTTTGAGATGGCCGCGGCGGGCGTCGACGAAATGCGACATCTCGTGCGGCACGAGGAAGGTGTTGAAGACGTCGTGGAAGAACTGCGCCGGCGGCATGGGCGGCGTCGGCCCCAGGATCTGCGTGAAGAATCTCTGCATCTCGGGCGGGCACTGTGACCAGGCCACGGTGTGAATGGCGCTACCGTCGTCCTCAATCCATGACAGTTGCGGTGTGAAGGAAATAACGACCTTCGGCGCTTTTACACTGGGCAGGAAGGCCTTGGCGCGGCTCATGAAGCGCGCGACGATGTGCTCTACCTCCGTCTGGATCGGCGCGATGACCGGGTCCGTGGCGCCTGCCGCATGAGCAGCTCCCGTCGCGGCCAGCGCCGCCAGGCCGCCAGGCCGCCGCCAACAAATCGTCGCCGATCCAACTTGATATCCGTCATGATCACATTCCCCGTTTGTGTCTGAACCACCGAGAGTCGCTGGCGGACCGGCACGCTACGTCGCGGATGGCCGGCTTGTAAAGCGCCTGGCGTAACAATGTTCTGGACAGCTGAGCGGTTGAGTTGAAAGCGAAATGGTGGCTGCCGTTGTGAGGTAGGCGTCGTGATCGCCCCACATAACGACCAGGCCCCTGCCATCCGTAAATTCTCAGAACACTAAGAAAAGCTCCCGCCGTGTCTCGCATCACGACCGATCCCATGTCGTCACCGTGATCGCCTGATAGTTCATCTATGTCAGAAACTAACCTTTGACCTGGCTCCCGTTTTCCTTAACATAACAATGTAATCTGGGGAGATTTCATATGAGACGGTCAGGGGCGCACCGAATTGTTGCGGCGGTTTTAGCCGTTGGATTGTTGGCAGGGCAACCAGCGGCTGAGGCGCGTGCCGACACCCCGTCGATAGGGAC
>OUNM010313706.1_pt1 | contig 13337 bp, 15 predicted proteins | sample 1769961 | NCBI WGS metagenome assembly OUNM01 (sample SAMEA3914820, study PRJEB12502) | metagenome | biome: forest; material: soil | place: USA | collected 2012-03-12 | depth 0.3 m | reverse complement strand
GCCTGGACGATCCACAAGGGCGATAAGGCACCGCAAGCGGCCGGTGTCATCCACACCGACTTCGAGCGTGGCTTCATCCGCGCCCAGACGATCGCCTACAACGACTTCGTGACGCTGGGCGGCGAAGTGGCGGCCAAGGAAGCCGGCAAGGCGCGCGACGAAGGCAAGGAATACGTCGTCCAGGACGGCGACATCATGCTGTTCAAGTTCAACACGTAACAGTTGCTGCTCGATCCGGCAGCGGGCCCGCCCTCGGCTCGAGCGTCCTGCTGCGCGGCTTGACCTTGCAATGTCTGGGGTCTAATCCGCTGATGCTTGCGGGCTCCTCGCAGCGCAAGCAATCCTGACGAATCTCATTGGTCCAGCAAGGGAGACCCGGCGATGATCAAGACCTTCGTCGTGGACAACGATCGCCTGCGCCTCACCGACGATCTCGCGGCGGACGGCGACAGGATCGTCTGGGCCGATCTCTTCAATCCGACCAAGGAAGAAGAAGCGCGCATCGAAAGCTGGCTCGGCATCGCCATCCCGACCCGCGAGGAGATGGAGGAGATCGAGATTTCGAGCCGCCTTTACATCGAGGACGGCGGCTACTTCATGACGGCGGTCCTGCCGGCCCAGACCGAAGCGGACGATCCGCTGATGTCGCCGGTGACCTTTGCGCTTGCCGGCAACAAGCTGATCACCATCCGCTACCACGAGCCCAAGGCCTTCAAGACCTTCCCGCAGCGCGCCGAAAAGGTGGCGACCGGCTGCACCAGCGGCGACACCATCCTGATCGGCTTGCTGGAGGCGATCGTCGATCGTCTGGCCGACATCCTCGAGCGCGCCGGCCGCGATGTCGAAGCGATCTCGCGCGACATCTTCGAGGCGCGCTCCACCAAGGCCTCGAAGCGCAACCGCGATTTCCAGGAGCTTCTGAAAGCCATCGGCCGCAAAGAGGACATCGCCTCCTCGGTCCGCGACAGCCTGATCTCGCTGCAACGCCTCGCCGGCTTCCTCGCCCATGTCGCGACCCAGACCAAGATGAGCAAGGATGTGCGCGCCCGCATCAAGACCTTGTCGCGCGATGTGCTTTCGCTGGCCGACCACGCCACCTTCCTGTCGCAGAAGATCTCGTTCCTGCTCGACGCGACGCTCGGCATGATCTCGATCGAGCAGAACGCCATCATCAAGATCTTCTCGGTCGCCGCCGTCATCTTCCTGCCGCCAACGCTGGTCGCCTCGATCTACGGCATGAACTTCGACATCATCCCCGAGCTCAAATGGCAGCTCGGCTATCCTTTCGCCATCGGCCTGATGATCATCTCGGCCATTCTGCCCTTCTGGTATTTCCGCCGCCGTGGCTGGCTCTGACATCGTCGCCCGTCCGGCTGGCTTACCAGAAAGCACTTGACCAAACCGCCGCCGGACTGCATCCGGGTTGCCCGATCTTGCAGCATGATCCCGAAAAGTGGGAACCGGTTTTCGGAGAAGATCATGCTCCAACAAAAAAGTTAGATCGTGGTGGCGATTCAACGAAACGCCACAACGATCTAGGGATTTTACCGGATTGCCGATATGACCGGAAAGACTTGGGCCTATGAGGATTTCGTCGAGGGCGCCTCGCTCGACCTTGGCAGCAAGGATGTGATCGCGGCCGAGATCATCGAATTCGCCTCGGAGTTCGATCCGCAGCCGATGCATCTCGACGAGGAGGCCGGCAAGGCAAGCATCCTCGGCGGGCTTTCGGCTTCCGGCTGGCACACCTGCGCGATGTTCATGCGCATGCTGTGCGACGCCTTCCTGCTCGACTCGACCTCGCAGGGTTCGCCAGGCATCGAACACGTGAAATGGAAGAAGCCGGTGCTGGCCGGCGATACGCTCACCGGCACGCTGACGATCCTGTCCAAGCGGCAGTCCAGATCGCGGCCGCAGCTCGGACTCATCACCATGCGCAGCGAACTGGTCAACCAGCGTGGCGAGAGCGTCTTCGAGCTCGAAAACACCGGCATGTTCCTGACCCGGGAGGCCGCGACGTGACCCTCGACGAATATTTTCTCATCGGCGAAACCGTCACGCTCGGCTCCCACAAGTTCGAGCCGGACGAGATCAAGGCGTTCGCCAGGAAATACGATCCGCAGATCTTCCATGTCGATGAGGAGGCTGCAAAGAAGAGCGTGCTCGGCGGGCTCTGCGCCTCCGGCTGGCACACCGCCGCCACCTGGATGAAGTACAATCTGGAAAAGCGCATGGAAACCGAAGGCGTGCGCTGGAGCGGCCCTGGTCCGCAGCCCGAATTCGGCCCCTCGCCCGGCTTCCGCAACCTCAAATGGCTGAAGCCGGTCTATGCCGGCGAGACCGTGACCTTCACGCGCACCGCGCTCGCCCACCGCCCGCTCGCCGGACGGCCAGGCTGGAACCTGCTCACGCTGCGTTCCGAAGGCTTCGATTCGACAGGCGAGAAGGTCATCGAGTTCGACAGCGCCGTGCTGGTGAAGGTGGGGTAGCGAATGGTGAAGGGTGAGTAGTGAGGCGCTTGAACACCTACCTTAACTTCACTATTCACTATTCACTAATGCCCCTCGAACCCGATCAGCGTCCTGACCGGCACGCCGAGCGCCTCCAGCTTCTTGCGGCCGCCAAGGTCCGGCAGGTCGATGACGAAGCACGAGGCGACGATGTCGGCGCCGATCTGTCGCAGCAGCTTCACCGCCGCCTCCGCCGTGCCGCCGGTAGCGATCAGGTCATCGACCAGGATGACCTTTTCGCCGGGCGAGACGCCGTCCTTGTGCATCTCCATCTCATCCAGCCCGTATTCGAGGCTGTAGGCGACGCGCACGGTCTCAAAGGGCAGCTTGCCTTTCTTGCGGATCGGCACGAAGCCGGCTGAAAGCTGATGCGCCACGGCGCCGCCAAGGATGAAGCCGCGCGCCTCGATGCCGGCGATCTTGTCGATCTTCAGTCCGGCATAGGGATGCACCAGCTCGTCGATGGCGCGGCGGAAGGCGCGCGCGTCGCCAAGCAGCGTGGTGATGTCGCGAAACAGGATGCCGGGCTTGGGATAGTCGGGAATCGTGCGGATCGCGGCAAGCAGCGTGTCTTCGAGCGAGGGTTTCATAAGACGGTAGGCTCCGCGATCTGTCGGCGATGATTGCGTCGGCGCGTCCGGCCTCGCAACCACAACGGCTACCGCGATGCAGCGCCCGAGACAAGCGCATCCGGCAAAGGATTGGCATCGCTTGCCTTGTCCCAGGCCTGCGCCGCGATCCTCCAGCCGCCGTCTTCCTTGACGAGCAACAGCATTTCCACTGACCGGCTGGTTTCGCGCTCGTTCTCGATCATCTCGCCGGCGGCCATTGCCACGGCAATGTTTCCGAATACCCGCACCTCCACCCCCAGCACGGTCTCCTTTAAGGAAGTCAGCGTCGTTTCCGACAGGCCGCGCATCCGATCGACGAACGCATCGACGGCGATTGATTTTCCCGGCCTCGCCGACGGGAAGAGCCTGGCATCGGCATGGAAGTCGGCCGCGAAATCGGCCCAGCCCGGCGCGACGCCGTCGCTCCAGCTCAAGCTCGCGAACTGGCGCGCGACCAGCTTGCGGATCGCCTCTTCGTCACTCTTCACCTCGCCGCGCATTGTCTCGCTTCCCCTATTGCCACGCGGCAAGCCTATCGCCTGCGCAATCGGATTGAAACGGCGGGACGAGGCTCCCAAACAAAAGGGCGCCTCGCGGCGCCCTTCGAAAGCTTGCAGCCGATCGCGGCTCAGTGCGCGACGTCGGCCCAGACCCTGCGCTTGGTAAGGTAGACCAGGGTGCCGAATATCGCCAGGAATGCCAGCACGTTGAAGCCGGTACGCTTGCGCGCTTCCATATGCGGCTCAGCCGCCCATGCCAGGAAGCTTGCCACATCGCGGGCATACTGGTCGACCGTCTGCGGCGAGCCGTCGTCATAGGTCACCTGACCGTCCGAGAGCGGCTTCGGCATCTTCAGCGACACGCCCGACATGAAATACGGATTGTAGTGCGTGCCTTCCGGGATCACCATGCCGGCCGGCGGGGTCTGGTCGTAGCCGGTCAGCAGCGAATGGATATAGTCGGGGCCGCCGGCGTCATACTGGGTGAAGATGTCGAAGATGAACTGCGGAAAGCCGCGCTCGACGCCGCGCGCCTTGGCCAGCAGCGACATATCGGGCGGCGCCGCGCCGCCATTGGCGGAAGCCGCGGCCTGCTCGTTCGGGAACGGCGCCGGGAAATAGTCGGACGGCTTGCCGGGGCGATCGAACATGTCGCCGGCATCGTTGGGGCCGTCATGGATCGTGTAGCTCGCGGCCAGCGACTTGATCTGGGCCTCGGAATAGCCAAGCCCGGTCGGTCCCTCCAGCGTGCGGAACGCCACCAGGTTCATCGAATGGCAGGCCGAGCAGACTTCCTTGTAGACCTTGAAGCCGCGCTGCAGCTGGCCCTTGTCATAGGTGCCGAACGGGCCGTCGAAGCTCCAGCTCATTTCCTTCGGTTCGTTGATCGGGAAATGCGTTGGCGCCGCCGCGTTATGTTCCTCTTCGGCGGCGATGGCAGCGGTGCCCGCGACCACCAGGCCGAGCAACGCCAGCGAGGTGAGAATCTTCTTCATGCCAAATCCCCTCAGATTCTCAGCCCTTGGTTTCCGGCGCGGCGGTCGCGCCTGCCGGATGTCCGCTGCCGCCCTTGTTCTTTTCCAGCACCGCCTCGGTGATCGAGTTCGGCAGACGCCGAGGCGTCTCGATCAGGCCGAGCACCGGCATGATGATCAGGAAGAAGGCGAAATAGAACAGCGTCGCCATCTGCGCCATGAACACGAAGCTGCCTTCCGCCGGCTGCGAGCCCAGCCATCCAAGCAGGATGGCGTCGGCCACGAACAGCCAGAAGAACAGCTTGTACCATGGACGGTAGACCGCCGAGCGCACCTTGGAAGTGTCGAGCCACGGCACCAGGAACAGCATGGCGATGGCGCCGAACATGCACAGCACGCCGCCGAGCTTGGAGTTGATCGGCCCGACATTGAAGGTAATGGCGCGCAGGATCGCGTAGAACGGCAGGAAGTACCATTCCGGAACGATATGGGCCGGCGTCTTCAGCGGGTTGGCGACGATATAGTTGTCGGCATGGCCGAGATAGTTCGGCAGGAAGAAGATGAAATAGGCGAAGATGAACAGGAACACGATCATGCCGAACGCGTCCTTGATCGTCGCATAAGGCGTGAAGGCGACGGTGTCGGTCTTCGACTTGACCTCGATGCCGGTCGGGTTCGACTGGCCCACGACATGCAGCGCCCAGATGTGCAGGACAACGACGCCGGCGATCATGAACGGCAACAGGTAATGTAGCGCGAAAAAGCGGTTCAGCGTCGGATCGTCGACGGCGAAGCCGCCGAGCAGCAATTGCTGGATCCAGTTGCCGACCAGCGGGATGGCGCTGAAGAAGCCGGTGATGACGGTGGCACCCCAGAAGCTCATCTGACCCCAGGGCAGCACATAGCCCATGAAGCCGGTTGCCATCATCAGAAGGTAGATGATGCAGCCGAGGATCCAGAGCAGCTCGCGCGGCGCCTTGTAGGAGCCGTAGAACAATCCACGGAAGATGTGGAGGTAGACGGCGATGAAGAAGAAAGAGGCGCCGTTGGCATGCATGTAGCGCAAGAGCCAGCCGGAATTGACGTCGCGCATGATCTTCTCGACCGAATTGAAGGCGAGATTGCTGTCGGACGTGTAATGCATCGCCAGCACGATGCCGGTCAGGATCTGCGAGACCAGCATGATCGACAGGATGCCGCCGAACGTCCACATGTAGTTGAGGTTGCGCGGCACCGGATAGGCGACGAAGCTGTCATAGACCAGCCTCGGCAGCGGCATGCGCGCGTCGAACCAGCGCTCGATACCGGTCTTGGGCGTATAGGTCGAGTGTCCCTCGCTCATCGAAATGTCCCCTGCCTCAACCGATAAGGATTTTGGTATCGGAAATGAACTTGAATACCGGGATCGCCATGTTCTCCGGCGCCGGGCCTCTGCGGATGCGGCCGGCAGTGTCGTATTGCGAGCCATGGCACGGGCAGAACCAGCCGCCGAAATCGCCTTCCTGGCCGAGCGGGATGCATCCGAGATGCGTGCAGACCTGAACCATCACCATCCAGGCTTCCTTGCCGGGCGTGGTGCGGTTGGCGTCGGTCGCAGGCGCATCGGCCGGCAGATTGGCGTTGCGCGCGATCGGGTCCTTGAGGTCGGTCAGATTGACGGCTTCGCCGTCCTTCATTTCCTTTTCGGTGCGGTTGCGCACCACGACCGGCTTGCCGCGCCATTTGACGATCAGCGAACTGCCGGGCTGCAGCGACGCGACGTCGACCTCGACCGAAGCCAGCGCCAGCGTCGAGGCATCCGGCTGCATCTGGTCGATAAACGGCCAGGCGAGAGCCCCCGCGCCGACGACGGCGGCCATGCCGGTGGCTACATAGAGGAAATCGCGACGGTTGGGATCGTGGATGTCGGTTGCGCTCACGGGTGCCTGATCCTTTCGCCTCTTCCTAACCGGAGGCCGAGCCTTGTCCCCGCTCGATCGCACCTGCCCGACAGCGCATGGCGAACAGGCTAGCGAATTCCTCCGGCATTTGGACTTCGGTTTATGCGTGCGGCCCGTTTTTGTCCAGCGGGGTGAAGGCACAAGGGCAGATTGTCGCGGGGCTTGTGGGCAGTCGCGGCTGGCACATCCCCGACAAGCCGCCCGAGAGCGTCAAACAGCGGAAAATCTGCTGCGGAATCGGGCTCGTCTTTGCCTCGACACTCGCCGCTGGCCCGGTCTATTCTGCGGCCATGGCGCACATCATCGACCGCGAGACCTGGACCAGAGCACCCGACCGCTGGCAGGGCGAGCTGCAATGCGGCCAGTTTGGCGCCAATTCCTGCCTGATCTTCAACTATCAGCCCGAGATCGGCGCCGGCCCGCGTCTGCACAAGCATCCCTATGCGGAGATCTTCGTCATCCGCTCCGGCACCGGCCTGTTCACGGTCGGCGATGAGGAGATAAAAGCGACCGCCGGCCAGATCCTGATCGTGCCGCCCGACACGCCGCATAAGTTCGTCAATCTCGGCCCCGGTCCGCTCGAAAGCACCGACATCCACGAGAACGGCCACTTCATCACCGAGTGGCTGGAGTAGACCATGATCCCGAAAAGTGGGAACCGGTTTTCGGGAAAGATCATGGTCAAACAAAAGAGCGCTTAACTCGCGCCCAGCCTGACCAGCACCGCCCTTGGAATGTCGTACTCGCGGATCACGGCGTCATGCCTGCGCAGCCCGCAGAGTTCGCGCTGGATGAAATAGGCGTGGACGGCCGCGGCCGCTTCCTTCAGCAGCCGGGCGCGATGCTCGCTCTCGCCGTTCTCGCGCAGCTTCGCCAGGGTTTCCTCGACGCGCTGGCCGGCGCGGCCAAGCGCCGCCGCCTTTTCGGCGAGGATCTCGTGACCGAGCAGATCGAGCGCGCTCTCCTGCGCGCCTGACCGTCCGAAATTCGAGGGCATTCTGACCGACATGGCCTCGTTCTACTCCGCCGGCCGCGTCTCTTCCAGCGCGCTTTCCTCGTTGAACAGGAAGCCGCCGGACTGCCGTTTCCACAGCCGCGCGTAGAGCCCGTCGAGCGCCACCAGCTCGTCATGCGTGCCTTCTTCGACGATGCGTCCGCCGTCGAGCACCACCAGCCGGTCGAGTGCCGCGATGGTCGACAGGCGGTGAGCGATGGCGATCACCGTCTTGTTCTCCATCAGCCGCGCGAGATTCTCCTGGATCGCCGCCTCGATATCGGAATCGAGCGCCGAGGTCGCCTCGTCGAGGATGAGGATCGGCGCATCCTTGAGGAAGACCCGGGCAATCGCCACGCGCTGCCGCTGGCCGCCGGAAAGTTTCACCCCACGCTCGCCGACATAGGCCTCGTAACCGGCCCGCTCGCGGTTGTCGCGCAGCCCCAGGATGAAGTCGTGCGCCTCGGCCTTCTTCGCCGCCGCGATCACTTGCGCATCGGTCGCATCCGGCATGCCGAGCTTGATGTTGTCGCGCAGCGAACGGTGGAACAGCGCGGTGTCCTGGCTGACGACGCCGATATTGCCGCGCAGCGAGTTCTGCGTCACCGCAGCGATGTCCTGGCCGTCGATCAGGATCCTGCCGCCCTCAAGGTCGTAAAGCCGCAGTATCAGATTGGCCAAGGTCGTCTTGCCGGCACCCGATGGCCCGACCAGCCCGACCTTTTCGCCGGGACGCACGACGAGGTCGATGCCATCGAGCACGCCAAAGCCTTTGCCGTAATGGAAGGTTACATCCTTGACGTCGATACGGCCGCCGGCAACCACCAACTCCCGGGCGTCGGGCGCGTCGGTCAGGCCCAGCGGCTGCGAGATCAGCGCCTTGGAGTTCTCCAGCACGCCAAGGTTCCTCAATATGCCGTTGAGCTGCATCATCAGCCGCCCCAAAAGCATGTTGAGCCGGAGCACCAGGGACAGCGTGAAGGCGACGGCGCCGACCGTGATCGAGCCTTCGACCCACAGATAGATGGCGAAGGCGGCGATAGCCGTGATCATGATGCCCGACAGCGTCGTCAGCGCCATGCGCACGCCGGTCAGCCGCCGCGTGAAGGGCCGCAGCGCATCGAGATAGATGTCGAAACCGCTCTTGATGTAGCGGTCGTCGCCGTCGGCCGAAAACAGCTTCAGCGTCTGCACGTTGGAATAGGAATCGACGATGCGGCCGGTGATCATCGAGCCGGCCTCGGCAGTCGCCTCGGCATGCTTGCGGATCGCCGGCAGATAGAGTTTGGCCAGCCAGGCGAAGGCGGCGATCCAGATCATCACCAGCACAGCCAGCCTGAGATCGAGGCCTGCGACCAGCGCCAGCGTCGTCACCGTGTAGACGATCATGAACCAGACGACCTCGATGAAGCTTTCCATCAGGTCGCCCGTCGCCTGCCCCGCCTGCCAGACCTTTGTCGCGATGCGGCCGGCGAAATCGTTCTGGAAGAAGGCGTAGGACTGGCGCGAGACGTGCCTGTGTGCCTGCCAGCGCACCAGATTGTAGAAGCCGGGCGTGATCGTCTGCTCGTCGACCAGTGCCGACAGGCCGACGACAACGGTGCGGACGATGAGCACCACGGTGCCCATGAAGAGCAATTCGGGGCCGGCGGCTGCCCACAGCGCGTACCAGCTGCGCTCGCCGGGCAACTGGTCGAGGATATCGACCAGCCGGCCGACGAAATAGAACAGTCCGGCCTCGACCAGCGGCGCGATGCCGCCGATGATCAGCATGGCGAAGAAGGCAAGCTTCGCCTGCCCGACATAGTGCCACAGGAAGCCGCCGACGCTTGACGGTGGCCGAAGATTCGCCGGCTCGCGGAACGGGTAGACCCAGTGCTCGAACCAGCGATAGACGGCTTGCATCATTCGGCGGCTTCACCCTTGGCAATCAGATCATTGGCGGCCTCGGCCGGCGCGTCGTCGAGCAAGAACCCGCCCGACTGGCGCTGCCAGAGCTGCGCATAGAGCCCGCCGCCGGCGACGAGCTCGTCGTGCGACCCTTCCTCGATGACGCGGCCCTTGTCCATGACGACCAGCCTGTCCATCGCCGCGATGGTCGACAGCCGGTGGGCGATGGCGATGACGGTCTTGCCTTGCATGAGCTTGTAGAGATTCTCCTGGATGGCCGCTTCCGCCTCGGAATCCAGCGCCGACGTCGCTTCGTCAAGGATAAGGATCGGCGCGTCCTTCAACATAACGCGAGCAATAGCGACGCGTTGCCGCTGGCCGCCGGACAGTTTGACGCCGCGGTCGCCGACATGGGCTTCGAACCCCTTGCGGCCATTGTGGTCCGAGAGCCCGCTGATGAAGTCCAGCGCCTCGGCGCGGCGTGCCGCCTCGACAAGCATCTCCTCCGAAGCGTCCGGGCGGCCATAGAGGATATTGTCGCGCACCGAGCGATGCAGCAGTGAGGTGTCCTGCGTCACCATGCCGATCTGGGCGCGCAACGAATCCTGCTTCACCGAAGCAATCTCCTGGCCGTCGATCAGGATCCGGCCGCTTTCCAGGTCGTAGAAGCGCAGCAGGAGATTGACCAGCGTCGACTTGCCGGCGCCGGAGCGGCCGACGATGCCGACCTTCTCGCCTGGCTTGACCGTCAGCGACAGGCTCTCGATGACGCCCTTCTGCTTGCCGTAGTGGAAGCGGATGTCCTCGAAGCGGATTTCGCCCTGGGTGACGGCGATGTCCCTGGCGTCAGGCCTGTCTTCGACCAGTCGTGGCAGCGAGATCGAGGCGATGCCGTCCTGCACCGTGCCGATATTCTCGAACAGGCCCGACATTTCCCACATGATCCATTGCGACATGCCCCACATGCGGAGCACCAGGCCTATGACCACGGCGACGGCGCCGATCGTCACCGCCTGGCCGAGCCACAGCCACAAGGACAGCGCGGTGACCGAGAACAAGAGCAGCGCGTTGAGGATATAAAGCAGGCCGTAAAGCACCGTCACCAGCCGCATCGACCGGTAGACCGTGTCAAGGAAGCCGGCCATGCCTTCCCTGGCGAAGCTGGCCTCGCGGCGCGCATGGGAAAACAGCTTCACCGTCTGGATGTTGGTGTAGCTGTCGACGACGCGGCCGGTCATGGTCGAGCGCGCATTGGCCTGTTCCTCGCCGACCCTGCCCAGTCGAGGAATGAAATAACGCAGCAGCCCGATATAACCGAGCAGCCATATCGCGAGCGGCGCCGCCAGCCGCAAGTCGGCCGAGCCGACGATGAACAGCATGCCGAGGAAATAGACGATGACGTAGTTGAGAACGTCGATCAGCTTGATGACGCATTCGCGTACGGCGAGTGCCGTCTGCATCAGCTTGGTGGCGATGCGGCCGGCGAACTCATCCTGGTAGAAGCTCATCGATTGCTTGAGCAGGTAGCGGTGCACCTGCCAGCGGATGCGCATGGGATAGTTGCCCATCAGCGTCTGCTGGTTGAGCAGCGAATGCAGCCATACCGTGCCGGGCAGCGCAAACAGCACGACGAAGGCCATGCCGGCGAGCTTCCAGCTCTCGGTCTGCAGGAACGTCTCGCGGTTCTGACCGGACAGCCAGTCGACGATGCTGCCCATGAAGCCGAACATCCATACTTCGGCGACGGCGATGGCCGTCACCAGCGCCGCGTCGATGAGGATATAGGGCCACGCGCCGCGCGTGTAATGCACGCAGAAGGCGACCAGCGTCTTCGGCGGCTCCACCGGCTCCTCGGCGGGAAACGGATCGAGCCTGTTTTCAAACCAGCGGAACATTCCTGGCACTCGACTGTCTGTGCGCTCACGCGGCGCGGGATTGATGGGCAAGGCTTTTCGGCCGCGCAGCAGTGCGGGCCGACGCTACGGAATCACCCGTATCGTCGGCCCTGCTTCGCCCAATATAGGGTGTCGCGGGCTTTTCGCCGACTGGCTCGGTTGACGATCCTGACGGCGAAGTCTGGCCCGCGCGGTTTTTCCCGCCGGTCCGGATCAGCCTGACGATACGGCGCACCAGCGAAGGCCGGCTGTGGTCGGGCACCGCGCGCGAGAAATCGACGTCCGGCAGCATGCCGCGATGCGGCCTGCGGCGCGTCTCGGCATGCACCGCTGACGAGTAGGTCTCGCCGATCAGCAATGCCCAGGTCGCCGCCTTGCGCTCATGCAGGCTTCTTGAACCCGGTATTTTATAGGGATCGAACATCGGTCCGTCCTCCGTGTGGAAATAGCGATAAAAAGGCGAGGCAATGTCGGCCGCCGGCATTCGGCCGGAGACACGCATAGTGTCGGTCGCGACGCGGCAATCGGCGCCGGCCGGGACACGTTCAGCTGGGGCACTTGGCCCCTTTGGCAGTTTGAAAAACATCGCAAGATTCCTTCGAGAGCCGAAAACTGGGTTCGGCGGGAATCGGTGCGATGAGGACTTAAAGTGTCAGAAGAATCGTCGTACCGAAACCGCCGGCGGGCATAGGTGAGCCCCGGAGAGGCGCTGGATGTGCATGGTCATCATGTGGTCCCCCTCCATCGGTTCGGGTTGACGATGGTGGGCATATACCTGACTTCACAGAAAATGGCCACCCGCCAGTCCAGAAATCGCCAAAAGCCGGAGGCGCGTGTGGCCGATCTGCCACTTATTAGAAGGACGCGGAAATGAACGACCGTCTCCGCATCGCGCTCTACCAGCCGGATATCGCCGGCAACACCGGCACAATCCTGCGCTTCGCCGCTTGCCTCGACGTCGCCGTCGACATCATCGAGCCGGCTGGCTTCCCGCTCTCCGACCGGGCGCTGAAACGGGCCGGCATGGACTATCTCGAAATGGCGGCGCTTTCCCGCCATGCCGACTGGCACGCCTTCGAGGACTGGCGCCGGGCGAGCGCGCGCCGCCTGGTGCTGCTCACCACCAAGGCCACGACCGCCTATACCGGCTTCGCCTTTGGCGCCGGCGACATTCTCCTGTTCGGCCGCGAGTCCGCCGGCGTGACGGAGGAGGTTCATCAGGCGGCGGATGCGCGGCTGACCATTCCGATGCGGCCGGGTGCGCGCAGCATCAATGTCGCGCTGTCCGTCGCCATGGTCGCGGGCGAAGCGCTCCGCCAGCTCGGACAATAACCTCTGCCCTTCGCTGCTTTCAGCCGTTGCCGCCGCCGTCATTTTCACCCAGGCGCACATCGCCTTCTCCTCAATTTGCCATATCGTCGTTCAATCGCTACAAGCTCAACTTAACTTGAGGTCAAGCGAGAATCTTGAAATGGCTCCGGTGAAGGAATTGACGGTCGGCCAGGTGGCCATGCGCAGCGGCGTGGCGGTATCGGCGCTGCATTTCTACGAGGCGCGCGGGCTGATCCGCAGCCACCGCACCTCGGGCAACCAGCGCCGCTACGGCCGCGACGTGTTGCGGCGGGTGGCAATCATCAAGGTCGCGCAAGAGGTCGGCATCTCGCTCGCCGAGATCGGCGAGGCATTGGCGTCCCTGCCCGAAGGCCGCACACCGACGCGCGACGACTGGAACCTGCTGTCTACCGCCTGGCGCGACGGGCTCGACCACAAGATCGCCCAGTTGAAGAAACTGCGCGACGGGCTGACCGACTGCATCGGCTGCGGCTGCATGTCGATCGACAAATGTCCGCTCAGGAACAAAGGCGACAGGCTGGCAAGGGAAGGCACCGGCGCGAGGAGGCTGGTGGCACGCTGAGCATAACCCGGCTTCAGTCCTCTATCGGCCAGGCACCCTAGAGCAATTCCAGGAAAAGTGTGAGCGGTTAGGCTCGGCGACTTCGCCGTAGCCTTCCGTCCGGAATTG
>OUNM010270627.1_pt1 | contig 13338 bp, 5 predicted proteins | sample 1769961 | NCBI WGS metagenome assembly OUNM01 (sample SAMEA3914820, study PRJEB12502) | metagenome | biome: forest; material: soil | place: USA | collected 2012-03-12 | depth 0.3 m | reverse complement strand
CTCGGGGAGAGGATCGCGGCGGGCGCAGGGGTGCGCGTTGGGGAGCAGGAGCGAGAGCGAGAGCGAGAGCGAGAGCGAGAGCGAGAGCGAGAGCGAGAGCGAGAGAGCGCTCAGCGCGACGACCAGGAATACGAGCTCGCTCGCGAGCGGGAGCGCGACCGGCAGCAGCAGGCCGCCGAGGACGACCGGACTCGGCCTCGTTACGCGATTCCGGCTTCGCTGCCCGACGTCACGCTCGGCGCGGACGATGCCGAGGCGGAGCTCCGCGTCGAGGCCCTCACGCGCACGCTGCAGGGCGATCCCAACAACGACGCGGTCGTCGACGAGCTCGTCGCGCTGCTCAGCAAGCTCGGTCGGAGCATGGATCTCCTCGCGCTGCTCTCGGCACGCCTCGAGGACGCTCCCGCCGATCGCCGCGAGGCGCTCCTGCCGAAGCATCGCGAGGTCCTCCTCACGCTCGAGCGCGAGGCGCGCGCCGAAGGTCGTGACGCCGAGGCCGATCTCTTCAAGATGGCGCGCGAAGCGAGCTGAGCCGTCCTCGCTGATCGATCACTTCTCGGTGTGCGCAGCGTCCGGGAGCTCCGCCTTGACCTGCGCGTAGTTCAGGAGCGCGACGAGAACGACGCCGCCCACCGCGTTGCCGAGCACCGCGGGCACGATGAACCCGAAGACCATTTCGCCCCACGACGACGTGCCCGCGCACGCGCGATAGAACGCCTCGACCGAGCCGGCGATGGAGTGCCGGAAGCCGAACGCGGCGATCGCCGCAGCGCAGATCCAGATGATCACCATCTGCGCGCCGCGCGCCGTCGTCGAGCCCATGAGCCACGACATCAGCGCGATGAGCCAACCCGCGAAGATCCCCCGATAGAAGACGGTCGCGAAGCCGCCCGACGTGGCGATCTCGGCGACGGAACCCATCGCGTCGTGGAACGACTCCGGCACGATCGGCGTGCGCGCCAGGAGCAGCCCGAAGACGAGCGTACCGATCAGGTTGCCGGCGAGGAGAATCGCCCAGAGCCGCCCGAGCTCGCGGAGCCGCCGCATCGTGCGCTCGTGCAGGAGCGGCAGCACGGGCTCGAGCGTGTTCTCCGTGAAGAGCTCGCTGCGTCCGAGCACCACGAACACGAACCCGAGCGGATACCCCATGGCCGCGAGCAGCCGCTTCATCGGATCGGTCGTCGCCAGATCGGCGAGGAACGCGCTCGCGATGAAGCTCATGCCGATGAGGAGCCCCGATGCGAGCGCCGACCAGAACAGCGACGCTGCCGGCCGCGCCGTGTCCTCCGAGGCGCCGGCGAGGATGTTGTCGTGGATCTCGACGGCCGAGAGTCGCGTGCCCTTCTCGGGCTCGCTCACCTGCTTCGGACGAGCGGACGGCGGCGAGTCGGAGGTCGTATCGGCGGCGGTCATTCTCGCCGAGTAGCGAGCGGCGTGCCGCGCCGGGCTCAGCCGTGAAGTGCCTTCTTCACGTCGGCGAGCGCCGCGTCGACCTCGGCAGACTCGAGCTTGCAGGAGGTGGCCAGCTTCTCGAGCACGCTGCGCTCGATCTCGCTGACGTCCTCGCTCACCTGCGCGATGAGCGCCGCGATACGGACGACCTCTTGCGCGTGCTCACGACGCGCGATGCCCTCGCCGAGACGCTGGAGGCGGGTCTCGAGGCCGTCCTCGTCGAGCTGATCCTGGAGGTCCGAGATCAAGTCGGCGATGTGCCGCTGCGCGACCGCTCCGCCACATGCCGCGGTCACGATGCGCTCGAATGCGCGCCGCTCCTCTTCGTCGAACACGCCGTCGGCGGTCGCCACGATGTACGCGCCTTCGACGATGCTCTCGAAGAGCGCAGCCGCGTGAGGGTCGAAGCCGGTCGGCACCGTCGACTCGTCCGTGGGACGCGACCCATACGACGCGGCCGCGAGCGTGAGGATCGAGCGATCCTGGCCCTCCGGTGCCTGCGTTCCCGCAGCACCGGCGTGCGGCGCACGCGCCACGCGTGCGAGCATGTTGATCTTCTCGTCGGTGAGCATGGTCGTCACGAGGCGCGTTCCTTCGACGAGTCTACCTTTCAGCGGGGCTGCTGGGCGAGAAGGATCTCGCATTGCCCCTGCTCGTCCGTCATCGAGCGCGCAATCTCGATGGCCGGCGGTCCGCGATTCGGGGGCTCGGCGAACACCCGCACAATCGCGCGGACTATCGGGTTTCCGTTGGTGCTCGGATCCTTGAGCGCGAACGAGAGCTTCGCCGGCGGCGCGATGACGATGGCGTCGAGCTTCGCGGTGCCGGTCGCGAAGCTCCGGACCTGGACGAGCCGCGGAAATCCCGTCCCGGCCTGCGGATCGACGACGAAATCGTACTGGCCCTGGTCGACCTCGAAGCTGAAGTTGCCGTCCGAGTCCGTGCGCGTGGACGCGGGCCTGGGCTTGACGGCGTTGCCGGTGACCGGAACCTCGGAGGGCACGGCCCGGATGTCAGCCGAGGCAAGCGGCCGCCCGTCGGCCAGGACCACCTTCCCGCTCGCGACGGTGCGCGGCGGCGGCAGATACGTCTTCGCGAGGCCGTCGCTCGTGTCGAAGGTGTCCTTCACCTTTGCGAAGTGCGTGCGAAAATCGGGCTCGATCGTGACGTCGTACAGGCCGGGCGGCAGCACGGTCGCGAAGTGACCCGAGTCGTCGGTCGTCACCGATGTCGAGTAACGGAGGAGCGGCGAATCGCTGCCGTCGGCGCGCTTCAACCGCGTGCTGTCGAACTGGAGGACGGAACGAACGCCGCTCAGCACGGTGCCTTCGCCCGACGCGACCACGCCCGTGACAGACACCGGACCCGGTAGGGACGGAACGTCGAGCCCCGCGAGGCCCTGACCGTTGACGAGCCGGCTCTGGAGCCGCGGAACCGCGATGTAGCTCGCCGGCGGCGCGACGATGACGTCGACGTTCTCCTTCAGCGCCCGCGAGTTGGGTTGGGACTGGCCCACCGTGTCGAGGCGGACGTCCATCTTCGTGCCGTGCAGCGCGCGCAGCGACGAGATGCGACGCCCCGTGTCGGAGTCGATCAGCCAGACCTTCCACCCCTCGAGCCCCTCCCCGCGGGTCACCGTTGCCGTGCGTGCGTCGCCGAGCTCGTCGTCGAGCGGCGTCTGCGTGTCGCCGAGCAAGAAGTCGTCGTTGAGCCCGGAAGCGCTCGCGCTGAGGATCGTGAACGCCGGAGGAAAATATTGATCGAACGGCGGCTCCGGATACGCCACGCGCAGGTAGCGTCCGACCGCCAGCGCGTCGGAGTACTTCGCGACCGGCGGCACGTCGACTTGCGACGGATCGGTGAAGCCGATCGACGACGTGAGCACGTCACTCGCCGGGATGCCGACGGACGCCGCTTCGTCCGTGGTCCCGTCGGCGAGCGGGATCAGCGTGACCTGCACGGGAAGCGACGTGCCGTTCACGAGCGGCAGCCCCACCGCGATCGATGCTGCGTTCGTGACGAGGTACTGGCCTTGCGCGGGCACGAGCCGCTGGAGCGGCACGCACAGCGGCGGCTTGCACGCCGCGGTGCCAGAGACCATGCCGGGCTGCGCCGTGAAGTCCTTGTTGGTGAGGACGAAGGAGCGCCCCGATCCGTAGAACGACGTGTCGGGGACGTTCACCACCACCGTGTACGGGTACGTCGGAAGGCCGAAGTCGCATCGCCCGTCATGGCATTGCGATTTCGTCGTCGCGCCGGGAACCGTGTAGAGCTCACACTTGTGGACGTCGAGGCAGTCCTCGTTCTTCGGCGCATCGGAGAGCGGCTGCGCGACGATCGGTGAGCACGCCGGCGCGCAGGCGATCGCGAGCGCCAGCGCGAGCGTCGCGACGGCGGCGAACGCCGGGCGCGTCACTGCGTGCCTCCCTCGCTCGCGTCTCCCCCATCGACGGCGGCGTCGATGCCGGCATCGAGCGCCGGACATCCGCCGAGGCCCCCCGCCGGGTTGTAGAACCACGTCGCGATGTCTCCGCCGGGCTCCGCGGGCGTGTGCGAGTGCTTCGCGTCGTCCCTCGACGAGAGTCGCAGCGCGACGACGACCTCCACCTTGTGACAGCGATCCGGATGATCGGGCTCGGGGATCGCGACGGTCAGCGTGCGCGTGCGACCGACGGTGTTCGCCGCCTCGAAATTGCTGTCCTGCGCCGGCCCCTGGAGGCCTTCGTTCGTGAGCTCGTCGTAGTCGACGAACGCGGCGTACTCGATGCGAGCGGTCGGATCGACGAGCTCGACGGGAACGATGAATGTCTGCGGCCACCGCGTGACCACCGAGGTCTCCGAAGGAACGGTCGACGCGTGGAGGATCGTGGGCCGCATCTCGGGGATGGTCGGTAGCTCGCCCGACGGCTGCGCGAGGATGCAACCGTCTTGCGCCACGACGAGGAGCGCGCATGACGAGCCCACCGCGAGCGCGGTGACAGCTCCGAGGATGCGCTTCCGGGTCCGCTTCATCCTCACACCGGTGGCGGTCCGCCGCGATCGGGTCCGGCGAACGGAAAGCGCGCCGACTGCGGTGACGGGACGTGCCATCGCGCATCGGCGTACTCGGGGCGAACGGCGAGACGGTAGAGATCGGCCAGCGACGGGAGCACGCCGCACAGACGCGCGAGACCACCGGGGCGATGCAGCTCCTCGACGTCGACGGCAGCGTGCTCGCCGATGACGGTGCGCGCCGCATGCGCGAAGTCGCCGGTGAGGAACATGCCGACGCGCCGGCCGCTCTGGTTCGCTCGCTCGACGACGAGCTCGAACGACGTGGGGTCGTCGTTGCCGAGCAGCTCCTTCAGGCGCCGCTGCGCGCGCGGCGAGAGCGTCTGCCAGAGCATCTCGGCCATGTTCGCGTGGGCGCGATCCATCTTCGTGCGCGACGGAGGCCCGAATGCACCGAGCAACGCCTCCCAGAGCACGCGCCCTTCGGTCTCCGGGAGCCCGATCGGCAGCGCGTTCTGCGGCAGCACCGACGCGAGCGCGTGTCCGAGCATCCAGCGGACGTCGGGCCCGTCTTCACGCGCCTCGCCGCCGAGGATGGCCGAGGGATTCTGCAGGAGCGCGACCGTGAGCGTGAGCGGACCGCCGCCACGACGATGATAGAGCGCAAATCGTGGTGTATCGAGGAGGCGGAGCGCGACCTCGTAGAGTCGCGAGAGCGTCCACATCGGACCCGGCGCGACGCGCTCGAGCCCGGTCATTCGATACGCAGTGGGCGGCTTTGCGAAGATGCCGCTCGCGCCTTCCCAGACGACGGCGAACGACTCGCCGGCGATCTCGCGCGAGTGCCGCGTGAGCAGCGTGAGCATTCCAGGCTGCGTCTGCTGCGCGCTGAGCGGCGGCGGGGCGAGCGGCGCGCTCTGCGGATCGAACGCGCGGAGGACGTGATCGAGCGCGCGGACGTAGTTGACGTTCTTGTCGAGGCGCGCCGCGTCTCGCAGCGAGGCGAGGCGCTTCAGATCGCCCGGCTGCAGCTCGACGGCCTGACGGCGAACCTTGACGAGCGCGGTCGCGCGCGATGGATCAGCGACGAGGAACGCGTCGAGCTCGTCGGCGGCGGCGACGGAGCCGGCTCGCAGCGCGTCGAGAAGGAGCTTCTCGCCTTGATCGCGCTCGCCGGCGGCGATCCTCTTGCGCGCTTCCAGGATGCGCGGGAGATGCGGATCGGTGCGCGTGGTGGCGGAGACCGCGGTGATGACGGCAGGCGCGGGCGCGGGCGCGGGCGCGGGCGCGGGCGCGGGCGCGGGCGCGGAAGAGGATGCGGACGCGGGCGCGGACGCGGAAGAGGATGCGGAGGAGGACGCGGTTGGAGGGGCGGATCTCGCCGGCGGACGCGACGAGACGGTCGTCGGCTCGACCGGGGCCGCCGCGGCCGGCGGAGCGGAGCGCGGCGTCGCGAGCGGGAGCTGGCGCATCGACGCGATCATCTCGTCGGGCGGATTCGCGGGATGCGCAGCAGGATCGGGAACGGCCGACATCGTCGGCGGCGCGCCCGGAATCTGGCCGATGACCGCGGCGGGCGGCGGGCGCGACGAGACCCGAGGCGACATCGGCGGCGGCGATCCGCTCGATATCGGAGGCGGCCGCGACCGGAACCCGCCGAGTTGATCGCGCAGTCGCTCGGCGAGCTCGGGAGGTGCCGCCTCGATCGCCTCGCGCATCGTGCGATCCGCCTCGAGACGTTCGCTGGCAACCGACGACTCGAAGAGCGCGCGTGCGAGCTGCGCGAGGATCTCCGCCTTCTGGCCGCCCTCCAGCGTGTCGGCGAGGCCTCGCAGCACGCTGCGCGCACGACCGACGTCGCGCGAGATGAGAGACACGTCGGCTAGGCGGCGCAGCGCCTCGACGCGCGTCTCGGGATCCTTCGCCGCCTCGTTCAAGAAGCGAAGCATCGCCTCGGTGTCGACGGCGCGCTCCGCTGCGTCCGCGGCCGCGAGCGCCACGCGCCCCGGGCGGCGCAGACCGAGCAGGTTTCCGTAGACCGCGTCGGAGTAGAGCTGCACGGCGTCCGCGAAGCGGAGCGAAGCCGCGGCGCGCTCCGCCAGACCGAGCGTGACGAGGGCCTGCGGTCCCACGGCGTCGAGGCAGGTACGCAGCGTCTTCTCGCCGGCGCCCGGGGTGAGCACGTCCTCGGCCTCGGCGAGCAGGAACGCACGCAGCGCGATGTCCTCGGGCTCGAGCGTCGCGTCGCTCGCGTCGGGATGGAGGCGCGCGAGCGCGGCGACCGTGGCCTTCGCATCGTCCGCCGTTCCGGCGCCGCGAAGCCGATACTCGAGGCCGCGGGCAAAGAGCTGCGTGGACGCGACATCCGGCGCGAGGCGAGCCGCATCTCTCGCGCGCGCGAGCGAAGCGTCGGTGTCGCCGGCTCGCGCTGCGGCCTGCGCGGCCTCGACGAGCAGCTCACTGCGTGTGCGAGCGTCCTCCGGAGACACGCGCGCGAGATCTTCGAGCGCCGCGCCGAGCGCGACGGGATCCTGGATGGCGCGCGCGATCGCGACGCGCGCCTCGTGCACCGCCGCCGAGGATGCCTTGCGCTCGAGGAGCGAAGCGAGGATCGCCTTGGCCGCCTCGACGTCGTTCGTCGCGACGAGGGCGCGAACGCGACGCGCACCGATCGCCTCCTGCTCGATCGGATCGGTCGCGCTGTTCGCGAGCTCCTCGAGGACGGGAAGCGCCCGCTTCGGAAGGTCCGCACGCTCGTAGATGTCGGCGAGCCAGCGCAGCGCGCTCGCGTGGTGAGGTGTCTCTTGCAGGAGCAGCTCGAGCTCGGCCGCCGCCTCGTCGAGGCGTCCCAGTCGTTGCTCTAGGATCGCCGCGCGCCGTAGCCGGATCGCCCGCAGCGTCTCCTTTTCAGTGCCCAGGGCCGCGACGCGCTCGGCGCGACGCGCGAGATGTCCGGCGAGATCGTCGTAGCTGGCGCGCGCGACGAGCAGCGCCTCGATCGCGATGTCCGCCTCGCTGTCACCCGGATCCGTCGCGAGCACCTCGCGCCACGCTTGCTCGGCGGCGGCCAGCGAGCCGCGTGCGCCCTCGGCTCGCGCCAGGCGCTTCTGCACCGCCAGACGCGCTTGATCGTCGACGTGGAGCGCCAGGTTCTGCAGCGCCTGGACGCGAATGTGCTCGCGACCGGTCGCCTCGGCCGCGCGCTCGACGGCGGCCCACGCGGCCGCGCTCGGGTCGTCGGTGGCGGCCTGGAGCAGGGCATCCGTAGCGCCCTCCTTGTCGCCGCGCTCCTCTCGGATCTTCGCGAGCGACTGCCATTGCTCGGCGCGCTCCTTCGCGGAGATGCCGGGCGCGGCCATGGCGCGGAGGACCGCCTCCTCCCCTCGCCCGGCACGCTTCAACGTGTCGTCGAGCTCGCGCGCGATCTCGGCGCGCGCGTCGTACGGCGCGATCTCGAGCGCACGTTCGAGCGACCCGACGGCGCTCGCGTGATCGCCTTGCTCGTTCTTCTTGGCGGCGATCGAGCGGAGCGCCTGGCTCCGCCGGAAGACGCCGATCTTCTTCGAGAGCCGCTCGACGAACGCCGGCTCGGGATGCGCTGTCACCGCGGCGTCGGCCTGCGCGACGGTCTCGTCGTCGTCGGGATCCTTCTCGGCGGCCTGCACGAAGGCGCGGACACTGCGAGGCCCGTCACCGAGCGAGGCCGCCACGGAGCCGACGAGACGAAGGAGCGCCACGCCGACGTTCGAGTACGGCTTTTCACATGCGGCCACGACGCGCGCGAGGCTCTCGCTCGCGTTGTCGGCACGGGCGAGCGCATCTGCAAAGCGCGCGAGCCGGACGTACTCGTCGACGTCGGCATCGGCATCGAGCGCGCGTTCGATCGCGCGCCAGGCCCACGCCGCGTCTTCGAAGAGGTCGAGCGCCATCTCGGCGAACGTGATCGCGATGCGCGCGCCGTCCGGGCCTTCCAGGCTCTTCGCGAGCGAGTCGGACGCGCGCTCGAGGCGCATCGCGACCGCTTCAATGTCGTCGGGAGCGAGCGAGACGAGCTCGCGCGCAGAGACCGACAGCATGCCGAGCGTGACCGGATTCGGTGAGAGGACCGCCGCCTTCAAGAGGAGATCGACGCGCTGGCGTGCGCCCTCGAGGTCGCGCGTGGTCAGCGTTGCCGCGCGCAGGAGCCAGGCCGCGCGCACGTTCTGGCTGCGCTGCAGCTCCGCGACGTGCTCGACGGTGCGCACCGCCACCGAGCGACGCTGCGCCTTGTCCGCCGTGCGCTCGAGGAGCGTCAGCGTCGTACCCTCGGAAGGCACGGCGATGAAGGCTTGTGCCGCGTGCTTGAGCGCGAGCATGGGCGCCGCCGCCTCGAAGAACCTTGCCGCGCGATGATGTGCTGCGCGCCGCCCGAAGCGACCGAGCGCCCCGCGCGCCGCGTAGTCGTAGATCGGCGACATCTCCTGGAGGCGACCGATCTTCAGGCTCGCGCCCTCGGCGATCGCGAGCGCTTCGGCATACGACGGATGACGCTCGAGCGCCGTGCGCGCGAGCGCGATGGCTCGCGGATAGGCGCCGGCCTCGCTCGCGGCACGCGCCGCCTCGGTCGCGATGATGCCGGCGCGCGCGCGGTCCCCTTCCCGCTCCACGAGCTCGGCGAGACAGTCGACCGCGTAGCCGACGTCCGCGAACGTCGAGAGATCGTGGCGGAGGGTCGCGTAGCCCTTCACCGAATCGAGCTGCGCGGCGCGGAGCCATGCCTGCACGGCGCGCGGGCGATCGTCGGACATGTCCCAGAGCGCGGCGCCGAGCTCGCGGAACGCTTGCGCCGCCGTGTCGGTGCGCCCCTCGTCGAGGTGGAGCTCGGCGCGCGCCTCGAGCAGCGCGAGCTCCGCGTCGGGCGGCTGCTCGCTACCGTGGAGGGTATCGATGCGCTCGCGCACGGGCGCGAGATCCACGCCGGCACGAGCAGCGCGCACATATGCGGAAGCCTCGCGCTGCACGTCGCCCACCGCGCGATGATGCTCGGCGACCGTGAGGAGCAGCGGCCCGCGCTCGGCCGCAGGCGCACCGGCGGCGATCCATCGCTCCACGACGCGTGCGCGGAGACCGCCGTCCTTCGCGGCGTCGGCGACCTCCTCGATCGCGGCGCGAAGCCCGGGATGACGCGGCCCGAGGACGTCGAGCGCGCGACGTGCGAGCAGCGATGCGCGCGCGGCATCGCGGGCGCCGAGGCTACGCAGCGCGGGCGCGAGACGATCGGCGGTGACGCGCGCCGGAACCGGCTGCGGGAGGAGCCACGCGATGGCGTCGGCGAGCGCACCGTCGTCGGAGAGACGCGTGGCGCGATCGATGAGCGCCTGCACGACGGCGGAATCTCCTGGCCGGAGTGCGACGGCGCGACGTGCCCAGGAGATCGAAGCCGCCGTGTCGCCGGCCTTCTCGAAGGCCTGCGCGAGCGCCAGGCACAGCTTGGCGGTCGGCCCGCCGACGGTCGCTGCTCGCTCGAGCGCGGTCGTTGCGATGCGCCCCTCGCTCGCCGAGACCACGGCCGAGAGCGCACGGATCGCGCGGGCATCCTCCGCGTCGGCACGGCACGCCTGCTCCGCGGCACGCCGCGCACCGGCAACGTCGCCGAGCTCGGCGAGCTGCTCGGACGCGACCGCCGCGAGCACCGCCACCACCGGCGCGCCGCACGCCGGCGCGAGCGCCGCGAGAGCACGAGCGCGCGTCGCGCGATCACCGGCGGCCGCCGCCGTGATCCACGCGACCGAGTACGCCCACGGCGTGCAGGCGTCGAAGAGCTCGGTGGCGGCCTTCATCGCCGCCGGCATGTCTCCCTGCCGACGCAGCGCAGCGACGAGCGCCAGCCTCACGCGCGGCGCCGCTGCCCCACGCGCGATGCGGTCGCGACAGAGCTTCGTCACCACGGCGAAGTCCGACACGCGCTCGGCGATGCGCAGCGCCTCCGCGAACAGCGCGTCGTCCTCGGGCCGTATCGTCGCCAGCTCCTCGAGGATCTTGGCGAGCTGCTTGGAACGCCCGGGCGCGCTGCGGAGGAGCCGCACGAGCTCGACGAGCGCTTCGACGCGTCCTGCCTCCGCGGACGTCTCGAGCGTTCCCACCGCGAGGTCGATCTCTTCGTCGCGGCGTCGTGCGGCTTCGCCGGAGCGCGCCAGCGAGGACCGCGCGCGTTCGTCGCCCGGGTCGAGCTCCGCGACGACGCCGTTCGCCCACGTCGCGAGCACGTCGTCCCGGTCTTCGTCAGCGAGCGCCGCGAGAGCGCGAGCGCCGGCGAGCCGAGCGATCGGCTCGGACGATGCGCCGTACGCGTCCGAGCCCAAGGCCGCGCGCACGAGCGCTTCCACCACCCAGCTCGACGTCCCCGACTTGAGCGCCAGCGCCCGCAGCGCATGGAGCGAGTCGGCGTTGGTCGCGTCGGCCGCGACACTGCGCGCGTAGGCTTCGATCGCTCGCTCCGTCGACGCGAGCGCACCGGAGAGCAGACGTCCGAGCTCGGCCCATTTCTGCGCGGCGACACGACCGCGATTCGGCGCGTTGCTTGCGCCCGCCGCCTCGGCGCGGACCTCGAGACGTACTGCCAGCGTCTCGAACGCTCCCGCACGGACGAGGAGGTCGTCGATCGCGTCCGCGTCCGGGCCTTCGAACACCGCATCGAGGCCTTCGTCGAGCGCCGCGCCGAGCGCGTGCGGGAGATCGCCGCGGGCGAGCGCCTGCGCACGTCGCCGAGCATGGACCTCCGACGCGTCCCCCGCGCTCGCGCCGCCGCCCGCCGCGAGAGCGAGCGCGTGCGCGCGCAGGATCTCGTCCGCCGCCGACGTGCGCTGCCGCGCGACATGCGCGGCGACGAGCGCCGCCGTGGCGAGCGGGCTCGACGGATCGAGCTCGAACGCGCGGAGGAGATCCTCGAGCTCGTCGTCGGCCTCGCCCGCGTAGCCGCGTCGCTTGGCGGCGCGCACGTACGCGTCGGCGCCGGCCCGCGGCGAGAGCGCATCCGGCGCCCATGCCGCGATCGCTCCGAGCAGCTCCAGCGAGAGCGCATCGATCTCGTCGAGCGCCGCCGCCTCGGCGAGCGCCTCTTGCGCGCCGTGTGCGTCGCCCGCGCGCGCGTGCAGCACGCCGATGCGCACGAGCACCGCCGCAGCGGCCAGCGCATCGTCGTCGCGATGCAGCTTGCGGAGCTCCGAGGCTGCGAGCCCCGGCTCCCCGAGCCCTTCGAGCCAGCCCGCGAGCGCGTGGCGCAGCTCCGGATCGTCGCCCTCCGCGAGCGTCCGGCGCGCGAGCTCGATGGCGGCGTCGATCTCCGCGTCGCGTGACACGAGCCGCTCCGCGAGCGCGCGGCTCGCCGCGCGCTCGTCCGTGTGATCGCCCATCACGCGCGCCAGCTCGAGGCGTGCGCGCAGCTGCGCCTCCTCCGCGATGCGACCGATGTGACGCTCGAGCGGCTTCGTGGCCGCGGACGGCGAGCGCGCGAGGATGCCCGAGGAAACCTCGTTGGCCGTCCCGTTTGCGCCGCCGTTCGTGCTCACTCGTTACCTCACCGTGATCGAGAACGGGACGGCCACGACGGCGCGCTCTCCTTCGGCGAGCGGTGCCATGCTCGCCACGAACGGAACGAGATCGGGCGCGACGCGCTCGAGGACGGCCATGGGCGACGGGCTGACGGCGGCCTGCATGCGCCCTTCCGCGGAGCCTCCGGGCTCGAGCGCATCGAGGAACGTCGGCTTCGTTCCGATCGTCGCGACGTGCGCGTCGTCCGGGAGCTTGGCGAGCTCGCGCGCCTTCGCGATCGCCGCCGAGAGGCCGCCGATCTCGTCGACGAGACCACGCTTCTGGCCCTCGATGCCGCTGAAGATCTTTCCCTCGGCGCTCTCCGCCACCTTCTCGCGCGAGATGGTGCGACCGCGCGTGCTGCGGCCTTCCGAGACGCGAGAGAGGAAGAGCTCGTAGATGCCCGTCATGCTCTCGAGGACGCGCACGCGCGTGGCGTCGTCCCAGCGGATGAACGGTGACTCGTAGGCGGCGCGCGCGCCGGCGCCGAGCTTCTGCGCGTTGGCGGGGAACGTCTCGGCATGAACGCCGATCTTCTCGAGGGCCTCGCCGCCACCGATCTTTCCGCCGACGACGCCGATCGAGCCGACGATGCTCATGGGCTCCGCGAAGATGAAGTCGGCCGACGACGCGAGATACATCCCGCCGCTCGCCGCCATGTCGCCGACGCTGAAGATGACGGGCTTCTTCTTCCGCACGCGCATGAGGTGGTGCCAGATGAGGTCGCTCGCGAGCGCGCTGCCGCCCGGCGAGTCGATGCGCACGACGACCGCCTTCACGTCGTCGTCTTTCTCGATCTGGCGGAGCGTGCGGTCGATGTCCTTCTCGATGATGCCGCCGCGTCCACCGAGCAGGCCGTTGCCGCCCGAGGTCATCGCGATGCTTCCCGTAGCGCGGATGAGGGCGATGGGGCCGAGGTCGCTCGTCTCGCCGGCGAGCACGCGGACGACGTCCTCGAGGTCGCCGCCCTTCTCCTCGGCGCCCGACCCGAACATCACCTCTTCGCGGACGGCGCTGGCGGCCTTTTTCACCTCCTCGAGCGCGTCGGACGAATAGCCGACCTCGTCGACGAGACCGAGGTCCTTCGCGCGCGGCGCGGCGTACGGCCCGTCTTCGACGAGGTCCGCCATGTTCGGCTTGTTCCGCGCCTTCGTGATTGTGTCGAGCCATGCCGTGCGCATGTCCGCGAGGACGCCGGTGAGCGAGGCGCGCGCCTCCGGGCTCGGCCCGTCGCGCGTGAGCGGCTCCTCCGCGCCCTTGAACTTGCCGACCTGCAACATGTCGATGTTGAGGTGCAGCTCGTCGGCGAGGAGCCGGTGCATGTAG
>OUNM010189083.1_pt1 | contig 13373 bp, 17 predicted proteins | sample 1769961 | NCBI WGS metagenome assembly OUNM01 (sample SAMEA3914820, study PRJEB12502) | metagenome | biome: forest; material: soil | place: USA | collected 2012-03-12 | depth 0.3 m | reverse complement strand
CGAGAACGGCTCGGTGCGGCTGGGCTGCGAGATCGTCGGGATGGGACCGACGGCGCAGCGCGCGCTGCAGGTCTACATCGACCAGACGCAGAAGCGTCGCCGCGTGATGTCCAACGAGTAGCCTCATCGAGGGCCCGGTGTTGCATCGTCTGCGCTACCTCGGCGGCTCGCTCAAGGCCAGGCTCGCGCTCGCGAGCATGGTGTTGATCGCGGCCAGCGTCGCGCTCACGGTCGTCCTGGTGCTGCGCGCGGTGGAGCAACGCAGCCAGCGCGCGGTGCTCGATGCCGAGATCGCCAACGCCGAACGCATCAGCCTGGTGCTGTCGGCCAAGCTCGTCTCGCTGCAACGCTCGCTGCGCGCGGCGTCCGACCAGGTGCCCGTCGGCCACCTCGACAAGCCCGCCGCCGTCGCCGCCTACCTCGACGACCAGCGGGTGCTGCGCAGCCTGTTCGACAGCGTGTTCATCGCCGATGCGCGCCTGCACCTGATCGCCGTCGCCGAGAACGGCGGCGTGCGCATGACCGACATCGACGCCTCCGACCGCGCCTACATCCGCCGTACCGTGCGCGATCGCCGCGCGGTCATCTCGCAGCCGGGCGTCAGCCGCACCAGCGGCATGCCGATGTTCGTGATGACGATGCCGCTGTTCGACCACGAAGGCCGCGTCGCGGCGATCCTGATCGGCGGCATGAAGCTGTCGACCAACGCGCTGCTGAACGACCTGACCCGGCCGGCGACCGACGACCACGACCCGGTGTCGACGCTCGTCACCGACCACGACGGGGCGATCGTCTCCGATCGGGATCCGGCGTGGCTGATGAAGAACGCCGCGACCGACCCGCACTTCGCGGCCGTGGTGGCGCTGTGGAAGTCCGAGGGTTCGCCGATCGAGCCGCAGGCCTCCGCGCGGCGCCTGGGCAACGACATCGTCGCGACGGCCGGCGTGCCCGACGCCGACTGGGTGGTGTTCCGCAGCGCCCCCGCCGAACTGCTGCTCGGCGGCCCGAGCGCCGGCCGCCTGCAGGCGATGTGGATCGGCTCCGCCGTCGCGCTCGCCGGCGGCCTGATCATCCTGCTGGCCATGCTGGCGCTGCTGCGCCCGCTGCGCCAGCTCGAACGCCGCGCGCTGCGCCTGATCAGCGAAGGCTTCTCCGCGCAGGAGCCCTGGCCGCAGGGCGGCGGCGAACTGGGCGAGCTCGCGCGCGTGTTCCAGCACGTGCTGCGCCAGCAGGCCGCGACGCGTGCGGCCAGCGACGAGCTGCTGGTCAAGATGCGCGCGGTGATGGCCACCGCGCCGGTGGGGATCGCCTTCACGCGCGGCGGCCGCTTCGAGCTGGTGAGCGACCAGTTCGCGTGCCTGTTCGGCTACGACAGCGCGCAGGTGCAGGGCATGGAGACGCATGTCATCTGCCCGACCGACGAGGCGCACCGCTCGTTCATCCGGATGGCGACCGAGACCTTCGCGTCCGGTCAGACCTGCGACGAGGAACGCGAACTCGTGCGCGCCGACTCCAGCCGCTTCTGGGCGCGCCTGCAGGGCGCCTCCGTGCGCGCGGGCGACACGAGCGCGGGCGCGATCTGGATCTTCACCGACATCACCGAAAGCCGCCGCCACCGCGAGCAGCTGTCGTGGTCGGCCTCGCACGACGAACTCACCGGCCTGGTCAATCGCCGCGAGTTCGAGCTGCGCCTGGCCGAGGAGCTGGGCGAACGCGCCGACGCCGAGCCGTCGGCGGCGCTGTTCATCGACCTCGACCGCTTCAAGGCGGTCAACGACGGCAGCGGCCACGCGGCAGGCGACGTCCTTCTCAAGCACATCGCGGGCATCCTCCTGAGCAGCGCCCGCGCGCACGACACCGTCGCCCGCATCGGCGGCGACGAGTTCGGCGTGCTGCTGGTCGGCTGCGACGCGCGCGTCGCCCAACGCATCGCCTCCAGCATCTGCACCCGCGTCGCCAACCACCACCTCGAGTGGGGCAGCGGCGAGCAGATGCAGCGGCTGTCGGTGGGCGCGAGCGTCGGCATCGTGGCGATCGACGCCGGCTTCACGGACGTCAAGGCGGTGCTCGAGGCCGCCGACGAGGCGTGCTACGCCGCCAAGCGCGCGGGGCGCGGCATGGTGCGGACGTACCAGCGAGCGGCCGGTTCGGCGGACATCGCGAGCGAGTGAGGAGGCCGGTGCCGCGGGAGCGGGCGCCGGTACTTCGGATCGATTGACGATGCGAGCCCGCACGGGCAAGACCCGCGCGGCAGCATACCCAAGGCTGTATGCGGGCTCGTCCCAAATCCGGCTGGATGTCGGCACCTGCCCGATTCACCTCCTCGGCCCCGGCGGGCTCAATGGATGCGCATTCCACGGAATGCGCTTCGTCGATTCCGACATCCATCCAACAGGAGATCCTCATGGCCAGACTCGTCAACATGACCCCCGCCAACCAGCCCAAGGCAACGCCGATCTGGGGCTTCGGCGGCCGCTGCAATCGTCACGACATCGCCAACGCGGTCGTCCAGATCGCGGCCGGCCTCAAGGGCGACAACCACGTCATCCACATCATGTCCGGCACCCACGGCTGCTGCACTTCGGGCCCGACCGGCGCCGTGTCGACGCGCGAGGAGCGCTTCGCGGACGAGGACCGTTCGCTGGCCGATCCGAAGACCTCGGACCGCAAGCCCGTCGCGCTCGTCGTGCACGACTTCAACACGGAGAACACGCGGCGTCCGGAGGATCCCGCGGTCAAGGCGGAGGATCCGCGCGGCCTGGCGATGGCCCGGCTCAACCAGGCCATGCAGGCCATCGACGCGAAGAAGGGCAACACGACCTCGACCTACCTCCTCGGGTACTGCTGCAGCGCGGCCGAGCTCTGATCACGTCCCGCCCGCGACGCTCGGCGACTTGCGCGCGCGCCGCGGGCTTTCGACCGGCGCCGCCGGGACTTCTCCACGGAGCGATCGATGTCGCGCACGAGCATGCTGTTTCTCCTCCTGCTGTCCGCGCTGTGGTGGGCACCGGGCAACCTGCGCCGCGCGCTGCAGCCCGAGTCCGTCGTGATCCAGGCCGGTCCGCGCGGCGGCTCGTTCGACCTGCACGCGCGACGCTATGCGCGCGACATGGCGGCGCACGACATGCGCGTGCAGGTGCGCAACCAGGACGACAGCCTGCGCATCATCGACAAGCTGCAGGACGCGCGCAGCGGGGCTCAGATCGGCTTCACGGCACAACGCGTCGACGAGCAGCGCTTCCCGGACGTGGCATCGGCCGGCGTCGTCGAGCTCCAGCCGCTGTTCCTGTTCCTGCGCCGCGAGATCCCGCTGCCCGCGACGCCGGCCGGGCTCGCGGGGCGTCGCCTGGCGATGCCGCTGGAGGGCAGCGCCACCGCGCAGGCCGCGCAGGAATTGCTGGCCCGCTACGGCGTGACGCGTCTGGACGCGGACTTCCGCTTCCTGCAGATGGACGCCGCAGCGGCCGCGCTCCAGCGTGGCGATGCGGACGCGGGCTTCTTCATGCTCGCACCCGGCAATGCGCTGGTGCGCCGGCTGGCCGCGGATGCGCGGCTCGTCGCGTATTCGTTCGACGACAACGTCGGCATCGCGCGCAACATCGATTTCATGAAGCCCGCGACGCTTGCACGCGGCGCGTTCGACCTCGCCGGGCCGGTGCCCCCGCGCGACCTCGCGCTGGTCGGCGCGAACGTCGACGTCGTCGTGCGGTCCGACATCCACCCGGCGGTGCTGTACGCGCTGCTGCAGGCCATGGACGCGGAGCACAAGGGCCCGACGCTCGTCTCGGACGCCGGCGAATACCCGCGCCAGTCGGGCGCCTCGCCGCCCATCCATCCCCTGGCCGAGGCCTGGGCCAAGAGCGGCACGCCGTGGCTCTACACGCATTTCCCGGGCAGCGTGGCAGGCGTGGTCGACGCCTACTGGGGACCGCTGCTGGCGCTGCTGACGCTGGTCTCGATCGCGAGTTCGATCCAGGCCCTCGGCCGCTTCGTCGACGGCGTCCTGCACGGGGTGCTGCTGCAACTGCTGTCGTGGCTGCAATGGCGCGTCGAGCGCGGTGGACGTCCCGGCCGTGCGAGCCGGGGCTTGTTCCGGCTGCTCGATCGCGCGACGGCGCGGCGCGCCGATTCGACTGGCGTGCTCGCCCGCATCGAGCGCTTGCGCGCTCGTTTCGACGCCTCGTGAATCCGCGCCGCGGCGCCCGCGTCACGCGAGCGCGCGGCGCAGCCATGCATGCAGCGCGGCAATCGCGCGCACGGCGAGCAGGCGCAAGGCCACGAAGACCGCCACGACGCCTGCCATCAGCCACAGGCGATCGGACGCGCAGGGCAGCTGTTCCAGTGCGCGCAGCGTCACTGCGGTCGCCTCGGTCACGCCGACGGCGGCGCCGAAGCCGCTCGACAACACCATGACGAAGTAGGCCCGCGCCACGCCCATCGCGAACGGCAGCACGCCGCCGCGGCGTCCGGCGCGGCGGTCGCGCAGCAGTGCCAGCAGGTTGTCCGAGACGTATGCGGCGGCGTAGACGGCCAGCGCCGTCGTCACCGCCTGGGCCGCACGCGGCGCCTGGTCCTCGGGCAGCACATGCAGCAACACGTACATGACGACGAAGGTCGGCGCCGCGCGCATCGAGGCGACGGCCAGGCCCGCCAGGCGCGCGCCCGTGCGCCGCAGCACGCGCACGGGCGGGGGTGCGCCGGCACCCGGCGGCAGGCGCAGCACGCCCAGCAACGCGCCGGCGGCCCCGCCCTGCGCCAGCGCGTCGCCGGCCAGCGTCAGGTTGGTGCCCAGCGCATGGCGGAAGTCCGACGCGAACGCCGGCAGCATGTCCAGCAGCGCCTGGCTCACGCGCCGGCCTCGACGCCGCTCAGGCGCCGCTGTGCCCACCCGAGCAGCGCGACGACGAGCGACACCAGGGCGACGTAGAAGACCAGCAGCGTCGCGAAGGTGGTGGCGGAGCGGCTCGAGAACGACGCGATGTCCGTCTGCGCCGCCAGCAGTTCCGGCACGCCGATCAGCGAGGCCATCGGGGTCGCGCGCGCCGCGTTGACCGAGAATGCGGCGACCTGCGCACGCGCCCGCAGCGCCGCGGCGACCAGGCCCGGAGGCGGTCCGTCATGATCGACGCCGCGCAGCGCTTCGGCGACGGCCTGTCCCGCGTTGCTGCCGTTGGACATGCCCAGCACCAGCACCGCGGCGACCCAGGCGGTCGCGGGCGATTCGAGGCCCGAGCCGCTCAGCACGACCCCCGCGAGCGACATCAGCAGAACCGGCGGCGTCGATTGCATCGCCAGCAGCACGCCGTGCAGCGGCCAGCGCAGCGCGCGCCGCCGTGCCACCAGGCCGGCGCCGAAGCCGAGCGCGATCGCCAGCGTCGCGACCACGGCGCCCGCGGCCAGCGCGATCGAGTAGCCCACACCTTCCAGGAACAGCCGCAACGCGACCTTCGTCTTCAGCATCGCCAGCGTGACGGGGACGCCGTGCGCCGCGGCCCAGTTCTCGACCCGAATGGCCAGCGCCGCGGTGTCCGCCGGCGCGAGCGGGCTGTCGTACGGCGGTTCGACGCAACGCGCATCGTCCGGCGAGGCGTCGCGGCACGGCGGCGCGGACCAGCGCGCCTGCTGCAGCTGCAGCCACGCCGGGTCGATCCCGTACTGGCGCGCCAGCCGCTGCAGGCGGCCGCCGGCATGCAAGGTCCGCACGGCCAGCCCGAGCGCGCCTGCGAGCGCCGCTCCGCCGTCGCGCCGCACGACGATGCCCCACGGCATCTGTGCGAAGCTGGCCCGCACCGTGTAGCCGGGCGGCAGTACGGGCAGCAGGAGGCTGTCGTCGTGCGCGGCGATGGCGCAGTCGCCGCTGCGCACCTTTTCCACCAGCGCGTGCGCCGTGGCGAACAGCAGCAGGCGCGCGCCGTGCACGGCCAGGTCCGCGTTGGTGGCGTTGCCGATGGTCACGCAGACCGCGCGTCCCACCAGGGAGGACAGGCCCGTGACGCCGCGCAACGCGGCGTCGTCGCGTGCCACCACGATGGTGTGCGATGCGTAGTAGTGCGGCAGCACGAACAAGGCCTGGCCGTCGCGCTGCACGGTGTGACCGGTGCTGGCGACGAGCACGTCGACGCGGCCTTCGCCGAGCGCCGCCATGCGGTTGGCGGCGTCGACCACGGCGAAGCGCACGCCCACGCCCAGCCGATCGGCCAGCAGGCGCGCCAGCGCCGGCTCGAAGCCGGCCGGGCCATCCGCCGCGAGCTGCCCGAAGGGCGGGTAGTCGCCGCGTGCGCCGACGCGGAGCTCGCCGCGGCAGACGATCTGCACCAGCGTGTCGCGCGGCTGCGCGCATTGCACGGGCAGGTCGGCGCGGATGCGCGCGAGCATCGCATCGAGCTCCGGCACGGCCTGGGCCGCGGCCGGAGCGGCCGCGGCCAGCAGCACGGCGGCCACCAGTGACCCGCGCCCAGGGCGGGCGTCATGTGCTCGCCGCGTCCCGGTCATGGAGGATCTCGACGAGGTGGAAGTCCGCGAAAACATAGCGGCCGACGCGGTGCAGGGAACGCCCCAGGCGGGCGTCGAGCCAAGGCGCGGGCAGCGCGTTCAACTTGTAGTCAGGCACCGGGGCGCACACCGTCTGCAGCACCCGTCCCCGCAGCGCCCGCGCGGCGAGCCGTCGCATCGTCTCGTCCAGCGCAAGAAAGCTGCCGTGCGTGACGAGCGCGCGCGCGCCGGGCGCCAGGTGCGACGCCAGGCCGTCGACGAAGCGGTCGAGGACTTCGCGGCCCTCGCTGCCGCCCTGGCTCCAGCTGCGCAGGCGGGGGCCGCCGGCGAACTCGGTCTGCACGGGCAACTGCGGCGGATTGAAGACGACGAGGTCGAAGCGTTCGCCCGCGACCGCCTCCCACAGGTCGCCATGCAGCACGCGAAAGCGCACCGCACCCGCGCAGCGCAGCAGGGCCCGGGTGCGGCGCACGGCCTCGGCCTCGATGTCCACGCCCACCAGCTCGCTCGCGCCGGCCGCGGCAAGCGCGGCGAGGATGACGCCGCTGCCCGGGCCCATCTCGAGGACGCGGCCGCGGCATGGTTCATCCAGCCGCAACTGGCGCAGCAGGGCCGCGGTGCATTCGGAGGGCTGGAACAGGTCATGGGACATCGGTCGGTGCGAGCGGCAAGGGGAGGGGCCATGGTCGCGCCCGCGCGCGCCGCCGGCTATCGGCCGAACGCCTGGTACGTGCACGCCGAATGCCGAGACGCGGTCGACTACCATCCACGCAAGTGCGGCCGGGCGACCCGTCCGCCTCCGACCGGGCGCCCGTCCAGACGCGCGCGACCCGCCACGCCAGCCACGGAACCGCGCGGCGATCCACTTCGACGCGCACCTACTGCCATGCCATCGGCCGCAGAATCCCTGACCCAGTTGACGTCGCGCGAACGCGAGGTCGCGAGCCTCGTGGTGCAGGGGCTGTCGTCCGCGGCCATCGCGCTTCGGCTGGGCCTGAGCGCGCACACCGTGCGCAAGCACCGGTCGAACCTGATGGCCCGCCTGGGCGTGCAGCACCGCGCGCAGCTGGCGGCGCTGCTGCACACCGCAGACACCGGCAACCCAAACGCCTTGCGGCCCGGGTGCTGACGGCGCGCGAGGCGGAGGTGCTCGCGCTGCTGGCCCGCGGCCTCAGCAGCAAGGCCATCGCCAGGCGCCTGATGCTCAGTCCCTTCACGGTGCGCACGCATCGGCAGAACCTGATGAACAAGTTCGGCGCGCACACTGTCGTCGAACTGCTGCTGCTCGCGCAGCGGTCGATGGGCGGTTCGGACGGCTCGGACTAAAGGCATACCGCATAGGGTATATGGACATACCCCTTACGGCATTTGCGGTATAGGGCCGGCGACGAGCTGTCGCCAGAATGCATTCGTCCAGGAGGACAAGCAAACAAACGGGAGAAGCTCGCAATGACTACAAGAATCCTGCTCGTCGAGAGCCGCCGGCTGGTACGCGAGGGCCTCGCGTCCTTGCTGGAAAGGGAAGACGATCTGCGCGTCGTCGGCCAGACCGGCGACGGTGCAGAAGGCGTGCGCCTGGCGGTGGAGCACCGGCCCACGGTCGCCGTCATCGACCTGAATCCGGACGGCATGAACGGCGTGGACTTCACGCAGGCGCTGCGCAACCGCGTGCCCGAGGCCAGCGTGCTGTGCCTGAGCGACAGCGAAGGCGCCGGCATGGTGCGGGCCGCGCTCGATGCCGGCGCGCGCGGCTTCATGCTGAACGACTGCAGTGCGGAGGAACTCGCGTTCGCGATCCGTGCCGTCGTCGCGCACCGGCTCTACCTGAGCCCTACCGTCGCCGCGCACGCCGTCGACAGCTACCGCGAGCCGGCGGCGGCCACGGGGGCGTTCCGCCAGCTCACGCCGATGGAGCGGCGCGTCGTGCAGTTGCTGGCCGAAGGCCACTCGACGAAGCAGGCCGCCGGGCTGCTGTGCGTGAGCTTCAAGACCGTCTCCACGCATCGCCAGCATGCGATGTTCAAGCTCGGCCTGCAGAGCGTGGCGCATCTCACGCGATACGCGCTGCGTGAAGGGCTCACGCGTCTTTGAACGCAGCGGGATCGGGCGCCGGCGGCGGCGCGGGCGCGAGCGCCGGGCCGGCGACCGGATCGGCCAGCGACCCCACGAGCTCCGTCAGCATCGCATCGAGCCGCGCGCCGTCGGCCCCGCGCGCGAGCTCGTCGCGCAGCGCGGTCAGCCGGCCCGCGACCTCGAGCCGGGAGCGGCGCATGTCCTGCGCGGTCTGGGTGCGCGCCAGCTCCGCCTGGCGTTGCCGCAGGTCGTGCCGGCTGCCTTCGAACAGCGACTCCATCGTCTCGACGAGTCGATCGAGCACGCGGTGCACGAAGCCCGCCGAGAATCCGCCCAGCAGCGCGAGCAGCGGCTTGGCCAGCGCCGGGGCGTCGGGGCCGCCGTGCACCGGGATCATCACCGCCAGCATCAGCCCGGCCACCAGGCCCAGGCCGATGCGGCTCCAGTACGACGAGTCGTAGACCGGGTCGTAGGTCGCGTGCGAGACGTAGGTCTGCACCGTGAACAAGGCCTGGAAGCCGCTACCCATGCCGGCGGCCGACAGCAGCAGGCCCATGTTCAGGAGCTGGCGCGATCCGGAAAGCGAATAGATGTCGGACGCCAGCGACGCGGCGTCGACCTCCGGGGACGCGCTGATGCCGACGAAGGACACGGTGAACGCGAGTGCCCCCGCCGTCAGCCAGCGCACGTTCTGCAGCGGTCCGAGGATCGCCAGCAGGCGTCCGCGCGCGGGGTCGCGCTGCAGCAGCAGCAAGGTGCACGGCCGTGCGGGTGCGACGACGCGTGCCAGGCGCGCGTGCAGCGCCACCAGGGCCGCGAGCGGCAGTCCGGCGGACGCGTCGACCGCGGCGAGCTCGTCGAACAGGCGGGGCGGCAGCGCCGTCCCGCGCGAGAGCGCATGGCGCAACATGGCCCAGCACTCGTCGGCGAGCTGGTCGTGCAGGTCCATGGCGCGCGTCCGGTCACTGCGTCGCAGGCTTGGCGGCGCCTTCCTTGCGGTGCAGCGCGCCTTGCTCGTGCAACGTCTGCGCGTCGTCCGAACCGACCGTCAAGCGCATGCCGCCGGCTTCGGGCTTCAGGTCGGCATAGTCGGCCTTGTCGCAGTGGCCGCCGGGCGTGCCCTGCAGCACGAAGTGGTATCCCTCGTCGCCCTGGCCGACGTACTGCGCGCTCAGCCTGCAGGACTTCTTGCCGTAGAACTGCAGCGAGTTGTCCTTGCGCGCGGGGTCGCTGGTGACCCACTCGAATTCGACGGGCGTCCCCAGGCCTGCTGCCTGCTGGCCCTTGACGACCGTGTGCAGCTCGCCGGCCCACTTGCCGCTGCGCGCGTCTTCGTCCGCGCACAGGGCCTGGGTCGCGAACGCGATGATGGCCGTCGCGGCGACGGCGGCGAAGCAGCCCGGGCGAGCGGGCGTGCGGATGCTTTTCATGAGGTTCTCCTTTGGGTGGACAGGGCCGCGCGTCAACGCTGCGGCGGTGGCTTGTAGGGCAGCGCGACGTGGTAGGCGATCCACTGCTGGACGACCTGGTGCTCGCCGATCTGGATCAGGGAAAAGCCCTTTTCCACGCCGACGACCACGCCGCGCGGCGGGCCCTCGAGCGCGGCGTTGAGCTTGGCCATCGCGTCCTCGGCTTCCTGGCGCGAGCAGATGCGCTCGGGGTTGTCGTTGCCCACGACGATGCGCACGACGTGGCGCGCGGTGGTGAGGTCGAACGCCACGACGGATCGCTCCGGTCAGGCGGCGACGGGCGTGGCGTCGTTGGCGACCGCCACAGGCGCCGACACCTTGCGCGGCGCGACGGCCGACTGCAGGATGTCCATCACGCGCGCCAGCCCTTCAGGCATGCCCGCGTCCTGCGCATGCACCTGCACGTGGTACTTCGCCGAGTTGTCCGAGCTGCGCGTGTTCTCCTTGTGCGAGGCCACCGAGCCCTGGATATGGACCGTCGCCGAGAACATGCCGAAGCCGAACTTCGCCGTCGCGTCGAGGGAGGCGCTGGCATCGGTGGACTCCTTGGACGCGAAGGACGACTTGACCTCCATGTCGAAGATCACGTCCACGGTGGTGATGCTCAGGTTGGGAATCTTGACGATCGACAGCAGGGGCACGCTGAGTTCGACCTGCTCCTCGTAGAAGCCGCCCGCGCCGGCCGCGCCGTCGGGCGCCGTGGTCGGCCGCTTGAAGGTGAACGCGACCTGGCGCGTCTGCGGCGAGGCCGCGTCGCCACCCGCCGAGGGCAGGAAGCCGACCGTCTGGATGAAATCCGAGGTGGCCTTGGCGAGCCGGATCTGGGCGTCGCAGGCCGCGGTCAGGGGGCCGCCGATCAGGTCCCCCATGGGCAGGCCCTTGAATTGGTCGGCGATGTTGATGAGTTCTCCAGCCATGTCGTATCTCCATGCAAAGTGAAAAATCGGCCCGCGGCGCGGGCCGGCAGACGGACCGCGGCGCGGCCCGTTCCTTCGGCGTTCAAGCGTCCTTGAGGGTCTTGACCACGCCTTGGGTCTGGGTCAGGTGGCCCATCAGCCGGGCCATGCCGTCGGTGGCATCGCCGCCCTCGACGCGCAGCACCACGTGGGCGGTGCTCTTGCGACGCCCGAGCAGGTTGCCGGTGGTCTGCACGTTGACGGTCTTGCGCACCCGCGGCGAATCGCGCCACGGCGATGCGGGGTCGGCGTCGGCGGCGGGGGCGTCGAGCGGGTCGCCCACTGCGCCGAGATCGACGTCGAAGGTGATCTCGACCTCCTTGATCTTGAGCGGGTTGCACGCCACCAGCGGCAGCAGCGGCGCGCGGTACAGGTCCTCGTCGCCGGGCTGGGCGTCGGGGCTGAGCGACGGCAGCCGGATCAGCACGCTGCGCGGGCGGTTGTCGCTGTCGAAGTAGCTGCCGAGGTTGGCGATCTGGTGCTGCTCGATGCGGTCCTGGGCCTCGATGACGGCGCCGGCCAGCGCCTCGATGAGGTCGTTGAGTTCGACGGGCGTGCTCACGGCGCGCTCCCTTCGCGCTCAGGCTTCGGGAGCTGGTCGACGCGTCGCAGCCAGCCGTTGAGGAACTTGCCCAGTTCCGGACGCCGGTCGGCCAGTTCGCGGTAGTAGGCGATGCGCGCCTCGCGCAAGCGGCGGTAGAGATCGTGCCGGTCGCATTGGCACAGCACGCCGAGCGTCCCCGGGCCCGGCACGCCGTCGACCGCGATCGGCTTGGCGGCGGGGTGGGCGTCGTTGAGGCAGCGCTGCATCGTCCGCACCGCGTGGGCGCCGGCGTTGACGAAGAAGTCGGCGTAGGCGATCGCGAGCACCGCGTCCTCGCGGCGTTCGCCGAGACGGTCGACGCCGAGCCTGTCCCAATACAGTTCGCGGTAGATCTTGCCGGCCTGGTCGCGGGTCAGCTTGCGCAGGTTCTCGCGCGTCGGCTCGACATCGAGCAGGCGCTGCGCCACGGCGGTGAAGGTCTTCAGCGTGACGCCCATGTTGGTGGCGCCGCCGGGGTCCACGGGGTCGTCGCTCCAGCCGCCTTCGGCACGCAGCAGGTGGTCAAGGAACTCGTCGAATCTGTCCATTCGGGCACCTCGGTTCGGTGGGTGATCGGGTATGGACATGGTCTGGCGAGCACGCACGGCCGGCCATCGGCCAGGGGCCGAGATCGAGCGGCCGATGCGCCGTCAGGCGGGGGCCGACTCTCGCGACGGATGCGCGATCGACTGGAGGGCTTTGCTTGCGCAAGCCGGCACGCCGGCTTGCGCAAACCGGGCGCTAGTGCCGCAGCGCGAAGCGCGCGAGGTCGACGAAGCGGCCGTGCTCGACGCAGCCGACCACCAGCGCGTCGATCGAGCCGGCGACGTTGATGCCGTCGGCGTTGAGTGCGTCGCACACAGCGGCCGCGGCGTCGAAGTCGGCGGCGTGGGCGATGGTCATGTGCGCGACGAAGTGCAGGTCCTTGCGCAGCCAGGGCGCCAGCGGGCCGGTGTAGAGGCGGTCGTGCAGCGCCGTGAGCTCGGTGCGCCCGAGGTCGGGCACCAGATAGACGACGCCGCGGCCTTCGTCGGCGTCCGGCTCCGTCTCGAAGCAGGTGAACGCGAACGCCGGCGTCGACGCGGCGATCGTGCGGACATGGTCGATGTAGGTCGCCTCGGCGATCGCGTCGCAGCCGAACAGCAACGTGAAATGCGGCCCCAGCACGCTCACCTGGCGGTCGTGGCTTGCGCGAATGCCGGCGATGAAGCGTGCATCGTCCTCGCCCAGTGTCGGGAAGGCCACCGTGTAGAGCTTGCGCATGAGCGGACTTGTAGCACGCCGGCGCGCGACGACAATCCACGCATGCCCACCCCGCGCTTCGTCCAACGCCTCGGCCTCGCCATCGTCGCCCTCGGGCTGATCACCGCCGCCATCGCCTGGTTCGCCGCCGGCACCGACGCCGCGACCGACCCGGTCTCCAGCCAGCGCGAGATGCGCGAACTGGAGCGCCTCGGCGGCACGGCCACGGTGCAGACCGTCAAGTTCCAGCAGTGGCTGGCCTCGCTGTGGCACGGCCAACGCCTGGCCGGCACCCTGGCCGTCCTGGGCCTGGTCGTCGGCGGCGCCTGCTGGCGCATCGGCGAGCTGATGGCGGAGGAAGACCTGCCGGATTGAGAAAGGGGGCGTCAGGATTCGACGTTCGGCTGCGGGGTGTCAGACACGGTGTCAGGCTGCGGGGTGTCAGACACGGTGTCAGGTCTTGAATGTTGCGGTGCCAGACACGGTGCCAGGCACGGTGTCAGGTCTTGAATGTTGCGGTGCCAGACACGGTGCCAGACACGGTGTCAGGTCTTGAAT
>OUNM010685765.1_pt1 | contig 13374 bp, 15 predicted proteins | sample 1769961 | NCBI WGS metagenome assembly OUNM01 (sample SAMEA3914820, study PRJEB12502) | metagenome | biome: forest; material: soil | place: USA | collected 2012-03-12 | depth 0.3 m | reverse complement strand
TCACTGTCTACTGGCAGAGAAGCGGCGAAAAGGAAGACCGGACGCAGGACGTGGAGATGAGAGAAACGGAGAGGCGGGCGATGCGCGCACTGGCTGGTGTGAGGCAACCTGCCCAGACCTCCCCCAAGGCTCCGAGCCCACGCGCATTACGGCGGGGCCGCGACCCAATCCAGCAGTTCGAGGGCCTGGAGATCAAGCTAGGCAGGCTCGAGGCAGGCGTGTGGGTGCGGGATGGCGCCGGGCGCACGGACAACTCTCAAAATTCAGGGCCCTCCTTAAAGTGCCCGGCTTGGTAAGCTCACCTTCCAGCAACCCGCGTAAAGAGTTGAGAGCCGAGTCGAGACTCGAGTTCTTCTTGCCCAAGTCGCCTGCATACGGTACCTAAGGTAGTCCTGCATATGCAGGCAGGGATGGCAGAGCTCCAGAAAATCCGGGGCATGATTTCGCAAGAGAGGCACTGTAAAGTCCCTCCGGCAAGTTGCCCAAGGGCAGCTGGACACGAAAAAGCACAGCACCCTCGCAGCTCTCGCTCGTCAACTCAGATGACGACGTCAAGCGGGTACGGAATCGATACCCTGGCCCAGGGGGCTGCAAGCAGCGACCGGCGAACCTGACACGCAAGTGGCAAGGGGACGCACAGCAAATCAGATATGGTGGGGTCCGCGGTGCCTGGCCCGGCCTCCGGTGTTTGGGAACGGCCGGCGAAGCTCGGAGGGGTTGCAGCTCTGCAGCTTGCATCACCACCAAGCACCGCCGATAAGTTGCCGTCATCACAACTCCCGTCTCAAGGAGCAAGGGTGGCCTCACGTCGGCATGCGGATGTCTGCTATCCAATCCCTTGGCTCGAGCTCCTTGGGCATGCGCAGCCCTCTCGGAGTCCAGGAATGCAGCCAGATCGGCTCATCCATCATAATGCTCTCATGCTAACGCCTTCGATCGCCTTCCGCAAGGCTTCCACCATCCTCCTGGCCGCCCCGGGAGCCAAATCTCGAGGGCGATCACATCGCACGTGTTGGGACCGAAAGTGTCCCCTGGTCGCCAAAATCGGTCGCCATTCAACGGTCGAGGTGCAGGGGTTCCGCGGGACTGACGTTTGTGAGACAATCATGAAACGGGCAAGGGTTCTGTCAGAGGGTAAACCACGGCCCGCCCGCTTTGACGTTATCGTCCACAATGACAAATTCCCATCGGCAAATCCTTTTCTTTGTTTCCATACCTACATCGTCCTATGATATGCTCGGGAGCTCAACCTTGGCATTGACATCATCACCTGTCTCGAATCGGAGCGTCCCAATCCGATGTCGCCTTGTCTCGAGCCTGTGTATGGCCTCTGCGTAAACGGACTTCCCAGTTGAGGACTCCTTCCCGGCCAACTAGCGTCGAAGTGTCTGGGGTGACCACTCACATCTCACGGCCAGCTGCCTTGAACACAAGTTCTCTCCCCCTTTTCAGCTGCGTGCTCTGTTCTTCAAAGCCACGCCACGGTGGCCGAATCGCGAAGGGCCCCATGATATTTACGCCGCGTGTAGCAAGGGCAAGCAAGATCCACGAGCAAATATGGGTGAGGTGGACGTGGAGACACTTCAAACAAGGTGTCTCCACGGATCATCTTCTTCATGAGGGACTCAAGACGGCGTGGATCTTGGAGCGACTCAGGAGCTTTCTCCCGTCCTTGAGTCTCGCCCCATCCCCGATTTTCCTCATTCGTTCTTATACATACATTTACTCGGCCTCGACCGAGTCCTTCCTTCTCTCCATTCTCCGTGAGGGACAATGTCGACGTGTGTATCTACTCTCTGTCCAACCCAGAAGGGCTGCTTTGGCTCGGCTCCTCACCTCGAGAAGCTAGTACCGCGTTAACGTCATGTACATACTGTCTTGGAGGGATGAAGCTGGACCCCTGGTTGCCATGCCGCCAGATAACCACCAGCTTTCCACGCCATGCCAGTCCTCAACCAGGGCAACCGCCCCATTCACCACGCGCTTACTCCGTGTTGAAAATGACATGACAACCGGCCAGCACCTAAAAGATGACCCGCAATCAATGATACTAGTCGGGCCAAGGGGAATATCAGGTTGTCAAAGTGTCAAGAACCGTGAGCAGGGTTGGTTGAAAGGCGCCTGTTCTGCGTACCTCGTCATGTCCGCAACGATGATGGTTTATCTCCCTGAAAATATGTACAACGAACCCTACGAATCCTTCCAAGCTCCGCCGGCGGCGCAACAAAGCCCAGCCAAATGTACCCAAATACCTGCCAGCCCGGCCATGCTTCTATGTCTATCGTGTCCCGCAGCTGACAGAGATCGCCAAAGATGTGCTGTGTCCAACAGACAGGCGGGAGTATGTATCTCAAAATCCACGCCAGGGTGATTTTGGCGTCCATCCTCCTGACCCGGCGGCCGAAGCAGCCGCCCCTGCCCCTGGCGACCGTTGTTCCAGACATTACTGAATAAGTAGGTGCGACGCGAACCATGCATGTAATCGACTGTCCCACAATAAAGAGTTCCTCACGCATCCTCCTCCATAAACCGCGAACCAGAGCCGCGTGATCCGTCTCGCGATGCAAAAGTACGACCGACAGGATCCCGAATCGGCAGGTTCGTCGGGAAGGCCGAACGACGCTGGCCCGGCGGGAAGAGACTCTCCTCCTGCAAGGCCGTCCGCTGCGGGCCGTCTCGGAATATGGGAACCCCGCTGACCGGGCGCATCGGCGACCCGAGCTGTAGCGGCGAGAGATTCAGGCTGTCCACAAACCCCTGCGAGTCCCGGTCGTACGACGAGTGGCTGCCCATGCTATCGTGCGGGTTGCTATAGCCGTCTCCGCCAGATTCGAGGACCGAGATCAGCTTCCTGCCGGACACCCGGTAGAATCCCTTCTCTTGCGAGGGTGGTTCCGCCGGAGGTGCTTCGATGGCTCGTTTGCTGCTCAAGTTGGCGAGAGCGGATGGTATCGCAAACGCGCCAGACCTCTCCACCATGCCTCCTCCGCTGCTGGGACCGGTCGGCCCCCCCGACGAAAAAGCTCTGCCGCCGCGAGCGGTGCTGTCTCCGTCGCCGAGGAGCATGATTCCCCGGCCGCGCTGTCTCCTCCACTTCAGTAAATACAAAAACACGAATGCGACGATCGCGATGCCGGCAACACTGCCGACGACTCCTCCGACGACCGCGTTCCGGGTTTCGGGTGCGAGCCCGGAGGTGGGTTCGGAGCTTGGTTCCGCGGCAGTCGGAGCAGGTGTCTGAGCCCCAGCACTGCCACCAGCTGAGTCCCCTGTTCCGCCAGCTGCAATCGTGGGGACGTTGAAAAGGGTTGTCGTGGAAGTCAAGCGAGAGCTGCGGCTCTTGGTCGAAGCGAATGTAGAACGAGAAGAGGAGGACGAGGTCCGCGTAGAATTTGAAAAGAGAGCGAGTGTGTGGTTGTTGAAGAGCGACGGTGTATGTGCTATTAGACCTGTCAGCGGGGGGGGGGACCAAGGAACATTGGGGCGATAAGACATACTTGAGGAGGACGAAGAGTTGAAAACCCCAGACAAGGTCGGAAAGGCAGAAGAGCTGCTGAAAGGGGTTGGCGTCAGCGTCTCCGAGGACGTAGACGCGGAGGATGATGGCTCGGCGGAGGATGATGACTCGGCAGAGGATGTGGTCGACGTCGCGCCATCGGTCAGATCGGGAATCGAGGCAGGGAGAGACACGCTGGGCAATGCGTTATCGAGGGCGGTCAGAGCAGCGCTGACGGCCGCCGGAATATCCAACGTGGTCTGTGGCGGATCGGGAGTAAGCGTCTGGATGCTCGTGACCGCACCCGTGGCATCGATGTAGTGAACGATTGAAACGGTCTGGACGACAACGACCTGGCGGTCATGCAGCTTCTTGTTTGGGGGTGAACGAATGTGTGGTGTGCTGGTGTCGGCCTCGGGGGCTTGTAAACGACGGTGGTGGTGAAAATGCAGGTGGTTGTGGTTGTGGTTGTGGTTGTGGTTGTGGTTGCGGTCGGCGGTGCTGGGGGCCTGAAAGAGTGAAGACCCCCGAGCCTCGCCCCGGTTGGTCATGGCGCCGGCCTGCGTGGCTGTGGGAACGAATGTGGGCAGCAGCCGGCGGAAAAAAAGAACAAATAAAAGCGAGTGGCGGTGGAGGAATAGCAGCTTCACAGCCTGATTCCCGTATTCGATAGCGCCGTCGATGGACGGGTGGAGGGCTGTGGGCCGTTGTAAACTCGAAGCTGGCTGTGCTGCGTGTCCCGGAGCGATCGGCTCTTCATGGTCGCAATCAACCCATCATCTCGTCCGTCTCGTTGCAAAACCGGAAATTCGCCTGTGACGGGCCCTTCTTGTCAGTCCCAAAGCCGGCCGTGATGCAAGTGAGGCGCCGGAGGTCATCAACTTACCCGCTCCGCATATCAACGCCGCTGGGGGAGGTCAAACTTGCACAGGCACGCCTGACACCTTGCGGGGGGGAAGAAGGGAAGAAAGCAGCGCGCAACGGGCACCGTCGCGTGGATATCCAGCTCGGTAATAACGTCAACGTCGGCCCCCAAGCAGCCAGAGATCTATTTTAATTTAAATTGCCAGCCCAAGAGAGCGCAGATAGCAGACTCCACAGGCCTCGCGGCCTTCAAGCCCGACCCTTCCACCCCTTCTGCGGGCAATTTCGCTTCGTTGGGCAGGCCGGCTTTTCCTCCAACCCAAGGCTCCATTGGCCAATCATGCCGTCGAGCCCGACGCAGGGATGCAGGCATCCGGGGCCGCCATTGGTCGAGACTCTTCAATCTAGGCGGAGGACAGGCCCCTGCCCTGTCCAGCCGATTGCATGCTTTTCGACGAAAACACACGACGAGAGGCTTGTCGACTAGCTTGACCTTCCTCCCGCGACTTGATAGGATTGTTGTTGCACAACACTCAAAAAGCACACCCATCCGCCAATTCCAGGAGCGCGCCGTGCGTTTTCTTGTGCTTCGCCCCAGGACCTTTCATGGGAATCGGGAGTTTTTGAGACCGAACGCAGGAATCAACAAGCAGGCTGGTGCATGTCCAGCAACGGTGGGGGCTGCCCTGCCACCGTTTCAGCAACCTGAACACCAGAACATGGGGTCCCAGGTTCCTTGGAAACAACCTGGAATTTGATCGCAGCCAACACCAGCCCCTGAGGGGCATCGGCTCTTTCTCTGAAGAATTGCGCATCCAGCCCCTCTATTCTGGACTCCATCCACAGTAGCCAACCAGACAACACGCAAGCACACCGGGCGCAGGCGGCCATCAGCTGCGCGCTGCGCGCCAGCTGCAAAAACCCATCTCCACTTCCTGATTCTTTCTTTCTCTCCCAAAGCAGCGTAAATCTCCATGTAAAGTTTACTGTCCTTCCGTGCAGTCTGCTCCTGAGGCTTCTGCCCTTGAGGCTTAAATCCTCGCGATGGTGTCAATACCTATTCCGTACAGTACCTAATACCGCCGTTACATACACCACCTTCCATACCCTCGATACCGTGCCTGGCGTGCCTGGTTGGGCGGGAAGTGGGGAAGCGGTGGGGTAAGGGTCCTTCAGCTTCCACTCCGCATCCGACTCCATCCCGTACGAGCGAGAAGGGCGTTGCCCGTGACTCGTCAGCTGGACTGACTGCCCACGGCATTTATGTGTTCACTTAGTCGGCTCGGCACCTTGGCTATACACTGTTTTGCTCGAGATATCATGGAATAAATACCGATAACTCGGCCAACCACGCCAACACCACCCCTTGACGCTGACGTCATGCAGCGGCCACCACCCCCGCCCCCGGCTCCTCTGTCTTCACCTCTCGACGTCCCGGATGCTACCGATGCCTCCCGATGGCCGCCTGGTGCTCTCGGGCTGGCCAAGAGCAGCCTTGACAGTCCTTCAAGCCCGCCGTGGGCCTCCCGGGACCCCCGGACATCGTCAACCCAGTCGCTAGTCTCGTCGCGGCAGGACATCGGCGGGGGGCGCGAGAGACGGACGCTCCTCGTGGTGTACATCCACGGCTTCATGGGCAACAACTCATCGTTTCGCTCGTTCCCAGCCCACGTACACAGCTTCCTCAAGGGCCTGCTTGCCGAGACCCATACCATCCACACCAAGATCTACCCCCGGTACAAGACCTACAAATCCATCGACGTTGCCTGTGACAACTTCAGCAAGTGGCTAGAGCCCCATGAGTCCCCAACCACCGATGTGGTGCTTATAGGGCACTCCATGGGCGGCTTGTTGGCGGCAGAAGTGGTCCTCCTGGTATGTACCTCCCTCACCACCAGTGGGGCTGTTAGCTGGGGCTGTGCCTCCCAACGGGATGCAGATGAGTCCGGCTGGACAGCGACCTAACATCTGCCCCCAGCCAGACCACGGCCCATACAATTTCTCGTCTCCCTTCCGCCACCGCATCTTGGGTACCATCTCTCTCGATGCTCCACTCCTCGGTCTCCATCCAGGCATCGTGGTTTCGGGCATCGCCAGCCTCTTCAGGCCAGCTCCTAGCCCGCCGCCGCCCTACGAGGCGACACGGGCTGACCATGTCCCCCAAGCAGAGCCGCAGCAGCTCTCGCCGGAACCATCCATCTACTCAGATGTCTCCGCGGCAGTGACTCCCTCTCCTTCGCTCATGCCATATCCCACGCCTTCTACACTGGATTGTTCGGCCCGTGGCTCCCGTGACCCTTACTTCGATCCGCCTTTCGTCAACGACGTTGCCTTTGTAGATCGCGGCTGGCTCAAAAATATCATTCACTTTGCAGCCAAACACAAAGAGGAGAATCTCGTCTCTGCTGCCGCGAATCACATCATGTCCCACCTCGAGTTTGGCTCGTGTCTGGCCGACTATCCCGAACTGAGGGCCCGATACAGCCGGCTCAGGCAGCTGGAGGATGTTGATGATGTGAGACAGTCTGGTGCCGCACGCGTTCGTTTTGTCAACTACTTCACCGTCTCGACAGGCGTGGTCAAGCAGCCCAAGCCAGAATCGCCAGACGGGTCGCTAAAGGCTCCAGACATGCCCGAAAAATCTGACACCCAGTCATCACCGGAAGTTGACTCACAGATATCGACTTCGATAGTATCGACCGAGAACTCGCCTGTACCAACCCCAAGGGTCTCGACCGAGGAGTATAGCGACGATCTGAACATGGAAACACTCCAGATCCTTGACCCCATGCCGGAACCTGAGCCTTCCGATCCGCCTTCCCAAGCCGAAGAAAACGGCGCCGAAACAGAACACTTGGCCGCTGACGCCAGCCCCCTTACCAACCACGGCATCTCAAACCCAGACGACCTCATACTCCCTCCAATCCCCGACGTTCCCACCGCGCCGACACCCCCCGACTTCGACGCATACCCCGACAAAGAAGCCCGGAAGGACGCCAAAAACACCTTCAAGCTCGCCCAAAAAGCCCACGCACAAGCCGTCAAGGCCCGCGACAAGGCCATCAAAGACCGCGACAAGGCCCTCAAGGACCGCGACAAGGCCGTCCGAGACCACCAGAAGGCACTCGACAAGCAGCAGCGCAAGGCCCTCAAGCTGAAGGAGAAGGAGGCCAAGAAACTGCAAGACAAAGTCGACAAGGACGACGAAAAGGATCGCAAGAAAACGAAACCGCCCCGCCGCCGCAAGTTCTGCATGCTCCCCGGCGCCTCGGGCAGCGACCCGACCTGGGTCGAGGTGTACATGGAGGGCGTGGACGAGGTGGGCGCTCACTGCGGCCTGTTCCTGCCCGGGCCGCACTACGAGCCGTTGGTGGGGGGTGTCGGGGAGAAGATTGCGGGCTGGGTGTGGGAGGACGCATCGAGACGGGTTGTGGTGGGGATGGAGGAAGGGGTGGCGTCAGCCTCTGCGTGAGGCTTCACAAGAGGGCGAGGGGGGAAAGGCGAGGCGCTGGATCTGGGACTCTTGTTGACGTTTTGCCTGTGTTGCTTAGGTAGCTACTGCGTAGGTGGTTAAGCTGTCCTTGTTGAAGTAATGTGTTTTCTCTTCCATCTTGGACAACGTGGTTTATGCTGTGGACGAAGTAGAGAGGGGCAACTAGCAAGGGAGCAGGCCGACGCCACAACCTTGCATGGGAGGACACATGGGCTCACGAAAAGATGCAAGTGTGCGGCTTGCCTACGAAGTTTAGCTTACTGTGCCATGTGTTGTGGCTAGGAGACGACTGATGTGTGAATATGTCGGGAGAAACCTTGTTTAGTCGGACGGAGATGCTAAAGGACACCGGAAGCAGCTCTGATCAACAGAGGACAGCATGCACCAAAGACCATGGAAGGGTGTCTCTACCACCCGCTGCATCATTATTGCTTATATTGGTCGCCTATCTCGGCCCAGCGAAAGCGCGCTGCAGACGTAAAACCATCAGATAGACGCTGCCGTAGTACCCTGCCATCATATCATCCGCTGCCACCATGTTCCCTCGTCGCTCCCTGACCACGCATAACAAAACCGACTTCGTATGCCCGTGTCGTCGTCAAGCCAGAACTAATCTTGGACGATGTAGTGCCCCCGGGTCCAAAATGCAAAAACCATCCAGCAGTAGCCAGGCCCACTGTCATTCTCGGGACCAAACAAAAAAAAGCCAAACCCCAACGCCATGCTATATGTTCTCGAAATGCAAATATACGCTGCCTCGGCCGCTCCCGGGCTGGCTTCGTGGCAGCTTGTAACCATCCGCTCTGTAATCTGAGGAGGGATCGACCCCTCCATTCGCCATCGCCACACCGCGGGTCGTAGGCCCCTTTTTTTCTCCTTCCAAAAGTCCCCCAGTTGGCGCTCCAGAAGCACAAATCGCTAATCGTCTTTGTTTCGTCTCGGTTGTCGCCTTTCTCGCAGATTTCATCGCGCGCAGAAGAAGGGGCGAGAAACATGGCCTTTGCGGCAAGAAATGTGTCGTCAACCGGGTCGCCAGGTATCACCCTGAAGACTGATCAGGCGGCTTTAAGTGCGCTGCAGACAAGGTCTGCCGCTTTCCCGGCACGGCTCAGCGGAATGGCTGCAAGACTCGGCACCATTGGACTCCTAGGACCCAGTGATGCCGGTGCCATAAGCTGGTTGCCGGGCTTGAGTGCCATATGGCTGATTGGCCAGATGGATCTGTTACCGGGTCAGCAAAGGACTGTCGCCATGACAGAACAGTGGCTGTTGATGAGCACCTTCTTCCTTCGCTTTTGGCCGGAGCCCATGTCGCCTTCCCCGGTCGAGTAGCCGTTCTCAGCGCCTGTCTCGTCATCAGGGAAGCCCTCGCCGTAGCCTTCGAAGCTGCTATCACCGTAGCTCCGTTTCTTGGTGGCCCGCTTGGATCTGGCCACATCCTGTGCAAGTGGCGTGCCCACCTTGGGCCGAGGCACACCTTGCAGACCTGAGAAAGGAAGTGGGGTGTTGGGCGCGGTCGGTCTGGCCGAGAGTGGCTGCTTCTCGCCCTTTCCGGGGCCTAACTCTCCCAGCACCGAGCTGTCCCACAGATTCTTGGGCACGATGCCCTTGTTCATGGTCATGGCTCTTGGTAGCTTCTGCCGGGCTTCGTTGCTGAAGCCGAGGGTGATGTCCTGCCCTCGTACGTAGTTGGCGTCCCAAACATCTTGAGGCAGCTTCGCGATGTTCAAGAGGCTCTCGTGGCGGAAGGGATCTTGCTTGGCTTCGTCGAAGTGGCCCTGCACGCCGAGCTTCTTGACGTGACCCTTGTACGTTTTCCTAAGCGCATTCTTTTCGCCGTTTGGAAGGACACGGGCGACCTCGATGGCGAGCCCTGTCAAGCCATACCTCTCGAAGAGATCTTCCGACACTTGAGGACGGGGTAGAGGGTGCGCTGCAGAGTAAACATGTTAACCAAGTCTCTGTCTGATCAACGGGCGCCGGCGTCATTGGCCCCCAACGGCCACCATCAACAAAACACAGCAGACCACATGCGCCATGGTAAAAGCGCAGCGGAAACGCCTGCTGCAGAGGAGGTGGCTGTCTCTGCGTCACACAGGTAGAAGGGAGCCTTACGAGTTCTGCAAAGGAGGTATTTCTCGCCGACATCCAGATGGAGGTCGTCAATACCAAAATTGCGGTCCTCGACGTGAACTTTCTTCTGCGCTCTGTAGCCTGTGTCGTCGGCGGCTCGCTTGCGCTTGTGCGGGGAGTCCTCTCCCATGATGTTGTCGTGGGCCATTTCCGAGGGGAGCGAACTTCCGTTAACGCTGTGGGCAGGGGTCGGCAACGTGGTCGTGGTTGACGCTACGGAGCTGGTCATGCTCATCATCAGGTCGCTCGTGTTAGGAGAGAACTGGGAAGGGCTTTGCGGTGTCTGAGGGTGGCAGGACATGATGGATCGACGATCGCGAAGGCGGAGATGGTCAAAGGGGGCGGGTGCGAAAATCTCTGGCGCGATCGGTCGCTTTGGCTGGTGGCGAGCCAGACAAAGAAAACCCGTCGGAACCGGTCGCTCGGGGACGTTGCCGCAAATAAAAGTTCAGGCGGGTGCCAGAACAGATTCGCGATGCGATGATCGGAGGCGCGAGCGATGCGTGCGGGCGGCCGGAGGGGGTGAGGAGGTGGTCGTGACGAGGCGCGCGAAAAACGCAGTCAGCGGCAATCACCGAACCTCGCATGCACCAACGCTCCTCCAGCAGTCGGCGGGCGACGAAAATTCGAATCCAGATACTGCAGTAGGTCGGTGGAGGGGTCGTAAAATGAGGGAATCGGTGTCGATGCGGATCGCGGGCCTCGTCGTGGCGCTGCGCGATTGAAATCGGGTTGGGCGGTAGGAGGTTTGGCGATGATGATGGGGGTGAGATGTGGATGCGCTGAGGAGAGGAGGCGCCCTTCTTCCAATGCCGTGTGGGCCGCTTGCCCAGCAGCCTGTGCTTCAGAACCCCAGAACGGCAACACAGTGCGGCCAGTGAACGGAACCTTGCTTTGTCCTCAGACCCGCTTCTCTCGCAAACCAGCCAATCGGGTTTTCACACTGGCTGCTGCGGCCCCTCGCCTTGCCCCGGCCCGGCGGCCGTCGGAGGACAATACCACTGCAGCACGTTTCAATCAGAAGTCGCCAACAATTGACATTCTGAGCATGTATTTCCATATGTCAGGACGGCTTACTACCTACCTACATAGTAGGCTCACTAGGGATTGTGCAGAAGACTGCGTTGGGAGACTGGCAAACACCAACCGGATTTCGGCTCCTTGGCAAATCCACTCCTGGCCTGACCTTTGCTCTGGACACCCAAGATTCGAGGTCCCAAGTCAGGTCGCCGCACTCGACTCTAGACTCTGGATCGCATCGTTTGCAATGGATTATGACAGAGAACATTACATGCGGACAGTATGCAACACGGGCAAGAATCGCGTTAAGTTTTCGTCATTCTTTGCAGCTCACCTCGTCCTTATTCTTCTGCTGCTGAGAGCCGGCCGGAAAAGTTGCCCTAAAACATAGCCAACCACGGAAATTCAACGGAGATATGACACCCCTTCCTGTTCGTTGTTCGGTCGCAAGTGCCGGCTGAAGGATGTCGTCCTCAACCAAGTTTGGGTGCGTTGGTGTGATCGAATGACCACTGGTGCCTGACTCATTGGCAGTCATAGACGACAGAGGCCCAATCGTCAAAACCGAAAACCGCCCAGTGCGACGGGCGCTCCTCGGAACGATGATTGGCGTTCTACCTGCTGCAACTGTTGGGCACAACCCGATGCCGATTCTGGATCGCCCGTGTGGTTCCATTTCCTGGAGGTCGGCCTAGAGGTCTTCCTGGAGGCTTTCCTTGACGTTGGCCTGGACGCTGCTCCCAAGCTCCTCCCAAGCTCCAGGACTGGAGCTCGTGATGGGGGTTGTCCAGAAATTTGTCCACAGGCAGGCTTGGAGATCTTGCTGGAGGCCGGCTTCGATTCGGGGTCTGGGTCGTCCTGGAAGTTGCCCTCCAACAGAACTTCTCGAGGAAATCCTTGATGACGGCCTCGGCTCGTCCTCAAGGTATGCCCCGAGGCCAGCCTGGGGATTGGCTTGAGGCCGCCCTCCGTCCGCCTCTTGTCCCCAGCCCAAGCCTAACCCACCCTTCCCCGCCACGCTCGACAAGCAAGCGTTAGCAACGAAAGACAGAAAACGCTTCTCTTGGCGAGAATTATTCTTTTCCAAAAATTCCCCAGCCAGCCGCAGCCAACTGGGAGCGGTCAGGTTGTAGTTTTCAACTAGCAAAAACGTGATCTCGGACGAATCCTCACTGATACACGTAAAACCCCTGCACTCGGATGGAGAGAGAAAGAAGAGAAGCAGAGCAAGATTTCGGCGCAGCGCTGTTTTTTATATACAAGGGCTGTGTGGTCTGTGCGCGGCACTCAAGGCTGCAAATTGGCAGGAGTGGGACTCTCCGTCCCAGGCGCCCAACCCACACAGTGCCCAGCCGTTCACTCGCAGGACCGACGGCAAAACGTTCGGACGAACCACCAACTGGGGTCCGGTCATGTGCCCGCGTGCCGTGGTCGTGTGCCTGAAACACTGCCTCGCAGATGACTTCACCGACGGAACAGTCAGAACTCGGTACCTATTCCTCGTATGGGGTTGGTCAATTATTACCAGGCCTGCCTGAGTCATGAGATGGGCTATTTGTCCGGGGAAGAGAGGGAGGAGAAAAAAGAGAGAAGAAATTAAAGTGAAGGAAGAAATCAAAAAGGAGAAGAAAAGCAAGAAGAAAAAAACAGAAGAATCGAAGAGAAAAAGGAATAAAGAAAGAAGAGATGTCTTTTGGGGGGGAAAAGGGGGGAAGGGGCACGCGCGGATAGAAGAAAGGGAAGAGAGAACCAGCCCAATGCCACAAGGTGTGCTACACACAAGGCTTCAAAACGGCGTCAAAATGTTACATTTCATAGTCACCAGCTGGTGCATATGGTGGAGCAGGTATAGCACAGTCCAAATCCAACCCTCCCGCCTCCTTACCCGACAAGCACCTGCCCTAGCGGTGTCTTCGCAACCAGCCCCTTGACAGCCACTCGCGAAACAAGATCGCTCGAGTGCTCCTTGACCATCTCCCTCAGCGCGCTTCGCTCAATGACAATCCTGCCTGTCTCCAACAGGTCCTTGACATCAACGTCCTCCAGTTCCAGCGCCCGGCCGTTCTCGCCCGCAATGTCCAAACCCGTGAACAGATTTGGCCGGTGGTCGCCCGTAATGAAGGTGGTCCGGCCGTGGTCCTTGTCCCACTGCAGCGCAGCCATGAGCTCGGCGACATACTTGGAAATGAAGCCGTCCTCGAGCTCGCGGCCGAGGACGCCGGACTCGGCCAGCTGGAGGAAGTCGTCGGGGAGCGGCAGCTCCAGCCCATCCTCGGTCACGATCAGCTCGCCGCGGCGGTACCGGTACGAGAGCGCGGTGCGCCACGCCAGGTCGTACACCTTGCGGTTGAGCTTGGTGCTGAAGTCG
>OUNM010063259.1_pt1 | contig 13382 bp, 16 predicted proteins | sample 1769961 | NCBI WGS metagenome assembly OUNM01 (sample SAMEA3914820, study PRJEB12502) | metagenome | biome: forest; material: soil | place: USA | collected 2012-03-12 | depth 0.3 m | reverse complement strand
TTTTTTTTTTTCATTCTCCTTTCTTTTGTTCTTCCCCCCTTTTCTCTCATCTTCTTTTTCCTTTTTTTTCTTCTCTTTTCTCTTTTTCTTTTTCCCCCTTTCACTCTACGGGAAGGATGCAGGCAGTTTTTACGTCGGAGAGGAGCAACGCCTCAGCTTGAAATGGCCATGTCAAAGCTCATCGTTACATTCCTCTATCAACTACATCATGTGCTTTCTCAACGTTTCCTACCCCCCGCGAGATTCCCAGGCGTCGGTCTGGCAGTGTCCGCTTCGCGATGGGCAAGTCGGGCGTCAGTAGCCTCGATCAGAGTCTAGGAGGTCCGCGAGATCGGCCGCACCACAGATGGCGGCTATCCGATGTAGATTCCACTGCAATTCCAACAGCTCAAAGCTGGGCAAGTCCTCGGCGTTCTCTGCGCGAATAACAAACGTTTGGCCAGTCTTGAGGGGCATGCCACTCGCTCGGTGTGCCAGATTGCCCAGGCCCCACGTCTCCGGGGACATCCTCAACCCGTTCAGAATAGCCTCCCCGCTGGCTTCTACGAGAGTCGATGGGAGAAGGTTGGTTCGCCGCAGCCAGTGGAACTGGAGAGTGATGGTGGTTGGGGTCTGGGAGAGGGGCTTGAATGCGAACCTCGTTTTGCCAAACCAAACGTGAAACTGACGGTTGATGGAGACGCGGTTCGCCAGGGATTGGGTGATGGCAGGATCTTCAAACAGCCGGCGCCAGGTGGAAGCCTGCTCCTTGCCCCAGAAGCACTGGAGCAGATCATCCAGGGGCTGGAACCGCTTGCTTTTGCTGGTTGCAAACGGGAAGATATGCACAGCTTGGGGATCACTCATTCCCGAGAGGAGACACACATTTCCATCTCGTTCTGTGGCCTTTTCTACTTCGTTAGTGACGACATGCAGATGGCTTGATGGATTGCGTAGCTCTTACAATGCGGGCCACCAACGTGCTCCTGGTTTCCTCGCCGTGGTTGCCGAGCATCGCAGTCGGCGGTGACGTCGGAAGGTCTAGCGAAATGTCAGATCAAGTTCGTTGGACAGGGTGGAGAGCGATGCCGGGCATACAAGCGATCATTGCGGAGGGGGCCTGCGCGTTGATAACCTTGAGCAGTTGCGCATCGTACGGCGGAGCGGTATTCCGGACAAGCGCCAGATACTCTCGAATATGGTCGGTCGGGGCAACCATGAAGAAGCCCAGCGTCGCCGCGTTCGGCACTTGCACGTCTAGGTCCTGGTGCAGCTGCTGCAACTCGCTGAAAAGAGCACAGCGATCATCGGGCTCGGTGATGTAGTCGTCGACAGGTTCCGCGGGGGGAGAAAGATCGTTTAAAAGCGGAAGAATCAGGCGGAGGTCTTCGCCCGTAAGGACGCGTTTGAGGTCTGCGAGGTCCGGATCCATGTTGCGTGCGATCGGTGGGCAGTCGGGACGGAGAGAGTCGGATGCGCGAGAAGACGATCGCGGGCGGCAGAAGAGGAAGCGTAGTGCTTCCATTGCGCGTCAACGAAGTGTGGTGTGGCGGGCCTGAGCTAAATACCTAGGTAGTTTGGTACCTAGGTAATTTAGTGGTTTAGGTTGGTGGGAGTTGGCGGAGGATGGCCAACCCGCTGTTGCCTGCTTCACTTCAACAAAAGATTCTGGGGTGACGTCGTTGTGCGGTTTGTTTGGCTGGAGCGGAGGAAAGAACTCGCACCGCCTTTTTTGTAGTCCGAGAGAAAGAGGAACAAGAGAGAAAACAGATACATCTTATTTTTTATGCTCTTCTACAACTAATGTTAAAATAAACAAGAAGGACCACAGAAAGATGGAAAAAGGAAAGAGGGATAAAGAGACAGAAGAAAGAGGAAGAAAAAGGGAAAAGAGACAGCTTCATATCAGACTTATACCTCAGTGTGATCGTTCCTCCAAGAAACTCAACACGCCACCACCATCAAAGCGCTTCCACGCGGTCCGCTAGGTACCTATGCAAGGCGACAGAATCTTGATCCCTTGGGCTTGCACCCTCAGACCAACCGGACAACAACAGTCTTGTTCATCCAACCAGGCGAAACCAGCACTTTGCCGTCGACAACCCCATCTTGCGAGAACCCAAACGGCCTGGACATGCAGCGGAAGCCAGCTGTTGATGAGATTGCTTTTGTACATCCGCCGAGACCATGCTTGGCTTTTCTTTGGGAACCGTTGTGATGGGGTGGCTTTGCTGGGAAATGGAGACTTGTTCTGGATTGCAGGTATGTGTTCCCTCGGGTCCAGCTGAGCCTGAGACGCTGGAAGTGAAGAAGAAGTGAGACATGTCAAGGAAGCTTAGAATTATCAACTAGCCGCGCAATTAGAGTCAGAGTTACAAGCTTCTCTCGCAGTATCTCGAGATATTATATCCAACTTTGAGCGGCCAAAGCACAATTAATGATCTGCCCTCCTCCTCTCCCCTTCCTTCTCACCAGATTCCTTGAACTCGACACATCACCTGCTTCGTCCAAGTCCTCTTCACCAAGTTGGTAACGCCTAGTTCCGAGCAAGATGGCGGCGGGGGACGCTGGCTGGGGCGACGTAGTTGGCGCTGTAATGATCGAGACATGTTAGCACCCGTTCAAAAGAGGAAGACGGAGAGAGATGGAGAGAAAAAGAAAACTGACCCAACATAAGTCACAGGCGGATCAGTGATGAAGCCCGTGGTATCCAACGGGTTCTGCGTGTTGCCCGCGGCGTTGCCCTGGTAAGGGATCCCCGCCTTCTGGCACGCCGCAATGTGGTCGGCTGGGAACGTCAGGCCCTCCAGACAATTCGGAGCCTCAACGATCGTGGCCGTCAAGCCCATCTCGACGTGCCACTCGATGTGGCAGTGGAACAGCCACACGCCCGGGTTGGTGGCCCGGAAGCGCAGCACGGCAAACGAGTTCGCCATGACGGTCAGCGTGTCGCGCTGCACCGGCGTGCTGGCGTAGTTGACGTCACGGTGCGGCCAGTTGCCCGTCCCGCTGCGGGGGCGATCGAGCACCTGGAAGTGATGGCCGTGCAGGTGGAAGGGGTGCGCGGCGGCATCGAGGTTGTTGACCACGATCTGGACGAGATCGCCGTAGTCGACGATGAAAGGGTTGACGGAGCCGTAAATGATTGGGTTGGTGTTGTCGGCGCCGGTTGTGGCAGCGCTGTACAGGGTGGGCACCTTTTGGGTGATGTACGTGATATTGTTGAAGTAAGCGCTGGAGCCAAGGTATCAGTACAAGACCTGCTCATGTTGGAGCCGCAATGTGTGCGAGAAAGGAGACATACCGCGGGAGCCCATTCTTATCGAGGTTGAAATCGAAGTCGAGAACAATCAGCTTGTCGTATGTGCTGTCAACGCCTGCTCCGTCGAGAGCCTTGAAGTGAGAGTCGTCAAACGGCTGCCACTGATTCACCACATCGACCCTGTCGAGAGGCAGCGACGGGTTCAAGACGAGATAGCCTGTGACGTTGTGCGGCCATGCGATCGGGGGAACCGAGGCGGGGTTTGTCCAATCGCGGTTGATGTCGAGCGAGACCAAGTAGGGAAAGTTGTAGTTGTCCCTGTCGATGGCTGAGATCAAGACGTCGTATCGCTGGGCAGGGGCCACGCGTAGCTGGTAGGCTTCTTGCTTCTGGACGTACGCCGAGTCGGTCGAGATGACGGTCATCGTGTGCGAGTCAAAATGGATCATGGCGGACCCGAAGGCGGAAAAGTTGATGATGCGGATGCGGTATGTTTTGCCCATGTGGAACGGGATGTTTCTTCCCTGCCCTTCGTTGACGATGAGGCTGTCCGGGAAGGGAGGGATGAAATGGGTATTTGATGTGACAAGCATGCTCTGCACCGTGGCGATGGAATCCAGGTGGTACCTAGAAGCAGACCATGTAAGCGTCTGCCGCATCTCGCAGGTTTCTGGTGAGACTACTAGGCTCTTACCAATCCGAGACCGTCAAGATGACTTCCTCGTCGTAGCTGTTCTTGTTGGGATCATTCGGATCATGCACGATGAAAGGACCACGCAGGCCATCAGGATACTGCCCCATGTTGTGGGAGTGGTCTGCCATCCACTTATTAGCCTCGGCGAGGTCGTCAAGTCATGGCATCTGGACAATACTGCCAGGCGCACTTACACCAGAAAGTTCCCGGATTGTCAACCACAAACTGGTACTTGACCGTCGAGTCCGGAGGCAGCGGGCACTGCGTGGCACCGCTCGGGCCGTCCATCTCGGGCGTCTGGACCTGGTTGATGCCATGGAAATGCAGGCCGGTAGATTGGTTTCCGAGGCTGTTGTGGAGGTTGACGACAACGGTGTCACCGACAGTGGCCTCCATGGTCGGGCATGGCCAAGTTCCGTTGATCCCTATGACGGGCCGCCAAAACTGGCCGTCCGGGTTGGCCCACACCCACGTCACATCCCAGGTGTAGACGACGGTTGCTGCCCCGGCGAAACTCGCCAGGGACAGGTAAAAAAGCGAGAAAACGAGCGAGGGTAACATTGGAACTGCTCCTCTCCGGGAATAGCAGCTGACAAGGAGGGTGAGGTTGGGAGGGCGTCCCAGTGGCAGACAGAACTGAGAGAGAGCGGATGGAGAGACAGAATGAACTCGAGTCTTGGGTGGCCAGCAGGCCGTCTTTTAACAACTTGGCAAGCTTGAGGATCGATACAGCATGTTTTGATCCAGCAACCCCCGGTTAACATTGGCCTGGTGGTTGACGACGCTCGTTCGGCGACGGCGCCTGTCCCTGGCCGGGGATACCCATGATCCATGGTGCAGCCTTCGTGTCGGCGCAAAGCCATGCGTAGCGCTATCTAATGTGGCGGAAGGAAGAACGCATTTAACGAGCAAACCATGCCTGGAGCCGTCATGGGACTCGACTTGCTGAACAACCAACTGCTGCTTCGGAGATATCGACGAGAACGTGCCGGCCATGGGGCAGCCACATAGGGTGTTTCACCGTGCTGGTTCGGCGGGCAACCTTGCTCAGCCGAGGGCTGAGATAACAAGAGCTGCAGGGAATTCCTGCGGGTGCAGTTGATGTCAAGGACCCAAGATGCAGTGGCGCGGAAGACCCGGCTTGGGAGGCCCGACGCAGCGTTTTATTCTCGCCGAGAAATGGGATTTAGGGAACGCTGTGGGTGGCCGAGACAGCTAGCCTCTTCCGGATTCGGCTTATTGTACATATCAGGAGCGCCACTCCCTCCGAGATGCACAGCACAATGCCCAGGACAGGGTCGTCCTGCATGCAGGTTCCCCCTTCACACCACAACACCGCCTCGCGCTGTTCAGTCCTCCAATTTCCCCCGGTCTTCGCCGTCGAAAACCGGAATTGGGCCACACCACGCCACGCTCGACGGCGTGTAGGTGCCAGTCTGGAGGCATTGAACCGCCGCTTCGGATTCGTCTTGGCATTTACGAGCCCTATACCCCTGAGGAATGGAAGGCAAAAGCCTCCGAGCACACCGGTTGCTCATCGCCGGGTACCTGCGTATGCCGTCGCTCTCAACTGTTGAGGCTCAGGGGAAGGCACCGCACCAGCAGTGTACCGCAGACCACTTGAGCTGCGATTGCAAGGAGAAAATGTTTCTTTCTGCCTAGGTACTCGTTTTCCTGCTTTGGCGTGTTCATTTCTGCGAGTCGTATCGCCTCGATGTCTTGGCGTCTTGATGTCTTGATGTTTGGTTCTGGAGGTTTAGTGTTTCAGTGTATTGGTGTGTTGGTTGCTGTTGTCTTCGTGTCTCTGGGTATCGTATGTTGTTGTCTGTTCTGGATTCTACCAAGTATGGCATCGTGTTTTCGTATCTTGAAAGCCACGCCGGCGTGTAATACGACGAGTGTCGATCGGAATACAAGAGCCCTTGCCCACATCCGACTGCATGCAGAGCACCCGCAGCCAGAAACGCTAATACCAGAAGGCTGAGCAAGCCGAGCCGGGCCATCATTCCCGCAAGCCACCCAATGGGTCCGGCTGGCTACATATGGCAGCCCTATTCGTGTATGCACGGCCCAATCCGACGGGCTCTTGCTGCACCAGAACGAAAGCCGGACCCGGATCCCAGAACCAAGGGCAGCACCCAAAGTCTAGAACCCCAGAGCCCAAATTTAGAAGTCAGATCCCAGACCTGAGAACCGAATGTCAGTCATGTCCGGGCAGGGAGGATCTGGCTCGGTTCTGCTTCAGCTGCTTCAGCACTTGCGGTCGAGAGAGTCGTCTTACGCTGCGCTCACTAGCTTCCGTGACTCTCATGAGTCCATATTGAACCACCCTGCCCATCTGAGCAGCGGATCCCTCTCATCCAAAAGCTCACTGCTAATGTTTGATCACATGGGAGCCATTTCGACATTCCGCCGCGGCTGACGCCATCACGCATCACCAATGCTGACGCAGGCAAGCTTACCATCTCTGCCCAGGCGGGCACTGTCTCAAAACCCGACAAAACCCGGCCAGTTTCCAGGCCGCCAGGTACCTTACTGTACTTCAGACGGACCCTCTGGGACCCCTCTTTCTAGCAAATCCATTTCAGTTCTCGAAGGTTCTCACGCGAGCATCTAGGTACTGTGTGCATGGATTTCCCAACACCTGCGCAATACTGTTCAGAATTCTTGTTCGTTCCAACGCTCGCAGCGTTTACTCTAGGTACTCTACATTTTGGCAAGTGCCTCTCTCTGTTCACGTCCTGCTGCCAGTGTTCTTAGGGCCATCCTAGCTCCAACGGTTATTTACACAGTACGCTAGGCCTGGTTGCTGGTTACGGTGAGAGGTTTTGTGTCTGCGCTGGGAAGGCTTGCTGTCTCGTTCATGCCGCATCCTTGCCAACGCATCTGTAAGGCAAGGCTTTATACGGCAACGATTGATCCTTATCCGCGGCATGCAAGTGTTCGGCCAGAAACAGATAATTCATGCGTCTGCTATCAGCGGTACTTGAGCACTACCTCAGCTGTCTCGAAAATACGAGCTCAGGTGTTTAACAGCCCCGAAGCACTGAGTTCCCTCTTGTGTTCGTTCGTCGTCTTCTGCAACGGCATCAACAACATCGGCCCGGGAGGTTGCGTAGCAGGTAAGGTGTCTCGAGTGTGACCTCTCTAAGACGGCGGTTGAAACACTGCTGATGACTTGGATAGACTTCACTTTGTTTGGTAGGTGTCTTTTGACCCTTGGAATGCATACGCAGCCTTTCCACCTATCCACACACAATGACCACCCTGAGCTAATGGGTAACCGAGTGTTCGGTCAATATCCCCGACCTCCGGCTTACTTGCTGCACCTGGCCCCCGTGTTGGGAAGACCGCTTCCATTCCCGGCTTTGGATTTTTGTTTTGCTATCATTGAACAACCGGTGACTATCGAGGTTTGTCCAGTTCATTCTGCCTGGCTCTTCTGTATTGGACTTGTATCCTCCATCCTTTCTCCGTCATTCTTCAGGTGTGCCTTTGCCTTGTTCGTTTTGCTAGCTTCCCAGCATATCAGGGAGGGCATCTATCATCATCCAGCTTGGTTCTTCAACCGGGCCACCTAACCTGACTTCCGTCCTCCGCTGGCTTGCATTCTTCAGCAGTCCACCAAGCCCCGTCAAGTTTCAGCCCATTTGCCACCAATTTCCTGTGGAAATCACCCGACCCGGAACGTCGACGCCTCAAGCACAGGCAACAGTCGCGGTCGAGATGGTCTACTGTACCTACTGCGGAAAAGCCTTCACCCGAAAGGAGCATTTAGAGCGCCATATACCGAGCCGTGAGCAACCTCACCCAAGCCCTCGGATGCAGCTCACCTGTAGATTACTGACAACCTGCTGGTAATAGATACCAACGTCAAACCGCATCGCTGTGTCGCTTGCCAACTTTCCTTTGCTCGACGGCAAGTTATCGACCTCGTACTCTTCAAAATTAGCCCGACCAGGGGCAGAGAACTAGCCTGACTAACATCCACACTCAACAGAGATCTCTTGAAACGACACTACAGCACCTACCACGAGGCTAGAGACCCGATGGAACCCCTCCCAGGAGGCGGCACACCACCAATTCCTGGGCGAACACCGATTGCGTGCATGAATTGCGCCAACGCGAAGGCAGGATGTGACAAAGGGGTGCCCTGCGGAAGATGCATCGAGAAAAACCTGGCCTGCGAAGCCCGCTTCGCGAGACGATCATACAAGGCCCCTCTTCGCGCTCCTCAAGCAAACGCTGCGTTTTCGATCGCAGCCGTTCAGTCCTCGCCGCCACAGCAAACCCAAGCACCCGGGGGGATCAACGCCATGTTCATGGACGCCGACCAGCCCGGAGTGGAGACAAAGGAAAACATATCTCCTACGGCCATCGAGGTCGCCATCACCAGCCTCCATGTTGCAGAAGACTCCCCAAAGAAGGCTTCGCCGCACCCGTCCCAGATGAGTCCAGACGGCTTGCCATCACCTCCTTTGAACGATTTCACATACATGGGAAACGGCTTTGCTCCTCAAGACCACGCATACCAAGACCTGATGTTATGGCCCGACTTTTCCATGAATCCAGAGGCCTACCCGAACCCGATACCGCTCGGCAGGGCAGACTTCTCGATCCCGGTCTTTCCAGGGCTCGGTGATATCCCGTCTCCGGAGCACCTAACCGCGTCGTCATCATCGCGAGCTCCAACACGGACGCCTGGGAGTAGCATCATGTCGGCGGGCGATCTCGGCAACGTGTTGCAGACGGCAGAACTCGCCATGGTTGCTCCGACAGACAACTCGATCCCCGAATTCGAGGTCATGATAGTGGCCGAAGGGGCGTGGAACCTGGCACGATGCAACCCGCCGCCCGCTGGCAATTGCCCGCGCACAGCCATCGTCCATCTCGAGTCTCTGGAGCGGAAATCAAGACAGGACGAGACGTGGGCCGCATTGGAAAAGTACCTGGAACGGGTTGACTGGGGCCCTTCGGATTTGACAACAATTGCACCCCTGACTTCGCGGACACGAGACAAGATCCTCGCCATCACCCAGAGCTTCCTTCACAAAGCCCTCGACGTCCACCGCAAAAGCCTTCACAGCTCGCGCGAGACTAGCCCCAGCGACTTCAACTTCCTCGTCCTACCGTCGGTCAAAATCCTCGAAGCCCTGTTGCGCAGCTACATCCGCAGCTTATCAGGATACTACGCCTTAGTCGCGGCCGGCTGTGTAGACCCAAACGAGATGTTGCAGGACAGCCCAGCGTCGACGCTACTCGTGCTGCTTACCATTGCCCAGGGCGCTGCTACCATACCCATAGCAGAGGCTCGCTGCCTCTCCGCAGGACTAACCGAGACCTGTCGCATCTCTCTCTTTGATATCGTGGAAAAGGACGTCGAGCTCTCGACAGACCCCACCACTCTTCGCTGCGCCCTCCTGTTTATCGTCCTCGGCGCCTGGAGCGGCGATAAATGGCTGATGGATATTGCGATGCGTCAGCGAGGCATGTACATGTCGGTAAGTGCCGGATTCAGGATATCCGCCCCGTCTTGCTTCGTGTGAATAGGTAGTCAGCAGCTAACCACCCGAGGTGCTAGATGCTCAAGCACGCCGGCATGCTGGACCCCCACCCTTCCCTAATACCGGCGCTGAATCATTCGGCAAGCACTGAACTGGAATGGCACACCTGGCTCCAGCGCGAGACACAGAACCGGTAGGCCAAAGTCCACATTCCCACAGCGATGTGCGAGCACTTGAGAGAAGATGCTTACGTGGTTGCAACTTAGGTTGGTCTACAACTATATCATGCTGGACCAGGAACTCAGTCTCTTCTACGACGTAGCGCCCCTATTTGCCATCACGGAGCTTCAGTGCCCGTTGCCAGGGCCCGAGGTTCTGTGGATGGCATCCAACTCGGAGCAATGGCTTACAGCCATGCAGTCAATCTACAGCTGCACAACCAACGTCCACCCCCAACTTCTCAGCGGCGCCCCATCGGCCACTCCGTCGCTCTATGACCTCTTTCAGGAATTTCTGCAAGGTAACCTTTCGGCCGGGCAGCCTTCCCTTCCTCCGCAGCAACCCTCTCTCTCTCCGCAGCAGCTGAGGCTACTCCTGCATCCGATACAAGCGCTGCTCTGTCATCTACACCACGTCCTTTCCTGTTTTTCAGATACCCCCAGCACGCGGCGGGCCGGTGCGCGTTGTGTGAGCAAAAGCTCAACCCTCCACCGGTTGGAAGAGGTGCAACTGCTGCTACAGAAATGGTACGATATCTCAGCAAACTATCACGAGTCCAATCCAGAATGCCCCGTCACGAGATGCAACTTCATCTTCTACCACCTCATCTCTCTCAATGCCGTCACCAATTTTGTCGAGATTGAGCGTTTCGCCCGCCGCGAGGCTCTTGTCTTCGAAAACTGGGATTGGGACGCGCCACACCTCGCCAAACAGTACATATTCCAGCGGGAAGATGCCATCTTCCACTGCGGTCAGGTCTTCCGGCTGCTCCGGCTCATCCCCAAGGACCGCCGGCCGGCCTGGTGGTCTGCGGCCATATACCGGGCCACTCTGGTGCTCTGGTTTGACAGCATATGCAGGCTGTATTCCTCCCGAGGGCAGGGCAGCAAGCGGGACTCGGGCCCCAGGACGCCACAGCCCGTGCCGGTGATCATCGATCAGGCGACCCCCATGGATCCGGCCATCAACACCTACGTCTGGAACGGCATTGGAGTGGCCATGTTGACGTGCACTGATGGATCCACAGTCACGCTCGACAAGCCCGCTGATATCCTCCGATATGCCATCCAAAACATCGAGGCCGGGTTGAGCTTCCGCATCGGGGATGGGATCAAGCGCAAGCTCATTGCACTGGGACGTAACTGGGATGTGGATAATATAGAAACGTCGCAGTCCGGTATTGGGGGGGACTGAATCGACGACGAAAGGCGGTGTTTGACATTCAGATGCCAACGTTCCAGCTGCTCTTGGTCACCTGGTGTGGCGCAGACAAGCCGACACTGAGACATTGACAACTTCCTATCATTTCTTTTGGCTGGAAAGGCGTGTGTCGGTTCTGTAGTGGAATTTCTGGCCCAGATCCAGACATGACACAGTCTGTATTTAGTCCGAGGCGTTAAAGATCAATAATTAATGATAATCACGTTTCGAGAGCTAGGGAACGAACTGGCACACAGAGGAATGCCTTTTGAAGAACGAAGAGGTTAGTTGTGCTCGCGCCAGCACAAAGGTCGCACATTTTCAAAGGCCAATGGTGTTCGGGGACTGAGATACTGCCGAGACGCCATTGTGCTTAAGTTGATGAGTCTTGCTTGCTTTGCCGAGGCTCAGAAGCGAGGGGCAGCGCAGTGTCTTTTATACACGCCCGTGAAGTGACCTGACTCAGGTTGGCAATGTCTTTGGGCTTGATCTCGCGGCTGAACCTTCTGAGACAACCAACTGTCGCGGCACATCACTTCCGAACGCCGAGGATATCAAAGTCCTTCTTATCTTCAGCTGGGCACGAACGCCCTCCAGAAAACAATGGCAGCACCGGCCTGGCCGCCGGACCATTTGCACCGTCACCTGGCGTCGTGGCAACATTAGCTCTCTCGATAGCTCGAGCATCCACACACCGCCGTAACCCGTAGGGCTGCTGTCTTGTCCTGAGACAGGTGGCTGTACGGCCTTTCCCGCCGACCGCTCGCTCGCTTAAGAAGAGATGGCATCTGTGCGTTCCGTTTTCCCGTTTGAACCGAATCACATTCATTTTCCTGACATATGGCTCGGTAAGCTGGCGGAGTCTCTGCAGGCTAATAGCAGGCAACATGCGGTGTGGTGGTGATGTGACGGCTACTGCCCTAGGTCCCAGACATGCAGGCACTTCTTCTCTTTCGGGGTTGGGCCCGGAGCGCGCCGGAGGTTGCCTCGGTGCATTCTTTCGTCACCCGGCAGCAGCACATGCTCAATTGCTCATGGTCACTTACCATGGTGCTGGGACACAGACGCTCCAAAGTCTGGAAGCGTGCGGAGACGAGACGCAAGCCAAGAGGTGGGGAGCAAGATTCTTCCCCAGCTTCATGCTGTTCACAGCTCCCCACCGGCGAGTGAAGCGGTACCCGTGCCTTTTTGGGACCCAGGTGCCGATCTGAGATCCAATGACAAGCCGGGTGGCGCCCTGCTCGGACCCCATTTAGGCCCGACTTGGATTGATAGCGGCGAGAGTTCGGGGTCAGTGCGGCTGGAGACGGACGGAAATGGAACCTCCAAACAGCTGAGCCTGTCCGCTAGTGGCTGGCTTGTCTCGAGCTTGCGTCTGCTGGGCAGGAGAGAAAATCGCCGGCTCTGGGTCTCGGCTTGGCTGGCCTCGAGCTGGTGTCCTGGTCCTGGCTGGTGGTGTCAACCGTGTCTTACCCTGTCACACGCCAACGCAGGCTCTCTGTCTCTCTGATACGGTGTGGCGCTCGGATCCTGGCCAGGATGCAGGGGACTTGGGACGACACGAACCATGCTGGCCACGTGCGGGAACCCCTTGCTGCCCTGTCCGGCCCTGCGCTTTTTTGCACTTTGACGGGAACCCCGCTCAGCCTGCCCCCATCAGCCTGCTCGACCCCTGGGGCTCCTCCGTCCCGCGCACTATCGGCCACAGGGCGTGCACGTTCCTCCCGCCTTGGACGGGGAGGCCCTCTGTCACCGTCGGAAGATGCCATCCATTGCGACCCACGGCGAACCCCTCTTCTTGAGCACTGCTTCCCATAGGCGTGGGTGCGGCGCATTGACACCGTCGATATGCAGCCTGGTGTTTCGAAACAGCGGGCTCGGGGATGGAGGGCCGGGGGAAGACCGAACGGAACCGGCAGTAGTCGAAGCAATGAAGAGGCGTGGGAGGTGAGAGAGAGGGAGGGGGGGATCAGGAAATGAGACTGATGTTGACAAGACTCTTTCATCCCTGGCGGTCTGGCTGGGCAAGGGACCGAACCGTGGGAGCTTCCAAGACCCAGAGCCAAACAAACGCCAAAAAGCCACCCTGAAAAAAAATAAGGAAGAGCTGTCAGCTCTCAGCTGTGCCTCCCGACCGCCACCATCGAATCTGGGACCACTCTCCCCTGCTGCCGCCCGCGGGATGCCCTGGGAATACGCCGATCTGGCTCCGTCCGTCATCGGATGGCGGCATGGCTGCAAGGGCACGGATGTGCCTGCACGCGATCGGGTCTCGGACTTTTGCTGCGTTCGCCGCGCGCGTCCAAGCAAACGGCAGACGGGCCACCACGGCTGCTGTCCCCAACTGCACCCACCCACAGCCATCGGCAGCACGAGAGATACGGTAGGCAGCCAGCCGTTTCAGCAAGGGAAACATCGGCCTGGGTGGAGTCATCTTCTTCATCTCCGCACCGCCGATGGCTGGCTGGCGCCGGCGCCAGGCTATTCCCTATCTCCCCGAGCTTAATGTTTGCACTACGGATAC
>OUNM010290246.1_pt1 | contig 13383 bp, 9 predicted proteins | sample 1769961 | NCBI WGS metagenome assembly OUNM01 (sample SAMEA3914820, study PRJEB12502) | metagenome | biome: forest; material: soil | place: USA | collected 2012-03-12 | depth 0.3 m | reverse complement strand
TTGTTGACTCTTTGACACCTCCGGCACGCTCGGTAACACCGTCTGCACCGTGACGCCGTTGTTTTATACGCTTTCCGATCTCGACCACTGGCCTGAACTTTCCCCTCCAGCGCGGCTGGCGGTGATCGGCGACCCGATTGGCCATTCCAAATCGCCGCAGATGCACAATCCGGCCCTGGCCGCCTGCCAGATTAAGGGGCAGTACGTGCGTGTGCAAGTGCCTGTCGGCCAGGTGGCGGAGGCCTTTCGCCGCTTTGCCCGCGCCGGGTTCCTGGGGGTGAACATCACCATTCCCCACAAGTTTGAAGCGCTCGATGCGGTGGACGAGCTCGATCCCCTCGCCCGCACCCTCGGCGCCGTCAACACCCTGGCGATCCGCAACGGCCGGCTGCACGGCTACAACACCGATGGCCCCGGGTTTCTGCGCAGCGTGAAGCAGGCGTTCGGCGTGGATGCACGCGATCTGCGCGTGCTCATCCTCGGTGCCGGTGGCGGTGCCGGGCGCGCCGTCGCCGTGCAGTGCGCCTTGGAAAAATGCCCTGCCCTCGCCCTCGTCAACCGCACCCAGGACAAGGTCGAGCGCCTCGCCGAAGAGATCGTCTCTCTCGGCGGCCCCCAGGCCCAGGTCATCGCCTGGACCGACGACGCCCTGGCCGAGGTGCTGCCCCAGGTGGACCTCATCGTCAACGGCACCTCCCTCGGCATGAAGCCCGACGACGCCCCGCTGCTGCCCCCCGGCCTGCTCGAACCACGCCACCGGGTCTTCGACATGGTGTACCGCCCTGGCGGCCAGCTCACCGCCCTCGGCGCTGCCGCCTGCGACGCCGGCGCCCGCTATGTGGACGGCGCCACCCTGCTGCTTCACCAGGGCGCCATCTCCTTCGAACATTGGTTTCAACGCCCGGCACCTCTCGAAGCTATGCGGGCTGGACTCGCCGCCGCCCTGAGGACATAATTCATCGCTCCCTTGCATTGATGACCACCTCGCAGCACTTCCTGTTCAGCTTCGCCTCCTCCATTCTCGGCGCCACCGTGCTCGTGCTCATCGTGTTTCTGGAGCAGGACTGGCTTGCCGCCCACGGCCTGCCTTCCTCCCTCATCGCCCTCGGCGTCTTCATCCTCGGGCACTTCGGCATCCGGATGTTTTTCCGCCACTACGTGCCCGCCAAATGCCCGCACTGCTCGAAGACGCGAAGCTATCCCCTTCCCGGGCGTTCAGACCGGTTTCGCTGCGAGGTCTGCGGGGAGGACAGCTGAGCCCAGCGTAGAACGAGTTTCGTAACTCGTACACTGGTAGGGCGGGTTTCCAACCCGTCATCAAAGGCTTAAAAAGGCCGAGCGAACCCCGCCCTTCCCGTGGATTCGTTCTGCGGCCATCCGTTGACGACGAGTTTGAAACTCGTCGGATCAGCGTACGAGTTGCAAACTCGTTCTACCCCAGCGCAGCGATCAGCCTTCCCCAGCCTTCTTCTGCGCCGCCTGCCATTCCTCAAAGTGCTCCCGCGGCGAATGGAAAATCGCTCCGCAGCGCGGGCAGGTGATGGTGGCCGTGCCATCCTCAAACACATGGTCCAGGTCCTCCTGCGACAGCCGCGACAGCATCGGGTACAGCCGGTCCACTGAGCAGCCGCACTCAAAGATGTAGCCGCGCGTTTCCAGCAGCGTCAGCGTTTCCTTGTCGCCAAGCTGCTCCACGTCCTCAAACTCCAGGCCCAGCAGCCATTCCTCATCGCAGTCCGGCTCCGCCGAGATCATGATCAGCTCCTCATCCTCGCCGCGGAAGAAGCGGGTCACCCGCTGCTCGCTCTGCGTGTAGAAGTGCTCCACCGCCTCCAGCAGGTCCATCCCCTGAAAGTCCACCATGCTCTGGCGGCCCACCTCCAGGCCCCTGTTCACCTGGGCGATGAACAGGCTCTTGCCCGAGTCTCGCACATCTTCCGTGAAGATGCGGCCCGTCACCCGCCCCGGCCGGCTGCCGCCGGTGACGAACAGGTTCATCAGCGGGTGGCGGATGTTCACCGTCCAGGCCACCACCTCCTCCCGCGGCCGGGAGCACAGATGCAGCGTCAGCGCTGCCAGCGCATCCTTCAGCATCCCGTCCGCCTGCTTTTCATGCCGCAGGCCGTGCTGCATCAGGTGCAGATAGTAGTCCATGTACAGCGGCCCAAAGTGCGCGCGAGTGAGCAGCGCATTGCGCTTGCGCACGAAAAACGAACGGACGGGAACAGTCGAAGAATCCTCCTGGGGCGCATCACTCATGATGCCCCCAGCTTATGCACCGCATGCAAGGATGCACCAACTACTAATTCAGGAAGTGGTGATGCTGGCGTTGGAGAACATCGAGCTCTCTCCAATCGTGAAAGGCCACGCAACAAATGGAGCGGGGGTTCCCTTTGTCCCTCGACAGCCTCCCGGGCATCAAGGCCGCACGACAAATGGAATGGAGCGCGGGGCTCCGACCTGACTTTTACCCACACTTGTCGGACCATTGATGACAGCTGCCTTTGCGCCTGAAGGGCGCAAACCCACGGCCATGCGGGGCGGGCGGTTTGACAGAAGCGCCACCACGGCGCTCAGCCAGCCGGCGAGCCATGCTTTCTCCCGGCGCTGCTGGTGAGCCCATCGCCCAAACCTGTCTGCGGTTTGCGCCCTGTCGTGAGCCCATCCACACCCAGGGAATCGGTCGCTAAAGCTCCCTCGTCCCCGGGCTAGATTCCGGGTGCCCTTCAGGCACCAACGCAATCACCAGGCATTACGCCCCGCGACCTCCCCCCCAACAGCCGCCATTTCTCCCTTGACCCCACGAAGGGTGATTCCCAGCCGTGAGATGCCACCTCGTGCTTCTAACCCCACCTTCATCCATGAATCAAACCTCACCCCACAGCCACTCTCCATCACCGGGCAAATCCGACCCAATCCGACTCAATCCGACCGGATCGCAGTGAAAAAACTATTTCCCACGGAAAAACCTCCGCCAAGAGCAGCCCCATGAGCCCGAAAAGGCAGCGTTTCGAACCCCGCTAGGCGATTTCCCCGGCGGTCCCACCCCTCTCTGTCCGAATCGAAATACTACCCCGCTTGCGCTCTCCGGTTGTTTAAGCCAAGTTACCGGCCCATCTTTTGCCTCTCCGCAGTCGTACTGTGGAGACTCCCTTCCCTTCCCTCCGTCATGTTCACCTGGATTCTCAGAAAAATCATCGGCTCAAAAAATCAGCGCACCATCAAGCGCCTGATGCCCGTTGTGGCCGAAATCAATGCCATCGAAGCCCGCCTGCAAACGGAACCGGAGGAAGCCCTGCGCGAGCGCACCGCCCGCTGGCAGGAGCAGTTCAAGGCCTTCCACACGCCGCAGTTCCTCAGTGGCGTGAACCTGCGCATCGCCGAAGACGAGGCTCTCAACGCCAGCCTGGAGAACATCGCCAGCTACTTCGACCGCCTCACCACCCACTTCCCGGAGATGAACGGCCGCGAGCTCAAGGCAGCCGCCGAGAGCACCAGCCTGTCACTCGATGACAAGCGCGCCCTCATCAGCAAGGCCCACGACGAGTGGATCGAGGTGAAGCCCAAGTTCATCGCCATCGAGCGCGAGATGCTCGACGCGATCCTGCCCGAGGTCTATGCCGTGGTGAAGAACTCCGCCCGCCGCCTCTGCGGCCGCGACATCCTCGTCACCGACCAGACGCTGAAGTGGAACATGGTGCACTTCGACGTGCAGCTCATCGGCGGCGTGGCCCTGCACCGCGGCATGATCGCGGAAATGGCCACGGGCGAAGGCAAGACCCTGGTCGCCACCCTGCCTGTCGCCCTCAATGCCCTCACCGGCCGCGGCGTGCACCTTATCACGGTCAATGATTACCTCGCCCGCCGTGACTCCGACTGGATGGGCCACCTTTACAAGTTCATGGGCCTCACCGTGGGCTGCATTCAAAACGACCAGCCCCCGCACCTCCGCCGCGAGCAGTACCTCGCCGACATCACCTACGGCACCAACAGCGAGTTTGGCTTCGACTACCTGCGCGACAACGGCATGGCCAGCAGCCGCGACCAGCAGGTGCAGCGCGGCCATTACTTCTCCGTGGTCGATGAAGTGGACTCCGTGCTCATCGATGAAGCCCGCACGCCGCTCATCATCAGCGGCCCGGTCACCGTCAGCACCCATCAGTTCGACCGTTACAAGCCGCTGGTGGAGCAGCTCGTGCGCCGCCAGAACACCCTGTGCGCCAAGCTCGTTTCCGACGCCAAGGCCGCCTTTGACAAGGGCGAGACCGAGACCGCCGGCCGCATGCTGTATCAGACCTACCTCGGCCAGCCGAAGAACCGCGCCCTCATGCGCTGCATGGAAGATCCCGAGCTGCGCAAGCTCAAGGAAAAGGCCGAGCTTTCCTACGCCCTCAACGACCAGAAGGTGGAGCTCTTCAAGCTCAAGGAGCAGATGTACTACGCCGTGGATGAAAAGTCCCACGAGGCCGATCTGACCGAGCTGGGCCGCACCTTCCTCAACCCCGATGATCCGGATGCCTTCGTGCTGCCCGACCTGGCCACCGCCTTTGCCGACATCGACATCGATGCCACCCTGACCAGCGAGGCCAAGGCTCAAAAGAAAATCGAAGTGCAGGAGCGCCTCGATCATCAAGGCCAGCGCATCCACAACATCACCCAGCTCCTGCGCGCCTACTGCCTCTATGAAAAGGGCGTGCAGTACCTGGTGATGGACAACAAGGTCGTGATTGTGGACGAAAACACCGGCCGCGAAATGCCCGGCCGCCGCTGGAGCGACGGTCTCCACGGTGCCGTGGAAGCCAAGGAAGGCGTGCAGATCGACGCCGAGACGCAGACGCTCGCTACGATCACCATCCAGAATTACTTCCGCCTGTACCAAAAGCTGGGCGGCATGACCGGCACCGCCGAAACCGACGCCGCCGAGTTCCACGACATCTACAGCCTCGACGTGCTGCCCATCCCCACCAACCAGGTGGTGAAGCGCATCGACGACAACGACAGCATCTTCAAGACCCGCCGCGAGAAGTACAACGCCGCGATCGCGATGATCAAGGAACGCCACCTCAAGGGCCAGCCGATCCTCGTCGGCACCGCCAGCGTGGAAGCCTCCGAAACGGTCTCGCGCATGCTCAAGCTGCAGAAGATCCCCCACCAGGTGCTCAATGCCAAGTACCACCGCCAGGAGGCCGAGATCGTGGCCAAAGCCGGTCAGCGCGGCGCCGTCACCATCGCCACCAACATGGCCGGCCGTGGTACGGACATCAAGCTCAGCGAAGGCGTTCCCGAACTGGGCGGCCTCTTCGTCGTCGCCACCGAGCGCCACCTCTCCCGCCGTGTGGACCGTCAGCTTCGCGGCCGTTGCGCGCGTCAGGGCGACCCGGGCGAAAGCAAGTTCTTCCTCAGTTTCGAAGACGAGCTCATGATGAAGTTCGGCGCGGCTGAAAAGATGACCTCCATCATGGAGCGTTTCGGCATGGCCGAAGGCGAAGAACTCCAGCATCCGTGGCTCAACCGCAGCGTGGAATCCGCCCAGAAGAAGGTGGAGCAGCAGCACTACGTCTGGCGCAAGCGCGTGCTTGAATACGATGACGTGATGAACCAGCAGCGCGAAGTCGTGTACGACTATCGCAACGAGATTCTGGAGAGCAGCGACACCCACGTGCTCATCGAGGAAGCCCTGGAAAAGGGTGTGGGCGAACGCGTGAGCGACTACCTGCCCGCCGACGGTTCCCGCCCCGACGAGACGCCCGATTTCGACGCGCTGACCAACTGGGTCAACACCACCTTCCCGGTCGGCCTGAGCAAGAGCGAAGCCGCCTTCGAAACCAAGAGCTACGCCGAAATCGTCAAGTTCATCATCGAACGCGTCCAGCGCGCCTACAACACCAAGACCTCCGGCCACGCCCCCCAGGCCGTGCAGGATCTGGAGCGCATGATCCTGCTCAATGCCGTGGACCGCCTGTGGCAGGAGCACCTGTACGCTCTCGACGCCCTCAAGGAAGGCGTCAATCTGCGCACCTACGGCCAGAAGGATCCGCTGGTCGAGTTCAAGGGCGAAGCGTACGCGATCTTTGCCGAACTGATGCGCAACATCAACGGCGAGGTGCTCAACAACCTCTTCCGCGGCATGGCCCAGCTTCAGGCCTTTGAGCACTTCCTGGCCCAGCTCGCCCAGCAGCGCGCGCAACAGCAGGACGAAGGTCCGGACAGCCAAGGCGGTGCTGCCACTGCGTTGCCAGACGGACCAGGCCCCCGCACCGGCCCTGGCTCAACCACCACGACCAACACCAGCGCGGATGTCCCCAAGGGCCCTCGCATCATGATGCCCACCATCAAGAAGGAGCTCCCCAAGGTCGGTCGCAACGACCCCTGCCCCTGCGGCAGCGGCAAGAAGTACAAGGCCTGCTGCGGGCGCATTGCTTAACAGCTAAGATCTAACGCTTCTAACTTCGGCACAGGCCGTTGCTTTCACAGGCAACGGCCTGTGTTGTTTTAATTCGAATGGAAATCACTTGTCAGCGCCAAGTTAAATCACCACCCATGGAATCTCGGGCACCTCATTATCCCTGGCACTGAAGCATCCACGATCCAAGGAGTGATGGCGTCCCGCCATCAGTTCGGCGCAGCCGAAAACGTTTCGCCCAACGCTCCTTCATTTCCAAAGTTACCCCCAAAACCGCCATGCTCACCAAGCGCCCTCACATTCAATGGCTCGCCATTCTGCTCAGCCTTTGTTGCACCCTGTGCGCCTATGGCAAGAAAGATCGCCAGACCACCAAAGACTGGGATGGCGAAGTCATGGGCCAGCCGGTCCACGTCCATTTGTTCACCCGGAAGTTCTCACCCACGCAGGTCGATAAAAAGAGAGTGGACCTGCACTCCACCATCGGCCCCAATGTCATTTTCGGCGCTTTTGGAGGCGTCGAACCCTCGTACACGGACTACAGGGAGCTCTGGTTCTCGATCACCTGGAAGGTGAACGGCAAGAAGATCACCAAGACCGAGCGGACCTGGATCTTGATCAACAGCTTCTCGCTGGACGGAGACCAAGATTACAACCACGACAGGGAAGAATTTCACCCGTCTTCCTCCGACGACAGCCTGCTTGTGATCGTCACCTGCGGCGATGCCGTGGTTGAAAGAATCGCCATGCGCATCCCACGCACCGGCGCCATCTCCCGCTATGTTTTGGAAACACGGTCGTAGCCTGTGCACCCGTTGACCTTAGTCATTGGAATCTATCATCCGCGTCTTCTCCGCCCAGCACTCGCCGGTACACCTAGCCCGAAGGGCTTGAAACAGCCTACTTCGCCATCACCCGATAAGCCTCATACATAAAGAACGCCAGCCCCGCATAACCGTGGTCCTTGCCATACGTTGCCTCCACCGGCTCCAATGCCTTCAACATCGCCGTTTCCGTCTGCCCATAGAATCCTTCAAAAGACGGACCGATCTTGGCCATCTTCACCCCCACATAGGCTTTGCCGTGCGCCGTGTTAGCATAGCGGACGGTCTGCTGCGTCAGTGGCACAAGGCCGTTGGGGCCGGTCGCGTGGTCGCGGTAGCTCATGATGCCGACGTTGTCTCCCAGGTCGAGCAGGTGCTTCGTCGCGTCCTTGGTTTTGCCGTGGAAGGTCACGGGATAGGCGGGTGAGCCATCGGGCTTCTCCTTGTCGAACCAGAAGGTGACGTCGGCCCCGTACTGCATGGCCGGGGCGCGTTTCTTCAGCCGTTCCACGGCCAGGGCGTTGACTTCCACAAGCTGGGTTAACAAAGCGCACTTCTCCTCCTGGCTCGCCGTCTTCCACGCGGGCAGGCCATGAGGCTCGATGTCGAAGTGGATGCCATCGAACCGCTCCTCCCCTGCCCCCGCCTCGTTAAAATTCACCGTGGCATCGACACGCGCGACCACCCGGTCGTACTTCGCCGGAAGCACATGCGAAGGATCGCCGCTGAGGGCATGCAGCTTGAGGCCGTGCTTGTGGGCCTCGCGCAGGAAGGCGCGCGTCTCGGCGGCAGGCTCGATGTTCAACTCCTTCCCCTTCCCCGCATAGTGCGTGGCCCAGAACAGCACCTCGATGTGCCGGGCCTCGCAGAAGGCAAACAGCTCCTTGCCCGCCGCCGGATCAGCCATCAAGGCCTCGGTCTTGTAAACCCACATGGCGGCGGGATGATCCCCCGCGGCGGCCGTGCCCACGGAGATGAGGGCCAGAAGACAAAGCGTGCGAAAAGACATGGCACTCACGATTTCCCTGCCTTGCCCTGGGGATGCTCGAAGAACTTGATCTCGTGGTTCTCAAAGCCGCCGGGATGATTGGCGAAGCCCTGCTTCAAGGGCGCGGATTCATAGTTGTGTCCACCGGCCTGGATCACGTTCGGGCCGGAGGCGGCAATCTCTGCCTCCGTGCGCGTGCCGGGGCGGATGATGGCGATGTGGCCGGGCTTCTTCGGGTCCTTGTTCTTGTACACCGCCACCACGACCAGCCCCTTGTTGGCCTCATTCTGCGCCTTCACGCCATCAACCACCGGTTTCCAGCCGCCTTGGCGGCCGGCGGCGCTGCCCAGCCAGTCGTACTGGGCATTGGCCAGCAGCACGCTGCCATGATCTGGCGGGCGAAGAAGGTAGACGCCCATGCGGTCACAGGCCGAGGCGGCGAACTGGCTGCAGTGCGTGTGCTTGCCACTATCCGTCACGGGCTTGCCTGTCGGATCACCGGTGCGCCACTCCACGATGCCGCCGGCGATCCAATGCTCCAGCACATGCATGCCATCGAGCGTCCTATTAAGTTGCTCGCCCGCAGGTGTGACGGGCTCAGCCGCAAAACCGCAGGCTGCGGCAAGGAGGAAAGAGAGGCAGAAAAAGTGCTTCATGTATCCTTCAAGACGTGGCCGAGACCGCCAACTATCGCTTGGAAACACTTTTTGCCTGCGCGATGAGAGGCCCATGCATACCCGCCTCTTCCTCGTGCGCCATGGCGCCACCGTGCTCACCGCCGAAGACCGCTTTGCCGGCGCCACCAACGTGCAACTTTCTGACGAGGGCCGCACGCAGGCCCTGCGCCTTGCCGCCCGTCTCAGCGATGAAAAGATCGCCGCCGCTTATGCCTCGCCCATGGACCGCACGATGGAGACGGCAGGCATCATCGCCACCCCGCATGGTCTCACCGTCCAACCGCGCGACGGCCTGCGCGAAATCTCCCATGGCCACTGGGAGCAGATGACCCGCAAGGAGGTGGATGCGAAGTACCCTGATGAAGTCACCGCCTGGGAGGATGACCCCTACACCTTTGCCCCCAGCGGCGGCGAGAGCGGCCTGCAAGTGACCGCCCGCTCTCTGCCTGTGCTGGTGGACATCGTGCGCGCCCATCCCGGCGAGAATGTGCTCGTGGTCTCGCACAAGGCCACCATCCGCCTGCTGCTCAGCTCCCTGCTGGGCTTCGACCCGCGCCGCTACCGGGACAACCTGGACCAAAGCCCCGCCGCGCTGAACATCGTGGACTTCAAAGGCCCCGGCCGCGCGCGGCTGACCTTGTTCAACGACACCTCGCACTATGAGCAGGCCGGCCTGGCCATTCCCGCCATCCCCGCAGCGAGGTTATCGAAGTGGTGGTGTGATCTGGAGGAGAAGCCGCGGCAGTAGAAGTGTGGTTTGGGCCCTGTCCATGCCGTCCATAAGGTCCATGCCGTCCATGAAATCGCTCCTTTCAATGGACGACATGGACCTTATGGACGGCATGGACTGCCTGAAAGCGCTAACCTCCTTCCAGTTTCCGCCACTGCTTCAAAGCGGCCTCGCCGCGCGTCTTCAGGCGCTCCAAGGAAGCCTCGTCCGCACCCGTGCCTGCCGGTGCCGCCTTGGCATCCGACACCCAGGATGAGCCGGCTTCTGCGCCGATGAGCTTTTGGAAATCAGCAAATGTGGCGGCGGTAAAGCTCGCCCGGTCCACCTTCAGCGCACCGATGTCATAGGCATTGCCCGAGCCCGCCCACACCGCGTTTTTGCCAATGTTCACATTGGGTTTCGGATCACCGGTGATCACGCACTGGCCCAGGTGCACCTCGCCTTCGTGCGCAGGCTGAAAGTTCACGCCGGAGAACGTGCAGTGATCGCCGTTGAGAATGCCGTGACGGCTCACGGTCACCTCGCGCGGCTTGCCCATGCCATGGAAGAACACATTCTTGAGGTCCACCGCGATGCGGGTCTCCGGAAGCGGATTGTTGCCCAGGCCGATGCTGACGGGATGCTCCGCAATGCTTTCGATCAGCACGTTCTCCATGCTGTGCGGGGCCTCGCCAGAGTAGAGCAGGTCGTAACCGAGGCAGTCCTTGATGAACACGTTCTTGTAGCGCGTGATGCTGAAGACCGTATCGGCCACGCCGGTGGAGTTGCCAATGCTCACGAAGCCATCGATGTCGCAGCCGCAGTCGTCATGAGCGCTGAAGCCGTCGTCCCCGCACTCGATGGAGGCGATGTTTTCGAAGCGGCAGTCGCGCGTCATGCCATGGATGTTGTACCCGTCGTTGTACACATGGGAGGAGGTCACGTTGCGCACCAGAATGTGGGAAGTGGAAAGGCTTTCGATCACGCCGCTGGAGCGCTGGGGGTAGCGGATGTTCGCCTTGTCCAGTTCCTGCTTGGGATCAATGCGGAAGTAGAAGGCATCCTCATCCGCCACGTACGTCCACTCGTCCTTTTGCAGGTCCGCCACCTTCTTGAAAGGAGCTTTGGTGCCCTTCGAAGTGCGGCCCATGTGGTTCATTTTCCCATCCCACAGCATGAACCAGCGCACCAGGATCGCGTCATCAATGCGCTTGATCACATGCTGGCGGCGGTACAAGCCTTCTCCCAGGGATTCCCATTCCTTGGAGGTGACCGGTTCACTGCCATCCAGCACCGCGCCGTGGCCGTCCAGCGTGATCGGCCGGCCCATCTCGCCATGCTTCAAGCTGAAGTCCGCGCTCTCGTGATACAGCGCCTCGGCCAGATGGATCGTGTCGCCCGCCTCCGCTGTCTTGATCGCCTTGGCGATGGTCTTGAACGGATGCTTCACGCCATCGGCGCCATCGTTACCAGCCACGGGATCGACATGCAGATCGCGCCCCGGCTTCACCTCCGGCTTGCGTTTGGCGAGCTCGTCATCCGCCCTCGGCTGGCGTGCATGGGCCTCCGCATCCTCCTTTTCCGTTACCTCACTGAAGGTGTTAGGCTGCTGGTGCAAGTCCAGCACGCGCCAGGCCAGCTCCGCCAGCCGCAGGTCCCGGCGCTGGTCGCGCAGGTCCCGCAGCACCGCCTCGCCTTCCTCGCCAAAGGCGCGAAGAGCGTTCCCTGCCGGCCGCCAGCCCCAGTCCGCATCCGGCCGCAGGCAGCCTGCGCCGAAGCGCTCGAAGTTCAGTTTCATCGCCGCCAGCATGTTTGCCCGCTGCGAGGCGAACACCGGATCGTGACGTGCGGCCATCACACCAAGCGACACCGCAGCACGCGCGGCCAAAGCCGGGTCGCCTTTGCAGAGCTGGTCCACCAGCGGATAGATCGTGCCATTGGTCTTGCGGATGTTCGCCATCGCCTCCGTCGCCGCATAGGCCGTGAAGCGGTCCGTGTCGTTCATCGCCGCGCGGATGACGGCCTGCTGTTCCATCGCCGCATTGGGCATGAGCGAACGCATCGCCACCATGCGCACCATGGGGTTCTTGTCATTCTTTACCACTTCCGCCAGTTCCTTCACTGGCGCGGGTGAAAGCTTGCGCAGGGCGATGATGGCGCACTCCACCAGCATGTGGTTGCCATGTTCGGCCACCGCTTTTAACAGCGGCTGGAAAGCACGCGGGTCCCGCAAATCCCCCAGTGCCAGCGCCGCCGCGCAGCGCACACCGTTTTCTTCATCCCTCAGGCCCGGCTCGATCAAGGCAAAGGCCTCCGTGTTCTTCGACTTGCCTAGTGCCTGGAGTGCCATTCGACGCTCGATAAGGTTCGCCGCCTTTACCAGCGGCGCCAGTTCCCCGACCGTGGCTGTTAATTCACCATCGGCCACCTCACCAAGGGCACGCAGCCGCTCCCACACGTTGGCCGACTTCAATCCCTCCGCTGTCTGGTGCGGAATAAAGCCCCTCGAGAGGTGCTGCGCATCATCACTCACCGCCAGCACGCAGGGCACCTTGCGCTCATGCAGTGTCTCGCGGCCCGGCGCCAGCGGACTGGACGTCATGAGGCTCACCTCCACGCCGGTCTGGCGGCACAGAAAGAGCAGGTCTTCCAAGGTCTTCAACTGGGCTGTGCCAGAGCAGTTGCCATACACGGTGAGACAATCCACCAAGCCCTCACGCACCCAGGTTTCCAGGTCCATGTACTGCGAGCCGGCGGTCTTCATCAGCTCCGGCACGTTCCAGGTCAGCGAGGCATGGCCGTCGTTGCCATTGAGGATAACACCCAGCTTGATGTGATGCTCTTTGAGCGCCGCCCGCAGCTCGCGCAGGTAGGCGGTGATGTAGGTGCCGCGCAGCCGCATCCAATCTTCACGGGAAGCGCCGCGTTTGAAGCCCTCCTTGCGCAGGTCCACCTTGTGCAGCTTTTTGAAGTCCTCAATGATGGGATCGCTGTAACCGAACTCATCCTGGAAGCGCATGGAGTAGTTCTCCGCATAGGTCAGGAAGGTGATGCCGTCGTAGCCGGCCTTCACAGCCTCCTTCACATGCAGGTCCACCAGCGCCTTGCGCGCTTCAGGATAGGCCAGCTCGATCGGGCCGCCCTGGCGACGCGTGCCGTACTTGTCCACCGCCGCCCATTCGGGATGCTCCAGCTTCAGCTTTGATTCAAAGGGGAAAGGGTAGTCGCCAAACGTGGGCGTGTCTGCCGGCGAGCCCCAGTCCCACATCGTGCCCACGCCCCAGATCTCCAGGCCGCGTTCATGGGCCGCCTTCACCGCCACCTGGTCCGGCTCCACATGCTCATAGAGCCACTGCATCCAGGTCCACAGCGAGTAGTAGCGGGGATTTTCCGGCCGTGCGTGCATGGACGAAACCCAGCAGGCCTCCTCCAGGCCGCGCCAGTAGATGCGGCGCACGTGGTTGACGTTTTTGAACAGGTCAAAGGTCGCGCCGATGCTCGCCGGTGAATCAACCGGCAGTGAGGAGCCTAAAAAGTGATTGTCGCCAGTGCTGACAAACACATCGAGATGCTCCGGCAGCGCGGCGGGAGCTGCCAGGGAGCGAATTCCGCCACCCAAAGTTAAGGCGAGGGCCAAGGCGCGGCTAAGGAAAGGGGTGGAAGGGCTCAAAGTCATGGGCTTGGAAGGGATACACCCGCGGCCGGCGAAGCCTTTCAAATCCCTGCAAAATCAAGGGCTGGCGGCCCGGCAGCCACGCCGTAGCGCCCTCTGCTACAGGGGT
>OUNM011235307.1_pt1 | contig 13387 bp, 10 predicted proteins | sample 1769961 | NCBI WGS metagenome assembly OUNM01 (sample SAMEA3914820, study PRJEB12502) | metagenome | biome: forest; material: soil | place: USA | collected 2012-03-12 | depth 0.3 m | reverse complement strand
GATCAGCGCGGTAGCGTGCGGCTGGGCGCGCACCTGCGCTTCGAACAACTCGTGCATCAGCACGTCTTGCGGGTAGTCCGCAGCCGTGGCGTTGAATTCATGCAGGACCCGTTGCAAGTCGTTCAACGACATCATCGGGAGTTCGGTCAACGGGGCTTCGGGACGGCGCATGGCGCCCTCCAGCAACACCGCCAGCGTCGTCGTCATCCGCTCGATATCGGCCTGCTCAAATGCGTCCGCGCGGTAGATGAATTCAATGGAGACGTCGCCTCCGCGGTGATGATCCCGGATGTTGATCAACAGCGGCGTGCGCTCGAATCCCGAATGCAAGGGGATCACTTTCGCGGGAGCATCGCCGAAAACGGCGTCCCCATCGAAATACATGGTCGAGACCATGATGTCGTACAGCTGGCGACGTCCCGACGATGCCAGTCTGAGAGCGCGGTTGATATCGGCCAACGGGAAATGCTGATGCCGATAGCTGCGATTGAGTTCGGCGACGACCTCCCGGATCAATTCCGGGAACGGCGCAAGCCTGTTGACGCGTAGCCCGATGGGGCTCACTGACGAAAACATGCCGAGGGTGCGCTTGTGGCGAGCACCGCTGCGGTTGTGGACCGGCACGCCGAGGACGATCTCGTCATGCGAAGTGACTCTTGCGAAATAAGCGCCCAGCGAAGCTAGAAAAAGATGGGTGAACGTGCCGCCATGGCGCGCGGCGAACGCCTGCAACTCGCCATACGCCGCACGCGGAATGACCCAGCTCGCGCGCCGGCTGGCCGTGCCCTTGTCGTCCGCGACGCGGGTGGGCGGGCTCACCAACGCATCCGGCACTCGCGCATAGCGTTCGGTCCAGTAGTGCCGGTCGCGCATGTAGCGTTCCGAAGCCAGATACCGCCGGTCCTCGGCGACGAAGTCGCGATAGGAGGATGCTTCGTCGAGCACTGCGGCGCCGCGCAGGAGCGCGTTGTAGGTCTTCGCAACAGCCTGGACGATCAAGGAGATTCCGACGCCGTCCATGACCAGGTGGTGATAGCGCTGGAGCCAGTAGCTGCACGAGTCGCTGACCCGGACAAGTTCCGACGTCCAGAGCAGACCTTCGTAGAGATCGAACGGCTTCGAAAACGAGTTCTGCATGTACGCCTGCGCGTCTTCCGCCGCGTCGGGCCGCCCCGAGAAATCGACCAACGGAACCGTGATGGCCACAACGGGGAGAACGGTCTGCAACGTTTGCCCATCGACCTCACAGAGCAGGGTGCGAAGCGCATCGTTGGCATTGGCAACGCGCTGAATCGCTTGTTGAAGCAGATCGTGGTCGACGTCGCCCTGAATCTCCCAGGCCATCCCGATGTTGTAGTAGGGCACGTCCGGATCGAGCATCTGATCGAACCAGATCACCTCTTGCGCCGACGACAGCGGAAACAGGTCCATGCCGAACGTCGCCGGGTTCGCCGTCGAACTCGTGTGCTGACCGCGCAGGCCGGCCCATACGGACGCCATGGCGGCGGAGCAGAGCAAGTCGGACGCGGCAGTAGCCTTCTGGCGTGCGGCCACCACTGGTTGCTGCCGTTGGAACTGCTCCGGCACCGCTGCATGACTCGTGAGGAAGCGCAGCCCGTGCATCGGCTGCATTCCGTTGTTCAACGCGACGAACCTCTCGAGCCAGTCGTTGGTCGTCAGCACGTGGCCGACCCCGCGGCCCGTCAACAGCAGGCCCAATCGCACGAGTCCGCGACGGTCTCGAGGCGGCATGCAGGCCACGGGTATGGTCTTGGCATACAGGCAGCCCAAGAAGGCGGACAGGAAATCGGCGCCGGGCTCGAACATCAACGCGACCTGGCTGCCAGGCGGGATGTCCATGCAATGAACGAAGTCCGCCACGCTCAAGGCTCGACGGAGCAAATCCGCGTAACCGACCTGGAACGGTAGGCCCACATGGCCCGACATGAAAAGTTCGGCGTTCGCATCTCCGTTGAGCGACGCCTGGTCTTCCAACGTGGTGATGAAATTCGTTATCTCTGACTCGCCGAACATTGTCATGACCTTCGAAAACTCTATTCAATGGTGACGATGCAATACCGACTAACCCGGTAATCGCACAGCGTAAGGATCGATGCGCGCGCTTGCGCGCATGCTTCGGTGAAGTGGTGGAATTGTCCGGGCGCGGGTCGCATCATCGGTGGCTCTGCTTGGATTGCCATTAGGGGCAATTGGGATGGCGGATCACCCGAACGCGCGCATGTCCACGCGAGGATTCAGCTCGATCTCGTGATGTTGTTAATGACTAGGGGGAGCCCAGGCTTCTCGCTTGACTTCTCATTGCAAGCAGCACTGGATTGCAGCCGGCGAGCATCATATGACGTATACGGTATGGCGTACGGCGGAAGTTTGGGTCGACCTCGAGCTTCCACGACGTCGCGCCACCCTCGCAGATGCGTTGCGGGCAGACGTCACACCTCGCCGCGAGCGTGCGGGATCGAGGCGTCGTCCAGGACGATCACCGCTATCATTCGTGCCGCCACGATGCGAGGCCGATCCTCTCCAAGCCCCCTTCTTCGATGAACCTAAACGTCGACAACCGGCAGTCTGTACCGGCGGCATGAATTGTTGTTGACTGCCAGATGAATCGAGATCCGAACGCTCTGCTGGCCAAGATGCCCTGGCTTGCGGCGCTTTGCCAGCCGTCGGCGCATTCGATCGAGTTGTCCTCCGCCTGCGGGGGCGCCATCGACCTTTCAGCGCTTGATGCCGCGCTGTCGGGACTCGACCTGACCACTTTCGTGCCGTTGCCCATTCGGCGCGCCGTTCGTCATCGGCAACTCGCCTGGTTGGGCGGGAGAGTCTGTGCCGAGCGCGCGCTCCAACTTCTCGGCGTGTCGTCTTGCAGTGTTCCGCGGGGGGCGGAAGGCGAGCCCGTCTGGCCACCAGGCGTTGCCGGTTCGATCACCCATGCGGATTCGTCCGCGCATGCGCTCGTCGTCCGCAGGAGCGACCAGGCGGGCATCGGAATCGATTCAGAGCGCGTGATCGACCCGGCGACGCAGCAGGCGGTCGCTGCGGTCTGCTGTAGCCTGAGCGAGCAAACTGCTTGGCTGCAGGGGCCGGACGCTCTGGCCAAGACCACGGTGCTGTTTGCGTCCAAGGAAGCGTTCTACAAGGCAGCCTGGCCGGCGCTGCGCCGCTTCATCGACTTCGACGAGGTGGAGGCGCATTCATGGCAAACAGCGCAGGGGCGCGTGCTTCTACGGACAACCGGTCGCTTGCCCCGAGCGGAGTTCGCGGCGACCTACTGCCTGGATGAGGCCAGATCAATGGTTCACGTCAGCGTCCACCTGGAGGCATCGTTGGTGGCGCGCCTTGCGCAAACCCGGCCCGACGGCTGCGCGGTCGAGAGACCCTTGCGGGTCGGCGGGCCTGCTTGAAAGCCCATTGGCGGCCCTTGGCCGACGGATCCCGATCAGCCCTACCGCGCGAGCCGCCGCGCTGCGACGATGCCAATGGCCAGCAGCAAGGTTGCCGCCAGGATGTCCGGAAGGATCATGGCGGCGCCGTTGAGGCCCAGAAAGTCGAACCAGGAGGCATGGTGCGCTTGCACGGTCACGAGCATCCAGAACATGAAGAGGGCCAGAAAGGTGCGGCCGCTGCGCGTGGCATGACCGATCAGCAGGGCGACGGCAGCCAGCAGGGCATATCCTGCCGCCAGTGGCAGCCAGGCGCGCGGCTGCATCGAGACGATGCCGGCACTGCCCATCAGTCCCAGAAGCCAGGCCGCGCACCATCGGCTGGTGTAGCGCCGCACGGTTCCGCCGGTGAATGACGCCCCCAAATCCGCGGTGTTGTCGTGTGCATGCCGCGCACCCAGTTCGGCCGCCCACAGACCCCAGACCAGGGCGATGCCTGCTTGCCACTTCCCGAGGGCGTCGGCGGGCGCCAGGCAGGGAGCGAACCAGGCAACCGCCAGCCACAGCAGGGCCGATGGTTGCGTCACCAGGCTCACCAGGAATTCAGCGGCCACGGCGGCCGGGAGCGCGGGCAGCCGCCCCGCCAGCGGCAGCAGCCTGCCAACGGCGCGGCTTGCGGGACCGAGCACCGCTTCCAGCATTCGAGCCAGCCGAAAAGCGACGCCGCTAGAGCGGCTCGCGGTGCGGACGTGCTCGGGCGCCCAGCGGTGGAACGCCAGCAAAGCCAGGAGCAAGGTCACTGCCACCACGAAGCAGCTTCCCAGTCTCAAGCTCAACATGCCGGCGGTCCAGAAGTCGGGCGGGAAGTCGACCAGGGCTAGGTGGGCCTTGAAATCAGCATCGCCAATGCTGATGTTGCCTGAGCCGAGCAGTCGGGACAGTTGCGCCAGGCCTGCGACCAGGCCAGTGACGTCCAGCAGCATCCAGGGCTTCAGTTGCGCGTGCGCACTGGTGCCTTGCATCGGGAATACGACCAGCAGTACCACCCACAGGATGAAATACACGACGTCTCCACGCCGGCCCATCAGCGGCTTCCATGCGTCCGCCAACTGCGCGGCCGCGGCAGCGAACATCATGGCGGGAACGAGCAGCAGACCGTAGGTTTGTAGGTAGACGCCTGGCTGAAGTGGGCCCTCGCCGCGCAGCAGATGCAACACCACGGTGCTGCCCAGGAGCGCTGCAGCCAAGAGCAACAAATAGGCCGTGCCGCCCAGCCAGCGGGCCAGCACCAGGCTCACGTTGCTGGCGGGCGTCGCCGCCAGCACGCCCGCGATGCCGCAGCGCGAATCCTCCTGCATTCGGCCGCGCACCAGGTAGAAACCCGCCAGCGTCAGCAGCAAGCTGCCGAGACCGGCCGAGCCGAAAGCCAGTGCGCCGCTGCTGTAACGAATCCGGTGATCGTCGACGGACATCAGGGCGGAGCCGCTGTCCGGGTTGGCGAGCAGCAGCCAGCTGATCGCGATGACAGCCAGCACTACCCCAGGTGTGGCAGCGCGGCGACCTCGCACACGCAGTTCGCAGCGCAGTTGGTCGACGAAAGCGTTCACGCCAGTCCCTTGCCTGGGGCCGCGTAGCGCAACGCCATCAAGGCCTCTTCAAGGCTCGGGATGCAGGGCTGCGCCCCGGCAAACGGCAGCTCGTCGTGCGCAACGCGCAGGAGCACCTGATCGGCCTCGCGCTGTGACTGCAGCACTTGCCAGCGACGGCGCTCGGCCTCGTAGACGCGCACCGACACCTGGCCCGACCACACCTTGCCCGCGGCGCGCTGCAACAGGGTGGCGGGCGTCTCGAAGGCGCTGAGACGCCCGCGGTTGAGGATGATCAGGTGCGTTGCCAGGTTCTCCACGTCCGCGACGATGTGCGTCGAAATGATGACGAGTTTGGAGAATCCGATTTCACCGAGCAATTGCCTGAAGCGCACGCGTTCCCCAGGATCCAGGCCGGCTGTCGGTTCATCGACGACCAACACGTCTGGATCGTTCAGCAAGGCCTGGGCGATGCCCAGGCGCTGGCGCATGCCGCCCGAAAACGTGCCGATCATGCGCCGGGCGTGTTCGTGCAGGTTGACCAATTCCAGCGTCTGGCGCACCCGTGCCGGATCGCGCACGCCTTTCAGCGCCGCGAAGTATTGCAGCGCCTCGAGCGCATTGAGGTTGGCGTACACGCCAAATTCCTGCGGCAGGTAACCCAAGCGGCGGCGCATGCGTTCCGGCCTGGCCACCACGTCCTCGCCGTCCAACAAGATGGCGCCGCTGCTGGGTTTGCTGATGGTCGCGATCATCTGCATCAGCGTGCTCTTGCCTGCGCCGTTGTGACCGATCAGGCCTACCACGCCGGGCGCCAGGTCGACGCTGATGTCTTCGACCGCCGATGGAGCTGTGCCGAAGCGCTTGGTGAGATGTTGAAGTGAAAGCATGTGTCTCGAAGGAGTGCGCTGGATTCTAGCCATCGGCGAGCGTGCAAGCCGCCGCTGTTGGCGCGAGCGATGGCCGCGAAAAGGCATGCGGGGGTAGGTATCGACGGCCACAGCCCCTGTTTTCCCTCGGCTCGCTCTCGCGCATACAAAACAGCCTGCTTTCAAGCTAGACTCCGCGCCGAAGCGCTCCGGCTTCCTTGCAAGCAAAGACGGCATGAAATACTTGTTCTTGATATGGAGTTCGCTGTGGCATCGACCTGGCCGCACGGTGTTGACCTTGTTGTCGATGCTCACTGCGTTCCTGCTGCTTGGCGTCATGCAGATGGTCAATTACGCATTGACACATCCGGCGCCCGCGTTCGGCTCCGACATCGTTGTTGTCATGAACAAGTCAGCCTACGGGCTTCCCCTGCCATACGCGTACCGCCAAGCCATTGAAAGCACCCCGGGGGTCGCCTTGGTGAGCGTCAACACCGTCGTCGACGGCTACTATCGCGACCCGAAGAACACCATTCAAGCCGATGCGGTCGATATCCAGCCCTTCCTCGCGATGCGAAGTGCGCAGATCGATATCACGTCCGAGCAATTGAAGGCGTTGCAAGCCACCCGCACCGGGGCGATCGTCGGTCCGAAGATCGCCGCCAAGTACGGCTGGAAGGTTGGCGACCGCATCACGATGCAGGGCAACGGCAAGTTCATCCAGGAGGACGGCTCTCTCGACTGGACATTCACCGTGGTCGCCATCCTGAACGTCAAGGATCGAGGCGTCATGGACCAGCTTGGGGGCCGCATCCTGTTCCAGCACGCTTATCTCGAGGAATCCCGGCTCATCGGCAAGGGCAACGTCGATCTGTTCCTCGTCAAGCCGCAGCAATTCTCGGACGCTGGCCAAGTGGCGCAGGTCATCGATGCACGATTCGCCAATTCGTCTTTCGAGACCCGTTCGACCCCGCTGCAGGCGCTCGCGCTGACCATCTTGAAGCAGGTGGGCGACATCGGCTTCCTGGTGGTGCTGATCACGGGCGTGGTGCTGGCAACGCTCGCATTCATGATCGGCAACGCGATGATGCACACCTTCCATGAACGCATACCGGAACTCGCCGTGCTGAAGACGCTCGGGTTTTCGAACCGGTTCGTCGCGTTGATGACTGTTGCGGAGTCGCTGCTGGTTTGCGCGCTGGGCGCCGGCGGCGGGCTGGGCCTGGCCTACATGCTGGCACCTGTCATCAACAGGAAGCTGCCCGTGATCGAGCTGTCGCAGACCGGCCTCCTGCCGGGCGTCGCCATGGCCATGATCTTGGCCGTCGCCGTCGCACTGATTCCAGCGTGGCGGGCTCAGAAGCTCCAGATCGTCGATGCCCTCGCGGCAAAGGGTTGACCTCCATGCCTGTTTATCAAAGACACTGGAAGCGCACATGCTGAGTTTCATCAAGCAGGTCGGGCCTCTTTTGAAGATGGGCTTGCAAACCGTCTCTCAACGAAAGGGCACGTCGAGCGTCATCGTCATCGGCATCGCGGGCGTGGTGGCCGTGCTGGTCTCCATGCTCGCCATCGGGGCCGGGCTGGATCGCTCGTTGCAGGGCGGCGGGCGTGATGACAATGTGTTGTTGATGAGCGCGGGCTCGGGGGAGGAGACGGCCAGTGCGATTTCACGGGACGCGGCGTCGGTCGTCGCGAGTCTCCCGCAGGTAGCCCGCGCGGACGACGGCAGCCCCGTCGTGTCCGAGGAGGTCGTGACCGTCTTTCCCGCAAAGTTCAGCAAGTCGATGGAGGACGGCAACGTCAGCCTGCGCGGAGTCGGCAAGCAGGCATTGAGTCTTCATTCCGGCATCCGGCTGGTTGACGGGCGGCTGTTCCAGCCAGGCTTGCAGGAACTGATCGTCGGCGTCGGCGTCGCGCGGATGTTCCACGGCTTCGGCCTGGGTGACAAGGTGCGCATCGGCAACGGGATCTGGACCGTCACGGGGCATTACACGTCGCAAAGCATCCACGATTCGGAAGTCCTTTGCGACCTCGACACCTTGAGATCGGCACTGGGGATGGGAACCTATGTCAATTCCGTCTACGTGCGGCTTCGGTCTCGCGCCGACGTCCAGGGCTTCAAGGATGCGGTAGCTCGGAACACCGCCTTGCACTTGGTGACGCAGGTGGAATCCGACTATTTCGCGTCGCAGTCCCAGGGCATGTCGGAAACGCTCAGGACGGTGGCCTACGCCATCGGGGCCATCATGGCCATGGGCGCGCTGTTCGGTTCCATCCATAGCTTGTACATCTCGGCTGATGCGCGAAAGACGGAGATGGCGACCCTTCGTGCAATCGGTTTCCGCAACGACAGCATCATCGTGGCCTTCATGATCGAAGCGGTGGCGCTGTCGCTTGTCGGGGGCTGCATCGGCGCAGCGCTTTCCTGGGCGGCTTTCAACGGGTATTCGGCCAGCACGATCAATACGGGTCTTTCGCAGGTCGTGTTCGAACTGTCCGTGTCCTGGGGCCTGGTGATCACCGGGATCACGTGGGCATGCACCATCGGCCTGCTCGGCGCCTTCGTCCCGGCCGTTCGCGCCGCCCGGCTTCCAGTGGCCCTGGCGTTGCGGACCTAAAGTGGATCGAGTTCAGAACATGCCCCACGCCTGCGCGCTCGAACCAGAAATCACCCGCCGTGCTGCCATGGCGCGCGGTGCTCGCGTCTCGGCCTTCGCATGCCTCAACCACGCCGCCACTGCTTCACGGCGGGGATGCTTGAAATGACGATGTCGGCCATCGCAGAGCCCAAGCGGGACGCCTCGACGGACAAGTCCGAGCTCTTGAATCAACTCCGCATCGACAGAAGCGGATCGGCAGAGCCCGACACGGCGAGACCAGCTTGGCGATCGGTCGCGCTCGTCGCCGTCTTGGTTGCCGCCGCGGCCATCGCATGGATCGTCCTGTCCCGGGTAGATGCGGTCACGGTCAAGGTGGCCGTGGCGCAACCGGTGGCGTCGGCCTCCGATGCCGCCGCCCCGGAAGCGACTGTCGTCGAGGCATCCGGCTACGTCGTCGCACGGCGCCAGGCGAATATCGCGCCCAAGATTGCAGGTCGCCTGGAACAATTGTCCATCGAAGAGGGGGCGCATGTTGAAAGTGGCGCGATCCTGGCGAAGCTGGACGATAGCAACATCCAGGCGGCGTTGCGGCAGGCTCAGGGCGGCCTCAAGCTGGCCGAGGCCAACCTCGCGCAGGCGAAATTGTCCTTCGAGAACGGGGCCGTCATCTTCTCGCGCGAACGCGAGCAAGCAGCCGATGGCCTGATCAGTCCACAGGCGCTGCAGACTCAGAAGGCCCAGTACGACGTGTTGCGGACATCGGTCGCCATTTCGGAGGGGAATCTGGCCGTTGCGCAGGGCGCAATGGCCGTGGCCCAGCAAGATCTGGCCGATACGGTCGTCAGGGCTCCGTTTTCGGGCGTCATCACCAGTCGCGCGGCGCAGCCTGGCGAGATCGTGTCGCCCATCTCCGCGGGAGCGGGAACGATTCGCACCGGCATCGGCACGCTTGTCGACATGGACTCGCTCGAAGTCGAGGTGGACGTCAACGAGAACTTCATCAACAAGCTCCACGCCGGCCAAGCGGCGACGATGACACTCGATTCCTATTCGGACTGGAAGATTCCCGCCCGGATCGTCGCCATCGTGCCGACCGCCAGCCGCAGCAAGGGCACGGTCAAGGTGCGAGTGGGCTTCAACGTCAAGGATCCACGCATCGTGCCGGAAATGGGCGTTCACGTCTCCTTCCTGAACGCGGAGCCGGTCACCCCGCGCCAGGTCGCCGCCGTCGAAAAGGGCGTGACCTTGCCGGCGGAGTCCGTCCAGGTCGGCGCGGCGGACCACGCTGCGTCCGTCTATGTGATCAACGGTTCCACCGTGCACCACCGAGACGTCTTGCTGGGCCCGCGGGGGAGCCAGGGTCAGGTGGTGCTGTCAGGCCTGAGCGTCGGCGATCGAGTTGCCGCCAGCAATCTCGACAAATTGCGGGATGGAATGGCCGTTCGGGTCATCGATCGTTGATCAATACAGTTTTGCAGGATAAGGAGTTGTGACATGACCTCGACAGTCTCTCTAAGGGGAGTGACGAAAAGCTATATCCGCGGAAAGCAGAGCGTGGAAGTCCTGCACCGGCTCAGCCTGGAGATTGCGGAAGGCGAGTTCGTCGCGCTGATGGGTCCTTCGGGCTCGGGCAAGACGACGCTGCTCAACCTCATCGGCGGCCTTGACCGACCGGATGCGGGCGAACTGGATGTCGCCGGCGAGCGCCTGGACAAGCTGTCGGCAAACGCCTTGGGACGCTGGCGTTCGCAGAATGTCGGGTTCGTGTTCCAGTTCTACAACCTGATGCCCATGCTCACCGCCGAGAAGAACGTCGAGCTGCCCTTGTTGCTGACCCGGATGTCGCCGGCCGAGCGCAAGAAGCGCGTGGCCGCGGCCTTGGCCGTGGTGGGTCTGGAGAATCGGGCCAAGCACAAGCCGTCCGAATTGTCGGGCGGACAGGCGCAACGTGTCGCGATCGCGCGGGCACTGGTCGCCGACCCGCGGCTCCTGGTGTGCGATGAGCCCACCGGTGACCTTGACCGCGCCACCGCGGACGAAATTCTCCAGCTGCTGCAGCTGCTGAGCCGTGATTATTCCAAGACCATCGTGATGGTGACGCACGACCAGAAGGCGGCAGACTACGCCAAGCAGGTCTGGCATCTGGACAAGGGCCGCTTGGTGGACGGCATCAGCCTCGCACGGGTTGCGTGATCGGGGCCGAGCCGGCTGCATCGCATGTGAGCGGCCTTGGGCCGTACTGGCCGGCCAACGGGTGCAGCGGCGCTTGAGGCGTCGACCGGCGGTTCGCTTCACCGACTTGGTCGCGGAACTTGGCGACATGTTGCAGACGGCCCCTGAAAGCAGATCTTCGTGGTGCCTCGTTCGTGGCGCGCGACCTGCTGCAGACGCCGGCGGGCAGGGCGCCCCAGACTGGTGAATGTCGCTGCCTGATCCGTGCGCGGTCGACGCTCCGGCTTCCGCTTGCGGATGGACGGTCCGTCGCATTCCATGACATCAGGGACGTCCCAATGGCGCGCGGCGGGGTCTACGTGGCCGCGTCGTCGACCGAGCCAGGTGCCGCGTGCTCGCGTCTCGATCGGCGCATGCCCTACATCTGCCAGACGCGGGCGTTCTCGCGTAGCGACGCGATCAGTCCCTCGGCAGGATGCACCCATTCGGCGAGGTCGCCGAGCAGCTTGCGCGTCGAATCGTCGACGAAGGTGGCGCCGGGTGGTGCGGCGCGCTGCAGGCGGGCCGCGCGGTACGGCGCGTTGCCGACGCCGCCCATGACGTCGCCGACGATGACCGGGCCGCTCGCGATCCCCGCGTGGGCGCGAAGGCACGGATCGCCGAGCGCGGCCAGGTCGGCGAACGCTCGCAGCGTCGCGCCGATCGTGCGTTCGGCGTCGTCTCTTCCTCGTCCGGATAGCCGAAATAGGCGAACGTGCAGTCGCCCTCATGCCGCGCGACGAAGCCGCCGAATGCCGTGATCGCGTGCCACGCCGTGCGATGGAAGGCGGCATGCAGCGCGGTGAAATCCTCCGGGTCGAGCTCGCGCGACAAGCGCTCGGAGTGCACCAGGTCGAAACACAGGAAGGTGATCGGCCGCATGTGGCGGCCGTCGGCCTGCCCCAGGCGCGCGCTCGCGGCGGGCAGCGGCGTACCGCACGAGGGGCAATGGGCGTGGCCGGCGGCGGCGGGCTTGAGGCAGCATGGGCAGAGCGCCGCGCGGTCGAAGCCGCGACCATCCTCTCCCGCTTTGTGCTGCGACATCCTGCTCTCCCGCGTACGAGATGCTCGTCCTCTTGTGGAGGTGGATGATCAATCCCCCGAGAACCTCGCAGTCAAGCGCAAGACGCTCAGAAGGTGACGCCGGCGCGCAGGATGACGTTCGCATACGGCGAGAACTCGCCCGTGCGCACGATCGCGCGCGCCCCGCGCGTCGCCTCCTTGAAGTGCTCGTGCGACATCGTCATGACGGGCGTGTGGCCCAGCTGGCGCATCAGCTCCGCGTGGACGGCCGCATTGGCCGGCGCGAATTCGTCGGCGATCAGCGCGCGCTCGACCTGCATCTCGGCCAGCACCGCCGCGAGCACGTCGGCGAAGCGCGGCACGTTGGCGCTGACCGCCAGGTCGATGCGGCGCGGGCCGTCCGGGATCGGCAGGCCGGCGTCGCCGATCACCAGCAGGTCGCCGTGGCCGAGGCGCGCGATAACCTCGGACAGTTCGGCATGCAGCAGCGTGGTGCGTTTCATGACGTCGACGTGGAGGCGAGCTGGCGGCGATAGGGGATCGAGGTCTGTGCGCCGCGCCGCGTCACGCACAGGGCGCTCGCGGCCTGGCCCAGCGCGACGGCGTCGTCCAGCGACTGGCCTTCGCAGAGCGCCGCGGCGAGGGCGCCGATGAACGTGTCGCCGGCGGCGGTGGTGTCGACGGCCTTGACCTTCTTGGCGGGAAAGTGGCGCGCGCCCGCGCCGTCGACGACCACCACGCCCTGCGCGCCCAGCGTCACGAGCACGCGGTCGGGGCCGCGGGCGCGCAGCAGGCCGCCGGCCTCGGCGGCGGAATTGGGGTCGACCACGTCGTGGCCGACGTACGCCGTGGCCTCGCTTTCGTTGAGCACGAGGATGTCGATGCGGGCCCACAGCGCGTCGGGCAGCGGCGCGGCCGGCGCGGGGTTGAGCAGCACCGGCACGTGGGCCGCGAACGCGCGGTCGACGGCGGCCTGCACCGCGGGCATCGGCACCTCGAGCTGCAGGATCAGCATGCCGGCCATGTCGATCATGGTGTTGGCGCGCGCCACGCTGGCCGGGTCGAGCAGGCCGTTGGCGCCCGGCGACAACACGATGCGGTTCTGGCCGTCGTCCTCGACCCAGATCGACGCGACGCCGGTATGCGTCGACGCCAGTCCCTTGACCTCGCGCGCGTCGACGCCGTCCGCGGCGAGCCCGGCCTTGAGCACGTCGCCGTTCGGGTCGATGCCCACGCGCCCGACCATGATGACGTTGGCGCCCATGCGCGCGCACGCCACGGCCTGGTTGGCGCCCTTGCCGCCGGGCAGCATCGCGAAATCGAGGCCGGGCACGGTCTCGCCGCCGATGGGTGCGCGCGACATGCGCATCACCAGGTCCATGTTCAGGCTGCCGACGACGACGATGGAGGAGGTCATGTGCTGGCCTTCGAATTGACTTCGGGATCGATCATCATGGCATTCCAAGCTTGCGGCTGTGCGGTGGACGCGCGCAGGTGCAGTTGCGGTTGCAGGATTGCGCGCCGCGGCTGGGTGCGGCCTTCGCGCAGGCGCTCCAGCAGCAGGCCGGCGGCGCCGGTGCCGATGGCCTCCTTGGGCTGCGCGACCGTGGTCAGCGGCGGCGAGGTGTAGGCCGCCAGCTCGATGTCGTCGAAGCCGACGACCGACAGCTGCCGCGGCACGTCGATGCCCGCCT
>OUNM010132554.1_pt1 | contig 13391 bp, 12 predicted proteins | sample 1769961 | NCBI WGS metagenome assembly OUNM01 (sample SAMEA3914820, study PRJEB12502) | metagenome | biome: forest; material: soil | place: USA | collected 2012-03-12 | depth 0.3 m | reverse complement strand
GGTGAGAATCGACCGACAGTGTCGCCACAAAGTTGGCCGATCGACCGCGGATTGAAGAGGGTCGGTGGAGAGGGACAGACGTCATGACCTCACGCCGCCATCTCCTGTCACGTCGCGATCTGCTCGCAGGCGCATCGATCCTCGGGCTCACGAGCCTCTTCGCGTCGCCTGCGCGCGCTGATGGCGTCGCGTCGTCGGCCCCGTCGCTGCCCGGCGGGTTGCCCGCGCCCGCCACGGTGCACGTCGGCTCGCGCGTCGCGCACGTCGCGACCGACGCGCGCGGCATCACGGCGACCCTCGAGCTCGAGCACGCACCGTTTCCGGCGAGTGGCAGCGGCTACGGCGATCCGACGGTGCTCGTCTTCATTCCGCACCACTATCGCGTCGCGCGTGACGCGACCGTCTCGACGGTCGTTCACTTCCACGGTCACAACTCCACCGCCGAGCGCGCGATGGTCGCCCATCAGCTCCGCGAGCAGCTCTACGAGAGCAAACAAAACGCGATCCTCGTCGTCCCGCAGCTCGCGGTGATGGCGGCCGACTCGTCGGCAGGCAAGCTCGAGGCGCCGGGCGGCTTCGCGCGCATGCTCGGCGACGCGCTCCGCACGCTCGACGCCCCCGCCGTCCACAGCGCAGCCGGGCTCGCCGCGTTGCCGGCCGATGCCTCGCTCGGTCGCGTGTGCGTGTCCGCGCATTCGGGCGGCTATCACGCGGCGGCATGCGCGCTGCGCGCCGGGAGCGGCGTGACCGTCCACGAGGCATACCTCTTCGACGCGCTCTACGCCGACGTCGACGTCTTCCGCGACTGGGTCATCGCCGGGCACGGCAAGCCGATGGGGTCGCGCCACAAGCTCGTCTCGTACTTCACCGCCGGTCGCACCGAGGCCAACACCAACGCGATGTTCGCCGAGCTGGAGCGCTCCGGCGTCGCCTGCGCGCACGAGCAGATCGAGGGCACGCTTTCGCGTGAAGAGCTGACGCGCGCCGAGGCCGTGAGCATCCGCACCGCGCTCCCGCACGGCGCCGTCACCAGCGAGCTCAATAGCCTTCGAGACTGCCTCTACGCATCGGCGCTGCGGCGCAACCTGCGGAGCTCGTGGTTCGAGGCGAAGCACGGCGCGCGCCCGCTCGAACGCCGTCGCTGACGCGCCAATCTGCCGCTGGCGGCCGCAGCGCTCCTCGTTAAGCTGCGGAACGATGGAGAGCTACGACGTCCTGGTCATCGGAGCCGGCCCTGCAGGCCTCAGCGCCGCGCTGGTCCTCGGACGCTGCCGTCGCAGCCTCTGCATCATCGATGCAGGACACGGGCGCAACGAGCGCGCTCGCCATGCGCACGGCATCTTCACGCGTGACGGTACGACTCCGGCCCAGCTCCGTCAGATGGGACGCGCGCAGCTCGCGCCTTATGACGTAACGATCCACGACGACGAGGTCCTCGCGGTCGAGACCCGCGGAGATCGCTTCGTTGCCACCACGCGCGACGGACGCTCCGTCGAGGGAAAGAAGCTCCTCCTCGCGACCGGGATGCGCGACCGCATCCCGGCGCGTCCCGGCTTCGAGGAGCTCTTCGGGCGCGCCGTTCTCGTGTGTCCCTACTGCGACGGCTGGGAGAACCGCGATCGACGGATCGCCGCGTATGCCCCCGCGAAGGCGGCCGCCGAGCTCGCGCTCGCGCTACGCACCTGGAGCGACGACGTCATGTGCATCACCGCCGGCGATCGCGTGAGCGACGAGGATCGCGTCGCGCTCCGCCGAAATGGCGTGGTCCTCCACGAAGACGACGTCGAGCGGCTCGACTACGACGCGGCGAGCGAGTCGCTCCGGGCGCTCGTCCTCGCATCCGGCGTGCGCATCGACCGCGACGTCGTCTTCGTGAAGTTCGGCGAGGAGCAGACCTCGCCGTTCGTTCACCAGTTCGGGTGCCAGCTCACGGACAACAACACGGTGTGCCCGCACGACGGAGAGCGCGTCGGCGCGCCGGGCGTCTTCGTCGCAGGAGACGCGTCGCATGATCTCCAGCTCGTCACGATCGCCGTCTCCGAAGGCGTGAAGGCTGCGTGCGCCATCAACACCGAGCTGCGCAGGGAACAGCAGCGCTGAGCGCGGCGAGCGTTACCGCCCGCGCGCTCAGCCGGGTCACTGGCGTCACTGGCAGACGCCGGCGGTGCAGACGGCCGGCGCAACGCAGGCCTTGCCACACATCCCGCAGTTCGCGGAGTCGGTCATCGTATTGACCTCGCAGCCGTTGATCGCGCTCTTGTCGCAGTCGGCGAAGCCCGCGCTGCAGGTCGACGTGCACGCACCCGCGGTGCACGCGGCGGTCGCGTTCGGCGGTACCGCGCAGACCGTGCACATGGCGCCGCATGCGGTCGCGTCCGTGTCGGCGACGCACTTGCCGGCGCAGAGATGGCTCCCCGCCGGGCACGTGCCCCCGCAGACGCCCGCTGCGCTGCACGTCGCCGTGCCGCCGACGGGAACCGGACAGACCGTGCACGCCGCGCCGCACGCGGTGGCATCTCCCGGCGCCACGCACTTGCCGTTGCACGCGTGGTTCGGCGCGGTGCACTGGATACCGCACGTGTCGTTCACGCACGTCGCGACGCCGCCCGCGGGCACCGGACACGGCGTGCAGGCAGGCCCGCACGACGCGGGATCCGTCTGAGCCACGCACTTGTCGGTGCACGCATGAAAGCCCGCCTTGCACGTGAAGCTGCAGGCGCCGGCCGCGCACGCCGAGGTTCCGTTCGCCACCACCGGGCACGCAGTGGTGCAGTTTCCGCAGTGATTCGTGCTCGTATTCGGGTCGACGCACTCCGCTCCGCAAGCGAGCGGCGCCGCCGGCGTGCAGCCGTTCGTGCACTGGAACGAGGCACCGCTCGGCGCACAGAGCGGCGCGGCAGCACCGCACTTCGCGTTGCATGCGCCGCAGCTCGTCGCCTTCGACAGATCGGTCTCGCATCCGTCGGCGGCCGTAGCGTTGCAATCGGCGTAACCCTTGTCACACGCGGTCACGACGCACGTCCGGCCCTGGCAGCCCATCGTGCTGTGGCCCGAGGCGCACGGCGTGCACGCAGGATTCCCGCATCCGTACAGCGGATCGGTGAGCGACACGCACGCCCCGAAGCAAAGCTGCTGTCCGGCAGGGCAGCTCGGCGACGGCTTCTCACCGGCATCGTCCGGAGGCGTGGTGCTCGCATCGGGCCCCTCCGTCGGCGGCTGATCGGTCGGCGTGCCGCTCGGCGAAGGGCTCGGCAGGGTGCCGGCCTCGTCGCTGATCGCCAGCGTTCCGGGGTTGTTGTCGAGGATCGAGTTGCAACCGAGAAAGGCGAACGCAAGGACGCCCGACGTGAGGACGGCGCCCAGAACTGGACGGATCATTGGAAGTTCCCCTGAAGGCTGAGACCGCCGCCGTTGAGGCCAACGCTGGGAACGGCGTGGAGCTTACCGACGCGCTCGCGCGATTCGCTCGCGCTCGGCGCCGTGAGGATGAGGATGATGCCGCCGGCGACCGCGGCGCCACCGGCGATCGTCGCGACCGTCGCGATGTTGCCGTTGCGGATCGCATCGTCGCGCAGACCCACGCCGACCGCGTCGCACGAGTCGACCACGCAGTGGCTGCGCGACTCGTTTCGCTTGCCGAGCGACGAGAGCCCGAAGCCCGCGCCGATGCTGACGCCGACGACGCCGAGACTGGTGACGACCCAACCGAGGGTCCGCTGCACCGAGCCGTTCTCCTCGATGACGGGCGGCGGGAAGTCCGTCGCACCGGTGGTCGCCGTCGTCGCGGTCGTCGGGCCGGTGCTCGCAGGCGTGGTCGCCGGCGCTGCGGGCGGTACGCCGACGGGAGCAGGCGCCGCGGCGATCGGTGCCGGCGGGAGGTCGCGCGGGATCGCGATGTGCGCGACCTTGCCCTCGCTCGTCGACACACTGCTCTCCCACGTGCCCTTGCCGGTCGCCGTGGCGGTGATCTTGTGCGAGCCGGCATCGACCGGGATCGGCGTGCCCCACGCTGCCGAACCGACCGCGATGCCGTCGCGCTTCACGTCGAGGCCGGCAGGAGGCGCGGCCGGCGCATCGATGACGAGCTTTGGGAGCCGTGCTTCGAGCGCCTGCGCGCGCTTGCGTGCGAGCTTCTCGCGATCGACCTGATTCGTGGCCTTCGCGCTCGCGGCGACCTCGAGGAAGCCGGCCCACGCCGATGCGATTTTTCCGATGTGCTCGTTGCAGTCGGCGAGGTTGAACTGCGTGCCGAGGCCGGCGTCGAGGCGCATGCTCTCTTCGAGCTTCGGGCACGCCTCGGCGTACCTGTTTTGCTGCATCAGCGTGCGTGCCTCGTAGAAGAGGACCTGCGCCGCGGCGGGATCGTTCTTCGGCGGATCCGCGGCGAGCGCGAGCTGCGGGAGAGCAACGAGAGCAAGGATCGGAAAGACGCGGAGCTTCATTTGCGGTCCTCGAAGAGCTTGTCGGCGTTGGATGCAGGCGAGGGGGCCGACCCGTTGGTGCGGGGCGGAGACGCGGGGACGGGAGCAGGCGAGGGAACCGCCGTGGAGGCCGCAGCGCGCGCGGCCTTCTCCTCGGCCTCCACCTTCGCCGCGATGTCGATGGTCGACGGCGCCGGCGCGGGCGGGGGCGCGACGACGGCGGTAGCCGGAGACGCCTTCAGCTGCGGGATCGGATCGAGCGGCGGCGGCGGAACGACGAGCGTGGGCGCCGCATTCGCGGTCGCGACGTCCGCCACGCGCGTTTGCTTGTAGAATACACCTCCGGCGCCGAGGCCCGCGAACGCGACCACCGCGGCGACCGTCGCGATGGTGCGGTTCCGGCGCTTCCGCGCGGCGTGCGCGTTCGAAGGGCGCTTGCGGACGTACGAGCCTTCGTCCTTCGACGGCGCGGCATCGTGCGCGGCGCTGCTTCCATGCGTACGCGAGCGCGCGGCCTCGAGGATGCGCGCGATGGCATCGGCGCGACCGGTCGAGCCGGCGGGACCGAACGGAGCGAGCGCCGCGGCGAGCTCCGCGGCGTCGACGAATCGCTCGGCCGGATCGATGCGCAAGCAGCGCAGGATGACCTCGTCGAGCTCCTTCGGAACGTCGCTGCGCAGCGTCGAAGGCGCTGCCGGCGGTCCGAGCGTCGCCGCCGCGTAGATGTCGAGGAAGGTGTCGCCCTCGTGCGGGCACTTCTTCGTGAGCAACTCGTAGAGGACGGCGCCGATGCCGTAGATGTCGGAGCGCGAGTCCGCCTTGCCTGCGGACTCCATCTGCTCCGGCGACATGTAGCGAGGCGAGCCCATCACCGTGTCCGGCTGCGTGAGCTTCGCGAGGTCCTTCGGCGAGAGCGGCGTGTCGGTCCGCGAGATGCCGAAGTCGATCAGCTTCACGCACGGCATCCCGTCCGCGCCCTTGGTGAGGAACAGGTTCGCCGGCTTCAGATCGCGATGAACGATGCCGAGGCCGTGCACCTCGGCGAGCGCCTCGCACGCCTGGAGGACGTAGTCGACGGCGTCCTCGACGGGGATCTCCGTGTCGGACTCGACCATCGCGTCGAGGTCGCGACCATCGAGGTACTCCATGACCATGTACGGCGCGCCGTCCGGCATCGTGCCGACGTCCGAGACGCGCGCGACATGCTCGCTCTTCAACTGCGTCGCCGCGCGTGCCTCGCGCAGGAAGCGCTGCGCCATTCCCGGCAGCTCGCGGATCTGCGGCGAGACGACCTTGATGGCGACGGCCTGCTCGAGCACCACGTGCGTGGCGCGATAGACCGACGCCATGCCGCCCCCACCCAGGTACGACTCGATGCGATACCGCCCGTCGACCAGATCTCCGGGGGCTAGGAGCTTGGTCGTCGGCGCAGGAGCGCGATCATCGGCGTTGGCGGCGGACATCGAAAAGCCTCGCCACCCGCCAATGCGAAGTCCGAGCCACCGAACCTCGACCAGGAGCACGGCGTATCGGCCCGCAAATTACGGGTCCTTCGTCAGCGCGAGCACAGAAGTGCCACAGCGCGACGCGCCGCACCGACGCGCCCCATCTCAGGGGCGTCTCAGGGGCGCTTCAGGGTTTCGTGCCGACCACGCCCGGTTTGTGCGTCACGACGATGTGCCCGTGGCTCTTGTTGTCCGGGTACCCGTAGCGAAACGCGATGGGCGCGTTGCCTTTGAACTTCTCGTGGAAGTCGTTCATGTCCTTGTTGTTCACGGTCCCGAACGGCTCCGCGTACTCGTACTGGCCGTAGTAGTCCTGCTCGAAGCCGAACTTCTTCGCGATGCGCGGCGGCACGCCGGTCGTGTCCGAGATCATCCAGTCGGTGTGCGTCATCAGCCAGTCGCGGATGACGGAGAAGTTCGCGTCGTCCCACAGCAGGTGGCTCGCCGCCTTCGTCATGGCCGAGACCTTCGGCTTCGTGTCGAGGTGCTTCATCAGCTGCGGATGCGCCTTGAGGCTGCCGTCCGAGAGGTCGTAGGCGACGTGGCGAAGGACGCGCACCTGGCTCTCGCCGTTCTTGCGGAATCGGATCTCGGCGTTCGCGAACGGGCCGCCGCGACCTTGCTTGCCGGCCTTTTCCGCCTTCGCGATGTCGGCGTCGGTCAGGTAGTGGAGCGAGCCGTCTTCGTTGAAGTCGAAGTAGCGATAGGTGATCGGCTCGAAGCCGTGGATGGCCATCGCGGCGAGCGTGAACGCCGCCTCGCCCGGCACGGCGCCGTGCGTCTCGATGTCGAGGTTGATGGTGCGGCTGTGTGCCTTCAAGAACAGCTTTCCGAGGTGCTCGCGCAGCGTGGCGAGCTCCTTGGTGAGCCGAGCGTTGTCGGTCTTCATGATGCCGCGGATGTCGCCGGCGATCTCGAGGGAGATGGTCGTCAGCTCCGTCGCGTCCGGAAACGTGGCGAGCGCGGTGACGAGGTCGCCACCGCCGAACGGGTAGACGACCTGCTTGGGCAGGTTGGCGGGCCGCAGCTTCGCGAGGAACGGGCCGGCCACGTCGATCCACTCGCGCTTGTACTCGTCGTACCCGGTCTTCAGGAGGGCACAGTGCGTATCGACCATCTTGCGGTCGACGCCGGGCGGGATGAACGAGTCGTCCCCGGCGCACGCGGCCACGCGGAACGCCGCCTGGACCTCCTTCGTGAACTGTGTGCCGGCGAGCGGCTCTTCGGGCGGCGTCGGTCCGGGCGCCTGCGCATCGGCCTTGGCGGTCGCACCTCCGTCCGCGGGCGGACTGGCCTTGTCGTCCGGCGCAACGCTTGCGCTTGGATGCGCTGCCGACGAAGGGGTCTGCGATTGCGCCCCGCTGGTCGGATCGGGCGGCTGGGACCGGCACGCGCTCACGAGCACGACCACGGCGAGCAAGATCGAGCGTACGCCCCAGGGGGCATGGCGACGCCGGGGTGAGGCGAGCGAGGGGTTCTTCACGGTAGGCGCGTCCACTTTGCCAACGATGGGGCTACTTGCCAACCGCCGTGCACGCGCGATAGGACACTTTCGCGGGGCACCCACCCAGCACAGCCTGTCATTCGCGCAGCGTCCACGGAGATTCATCATGCCGCCCCTCACCGAGTACGAGCGTTATCTCCGCGTACCCGAGCTTCTCAGCTTGCAGAAGCCGGAAGAGGCACGAACGCACGACGACGAGCTCCTCTTCCAGAGCGTTCACCAGATCGAGGAGATCTGGATGAAGGCGGCGGATGACGAGATCACGCGTCTCGTTCCCGCCCTGGATCGCGACGATCTCGAGGCGGCACGCGCCGGTCTGCATCGCATCTACCTCATCGAGAAGCTGATGGGCGAGCAGCTGCGTCTGCTCGAGACCATGAGCCCGGTCGCCTACTTCGCGATCCGCAAGGGCCTCGGCCACGGCTCCGGCCTCGAGTCGCCAGGCTTCAACCGGCTGCTCCGCAGCTCGAAGAAGGTGATCGACGCCTTCGACCGCGCGTGCGAGCGCCGCAAGGTGACACCGGAGGATCTCGTCCGCGATCCCGCACGCGACCGCATGATGTGGGCGATCGCCGAGGTGATGATCGACGTCGACGAGGCGTTCCAGCGCTTCCGTTACGGGCACCTCGTCCTCGTGAAGCGCATCATCGGCGCCGGCACACCGAGCTTGAAGGGCAACCCGATCGACTTGCTGGAGAACAACGCGAAGAAGATGTTCTTCCCGTCGCTCTGGAAGGCGCGCGAGGCGCTGTTCAACGACTTCGTTCCCGGCGAGCTGAAGACATGAGCGGCGTCGCAGGCGAGGCCGATCTTCTCGCGACGCGCCCTGATTTCCCGACCCTCGAGAAGGGCGTTCACCTCATCAGCCATTCGCTCGGCGCCGTGCCGCGGAAGGCTCGCGAGTACGTGAACACCTTCATGGACGAGTGGGAGAACGAGTCCATCAACGCGTGGGGCACCTGGCTGCCGAACGTGCGGGCGCTCGGTGATCTGATCGGCACGGTGCTGAAGGTGGATGCGGGCACCGTCGCCGTGCTGCCCAACGTCTCGACCGTGCAGTCGTTCGTCGCGTCGTGCTTCACGTTCAACGAGACGAGCGGTCGCTTCAAGGGTCGCAACAAGATCGTCTACGACGACGTGAACTTCTCGACCGTCCACTACGTGTGGCAAGAGCAGGCTCGCCGAGGCGCGGACATCCAGATCGTCAAGTCGAAGGACGGCATCCACGCGCCCATCGACGAGCTCTGCGCGGCGATCGACGAGAAGACGCTGCTCGTTCCGATCAGCCACGTGCTCTTCCGCTCGAGCGGGATGTACGACGCGAAGCGCGTGATCGATCGCGCGCATCAGGTCGGCGCGCTGGTGCTCCTCGATTGCTATCAGTCGGCGGGCACGGTGCCGCTCGATCTGAAGGCATGGGATTGCGACATGGCCTGCGGCGGCTCCGTGAAATGGGCCTGCGGCGGACCAGGGGCCGCGTATCTCTACGTGCGGCCCGATCTGCTCGAGGATCTCAAGCCGACGTCGACGGGCTGGTTCGCCCACGCCGAGCCGTTCGCGTTCGACATGGGGCCGATGCGTTACGCGGCCGACGTGTGGCGGATGATCGGCGGGACCATGGCGGTGCCGGCGGTGTACACGGCGCGCGCGGGCTGGGAGACGGTCGCGCGGCTCGGCGTCGATCGCATTCGCGCGAAGTCGCTGCGCCAGACCAAGCTCCTTCGCGAGCTCGTCGACGCGCGTGGGTTCACGGTCAACACGCCGCGCGACGACAACCAGCGTGGCGGCACGATCTGCTTCGATTTCCCGGGCGCGGACGTGGTGTCGAAGGCGCTCTCGCAGCGCAAGTTCTTCCACGACTATCGCCCGAAGTGTGGTCTGCGGCTCAGCCCGCACTTCTACACGACCGACGAGGAGCTCCAGCGGTTCATGTCGGAGCTCGACGAGGTCCGTAAGACCGGCGCGACGGCCGGCGGCGCCGCGGCGTACTGAGACGTACCGACGAGAGCGTGTTTTGAACGGCGGGCAGGAGCTCCGCAACAGAACAGGGCAAGAGAGGTCGTGCCCATGCGCTCTGGTCTTGCTCGTGCGATCGACCGCGCGGCGCTCGCGATCGCGTTGGCGACGTCGAGCGGCGCCGTCGTGCTCGCGCCCGTCGATGCTCACGCGGAGGAGACGGCTGCGTCGTCCGGCGCGGCGTTGTCGGCGTCCGCGCGCGCGCCGGACTCGACGACGGACGTCCGCGGAGTGCGCTCCTTTCTCGATGCGACGTACGCCGAGATGCGCGCGACGTCCGTTCGCGTTCGGGATCAGCTCCGTGCCACGCGCAGGCGTGGAACGCGTTCGCAGGTCTTGTGCGTCGACGAGGCGCTGAGCCGTGCCGACGTCGCGCTCCGCCACGCACGCGCGCTAGGCGACGAGCTCCTCGCGGCGGTCGGCCGTGGCGACCTCGAGTCGGCGCGGTCGGCGCGGAGCCAACTCGAGGAGCTTCGCTCGTTGACGCGCTTCGCGGGTGCGCAGGCGACGAAGTGCACACCTGCCACCGCGTCCGCGTCCGCGCTCAGCTTGCTGGGGACGAACACGGTGACGGTGAAGGTCGACGTCGACCCGCACATCGCGCGCGTCGACTAGCGCGGTCGCGCGCTACTAGCGCTTGGCGCCCGGAGCTCGAGGAGCGACACGGGCGGCGCATCCTACGTGAGCGCGGCGATGGCCTCGCGCAGCAGCTCCGGCAGCGGCGGCAAGGCGTCGCGACCATCAACGAGGGCAACCAGCGTCTTCTTCACGGCAGATGCGCCGAAACCCAAATTCACGAGCCCGCGGGTCGCTTGGTCCATCACGTCGGAGGTGACCGCGGGTCGGAGTTCGTCGCGAACCTCTGGTGTGCGAGGCATCGACCGTTGCTGGCGACAGTGAATTCTCGCCGCGACGAGCTCCTTCCCGAAGATCTCCTCGGCTGCGTGCAGGTTGTGGGCTCTGCACCGAGCACGAAGGTTCGAGGCATCATCGCTGCCACCGAGCGCGCGCGGTTGGATGTGATCGAGCTCGAGGCGCGTGCGGCACTCGCATCGGCGTCCTTCCGAGTCGACATACGTGCACTGCTCCGCGTCGCGCGTGAAGACCTGGCGTCGGGTGGCGGCCGCGATGTGCCCATGCTTCGACGGTCGCACGCTCACCTGCGGGCACGACGTCTTCGCGCGCCGATCCTTTTCGAGCTTCTCGACGAGCGTCCGGAGCGCGCGCTCGATGACCTTCACGGTGTCGCCGTCCGGAATCGAATGACCGAGGAGCTCCTTCGCGCGTTTCAGGTCCGCGTATCCCTCGGCCGTCATCGTCATCTGGACGAGGATACCCGTCGCTGACAACGGCTCCACGCGCGCGGGGGAAAGGGGTTGCGCCGACGGCGGCGGAGTTACCACCGCGCGGGCATCCGTGACAGCGATGCTTACGGCCGTCGGGATTTCCATCGTCGGCGCGTTCGGCCGCGGGAAGCGACGCGCAATCATCTCGTCCAGCTGGCTCCTCGTCTTCCCCTTCGCTTCGTCGACGATCGCGTGAACGTTCTCTTCGTTCAGATACGGAGCCAGCTTTCTCAAGGCCGACAAGTGAACGTCACCGCGCTCGAGGCGTCCGAGCAGCGAGGGGAACTTTCGGACGAGCTTCGCAGCGTTGAGGCGTCGACTCGTCTCGCCCTCGCTCATGTGGAGGCGCTCCGTGCAAAATGCCCACATCGAGCTGCACGCGGACCTCTTGTCGAGCGCCCTGTCCTCGATTTCGATGAGGTGAACGATCAGACGCGCGACGAGCCGCCGCCCCTCGAAGCACAGCGACGTAACCTGCGAAACGAGCTCCTGATCGGAGAGAGACGTGTGTTGCATCGGTGGTTCATACACCGGCGATTTTCGTCGCCCGCATCAGGCCCGAGCGACGTGATCGCGCCTCGGATCACTTTGTGAAGCGTGCGCTCCACGGAACGCGCACGTCGCGCCGCGCGACGTCGGGAACGCGCCATCTCGAGCGACGCCGCTGCGAGCGTCGTGACGTGCCTCCCAGACGTGTCGAGAAAATAGTGATTCAGCCGGCGTTTTTCCGGCCCCGCGCGCAGGTCGCTGTCGCCAGCGACAGTAACGTTCGCAGTCACTGCCGCCCGCGCGACGCGTTCAGCGTCGCCAGCAACGGTGACTCGCCCCGCGTCCGCGCCACGCCGTGCGTCGTCGCTGTATCCGCGCGCGAAGCGCGCGTGAGGCGCCGCAGGCGCCGCGGCTCTGCCGCGAAACGCCCCAAGTCGCACGACGCTGGCAGCTCGCGACGCCGTCCCCAGTCGCGACCCAGCCTTCCCTAGCAGCCTCTCGCTCGCAGCCTCCCGCATCGAGAGACGCTCGGGTCACCGCGATCCGCAAAGCTCACAATCGCATCGACTCGCCCCGCGGCGGCGCCGGCCCGCTGCCCACCCCCACACCACGCTCACCGCTCGTGCCACTTCGTCGGCCGTCGATCGAAGTAAGCCTCCACGGCCTCCGCGTGGTCGGCCCCGCTCCAGGTCTCGACAAACAGCGACCGCTCGAGCGCGCGCACGTCTCGCGCAGGCTGCGTTGCCTCTCTCACGAGCCGCTTCATGTCGGCGACCGCCCTTGGCGACGCCTCCGCGATGTCCGACGCCCACGCGAGCGCAGTCGTCCTCGCCAGCCCATTCTCCGTGACCTCGTCGACGAGCCCGAGCAGCTTCGCCTCCGCCGCGAAAACGTCGTGGGCCGCGTACAACAGTCGCGCCGCGGTGCCGGCGCCCACGAGAGACACCAACCGCGGGACCGTGCCCCACGCCGTGGTCACGCCCATGCGCACCTGCTTGAACGAAAACTTCGCGCGCACGTCCGCCACGCGCATGTCGCACGCGAGCGCGAGCTCCGCGCCCCCGCCGATCGCCGGCCCCGGCAGCGCGCACACGATGGGGAAGGGCAGCTCCGCCATCGCGCGCGTGAGCTCCCACCCCAAATCGCTGAAGCCCTCGGCGTCCTGCGGCGTGTTCTTGTCGCGCAGCTCACGCAAGTCTCCGCCCGATACGAACGTGTGCCCGCCACCGGTCAGAATCGCCGCCCGCACCGAGCGATCACGATCAGCCTCGGCGACAGCTGCGATCAGATCGCTCAGCGTGGCGTGGTCGACAGCATTCTTCGCCTGCGGGCGATCGATCGTCCAGATGACGACCGCGCCCTGCCGCTCCACGACGAGCACGTTTACGAACCTGCTCGGAGGCGCCGCACGTTCTGGACGCGCGTGTCTTCGTGGCGGACGCGCGTGGGGCGCTGCTCGGCCTCGACGACCGCGTCGCGGTCGCGTCGCGCGCGGCGCTTCTTCCGCTTGGCGAGGAACTTCTCGGCGTGCGCGATGATCGCGCCGGCGACGTCGAGTCCGCTCGTGCGCTCGATCCCCTCGAGGCCGGGCGAGCTGTTGATCTCGAGGATCTTCGGACCGTCGTGGCCCTCCAGCATGTCCACGCCGGCCACCTCGAGACCCATGACCTTCACCGCGGCCGTGGCGGCGATCCGGTATTCCTTCGGCAGCTCGACGCGTACGCCGAGGCCACCGCGGTGCAAATTCGAGCGGAACTCGCCCTTCTTCGCCTGGCGGCGCATGGCGGCGACGACGCGGCCGCCGACGCAGATGGCGCGGTAGTCACGGCCCTTCGACTCGGCGATGTACTCCTGGAGGATGATGTCCTGGCCCATCGCCCAGAGCGTCTCGAGCAGCGACGTCACGGCTTGCGGCGTCTCCGCGATCATCGTCCCGATGCCTTGCGCGCCTTGCTGCAGCTTCACGATGGCCGGCGTGCCGCCGATGAAGTCGAGCGCGGCGTCGACCGAATCGGGAGTGCGCGCGCAGACCGTCTTCGGGACGTCGATGTCCTTCTTCGTGAGCAGCTGCATCGCGCGGAGCTTGTCGCGCGAGCGAGCGATCGCGATC
>OUNM011185557.1_pt1 | contig 13394 bp, 12 predicted proteins | sample 1769961 | NCBI WGS metagenome assembly OUNM01 (sample SAMEA3914820, study PRJEB12502) | metagenome | biome: forest; material: soil | place: USA | collected 2012-03-12 | depth 0.3 m | reverse complement strand
CGTCGGCCGCCGGCTTCCAGTTCAACGGCTGGGGCGGCAAGTACAGCCTGGAGGGCGACGACATCGTCGCCGAGCAGATCGCCGCCGCCTCGGGCGCGCCGCTGGTCCGCAACAGCTTCATCCTGGAGGGCGGCGCCCTGGACCACGACGGTCTGGGCACCATCCTGACCACGCGCCAGTGCCTGCTGAACGACAACCGCAATAGCGGCTGGGACGAAGCCTCCGCGACCTCTGCCCTGGCCGATGCGCTGGGCGCCAAGAAGGTGCTGTGGCTGGGCGATGGTCTGCTGAATGACCACACCGACGGTCACGTCGACAACCTGGCCCGCTTCGTCGCGCCGGGCGTCGTCGCCTGCCCGATGGGCTTCGGGGCCGATGATCCCAACGCGGAGGTCTATGCCGAGACCGCCCGCCTGCTGGCCGGCATGACCGACAGCCGCGGCTCGCCGATCCAGGTGGCCCGCATCCCCTCGCCCGGCAAGATCCTGGACGAGGACGGCGAGATCATCCCGGCCTCGCACATGAACTTCCTGATCGCCAACGAGGCGGTCATCGTGCCGATCTACGCCGAGGAGTCGGGCGCCTTCGCCGTCGAGGTGATCAAGGGCCTGTTCCCCGAGCGCGAGGTCATCGGCCTGCCGTCCACCGCCATCCTGACCGGCGGCGGCTCGTTCCACTGCATCTCGCAACAAGAACCCCAGTAGGAGGCCGCCAACCCATGGCTCGCACGCTCAGCGTCGCCGCGATCCAGACCTCGTACGGCATGGATCTGCAGGCCAACATCAAGAAGACCGAGCACTTCATCCGTGAAGCGGCGGCCAAGGGCGCGCAGGTCATCCTGCCGTCGGAGCTGTTCCAGGGTCCGTACTTCTGCGTCGCTCAGGAGGAGCGCTGGTTCGCCGAAGCCCATCCGTGGCGCGAGCATCCGGTGGTTAAGGCCATCGCGCCGCTGGCCGGCGAGCTGGGCGTGGTGATCCCGATCTCGATCTTCGAGCGCGAGGGCCCGCACTACTTCAACAGCCTGGTCATGGCCGACGCCGACGGCTCACTGATGGGCGTCTATCGCAAGAGCCATATCCCCGACGGCCCCGGCTATATGGAGAAGTACTACTTCCGGCCCGGCGACACCGGCTTCAAGGTTTGGGACACGCGTTTCGGCCGCATCGGCGTCGGCATCTGCTGGGACCAGTGGTATCCCGAGGCCGCCCGCGCCATGGCCCTGATGGGCGCCGAGGCCCTGTTCTACCCGACCGCGATCGGCAGCGAGCCGCATGACCCCAGTCTGGACACCGCCTTGCCGTGGCGGCGGGCCATGCAGGGTCACGCCGTCTCGAACGTCATCCCGGTGGTCGGCGCCAACCGTATCGGCTTCGAGCCGTGGGATGGCTATCCGAACGGCGGCCAGACCTTCTATGGCTCGAGTTTCATCGCCGACCATCGCGGCGATCTGGTCAGCGAGTTGGGCCGGGCCGACGAGGGCATCGTCAACGCGACGTTCGACCTGGACTTCCTGACGACGCACCGCGCCGCCTGGGGCTTCTTCCGCGATCGCCGGCCGGAGTTCTATTCGGCCCTGGCCACGGGGCGGCCCGCGTGATCGAGACCGATCGCCTGATCCTCCGCCCGCCCGTCGACGGCGACCGGGCGGCGGTGGCGGCGATCGGCGCCGACCCCAAGGTTGGCGCGTGGCTGGGCGGCGTGCGCGATCGCGCCGCCAGCGACCAGCTGGTCGACCGCTGCCTGGAGCACCTCGAACGGTTCGGCTTCGGCATTGGCGTGATCGAGCGCAAGGCCGATCACCGCGTGATCGGCATGGCCGGCCTGGGCTATGTGCCCGACGGCCTGCCCGAGGAGGGCGAGGTCGAGATCGGCTGGCGCCTGCTTTCCGACGCCTGGGGACAGGGCTACGCCAGCGAAGCCGCGCGCGCCTGGCTGGCCGAGGGCTTCGGGATGCTTGCGGCGACCGAGATCGTCGCCTTCACGGCCCGCACCAATCTGGCTTCCCAGGCCGTCATGCGCCGTATCGGCATGGTCGCCGCGCCGGAGCGGGACTTCGACCATCCGCTGGTGGCCGAAGGCGACATGCTGCGGCCGCACGTCACCTTCGTGGCGCGGCCTTAGGCGCCGCAGCCCGCCGGCGGGCCCTTGGCCTTCGAAGCCGCCACTTCGGCCCGCGCCTTTTCCAGATCGGCCATGAAGTCCGGATCGTCGTGCAGGCGGGTCATCATGGCCGAGCCCAGATAGCGACCGGCCTCGATGTCGCTCTGGAAGTGGACGCCGCAGATGATCCGGCTGTCGCCGAACGCCTTGCCGCGCGCCAGGATCGGGCTGGCCTTGTCCGGAACCAGTTCGGCGACCAGCGAGGCCCAGGCCCAGCCGATCAGGCCGTGGCCCGAGGGGTAGGAGCCGTCGGTCTCGATCCAGGCTTCACGCGGCACGCAGATCGGCGCGGTGTTGCCCACCGGCGGGCGCGGACGCTGGAAGATGCCCTTGGCCGGTTGATAGATCGAGGCGGCGTCATCGGTCAGGCGCAGCATCATGTTGGCCAGCACGGGTGTGGCTTCGGCGCTGATCGTGACGCCGGCGGCGCACGACAGGCTCTTCATGCCGTTCTTGCCCGACAGGTCGGCGTCGGCGATGGCCTGGGTCCAGGCGGGCGTGTTCACCAGCTTGCGGGTCTCGTTGAAGGTTTCCCGATCGGCCTTGCCGCGCGGAGAGTTCGGGGGCGGCGGCGGGCCGACGATCGTCGCGGCGTCCAGGCCGCCCGTCGTCCCGTGCAGATAGCCCGGCGGCGGCCTGACCCAGCCGGCCGAGGGCGGGGTGGTGGCGACGGGGGTCTTGCCGGTGTTGTGGGCGAACAGCTTGGGCGCTTCGAGTCCCGTGCAGCTAGCCAGCGCAACGCCCGCCGCCGCGAGGGCGGCCAGGCGGATCGTGAAGGACGTTCCAGTAGTCATCCGCTCACAGAGCGGCCGAAAACGCCTCCGTCAAGAAAAAGCGGCAGCCGAGATCGCTCGCGCGACGGGTGAATCGACGACCGCCGGTCTCGCTATGACAGCGGCCCAGATTGCCGGTCCTCGCGGGATCGGCTAGAACGCCGAGCCTTTGCGGTCGTCTTCAAGCGTCCGTTTCTTATTCTGTCGTAGAGCTCTTCATGGAAACGACCCAATCCGCCGGCGAAATCTCCGGCAACGTCCTGTTCTACAAGTCGCCGGAGCCGCTGAACCGCGAGCAGCACGCCAAGCTGGCCCTGGTCCACAAGGACAAGCCGTACGGCTTCGCCGCCGCCGGCACCGCCGTGCCGCTGACCGTCTCGGAATTCGCTCCGGCCGCCCTGACCTTCCCGGTGATCTTCGCCGGCGAAGATCGCGTGCCGCTGGCCGTGATGGGCCTGAACCAACAGGAAAACCTGTTCATCGAAGCCGATGGTTCGATCGAGGCCAACGTCTACATCCCGGCCTATATCCGCCGCTATCCGTTCGTGCTGGCCAATGACGACGGCGCCGACCGTCTGATCGTCTGCATCGACCGCGGCAGCGACCTGCTGACCGAGACCGGCCAGACCCCGCTGTTCGACGCCAAGGGCGAGCCGACCGAGTACACGCAGAACTGCATCCGCTTCTGCGACGACTTCGAAGTCGAGCGCCGCCGCACGGATTCGTTCGTCCAGCTGCTGAAGGACCTGGACCTGTTCGAGCTGAAGAAGGCCACCTTCCAGCCGCAGGACGAAACCGGCGCTCCGGCCGGCGACGTGGTGACGGTCGCCGAATATTTCGGCGTCTCGGAAGAGAAGCTGAACAAGCTGCCGGCCGACAAGCTGAAGGAGCTGCAGGAGAACGGCGCCCTGGCGCAGATCTACGCGCACCTGGTGTCGCTGCTGGGTTGGGATCGCCTGATCACCAAGACCATGATGAAGCAGTCGGCCGAGATCCTGGCCGGCAACCTGAACTAAGGTTCGGCTTCAGCTGAAGATCAGAGGGCGGCGGGGCTTCGGCTCCGCCGCCTTTTTCTTGGCCGCCGAAAACGCTATCGCGCGAAGATGCTCCGCGTCAGGCACGAGAAGACCAGGCGACCGGCCTCGTCCAGCAGGTCGTGCTGGGCGATGACGATGCCCTTGCCCTCCCCGACCGGGTCCTTGCCCATCACGGTCATGCGGCCGCGCAACAGCTCGCCGACTGGGGGATTGCGCATCCAGCGTAGGGCGTCGACGCCCAGGCGCTTGGTTTGCGGCCAGGCGGCGCTGGCCTCGACGTCGAGGCGTGTCCAGATGGCGAAGGTCATGGCGTCCGGCGCGCCGTTCTCGACGGGCCAGCCAGGAGTGAAGGCCGCGACGAAGGCCGTCAGGGCCTTTTCGTCCACCGCGCGCGAGCCCAGGTTGACGACCTGTCCGATCTCGATGTCGTCGAAGGCGGCCGGCATCAGCGTCTCCCGGTTGATTCCCCTTCGACTGTCCCTTGCGCCCAAGCCATTGTCGAGACGGCCATTGTGGAAACACAGCCGTCAGGCCATGTGTTCGTCCGCAGTCCTTTCGCCTCAAGTCGGTCCCGCATGTTCCTGAAGAGAGCCGTCCTCGCCCTGCAAGCCCTGCTGGCGGCGAGCCTTCTGCTGACCGGCGCGGCCGTCGCCGGGCCGGTGGTCAATTCCGGGCACATCGAGTCCGAGCTGGTCGCCCAGGAAGCGGGGGTCGCGCCGGGCGGCACGGTCTATGTGGCCCTGCGCCAGAAGATCATCCCCGGCTGGCATACCTATTGGCGCAATCCGGGCGACGCGGGCCAGGCGACCCAGATCCTCTGGACCCTGCCGGCCGGCTGGAGCGCCGGCGACATGGTCTGGCCGACGCCGATCAAGGCCAAGCTGGGTCCGTTGCTGGACTACGCCTATGAGGGCGAGGTCCTGATCCCCGTGCCGATCACCGCGCCGGCCAACGCCCAGCCCGGGACGACGATCAGCTTGAACGCCACCGTCCAGTACCTGGTCTGCCAGGACGTCTGCGTGCCCGAGGACGCCAAGCTGACCCTGCTGTTGCCCGTCGCGACCGGCGCGCCGTCGGCGGACCCGAAATGGGGCGCGGTCATCGGCGACGTGCTGGCCAAGGCGCCCAAGCCCGCCGGACTGAAGGCGGTCTTCAAGCTGGACGGTCAGACCCTGAAGCTGGCGATCACCGGCGGCCCGCTGAAGGGTGCGGACATGGCCGGCGCCTATTTCTTCCCCTACTCGCCCAAGGCCATCGAGCACGCCGCGCCCCAGACGATCGAGCGTGGCCCCGAAGGCCTGACCCTGGCGATCAAGCCTGGCTACGACTTCGTCGGCGGCGGCAAGGCTCCGGCCGAGCTGGCCGGCGTGCTGGCGACCAAGGCTGGCGCCTGGGAAGTCACCGCGACGCCGGGCGACCTGCCCGCGACCGCTTCGGGCCTGGGCGCGCCGGCGGCCGAGACCGCGCCGGCTCCGAGCGCAGCCTCTGGCGGCCTGCTTGGCGCGCTGCTGTTCGCGTTCGTCGGCGGGCTGATCCTGAACCTGATGCCTTGCGTCTTCCCGGTGCTGTCGATGAAGGCCGCCAGCCTGGCCGGTCACGCCCATGACGCCGGCAAGACCCGCCTGCAGGGCCTCGTCTTCCTGATGGGCGTCGTGGCGACCTTCCTGGCCTTGGCCGGTCTGCTGCTGGCCGTGCGGGCCGGCGGGGCGGCCGTGGGCTGGGGCTTTCAGCTGCAGTCGCCGATCGTCATCGCGGGCTTGGCGCTGCTGATGCTGCTGGTGGCCCTGAACATGTCGGGCGTCTTCGAGATCGGGACCTCGGTCCAGGGCGTCGGCGCCGAGGCTTCGTCGAAGGATGGCGCGGCCGGCGCCTTCTTCACCGGCGCCTTGGCCGTCGTGGTCGCCGCGCCCTGCACCGCGCCCTTCATGGCCGGCGCTCTGGGCTACGCCCTGACCCAGCCGCCGATCGTGGCCCTGGCGGTATTCCTGGCCCTGGCCCTAGGCTTCGCTGCGCCGTTCGTGGCCGTGGCCTTCATTCCGGGCCTCCTGAAGCTGCTGCCGCGCCCCGGCGCCTGGATGGACGTGCTGAAGAAGGGCCTAGCCTTCCCGATGTACGGCGCGGCGCTGTGGCTGGTCTGGGTGTTCAGCCAGCAGGGCGACACGATCGCCCTGGGGCAGGTTCTGGTCGCCGGCGTCCTGGCCGCGTTCGGGGCCTGGCTCTACGGTCTGTCGCAAGCGCGCCGGGCCTCAGGCAAGCCGGCCGTGGCCTCGACGGTGATCGGTCTGCTGGCCGTGGTCGCCGCCCTGGCCCTGGCCGGCTCCGCCGCCCTGGCCGCCAAGCCGCCCACCGCTGTCACCGCCGCTCCGGGTGAAGCGCCTACGGCCGGCGCTGGTCTGCCTGCCGAAGCCTGGTCGCCCGAGAAGGTGAAGGAGCTTCAAGCGCAAGGCCGCCCGGTGATGGTCGACTTCACCGCCGCCTGGTGCGTCACCTGCCAGGTCAACGAGAAGGTCGCGCTGTCGGGCGCCAAGGTCGCCGAGGCCTTCAAGGCCAAGAACGCGGTCTATCTGAAGGCCGACTGGACCAATCGCGACCCGGCGATCGCCAAGGCCCTGGCCGACTTCGGTCGCGTCGGCGTGCCGCTGTACGTGGTCTATCCGAAGAACGGCGGCGCGCCGGTCATCCTGCCTCAGTTGCTGACTGAAGGCCTGGTGATCGACGCGATCGAGAAGGCGGGCGCTTAAGGCCTATTTCTTCCGGTCCTGTCCGAACGGGATCCGCTCCTTGACCTTGTCGAGCGGCGTGCGGGTTGTCGTCACCGGCGGCGGTGCATTGATCACCGGGACGGGCAGGGGATAGGCGCGCCAGCCGGTGGCGATCAGGGCGCCGAAGCCCTGGCAGCGCGGTAGGTACTTGACCATGCCGGTGCGCGGCTTGGGGAACGGCGGGGTCTGGGCGACGCTCTGGCGCGTCGGATCGACGAAGCGCCAGTCGCCGGGCAGTCCATAGCCGCGCTCGCCGCCGATCCGCACGGCCTGATAGGCGATGTTGGCCTGGAACGGTGAGACGCCGTAGCGCAGCATGGCCCGCAGGAAGATCTGGTCGGCCTCCTCGCGCTTGCCCGGCTCGGCGATCGTGTAGAGCCAGTCGTGGATGATCGCCGCCCGCGCCGTCGGGCCTTGCGGATCGATCACGGCCTGGCCGTACCAGGGGACGCTGGCGAAGTCGGTGACGTACCAGCGCGGCACCACGATGACCTTGCCCGTCTCGACGTCGCAATAGGGGAACTCGGCGTCCAGGGTGAACAGCTTGCGGCCGTCCTTGGTCTGGTTGAACAGCATGATCGGCTGCGGCGTCAGCGAGCTGGGCTGGACCGGCGCGACGACGGGCACGAAGACGGTGGTCTTCGTCTCGGTGCCGCAGGCGGCGAGGATCAGGCTGAGCGCGGTGAGCGTAAGGCCGGTGCGGATCTTGGACATGGGCGAGCAGTCGAAGGAGGACGGGCGCTCTTCTGAGCGTCACGCGGCCGGGTAGCAAGCGAGAATGGCGAAGTTTCGGCGGAGCGTTACGCCGGCGACCCTTAGGCCGGAGGTTGCGGCGGGGCCGTGATGACCTCGACGTTGTCGTTCAGCAAATAGACCATGTCGCGCAGGGCCAGATCCTGGTCCTTGATGGTCTTGGCCGCGCCGACGGCGGTCAGCTTCTCGGGCAGGTCCTGGCTGATGCCGCGCAGGATGCACTTGAGGTCGTCGACTGCGCCGCGTTCCTTCAGGGTGACGTGGCCCTTCATGTCCAGCGCCGACAGCTCGGCGATCTTGCTGGAGAAGGCGTCGAAGCTCTTCAGCGTCTTGGCCGCGCCGGTCGGATCGGCGCCGGCCAGGTCCTTGCGATAGCCTTCCGTCTGGGCCTTCAGCTGCTTGGCGCGGGCGACGATGTCGAGGAACAAGGGCTCCCCGGCCACCGATTGCGGCGCGACCGGCTGCTGCTGGACGGCCGGGGCGGGGCCGGCGGCCTGGCCGGGGCTGTACGAGGCCAGCCACAGCATGGCGGAAAAGGCGGCGGCGTCACAGGACATGGGGGACTCCCGCAAAAAACGTCATTGGTCTGCCATGACGTGGCGGCAGGCGTTTGATAAGCCCGATACCGTAAACGCCGATTTACCAAACTTGAGGATGCCCGCATGGCCGATCTCGACGCCGCCTGGACCCGCCTGGAAACCGCCGCCAAGGCCGCCGGCGAAAAGCGCATCGTCGGGTTCTTCGAGGCCGAGCCGGATCGTCTGGACGCCCTGACCCTGGACGTCGCCGGCTTGCATCTTGACCTCTCCAAGCAGTCCTGGGACGAGGCCGGGCTCGAAGCCGCCCTCGACCTGGCCCACGCCGCCGATGTCGAAGGCGCCCGCGCCCGGATGTTCGCCGGCGAGGCGATCAACAGCTCCGAAGGCCGCGCCGTGCTGCACACGGCCCTGCGCGCCCCGGCCGGCGCGGACATCAAGGCCCAGGGCGAGCCGGTCATGGCCGAGGTCGAGAGCGTCCGCCAGCGCATGAAGGCCTTCGCCGACGCCGTGCGCTCGGGTGAGATCAAGGGTGCGACCGGCAAGCCGTTCAAGGCCATCCTGCACATCGGCATCGGCGGCAGCGACCTCGGCCCGCGCCTGCTGTGGGACGCCCTGCGCCCGATCCGTCCCGAGATCGACCTGCGCTTCATCGCCAATGTCGACGGCGCCGAGTTCGCCCTGACCACGGCCGACATGAATCCCGAAGAGACCCTGGTCATGGTGGTCTCCAAGACCTTCACGACGCAGGAGACGATGACCAACGCCGGCGCGGCCCGCGCCTGGCTGGTCGAGGCCCTGGGCGAGGCCGGCGCGAACCAGCACCTGGCCGCCATCTCGACCGCGCTGGACAAGACCTCGGCCTTCGGCGTGCCGGACGATCGGGTGTTCGGCTTCTGGGACTGGGTCGGTGGCCGCTATTCGCTGTGGTCTTCGGTCAGTCTGTCGGTGGCCGTGGCGGCCGGCTGGGACGTGTTCCAGGGCTTCCTGGACGGCGGCGCGGCGATGGACGCGCACTTCAAGTCCGCGCCGCTGGAGAAGAACGCGCCGGTGCTGGTCGCCCTGGCCCAGATCTTCAACCGCAACGGCCTGGACCGCCGCGCCCGCTCGGTCGTGCCCTATTCGCACCGCATGCGCCGCCTGGCCTCGTTCCTCCAGCAGTTGGAGATGGAGAGCAACGGCAAGTCGGTCGGCCCGGACGGCAGGCCCGCCCAGCGCGGCACCGCCGTGGTGGTGTTCGGCGACGAGGGGACCAACGTCCAGCACGCCTATTTCCAGTGCATGCACCAGGGGACCGACATCACGCCGATGGAGCTGATCGGCGTGGCCAAGTCCGACGAAGGTCCGGCCGGCATGCACGAGAAGCTGCTGTCGAACCTGCTGGCCCAGGCCGAGGCCTTCATGGTCGGCCGCTCGACCGAAGACGTGGTCGCCGAGCTGAAGGGTAAGGGCGTCTCGGACGCGGAGATCGCGACCCTGGCCCCGCAGCGCACCTTCGCCGGCAATCGCCCGTCGACCCTGGTGGTGCTGGAGCGCCTGACGCCGCAGACCTTCGGGGCCCTGATCGCGCTCTATGAGCACAAGACCTTCGTCGAGGGCGTGATCTGGGGGATCAATTCGTTCGACCAGTGGGGCGTGGAGCTGGGCAAGGTGATGGCCGGCCGCATCCTGCCGGAGCTGGAGAGCGGGGCCAGCGGCCAGCACGATCCGTCGACCGCCGCCCTGATCCAGCGCCTGAAGAAGTAGGCTTATCGCATGCGTCGCTTTCTCCTTGGCGGTGCATGCGCCGTCCTGCTGGCGGCTCCGGCCTGGGCTGGCGAAGCCATGGTCGACGGCCACAAGGTCGCCTACCGCGAGTGGGGCTCCGGCGAGCGGACCCTGGTGATGCTCAGCGGCCTGGGCGATGGCGGGGAGACCTTCGCCAAGGTCGGGCCGGACCTGGCCAAGGCCGGCTACCGCGTCATCGCCTATGACCGCGCCGGCTACGGCGGCAGTCCCGTCGTTCCCGGCCGTCACGACGCCGTCCGGGCCGAGGGCGAGCTGAAGGGCCTGCTGGCCGCGCTCGCCATCCGCCGGCCCGTCGTGCTGCTGGGCCATTCGGTCGGCGGGATCTATGCGGCCTATTTCGCCGCCAAGAACCCGAGCCTGGTCTCGGGCCTGGTGCTCGAAGAGACCCGGCCCACCGGCTTCACCGCCGCCTGCAAGGTCCAGCTGAAGTTCGGGTGCGAGATCCCCGGCCTTCTGAAGCTGGCCATGCCCGGCGCCGGCCGCCAGGAGGCCGATGACATCGCGCTCTCCGAGCAGGAGGAGCAGGACGCCGGCGGCGGCCCCACGCCGACCCTGATCCTGACCCGGAAGAACGCCGGCCAGGGCGGGTTCGACGGCGTCTGGCTGGCCCAGCAGGCCAAGCTGCCCGCCCGCTGGCCCCACTCGACGCTGAAGGCCGCCCCGAAGGGCGGCCACTACGTCCATCAGGACGCTCGCGACTGGTTCGTCGAGCAGGTGAGCGCCTTCATCGCGCCTCTGCCCTAGAGCCGTCAGAACGTCTTGCGCACCCGGATCGTCCAGAAGGTGCGCGGGTTGATCGTGCGGTCCTCGACGAAGGCCACGGCCTGCTGCGGCGCGCGGTCGGCATAGACCGTGTAGCGCTGGGTGTAGTCGTTCCAGATGTTGACCTGGACGCGGATGGCCAGGGTCGGGGTCGGCTTGTACTCGACGAAGCCCTGCCAGTAGCCCGTGCCGCGCCAGGCATAGGTCTGGTCCGGATCATAGGTGCGCGTGCCCAGATACGGCAGCAGGTCGATGCCCCACTGGGTCTTCAGCTTCACCAGGTCCTGCTGGAAGCCGATGTCGGCCTGGGTCGGCCGCACGCCCGAGATCGGCCGCGTCTTGCCCGTGGTCGGGTCGGTGACGTGGGTGTCGTTCCAGTCGTTCTTGAAGGTGATCCGGCCGCCGGGAATGCCCAGCTTGTCGGTCGGCACCACGATGTTCAGCGACAGCTTGTCCAGCGTGCCGTCGCCGATATTGCCGGTCGCCGACAGGCCGCCGGGCAGGGGCAGACGGTCGATCACGCCGATGATCTCGTCGTGGCGATAGTTGATCGAGACCACGCCCTCGCCCCAGAACCGGCGCTCATAGCCGATCTCCGAGATCCAGCGCTGCTCGGGCTTGAGATCGACATTGCCGCCATAGACCTGGCCGTTGCTCAGCGAGGCCGAGGCGGCGAAGTCGTTGAAGTTCAACTGGCCCAGCTCGCGCTCGAACCGCACCCGGATCTGGCTCTGGGCGTTCGGCGTCCAGGTCAGCAGGAAGCGTGGCTTGGCGTAGAAGAAGCTCTTCTCCTCGCTGGCGTCGCCCGACTGCTTGATGGTCGAGGTCTCGAACCGCACCCGGCCTTCCAGGCTGAGCTTGGGGCTGACCCGCCAGACCGCCTTGGCGAAGGCCTCGCCGCGCAGCTCTTCCACCTTCACCGAGGCCGAGGGCAGGGGGATGTTCACGCCGCCTTCGCTGTAGGACTGCCGGGTGTCCAGCAGGTTGTAGGCCACCTCGCCGCCGCCCTCGAAGGTCAGGGCCGCCGAGTGCTCGTTGCGGATCAGGGCGCGCAGGATCGACTCGCCGTCGTCGCCCTTGGCCGAGAACTTCTGGAACGGGCTGTCGACGCCTGACACGCGCTCGGCCCCGGTCGACGAATTGTCGAAGGTGTCGAAGCTGTGGATCGCCCGCGTCTCCAGCGTCCACTTCGGCGCCAGCGGGCGGATGTAGGTCAGGCCCACCTCGCCGTACTTGGTGTCTTCCGAATAGGTGGTGCGGCGCAGGCTGGTGGGCGAGGTGTCCTGGCCGTATTCCTGCCAGTCGTGGATGCCGTAGCGGGCCGTGGCCTCCAGCTTGCCGCCGGCGAACGGGCCCGAATAGTTGACGCGGATCGAGTCGCTGCCGCCGTAGCCGTCGTTGATATAGGCCTGGTCGCGCAGCACGTTGCCGGCCCCGTCGCGGCGCACCGTGCGGCCCACGCCGTTGCTGTCGCTGGTGCTGGTGCCGTCCGACAGCAGCACGCCCCAGCTCTTGTCGCCATTGTTGACCGTGAACTGGTAGCTGCCGCCATAGACGTCGTGGCCGCCGGCGAAGATCGTCGGGTTCCAGGTCAGGATCTGCTGGGTGTTGGAGCCCTTCTTCAGGATGACGTTGGCCACCATCGAATAGCCCTGCATGTCGATGCCCGGCGCGCCCCCGCGCACCAGCTCGATGCGCTCGACCTGGCTGGCCGGGGTGCGCGACAAGACGTTCGAGCCCGTGTCGTTCTTCGAGGCCGGGCGGTTGCCGTTGATCAGCACATTGCCGACCGCACCCTCGAAGCCGCGCGTCCCCGCGCCGTCGTCGATCGAGAAGCCCGGCACGCGATTGACCATGTCCTGGGCCGTGTTCGGACGATTGGCGGCGAAGAAGTCGGGCGTGAACACCAGCACCCCGCGCTGGCCGGCCTCCGCGGTCGGCGCCGCCGCCGTCGCCGAGGTCGACGGCGTGGTGTCGGTGGTGGTCTGGGCCATGGCTTCGCCCGCGAAAGCCGCGCCGGCGATGATGAAAGTCGCCGCCGTGGCCAGCAGCTTGGTCTTGGTCATAGGTGTTTCCCCTCAGCGAGGAGAGGTCTGGACGCCGCGACCGTTCATCTCAAGTTACAAGCCGGAAAGGTGGGTTACATCTCCGCAATCATTACATGCAGTTCATGTTTCTATACGAAGCATTGCCAACGCGTGTTTCGTACATCTGTGGATAGACTTGTGCGGTGCGAAGTAATCGCGGGCGTCATCGCGCCCGCTGCCGCCGCGCCTCGGTCGCCAGCCGGTCCAGCACCGGCGTCCGGCTGGGCGTCAGCAGCTCGGCCCGCGCCTCGGCGAACATCCGCCGGTTCGCCGCGCAGGTCGCCCGCATCATCGCCAGCTCCTCGGGCGGAACCTTGTCGGCCATGGCCTCGGCCTCGCGCTCGGCCTGGTCGTTGACCTGCTCCATGGCGTCGTAGACTTCCAGCAGCGACCGGGTGCGCGGCAGGACGTGACGGGCGCGCTTGCGGCGCGGGGGCTTGGACTTGGGCATGGGGTGTCCTTTCACGAAATCCTCCCCCCAGCGGGGGAGGTGGCGCGAAGCGCCGGTGGGGGAAGTTCTGTCGGCCTTGCCACATCCTCCTCCGTCGTCTCTTCGAGCCGACACCTCCCCCGTTAGGGGGAGGATTTGGGGACGTGCGTCCGCCGCTTCACGCGGCGAACCCGCTGAAGGTGCATGGGGAGGCGACGGAGCGGCCGGGCGAACCCGGGGACCGTGAGTTGATTGTGTGTTTCGGCTCGCTGACCGCTCCGCCAGGCTGTTCTTGCCCGTGAGGAT
>OUNM010838169.1_pt1 | contig 13400 bp, 13 predicted proteins | sample 1769961 | NCBI WGS metagenome assembly OUNM01 (sample SAMEA3914820, study PRJEB12502) | metagenome | biome: forest; material: soil | place: USA | collected 2012-03-12 | depth 0.3 m | reverse complement strand
CTCCGGACTCCTATGTTGCAGCAAAAGTCTTATCAGGCAAAACAGTCCGGCCCTCATTACTTCGAGCCGAAAGGCCCGAACGCTCCCAAGTGGTACATCGTCGATGCTAAGGACCAGGTCGTTGGACGACTGGCCACGATCATCGCGCGCGTGCTCATCGGAAAGCACAAGCCCACCTTCACTCGTCACGCGGATACCGGTGACTTCGTCGTCGTTCTGAACGCCGACAAGGTCGTCTTCACCCGCAACAAGTGGAACGACAAGGAGTACATCGATCACTCCGGTTACATCGGCGGCATCAAGATCAAGACCGCCAAGGACATGCTCGCGCGCCATCCCGAAGAGATCCTTCGCCGCGCCGTGTGGGGCATGACCAACAAGACCAGCCTCGCTCGTCACCAGATGAAGAAGCTGAAGCTCTACACCGGAGCCGAACATCCTCATAAGGCCCAGAACCCGCAGCCGCTTCCGGCCGCCGTCGTTCGTCGCACGGTTCTCTCCGGCGATAAGAAGAAATCCAAATAATTTTGCTTGCGGCAGCTCCCGTACGGGAGCGTTGCTGTGAGCTTTAAAAAGGAATTAGGGAATAAATGGAAAAGCAACTTCACCGTACTGGCAAACGTAAGAACGCGATCGCTCGCGTCTATCTCCGTCCCCGCGCTGGCGAGACGGGCGTTATCCGCGTCAACGACCGTAGCTTCGAAGACTACTTTCCGCGTCCGACCTCGCGCCTGATCATCATGCAGGTGCTTGAGCTGACCTCCACCGTGGGCCGTTTTGACATCTACGTCAACGTCCGCGGCGGCGGCCTCTCCGGTCAGGCAGGCGCGGTCAAGCACGGCATCTCCCGCGCGCTTCTCGAAGTCGATCCGGCGTACCGCCCGGTCCTCAAGAAGGCCGGCCACCTCACTCGCGACTCGCGCGAAGTCGAGCGTAAGAAGTACGGCCTGGCCGGCGCTCGCCGCCGCTACCAGTACTCCAAGCGTTAATCTCGCTTCGTACTGCGAACCAAAATTCGAACGCCCGGTTGGAGCTTCCAGCCGGGCGTTTTTTTTCGCGCTCGTGGAGTCGGTGCGACTCCAAGTGGGGCCATCTCATCCTGGTCTTTATTCTTCTTGTGTTTAAATCGCAGCTCGCGCCGAAGGCGCCAGGTATCGTTCTTGCTTAGCGTTGGCCGCTTCACAGCAAACCATTTGGGGAATTTATGAGAAAGATCCTGTCAGCCCTGTTCGTTTTGTCTTTGATGTCTGCATTTCCGGCTTCGGTCCATGCGATGGGAAAACCGGCTCCGAAAAATACTTGGGTCTGCTACCTGCCCGCGGGAGAGCGCTGTTCGTGGCAGACTGCGACCTGCATTCCCAATGAGATCGGTTGCAGAGATCGGCAGGAATACAAATGCGACAAGACCTATCATTATTCGGAATACACCACGACCCGCGCCGAAGCCGATAAGCAAGCCCGGGCCGTCTGCCTGAAGGACTCGCAGGATCCCGGCCGCTATTGTCACGCGCAGCCGACTTGCAGGTTCAACGACTGAGCTCCGAGTCGGAGAGGCGTGCCCTAAGCCACTTTCTTCGGCGACGGCGGTTTCTTCTGGGCTTCGGCCTCGTAGGCCAGCGCCATGCACTCGACCGCGCGCCCGTACTCGTGCGCGGCCTTGATATGCTCGGCGTGCACGAGCTCGTTCTTCGCGCTGGGCTTATGGAGCGCCTCGAGATGCCGGCGCGCTCGCGAAAGGTAGCGGGTCATCTCGGCGGGCATCTGCTTGAAACCGGGAGGCAACGTGCGCTCGAGCGAGGTCAATAGATCCGCCGTCGTGTCGGCGCGCTCGTGCAGGCCGTATTCCTCGGGCTCGGCGCCTTCGAGAAAAGGCAGTTCGCTCAGGCGATCTTCGAACCAGGCGAGCTTGGCCTCATGCCAGAGCGCGCGGGCCAGGTGCTTGGTTGTCCGCGCCCAGCGCTCAGCCGCAAGCCGGTCGCCGTCTCGATGGCAACGAAACGCATGGCGATACGTAGCGGCCACCTCGTCGGCATTGACCCCGGCAATCGGCCGGCGATCCCAGAAGTGGGTGACGCCCGTTTCAATGACCGTATTGTAGGCCTTGCGCAGCTCGTGCTCGGCGTTCTCGGGACCATGGTAGTGCTGCTTTTCTTGGGGTGCCGCCATTTTTTTGACCCTCCGAGCGGGCGAGCTTCGGCCGCTCGCGTTCGCTTCCTTAAATCTGTGCAAACCGGATACCTGTGCGAAAATAGATAGATCACCCTATGGTCTGGACCACTTATAAGGAACGGGTCAAACGCCTTTCGCAGCGGATCGTCGACGCGCAGAAACCTATTCGGGTTCTCGATTCGATCAAATGGGATCCGGGCGTCGAGGCTGAGCTCAAGAAGAGCAAGTTCAAGCACATGCCCAAGCTCGGGCCTGAGTATTTCGCCAAGATCGACCTGGGCTTCGATCCCCAGGCCAAGCAGGAAGAGCTCGCGGGCCTGATCACGGATATCCGGACGACGCTCGGTGAGGACGACCAGATCGGGCGCCTGCTTACGCAGATCGCCGAGCAATACATCGACGTCGTTCATATGCTCCTGAACCGCGGCAAGCGCGAGTTTTGGGAGTACAGCCGCAAGCTCTACGGCTCGCCCAAGGACAAGTTTTACGACGGCGATAACTCCGTGCTCGACCTCGGCAAGCTTCTCTACAGCATCCTCAATGGCTTCGACGATTCGATGCTGGGTCCGGTCTATCCGGAGGAACTCAGCGCGCAGGAAGTCGTCGATGCGCTCAATCTGCGATTTAAAGGCTATTTTCTCGACTGCGACGTCGAAGCGAAGATCTCCGACGGCATCCTGGCCGACGCCGCGGCCGGCGGCGATACGGTCAAGATCCGGCACGGCCGCCAGTTCAGCACGCGTGATATCGATATCCTCGAAGTGCACGAGGGTTGGGTCCATGTGGGCACGACCCAGAACGGCAATCAGCAGCACGTCGCCAAGTGGCTATCCAAAGGCCCGCCTCGTTGCTCGGCCACGCAAGAGGGATTGGCCGTCATTATGGAAATCTTCACCTTTCGCACCTATCCGAGGCGAGCGAGGCAGATCAACGACCGGATCCTTGGCATCGACAAGGCCGAGGATGGAGCCAACCTCCTCGAGGTCATCGAGTTCTACCGGACCGAGGGGTATTCCGAAGAGGAGTGCCTGACCAACGCCAAGCGGGTCTTTCGCGGCGGCTTGATCGAAGGGGGCGCCCCGTTCACCAAGGACATCTCCTACTGCCGGGGCTTCATCGAAAACTACAACTTCATGCGGACGGCCATTCGCGCCGGCCGGCCGTACTTGATTCCCTTCCTCTTCACGGGCAAGCTCCATGTCGACGACGTGCCCCTCCTTTATCAGAAGTATAAGGAAGGAATCATCGACCCGCCCCGTTTCCTGCCGCCCCAGTTCCGGGACCTGAGCGGCGTCGCCGTCTGGATGAGCTTCTCCAATTTCTTTAACCTCCTCGACCTGAAGAAGATCCAGGAGCACTACGATAAGTTGTTTAAAATCAATCTGTAGGGGGTTACAATTTGCCTATGACGAAAATCGCCTATGGTTCTCTGCTGGCCCTCATTGCAATGGTCTCCGCTCCGGCGTTCGCCGCCGTCGAGCTCGCCAAGGTCAACGGCGCTGTGATCACCGACAAGGATCTTCAGAACGCGCTGAGCGGCGTGGGCGACGCGCAGAAGTCGGCGATCCTCAAGGACTCCAACTCGCGCAAGCAGGTTGTCGACGGGCTGGTCAACCAGGCTCTTCTTCTCCAGCAGGCCGAAAAGGAGAAGCTCGACCAGGACGCCGATTACAAGGAAGCGCTCGCCGCGTTCCGCAAGCAGTACCTCTCGAATCGCGTGCTGCAAAAGAACCTCACGGCCAAGCTGACCGACGCCACGGCCAAGAAGTACTACGAAGGGCACAAGTCGCAGTACTCGACCGACCAGGTGCACGCGCTTCACATCCTCGTCGCGGACGAGAAGACCGCGCGCGAAGTGCTTGCCAAAGCGCAGGACGAGAACAACGATTTTCAGGAGCTCGCCGAGAAGCTCTCGAAGGATCCTTCGGCCAAGAACAACCGCGGCGACCTCGGTTTCTTCACCCGCGATCGCATGGTGCCTGAGTTCACGGATGCCGCCTTCCGCGCCAAGAACGGCGAAGTCGTCGGCCCCGTCAAAACCAGCTACGGCTATCACATCATCAAGACGGTCGAGCACAAGGCCGGCAAGCCGATGGAATACGACGAAGTCGAGCTTCGCGTGAAGAACGACCTTCGCCAGCAGCTGATCAACGAATACCTGCAGAACCTCAAGAAGACGGCCAAGGTCACCTACAACGACGAAGGTCCGGCGACGACCAAGACGCAGTAAGGTTCGGCTTAGCTGTCGAGCTTCTGCTTTGCCAGCCACGCGACCGCGCCCTGTGCCCAGGGCTCGATCGAGCGGTTTCCGCGCGCCCACCAGACGCCGAACTGCTCTTCGTCTATTTTGCTGAGCTGAGGGATCGCGGACGCGGGAATCTGCCGAAGCTGCCGCGACTGAAGCTCAGGCTGGAGCGTGTAGGCCGGGAGCAGCGCCCACCCCAATCCCGCGACGCAGGCCGAGCGCGTGGCCGCGATCGTGTCGAAAGTGGCCGCCGTGTAGCGCAGCTCCTCGGGTAGCTTGAGCTTGAACGCGGTCGGGATGCGCGAGTAGCGCAGGTGGGGCGCGGAGATCAGGTCGTCCAGCGACTTGATCGGGTGCTTCTTGAGAAATTCGGGCGAAGCGACGAGCGAGAGCGGTTCGCGGCTCACGAGCTTGAATTTGATGGCTGGGTTTTCGGGCCTTCCGCAGTCGAAGGCCAGGTCGGCGTCGCCCGACAGAAGCTTCTTCTCCACTCCCTGGTCGTTGGCGCTCAGGATCTCGATCTGCGTGCGCGCGCCGCCAGAGACGGAGGCGATGAGGTCGGGAAGCCCCGGTGCCAGGACTCGGCCGGCGAACTCGGGCGTGGTCGCGATCCGGAGGATCATCACCTGTTCCAGGATCTGGCGCTGCTCCTGGATCGAGCGCAGTGCCCACTGGCAGACCTGGCGTCCGAGCGCGGTGAGCTGCCATTGGCCATTCTTCTTTTCGAGCACGTCCATGCGCGCGCCGAGCCGGCTGATCTGACGGGAGACCACCGAAACGTCGCGTTTCCTGATTTCGGCCAGTTTGGCGACGCTTTGGGCGCGCTCGAAGGCCAGGAGAAGCTCGCAATCATCCGACGTGAGAGAGTATTGCAGGTTCATGCAAAGGCTTATTACACAATTTGCGGTTAAATGCAAATCACAGTCGAGATACTTGCAGGGCCATGCTTTGGTTACGAACAGAGACGAAGTTTGGCGAGCGAAGAACGGCCCTGACTCCGGCGGGAGCGCGAAAGCTCGTTGCTCAAGGAGTGGAGGTCGTTGTGGAGCGCTCGGAGACGCGGGTGTTTCCGGACCGCGCCTACCTGGCGGCGGGCTGTCGATTGGCCGAGCCGGGGGAGTGGCGCCGGGCCCCGACTCACGCGCTTGTTCTAGGCCTCAAGGAGTTACCATCAGAGACGGCCCCGCTTCGAGGGCGCCATTGTTATTTTGGCCATCTCTATAAGGGGCAGGAAGGCGCCGCGCAGGTTCTCGAGCGATTCGGTGCCGGCCGCGGAGAGCTTCTGGATCTCGAGTACATGACGGACGCGCAAGGGCGTCGCGTGGCGGCCTTCGGTTTTTGGGCCGGTTACGTCGGCGCGGCGCTCGGCCTTCTGGCCTGGGCGCGCCGGGAGAAGGGCAGGGTGCTTGCCGGACCCCTGGTCGCATGGCCGGACCGCGAGGCGCTCGTGGCCACGGTCGAGCGCGAGCTCAACGGATTGCGAGCGCCGCGCGTGATGATCACCGGCGCGCTCGGGCGCTCTGGCAGCGGGGCGCGGCAGTTGCTGGATGACGCAGGTCTCAACCAAAACACCCGGAGGGCCTTTTGGGATCGCGCCGAGACCGCCGGCGGCGGCCCGTTCGACGAGGTCGCCGCGCACGATGTGCTCATCCACTGCGTGGGCACGCAGGCGATCTCGCCGCCGCTGGTGACGGCCGCGCAGATCGAGCGCGGCTTGCTCGCGGTGATTGCGGACGTCACCGCGGACTTCGGCAATCCCACCCATCAGCTTCCGGTCGTGGACGCGCTGACATCGCTCCGCGAGCCGGTGGCGGTCCGCCGCCTCGGGGCGGGCGCGGCCGCGCGCGATCTGCACTTCGTTGCGATCGATCATCTGCCCACCCTACTTCCCAAGGAGAGCAGCGAGGATTTCGCCGAGCAGCTCCTCCCGCATCTGATCGATTACTTCGGGCGCGGCATCAGCGGCGCTTGGCTGCGGACGCAAAAAATCTATCAGGAGCACCGTGCGTGAAAATACACTGGTTAGGTCTAGGTCTGTCCTCTTACGCCGGCGTCCGCCGGGTCGCCGAGTCGGGGACTCCGCTTCTCGTTTGGGCGCGGGATCTCGGCAAGGCTTCGAAGCTGCTCGAGGAGCTCGGCGTATCGGCCGACCTCGCGCCCTACACGCTCGAGGCGCTCGCGCGCGCGCTCGAACCGGGCGACATCGTGGTCTCGATGTTTCCGGCGCCGATGCACCCGCCCATCGCGCGCGCCTGCGTGGATCGCCGCGCGCACCTGGTGACGACGAGCTACGTCTCGGATGCGATGCGCGCGCTGGACTCCGAAGCTCGCGCGGCCGGCGTGACGCTGCTCAACGAGGTCGGGCTGGATCCCGGCCTGGATCACTGGATGGCGCACGAGCTCTTCGAGAGCGCGGGCGAGGCGTTCGCCGACCCACGGGCGGCGTCGTACTCCTTCGTCTCGCTCTGTGGAGGCTTTCCGGCTGAACCGGGTGACTTCAAGTACCGCTTCAGCTGGTCGCCGGCCGGGGTGCTGAGGGCGCTCAAGAATCCAGCGACCTGGATCGAAGGCGGAGAGACCCGCACGTCCCCGACGCCGGGGCGCGATGCGAAGCCCATCGAGATCGAAGGTCACACCTATGAGATGTATCCCAATCGCGACTCCACCGCGTACGTTTCGCAATACGCGAGCCAGGTAAAGCTCCCTGCGCGCGATTTCGTCCGTGGGACGCTTAGGCCGCAAGGCTGGACGAAGTCTTGGACGGAGATTCTCGAGATTCTACCATCCCACTCCGACTCGGAAATCGAAGAGCTCGCGGCCCAACTCTGGGCTAAGCATGCGTATTCGGACGGCGACCACGACCGGGTCGTTCTTCATTGCGCTCTCCGGGTCCTCGACGGGCGCGGCGAAACGATCTGGCAAAAGGCGCTGACCCTCGACGAATCAGGCACGATGCCCTACGACTCCGCGATGAATCGTCTTGTCTCCTTGCCGGCCGCGATCGGCGTCAGCGAGATCGCGCGCGGACGGCTCGCGCCAGGGATACAAATCATGCCGCATGAGGGAGAAAGCCGGTTGCGCTGGGCGCAGGAACTCGCGAAAGCAGGGATCAAGCTGAATGAGGGTTAGTTCTCGCCGTCTGGCTGGGGCTTGTTCCCGATCGGATGATTGCCGTCGCGAAGGAGAGTCATTTTAGCCTCGACGGTCTCGAGTCTCTTTCTCGCGTCGTCATTGAGCGTCTTCAGGTCGCCGTAGCGCAGCTCTTCGAAGTCCTTGTCACTGAGAAGCTCATCCTTGTAGTTAGTCAGCCAATGTTCCAGCAGTTTATAGGTATCCCACCAGTCGGAGCTTCTGGCGGAATCGCGCTCGGCGATCAGCATATCGATTTTCTCTTCCATCGCTTGGGCAAGCGGATTGAGGCCATTGATGCGGGTCCTGAGATAGGTTTCTCTCGCGTCGACATGAAGCTTGTTCATCCGCTCTAGGAACGCCTGCTTTTCCTCAAGGCCCCACTTCGCATCCTGGCCTTTGTTCGCCCTCAGTGATCTGTATTGATTGGCCCAAGTCTGCAGTGAGTCGGCATGCATCGTCGCGAAGGCACTCGTGCCGGTCAGGGAAAGTGAAATCAGAACAACGATTCGTTTCATATTACACGTACTCCCTCGCGTTGATCCCGTACTTCTGCAGCTTGCGGAGCAGCGTCTTCTTCGGGATGTTGGCGTGAAGCGCGGTCTGGTTGATGCGGCCCTTGAAGGCTTTGAGAGCGCTGATGAGGAACTGGCGCTCGAACTCCTCTTTGTTGGCCTGGAAGTCGAGTCGGCTGATGTCGAGCTTGAAGCCCTTGCCGTCTTGACCGAGCGCGATCGCGCCGCCACCGACCACGACCGAAGCCAGCGCTTCCTCGTCGATGTCGCCCGAGTCCGAGTCGTCGAAGTCCATCGCCGGGCGCGAGCCAGTGGTGAGCCCAGGGCGGCGGCCGCCGGTGACGCTGTCCGGGAGGCTCGAGGTCGTGAGCTCCGTGCTCGACTCGATCACGAACGCGTGTTCGATCACGTTTTCGAGCTCGCGGATGTTACCCGGCCAGTTATGAGCCTTGAGCAGCTCCATCGCCTCGGGCGAGAGACCCGTGATCTTCTTGTTGTGGTGCTGGTTGAACTTCTCGACGAAGTACGCGGCCAGCGCCTCGATGTCGTTCTTGCGCTCGCGGAGCGGGGGAAGCTGGATCGGCAGGACGTTCAGGCGGTAGAAGAGGTCCTCGCGGAACTCGCCCGTCTTGATCATCTCCTCGAAGTGCCGGTTGGAGGCGGCGACGATGCGGACGTTGACTTCGACTTCGCGGTTGGAGCCTACGGGGGTGAACTTCTTCTCCTGAAGGGCGCGAAGGAGCTTGACCTGCATAGCCGGCGAGATGTCGCCGATTTCGTCGAGGAAGAGCGTGCCGCCGTCGGCGTACTGGAACTTGCCGATCTTGCGCGAGTCGGCGCCGGTGAACGCGCCCTTCTCGTGACCGAAGAACTCGCTCTCGATCAGGGTCTCGGGGATCGCCGAGCAGTTGATCGTGACAAAGCGGTTGTCCTTGCGCGGGCTGTTGTGGTGAAGCGCCTGGGCGACGAGCTCCTTGCCCGTGCCGCTCTCGCCGCGGATGAGCACCGCGGTGTCGACGCGCGAGAGCTTGTCGATGACGCCGAAGACCTTCTTCATCTCCGAGCTCTGGCCGATGAAGTCAGTGCCGTTCGGCAGCTTGAAGACGGGCGCCGAGAGCGAAAGGTTGCGCACCATGTGCTGCGCCTTGAGGGCCTTATCGACGAGATAGACCAGGTTCTCGGCTTTGATCGGCTTCTCGAGGTAGTTATAAGCGCCCTCTTTGGTCGCTTCGACAGCATCGCGGACGTTCGAGAAGGCGGTCAGCATGATCACGATGATCGACGGGTCATGCGCCTTGATCTCCTTGAGGGCCTCGAGGCCCGAGAGGCGGGGCATGTTGACGTCGAGGAGCACGAGGTCGAAGTGGCTGGCGCGGATACGGTTCACGCCTTCCTCGCCGTCGCGGGCCTGATCGACCAGGTAATGGTTCTCCGAGAGCGCGCTCGAGACCGAGAGCCTGAGATCCGCGTCATCATCCACGACGAGTACTTTAAACATACGACTTCTCCTTCTGATTCTTCTTCAACGACAACCTGGCCAGTAACCCGACAGGACGGCTGGCCGCCGCTTTTTCTGCTGCCTCAGTCAGAGGCAGAAAAACCCTGAATACGCTTCCACGACCCTTTTCGCTCTCGACCTCGACGCGGCCGTTATGAGCTTCGATGAAAAACTTGGTGAGGTACAATCCCAGGCCAGTGCCGGCGATCTGAGTGGTCGTGTCATTCTTGGCGCGGTAGAAGCGCGTGAAAAGATGCTCGCGCTCTTCGGCCGTCATTCCGATACCCTGGTCGTGGATCGCGATCTCGACCCAGTCCGCGTCCACTTCGCGCGACTCGATGCGGACTTCGGAGCCCGCGAAGGAGTACTTGATCGCGTTGTCGATGAGGTTGGCGAGGACCTTGGTCATGAGATTCGCGTCGATCCGGATCGGGAAGAGGGGCTCGAGCTGCGTCGTGACCTTGATCTTGCGCGAGCGGGACTGGGCTTTGAAGTTGTCGACCAGGCGCTCGATGAGCTGGTTGATGTCCTTGGATTCTTTTTGAAGCTGAAGGCGGTTAGACTCGACCTTGCTGAGCTCGAGGATCGACGAGATGAACCGGTTGAGCTCGTCGGTGGCGTCGAGAATGTGGTGGAGCGTCTCCTTGTCGCGGTCGATGAGCCGCTCGGAGGACTTGCGCAGAATGACCTCGGCCAGGCCTTGGATGCGCGCGACCGGTGATTTGAGGTCGTGCGTGACGAGGTTGAGGAAGTTGGTCTTGAGCTCTTCGACCTGCGTGAGGATCTCGTTCTTGCGTTGGTAGTCCCAGCGCTGCTTGTACTCGCGGATGAGGCGGTACGGGACGCCGAGGTAATAGGAAACGAAGATGCCGATCAATGGCGCGCTCTGCTGGACCCAGAGGCCCTGGGAGTAGAATGCGAACTCCCCGATCAGCAGGATGAGCACGGCCAAACCGAGCGTGACGACGACTCCCAGGATCGGGCTATAGCGAAGGACGGCGAGGATGACGACCAGACTGACGATGAAGGTCTGGATCCAGTAGGCCGAGAGCGGCGAGGATACGACGCCCTGATCATGGATGATGGCATCGAGGATGTTGGCGTGCACGAGGAGCTTGGGATTGGCGAACGAGGCTTTGGAGTACGGCGTGAAGGCGAAGTCGCCCGAGTCTTCGCGCGAGAGCGTTCCGACGAGTACGATCTTGCCCTTGATTGCGTCGGCGGGATACGTGCCGTTGAGGATCTCGACGAAGGAGACGCGCTTGTAAGGGAGGTGGCCGCCGCGTTCGGTGCGGAGGGCGGTATTGCCGTGGTACTTGAAGAGGAAAGCTTCGGCTTCGATCTCGGGGAGCGCGAAATTGCCCTTGGGGCGGAAACCCGGCGGAGTGTAGCCGAGCTTCTCGGCCAGAGCGAGATGGAGGGTCGGCTTGCCGTTGAGGTACGTCCAGGCGCGACGGGTGATCTTGTCTTCGGCGAAAACGTTGGTGTCCTTGTGGATGACGGCGAGCGCGTGATCGAGAGTATTGAGAGGCGGCGGCGGCAGCGTCTCGCCGGTGACTTCGAAAGGAGTGCCGAGGATGACCGGGCTTCCTTTGGCGTTCAGCCGGCCCGCGGCGTCCACGAAGCGGAGGGCCCACTGCGGATCATTGAACGAGTCCGGATAGGTGACCTTGAGCTGATTGAAGTCGATCAGGTAGCCGACCGCGCGCGGCTGCATCCCCTCGAGCGCCTCGAGGAAACGCGCATGGAAATCGAGCGGGAGCGGTGAGAATTCGTCGAGCGTCTGCGAAGTGGCGTCGTCGAGCGTGACGAGCACGATCTCTGGATCAGCAGAGGTCTGGAACCCGTGAGCCATGCGAAAATCGTAGAGATTGGCTTCGAGGAAATTGAAGTTGAGGTTGCAGAGCGTGGCCGTGAGCGCGAACGAAACCAGCGCGACGAGGAGAACGCGTTCGACGGCGCTGAAAGTGCCGTGGGCGAACTTGGCTCCATAGTGGCGGGTGAGGTTCAAGAGGGCGGACTTCACGTTCGACTCGGCTCCAACAGGCGACTCGAGCAAAAGGGGAGTCGCGGTCCCATAAACCGGCTGGTGCCGGTCAGTCACTACTGAGCAAGCGTGATGCCAGGCGGTGGCGGAATGGGACCGCGTTCGAAATGTGAAACGATAGGGAAATTCGCTTTGGTCGGGATCGGTAGCTGCGCGCAGGTGTCCAAAGACTAGACAGCCGTTCAGGCCGCTACGCGCGGCAGATACTGCCCAGTGCGCGCAGGCTAATTCGGCTTATATAATGATGGAAAGGGGATCGGAACGAATGGCCCGCGGGGTTTTGATTTTGTTGCTCATCGCGATGACCGGCTGTTCAAGAGCGGCGGAAACGGAATCTCTCGCCAGGCGCGCGGGCGAGAATCCGAGCTTCGATAATCTCACGGCCTATGGTCTCGAGCTTTCGCGCGCCAATCGGCACGAGGAGGCCTTGGAGCAATTCAAGCATTCCGCGGCGATCAGCCCGGACTCGCCGCTTGCCGAAAACAATGTCTGCGCGGAACTCAACGCTCTCGGGCGCGGCTCCGAAGCGGCTCCGCACTGCGAGAAGGCGCTGCGCATGGAGCCGGAGTTCGCGCTCGCGAAGTCCAATCTCGAGTTCGCCAGGCGCGCGCCGGCGCAGGTTCACGCTCCAGCGTCGAGCGATGCGGAGCTGGTCGAAAAAGGGCTGCAGCTCTACCGCGCAGGATCGTACGATCCCGCGATCGGGATCTGGCAGCAGATCCAGCCGACGAGCTCGCAGTACTCGGTCTCCCAGAGCAATATCGCCTCCGCGGCGATCCTTCTCCAACGCTATGACCTCGCCCGCGCGGCGATCGATCGGGCGCTCAAGATCGATCCCGGCAACGCGCTTTTCAAGCGAAACGAGAGATGGCTGAATCAGGTGACGGCCGCGAAGAATCCCTGACTACCGCGCGTTTTCGCGGCGGATGGTTACTCCGGACAGCAGAGAAGCTCGTAGTGCGGATCGAGCGGAGTGCCTCCGAAGCGCTTGCCGCACTCTTCGGGCGCCACCGCCATGTTTCCATCGAGTGGCTTCTGGGTCGTGCCGTAGCAGACGGATTCGTAGCCCAGGCTCTTGGTCTTCTCCGGGCAGCTGACCTTGGGTCCCCAGTTAAAATCGCAGCGGCTATTCGCGCCATCCTTGCCGGGAACGAAACTCCACGCTCCTTTGCATTCGCCCGAGAGCTTGAGCGGATCCTTGCCGCTCGCGCAAGGTGATGCGACTTTGGCTGATCGGGTGCAGGAAGAAAGCGCGAGGAGAACGGAGCCGGCAATGGCAAGGCGAAGCAGGGGTCTCATGATCTTGAGGATCTCACGATCTGGCCCGACTCGTCCACGTGGGCGACGACGCGCGCGGGGTTGCCGACGACCATCGCGAAATCCGGCACGTCGCGCGTGACCACGGATCCGGCGCCGATGAGGCACCATCTGCCGAGGGTGATCCCCGCGACGATCGTGGCGTTCGCTCCGATCGAAGCGCCTTCGCGGACTCGAGTCGGGGTGACTTTCCAGTCCGATGCGCTCTTGGCGCTCAGGTCGGGGTTGACGGCCCGCGGGATCTTGTCGTTGGTGAAGCAGACGTGCGGACCGACGAATACTCCGGTTTCAATGGTCACGCCATTGAAGACCGAGACATGATTCTGGATCTTGACCTTGTCGCCAATGACGGCGCCGGAGTCCACGAAGACGCCTTTGCCAAGCACGCAATCCGCGCCGACTCGGGCGCCTTTGCGAACGTGGCAGAAATGCCAGACACGCGTTCCTTGGCCGATCTCTGCGCCGTCCTCGACGATCGCG
>OUNM010121245.1_pt1 | contig 13407 bp, 9 predicted proteins | sample 1769961 | NCBI WGS metagenome assembly OUNM01 (sample SAMEA3914820, study PRJEB12502) | metagenome | biome: forest; material: soil | place: USA | collected 2012-03-12 | depth 0.3 m | reverse complement strand
GGGTTTTTCGCCCATCTGCTCGAACAAAATACGTTGAGTCGCGCAGATCAGGATAAAGGCCGCCTTCGCACGTTTCTGCTCGGCTCACTGCAGAACTTCTTGTTCAACGAATATGATCGGACTCGCGCACTCAAGAGGGGCGGTGGCCGGCAATTCGTCTCGATCGACGAGCATTTGCCTGAGGCCGAAGCGTCCATGATGGACACTGCTCATCTCAGCGATTCACGTTCTTATGACCTGATCTGGGCTTCGAATATCGTGACCCGTGCCTTGCGCCATTTGCAAAGTGCATTTGAGGCGGAGGGAAAGGCGGAATGGTTTGGCATCTTGAGGCCGTTCATCTCCGGTGGCGGGCGGATACCGCCAAATCAGGAAGAGACGGCGGAGAGACTTGGAGTTCCGATCGCCACGCTGCGGACTCTGCTTTTTCGTCTGCGTCAGCGTTATCGCGAAGCATTGAGGACGGAAGTCGCGGGCACCGTCCTTGATCCTGCCGATGTAGAACAAGAGCTTCATTATCTCTATCAGGTCCTGACAGCATGACCATCAAACCTAATTGTTTAGTAGATGCGCCAGAAGGGGTGACATGTGCGACCTGCGGAAAGACACTTACCCAGGTGGGATCGAATGGTGAATGCCTGCGCTGTCTCGCAGATCTTGGTTTCTTGTGCGATCCCCCAAACCGGAACACCTCCGAACCTCGCAGGCGATTGACACCGGGCCCATTGAAATACGATCACTTCGAAGTGGAAGTTGGTTCGGACGGCTTTCCTGTCGAGCTCGGCGCTGGTGCGTCGGCGATAACGTATCGTGCGCGGGACACGGTGTTGAATTCCGCCGTCGCGCTGAAAGTAATCGACCGGAACCTTGCCCAGAATCCCACGGTGCGATCCCGTTTCTTGCGGGAGGCGCGAGCGGCGGCGCAAATCCGTCACCCCAATGTCGCGCACGTCAGTCACTACGGCGAGCAACAGGGCGAGTGCTTCTATGTGATGGAGTTGGCAGAAGGTGAATCGCTCGAAGCGAGGATTCGCCGGGGCGGACCTATGCCAGTCCTACTTGCGTTGGAAGTCATTGAGCAAACCACCCGTGCGTTAGCGGCGGCGGAAGCGCACGGTATTGTGCACCGGGATATTAAACCATCCAACATCATGCTCGGGCGCGACGCGGCCGGCACTCTCGTGGTCAAGGTGATCGATTATGGCCTGGCAAAAGTCCTGGGCCCTGAATCGGACCGCGGTGCTGAACAGACGCATACCGGTTTTCTTGGAACTCCCGCCTTTGCCAGTCCTGAACAGTTTGCGCGCGATGGGCAAAAGCGTATCGACATGCGCGCCGATATTTACTCACTCGGCGTCACTTTTTGGTACCTGCTGTCTGGCCGCGTGCCTTTTGTCGGGCGTACGCTCGAGGACATTCGGGCCAGGCAAATGGAGCCATTGCCGCTCGATCAGTTGCGACGTCTCAGGGTTCCGTCGCGATGTTTTACACTTTTGAAGTGGATGCTGGCTGAGGATCCCGCTGACAGACCACAGTCGGTGTGCGAATTACTGCATGAGGTCCATCGTTGTCGGATCAAATTCAGCACCGAGGCCCAATCGCGCCGGAAACGGTCCGTCTTGGTTGTTTTGGGAATCGCGCTCATCATCGCAGCGATGGCAGTAGGGGTTTGGTCGTCTCAACGTCCGCAACTCTCCCTCGACAGTGAACGATCCATCGCCGTTTTGCCTTTTGAAGATCTTAGCCCGAACGCGGTGGATTCCTATTTCGCAATTGGATTGAGGGATGAAATCATAGACGATCTTACACGTCTGGCCGATGTGAAAGTAGTCGGCCTTCTGGGCAGGCGTTCGTATGCAGCGGGCAAGGAGCGCAATCTTGGTGCGATGGGACGCAACCTTGGCGTTCGGTACGTGCTCGATGGCTACGCACGCAAATCAAATGGCGATGTATGGATTTCGCTTCGACTGATCGACCTTCGCAACAGCCACCAATCCTGGAGCGAAACTTATGAGTGTCCGGGAAAGGACGTGTTCACACTCGAAACCGAAATTGCGCACGCTCTGGCGCTGCAATTAGGAGCACAGCTTCCGCCGTTGGGAATGCCCCGTTGCATTCCCGAAGAGGCGAAGCCAAGACACCAGGCAATCTACGCGTGGACGATGCGACCCCGGTGAAATGTATGGGCTCAACTATGTGGCTCACGCCGCAGATGCCCAGGACAGGTCACTGATAGGCCGGTCTTTTGCCATGTGATCACCGCTGAAGCGCAGCGCCGCAACGGCGCTGCGAGGGGAGGTAGTAAAAAAAGATTCGCGACTTCTGAAATGTCAGCTGCCGAGAGCTTGAAAGAAATGGAAACCAATCGTCATGCCCATAACAACGACCACCGTGATTGACTATATCGTCCAGCGACTCGCTGACGAAGGCATCTCAGACTGTTTTGGCGTCCCGGGGGATTACGCCTTCCCGGTCTGTGATGCAGTCGATCGCAATCCCAATATCAGATGGGTCGGATGCTCGAATGAATTGAATGCCTCTTACGCGGCAGACGGTTATGCCCGCGTTCGAGGCGCGGCGATGCTCTCGACGACCTATGCCGTGGGTGAGTTGTCAGCGATCAACGGAGTCATGGGCGCAAAGGCCGAGCGCTCACTGGTCTACCACGTTGTCGGGATGCCGTCCCATCAGAACCAGCGCTTGCGCAAGACCATGCATCACACCTTTGGGGATGGGGACTTCGATAGGTTCATCGGAATTTCCGCTCAAGCCGCCTGCTGTCATGCCGTGATCCATCCCGACAATTGCATGATTGAAATGGAGCGCGTCATTGCGGAGGCGCGTCGTAACAATCAGCCTGTCTATATTGTGGTGCCGTCGGACTACGCCCTGGCGCCCGTCGCGCCAACCACGGTGCGGCCTGTGACACTGAAATCAAATGAAGCATCCCTCGAAGCGGCGGTTGCTGCCATTGCCGAGCGCTTGGACAATGCGAAGTCCGTTGTCGCCCTGCTTGCGTTCACGCTGTCGCGTCTCGGATTACAAAAGGAAGCGCGGCAGGCGATCGAGGCCCTGGGTTGCCCGTTCGCGACCACATCGATGGAGAAGTGCATCATCGACGAAAGTCACCCGCAATTCGCGGGAATGTATGCGGGAGCACTATCCACGAAAGAGACGCGCCAAATCGTCGAAGGTGCCGAACTGGTGTTTGATCTCGGCGGGATCAGCCTCAACGACGAAACCACCATGGGCTTCTCTGGGCGGCTGGATCCCGCTCGGTTCATCTCAGTCGGGTTGAATGACGTCTGTATCGGAGAACAAGTATTCGGGAATGTCCGACTTGCAGACGTGCTCGCAGCGCTGTCGAAATTGAAATCGCCGGCCCAGCCATACAAGAGGACGCCGGTGCGCTCCCCGCAAGTAAATGGCGCTCCATCGGACAGGATTACGATGGAGGTCCTTTACTCTCGCTACGCGGCGTTTATTCGGCCGGGCGACAACGTGGTCTTGGAAAGCGGGAGTTCCAGCTTCGGAATTTCGCCAATGCCCCTCGCGGACGACGTTCAGGTACACATTCAAATGCTTTGGGGGTCGATTGGCTGGGCCACAGGAGCCACGTTCGGCATAGCGCTGGCTAATCCCGATCGGCGAACGATCCTCATAACTGGCGAAGGCTCGCACCAGTTGACCGCCAACGAGATTGGAAACATGGGCCGCTACGAGGCCAATCCCATTATCTTAGTGCTCAATAACGATGGCTATCTCGTCGAGCGAGCGCTGGAGTTGAATCCAGACTGGTCCTATAACGATCTGGCGAAATGGCGGTATGCAGAATTGCCGCGGGCCTTGGGATGCACTGACTGGATGACCGCTCGCGTTGAGACAGTTGGCGAGCTCGACGTCGCTATGAAAGCGGCCCGCGAGAGTAAATCGGGCGCATACATTGAGGTCATCGCCGGGCGAATGGATATGCCAAAGGGGCTCGCCTACGCGCATACCCGCCTCAAGGAACTATACGGAGCTACGCCCTAGCAACGGCGATACGCACGGGCATATCCGCCGCCGCTTTCAATTCCAACTGAAGGGAACACACACGTTCAGAGGACACAGCCAATGACAACAACACCATCCGCCATAACTGAGAATACCGGGCACGGCCAGCAAACATCAAATGGCCGCACTGCCGACTATGGCAAGCTTGTCGCTCTTCACCGCGCCTATTTTCAATCTGGCGCAACTCGTTCTGCAGAGTGGCGCGAGAGCCAGTTGATCGCATTGCGGACGATGATGAACGATCATGCCGAGGATTTCTACGCCGCCTTGTGGACGGATCTCCGCAGAAACCGGATCGAGGCCGACTGGGTCGATGTGAAATATATGACCAGCGAGATCGACCACGTCCTCTCGCACTTTCGGCGCTGGATGAAGCCCGTTCCGGTCAGCACGCCTCTGGTACTTGCGCCATCGCATACAGCAGTGCGATTCGATCCGCTCGGAGTCGGGCTGATCATTGGCACGTGGAACTATCCTGTGATGCTAACCCTGTCGCCCTTGGTCGCCGCGATTTCCGCAGGTAACGCCGCGGTGATCAAGCCGTCCGAGGTGTCTGCTGCAACCGCCGCCGTCATCGCTCGGCTCGTTCCGCAGTATCTGGACCGCGAGGCTTTCTCTGTCGTCCAGGGCGCTGTCCCCGAGACCACCGCGCTGCTCGAACAGCAGTGGGACCACATCTTTTTTACCGGTGGCCCGGCCGTCGCCAGAATTGTGATGGCAGCAGCAGCAAAGCATCTGACGCCAGTCGTACTCGAACTCGGTGGAAAGAATCCCACCATTGTTCACTCTTCTGCCAATCTGCGCGTAGCAGCCCGTCGAATCGCATTCGGGCGCTGGTTCAATGCCGGCCAAACATGCACCGCACCGGACTACGTTCTCGTCTTCAAGGAGGTAGCCGGTGAATTTCTCCAGCATCTGAAAGAAACGCTGGTTGAATTCTACGGAGACGATCCACAAAAAAGCCCGGATCTTGGCCGGCTCGTCAGCGAACATCATTTCGATCGCGTGGTGAAACTTCTCGAAAGCGGAACCATTTTCCACGGCGGCCAGCATGATCGAAGTGATCGTTTCATCGCACCGACGGTGCTGGCGAACGTGTCGCCGGTCTCACCCGCAATGCAGGAGGAGGTCTTCGGGCCGATTCTGCCGGTCTTGGAGGTAGACAGCGTTGAGGAAGCCATCGAATTCGTCAACGCGCGACCGAGTCCTCTTGGCTTATACCTGTTCGCCGAAGATCAGTCTGTAACGGAACAAATCCTCAATTCGACGAGTTCAGGAGATGCCGGGGTAAACGAGTGCACCCTCCAGCCCATCATTCACGACTTGCCATTTGGCGGCGTCGGAAATTCCGGGATGGGCAAATATCATGGCGAATGGGGATTCCGTGCATACTCAAACGCCCGCGGGGTTCTTTCGCATAGCACATCGATCGACATTGGCGGATTGCGCTATCCACCTTACGACCACAATCGGCGTCTCCGGAAATTTGTCATACCGTCATGACTTGGAAACCGACAGAATTGAGTGGTGTCGCAAATTTGTCCGCTTCAATTCCTGCGACGATCGAGGGCGAAGCGAGAGAACTTTCCGCTCGGCGCGGCATTTCACTCGACACCTTAGTAGGTGATGCGCTCGGTAGATACGTTCAGGCACACGGGCGCCGTCTCTATCAAATTTCGGCTTCAAGTGCTCTCGTTGAAGGCGTCTACGCCGGCTCCATTTCTTCCTCGGACCTTTTGGAACACGGTGACTTTGGCCTTGGCACATTTGACGGCCTCGATGGTGAAATGGTCATTCTCGATGGTGAAATCTATCAAGCCTCCCAAACGATACGACATCGTACAGACGACTTCCTCGTTCCATTCGCCGCCATAACCCATTTTTGCACGAAGTCGCGTTTCATGATAGCCGAGGCGGCTTCTTTGAAAGACATTGAGTTGGTCTGCGACCGACAGCGAATTTCGGACAATCTCTTCTATGCGTTCCGCCTGGAGGGTCGCTTTGATACCGTCCACGCACGCGCGGTGCATGCTGTCCCGCAAAACACCCGCCTAGTGGATGCGGCAAAAGCGCAATGGGAGTTCCACTTCGAAGGAGTCGAAGGCACACTCGTGTGCTTTTGGTCTCCGCACTACTCGAGCGCCTTTAGCGTGCCGGGATACCATTTCCACTTCATTTCGAAAGATCGAACAAAGGGCGGTCATGTCTTGGACTGCAGTGCACAGAACCTCGAAGTGCGTATTCAAGTTTTGTCTGAGTATGACATTCGTTTGCCAGAGAGAGGCCCTTTTTTAACTGTCGGCTTGAGTAAAGATCCAACTGCGGATCTTGCAAAAACCGAGTAAACCCGGAGTTCGAAACTATGACTGCACAAACGGCAAAGGCAGAGGTCTCTCCAAAGACTATGACCGGAGCAGACGTAGTCGTTCAGACACTGGAAGCGCAGGGCGTAACACACGTCTTTGGTATTCCCGGCGCGAAAATTGACAGGGTCTTTGATCGGCTCCGTGACTCTACGATTAAGACCATCGTGTGCCGCCATGAACAGAATGCGGCCTTCATTGCTGGTGGGGTCGGGCGTATGACTGGGAAAGCAGGGGTCGCCCTGGTCACGTCCGGCCCGGGGGTCTCCAATCTCGCTACTGGCCTTGCGACCGCAAATTCGGAAGGTGATCCCATGGTGGCTCTCGGCGGCGCGGTCGCGGTCGCTGACCGTCTGAAAACTCTTCACCAAACGCTGGATTCGGTCAGCCTCTGCAAACCCGTAACGAAATATTCGGCGGAGATTGATTCTCCCACGGCCACAGCCGAGGTCCTCTCCGCAGCGTTTCGCGCGGCCGAGTCCGATCGTCCCGGAGCCTCGTTTGTGAGCCTTCCAACGGACATCATGACATGTCCAGCTCATTGCAAGCCGATCCGTCCATCCGGACCGGTGGCGCGAGGACCGGCTGCTAAACGCTGTCTGGCGGAAGCTGCGCGTCTTATCGACTCCGCGAAGTCGCCCGTGATTTTGATAGGGCTCATGGCCAGTAAACCCAAATGCAGCGATGCGATTCGCAATCTCCTAAGCACCACCATCCTTCCTGTGGTGGGAACTTTTCAGGCCGCAGGAGCCATCTCCCGTGATGAGTTTCCATATTTCGGCGGACGCGTTGGGCAGATTGCCAATCAACCAGCGGATGATCTGTTGGACGCCGCTGACCTCATTATCACGATCGGATACGACCCGATCGAGTATTGGCCCTCTCATTGGAATAAGGGCAAAGACCGGCCTGTCGTTCACATCGATGTGGTTCCGGCGGAAATCGAAAATGACTACACTCCGTGTGTTGAGTTAATCGGCGATATTGAAGAGACAATCGCGGAGCTATCCAGGCACCTGCACCGCTCCGGTCTCGACAACGATTCCGCGCGGTTGCTTCAGATCATCGCTCACGACCGTGAGCGCCTGATGGCTGAGGCAGGAAACGGGTCTGATATACCGATTCATCCTTTGCGCCTGATTAAAGAGTTGCAGAAGATTATGACATCGGACGTGACCGTGTGCTCAGACATGGGCAGCTTCAGCATGTATCTGAGCCGGTATCTTTTCAGTTTTCGCGCACGCCAATTCCTCATTTCCAACGGCCAACAAACGCTCGGTGTAGCTCTGCCATGGGCGATCGCGGCTACGATTGTTCGGCCACATGAAAAGGTGCTTTCCATATCCGGTGACGGGGGCTTCCTGTTTTCGGCTAACGAGTTGGAAACCGCGGTCCGTCTGAATTCGCACCTCGTCCACATGATATGGATCGATGGCCATTACGACATGGTCGGGACACAGGAGCGAATCAAATATGGCCGTACTTCGGGCGTAGACTTTGGTCCGATCGACTATGTGAAGTACGCGGAAGCGTTCGGCGCTACCGCATTTCAGATCGGGTGCCCCGAGCAAATTGCGCCAACGCTGAAGAAGGCCTTCGACACGTCTGGACCAGTGCTCGTCGGCGTGCACGTCGACTACCGGGACAATGGTCGCCTGTTTACAGACGTTCACGAGAGTAGCATCCACTAACTGCCGGCAGTTTGTGGCTACTCGTTAAGCCACCCGCGGTGGTAGCGGATCCGCTCGATGCAGCCGAAAAGGAAGGCGGACCTTTTCTGAAATGTCGGGCCTCGAAGGCTTGAGAACGAATCATGAAGACAACAAAGCTCAGAGGCTTCAACTACCCGCTGACGCCCAAAGGCCAATCGACCCTAAATCCACCTCCGCCGTGGTATTACTCTTCTGACTTCCTGGATGTTGAGTTTTGGGCGCAACCGGCCGCAGTGGCGTCCCTCTTGCCTGATGGACTGGAGCTGGATCCGGCCGCAAATGGTCACTGCAACGCACTCTTCTACGACTGGCAGTTCAGCGCTGCCAACGAAGAATACCTTGATCCAGCGCGTTATCAGTATCGCGAGTTCTTCATCCTGGTGGACGCATTGTTCGAGGGAAGGGCCGTATCGTACTGCCCCTACATTTTCGTCGATAACGATGCTGCGCTCGCGCGTGGCTGGACCCAAGGTTATCCGAAGCGTCTCGGGCAAGTTTTCCAAACCAGGTATTACGCGGCGACAGGGAAGGCCGGTCCGGCACTGAAGCCAGGTGCGAAATTTGCCGGCTCGCTGACCGCCGGCGGACAGAGGCTTGCTGACGGAGCTGTTACTTTACAAGAGCCTCTGACCGATACATCTGCATTACAGCAGCGGCCGGTCATCAACCTCCTGCACTACCCGCGGCTCGCAGCCGGCGAGCACGACAAACCGGCGATTCACGAACTTGTCGAGAACGTCCCGAGCTCCGTTAAGATTGAACAAGCGTGGATAGGAGAAGGCTCGCTCACTTTGCCCGTCTGCAGAGGTGAAGAAATCTCCGATCTGGCTCCTTTGCACTGCGGCAAAGGCATACGCGCTTCCATGGCATACGTCGTCGACGACCTGAAAACCCTAAAGGATCTCAGGAAGTAATCCGAATAGCGGCTCTCGAAAGTAGACAGGCCGAGTTTGATGGATCCGCGCCTCCGAGGTGCAGACGTGGGAAGCACTCACTTTTACGAGCCGAAGAACGGCCACCGGCCAAACTGGCGCCCTACAGTTTCTTCAACGCCTTCTGCGAGAACCCTTCCGTCGTCGGCTTCTGCAGCAGCGGTCGCAAGGATAGCCAGAGGAACATCGAAAAAAAACGGCGAGGTCGTTTTCAACCTCGCGACGTGGAGGCAGGGATGCCGGCGGTGAGTGCCGGTGCCCATCAACTGACGAGTAATGATCGATAGTACCACCGATTTCTCCACGCTCGTCGCCCGGCACCGCGAGCATGTGCTAATCGTGCGCCACAGTCGGAAAAATGTTCAGGCAGTTTGAAATGTCGGTGATCGAACGCTTGAGAAAATGGGGTGAAGAGAAATTCGACCGCTAAAACTCAGGCTGGGACATTTCCTTTCGATTCGCCCTCTCTCGCACGTTTCTCGATGCCCTGCCCGCCATTCTGGCGCCGCCGCTTCTTTGTCGTTGATCGAATTAGCCGCGCCGGGAATTGCGAAACGATTCTCCGCCTTCCCGAAATATCGATCCCCTAAAAGTAGATCCAATATGCCAACTACAACCACCGCACCTACTGCTACAAAAACCGCGGCGTCGTCAGAGACGGCAAAGAGCGCAAAACCGCGAAAGCCACTGCCCGCGCCCAATAGTGACTTTTACTATCTCTACGAAACTTTGCCGGCGGAGGAACTCGCCGTCGTCAAGCGCGTCCGCGAATTCGTCGAAACGAGGCTGGAACCTGTGATCAACGACTATTGGGTTAAAGATCAATTTCCGTTCGAGCTGTTGCCGGCAGTAAAGGAACTCGGCATCGGTGGCGTGGGCATTAAGGGCTACGGTTGCGCCGGCGGAAGTCTGGCGTTGTTAGGCTTCGTGCAAATGGAGCTGGCACGCATCGACCCGAGTTTCTCGACCTTTTTAGGTGTCCATAACGGACTGGCAATGGGGTCTATCTATATCGATGGCTCGGAAGAGCAGAAGCAGAAGTGGCTTCCACCAATGGCGCGTTTCGACAAGATCGGCTGCTTTGGTCTAACCGAACCCTTCCGCGGATCCGGTGCGTCCGGGGGACTTCTCACCACCGCGAAGCGCGACGGCGATACCTGGATTCTCAACGGCGAGAAGCGCTGGATCGGCAACGCACCCTGGTGCGACGTCTCGATCATCTGGGCGCGCGACGTTGCCGACAACCAAGTCAAAGGCTTCATCGTCGAGAACAAGACCACACCCGGCTTCAGCGTGGACAAAATAGAGAACAAGATCGCGCTCAAGGTGGTACAGAACGGCCACATCACATTGAAAGATGTCCGAGTGCCCGAAGAAAATCGTCTCCAGGGCGGCAACTCTTTCCGCGACACCGCGAAAGTTCTGAAGATGACGCGCTATGCCGTTGCCTGGATGGCGACTGGATGCGCGATGGGCGCATATGAGACCGCGGTCAAGTATTCCCAGGAGCGCCTCCAGTTCGGAAAACCGATCGGCTCATTCCAACTGGTGCAGGATCTCCTGGCGAAGATGCTGGCGAATATCACCGCTTCGCAGTGCCTGATCGTACGTCAGGCGCAACTGCATGAGGAGGGAAAGCTCAGCGACGCGCATGCTGCGCTCGCGAAAGCTTTCACGACATCGAAATGCCGCGAGACGGTGGCGTGGGCTCGTGAGTTGTTAGGCGGGAACGGCATCGTCGCCGACTACAAGGTCGCTCGCTTCTTCACTGATTGCGAAGCGCTTTACTCCTACGAAGGCACCTTTCAGATGCAGAACCTCATCCTGGGGAAAGCGATCACGGGATTCAGCGCGTTTCTGTAACCCCGACGCGGAATCCAACGCTAACTTCAACACAGAATCATCCATGAACACAACCGCTGCAGAACCAAGGTTTGAGAACGTGTCTTATGCCGAGAAAAGCGGCATCGCCTATGTTACTGTCAACCGGCCAAAGGTCCTCAACGCGCTGAATCAAAGAACGTGGGAGGACTTGCGAAAAGCTTTCGAGGGGGCGCAGGGTGACGCCGCCGTGCGCGGCGTCATCCTGACTGGCACCGGCGATAAGGCATTCATCGCCGGCGCAGATATTGGCGAACTCGCCCGGGTCACGGCGGTCGAAGGGGAGAAATCAAGCAGGATGGGGCAGCGCGTTCTCGATCTGATTGAAAATCTGGGCAAACCCGTGGTCGCTGCGGTGAACGGATTTGCCCTTGGCGGCGGATGCGAAACGGCCATGGCGTGCACGATCAGGATTGCCGCCGAACACGCGAAGTTTGGTCAGCCGGAAGTGAAGCTGGGAGTCATTCCCGGCGGCGGCGGAACCCAGCGTTTACCGCGGCTCGTCGGGAGAGGCCGCGCATTGCAAATGATTCTTACCGGCGAATTGATTAGCGCGCAGGAGGCGTATCGAATCGGATTGGTCAACGAAGTGGTTCCCGCCGCCGACTTGATCCCGCGCGCCGAGGCGATTCTGAAACAGATATTTGCGAACGCGCCGCTCGCCGTGAAGTATTCGCTCGAAGCGGTGAACAAGGGATTGGAAACGAGCCAGGACGAAGGCCTGGCGTTGGAGGCCTCATACTTCGGCATTTGCTCCGGAACTGAAGACAAAAACGAGGGCACGCAGGCTTTCCTGCAAAAGCGTGCCGCCCAATTTCAAGGACGCTGAATTTCAACAAACGAGGAAAACACTTATGGCAACTGGAAGCACAAACGAAAATATCTTCTCAGGATTGAAAGTCGTGGATCTCGCGAGCTTCATCGCCGGTCCTGGTGCCGCAGTCATCTTGTCCGACTTCGGTGCGGACGTGATCAAAGTGGAACCGCCCAAGGGCGAGTTGTGGAGGATCGGGAACAAGATTCCGCCGCAACCTTTGGCCAAGGACCCCTACATGTGGCACCTGAACAATCGTAACAAGCGCGGAATCACGCTCGATCTGAAATCGCCCGATGCGGGGAAGGTTCTCGAACGGCTGGTCAAATGGGCTGACGTGTTGATCGTCAACACTCCGCATCCAGCGCGAGAGAAACTCAAACTCACTTACGAGGACGTCGCGCCATGGAATCCGCGACTGATCTACGCCGACATTACCGGGTATGGTGACAATGGACCAGACGCGAACCTTCCCGGGTTTGACATTACCGCCTACTGGTCGCGCAGCGGCTTGCTGTCGCTGACGCGCGACGCAGGCGCTCCGCCGACCTGGCCGTTCGCTGGCACTGGCGACAGCCCCAGCGCGGTCGGGCTGTTTTCCGCAATTGTTACCGGATTGTATCGACGCGAGCGCACCGGCGAGGGCTCGTACGTTACTACGTCGCTACTGGCAGAAGGGGTTTGGTCGGCCAGCGTCGCAATCCAAGCGGCGCTCGCCGGAGCAAAATTCTCGCCCCAACACGATCGCAGGAAGCCGGCGAACGTCGCCATGAACGTTTACAAGAGCTCCGATGAAGTCTGGTTCGTGCTCGTCGTCACGCCGGATAAGATCCCGGCGGTTCTGGAGGGTATTGGCCGTTCTGATCTTCTAAAGGATCCGCGCTTTTCCGACCCAAAGACCCTGGCCGCAAATCGGCCCCAACTGACGGCGATCGTGGACGAGATCTTCAGCTCGCAGCCAATGTCGCATTGGCGCGAAGTGCTCGACAGAGCGCATATTACTTACGGTTTGGTGCGCGATCCGAACGATGTCATTAAAGATCCGCAGTTGCAGGCCAACAACATTGTCGTTCCGCTCGAAGGCGCCGGCGAAAACCTCAAGCACACGGTTAGCAGCCCCATTCAGGTGCACGGCGTCGCGAAGGTAGCAGCGAAGCGCGGTCCGGATCTCGGCGAACACAACGACGAAGTTCTCAAGCAACTCGGCTTCGACGCAAAGGAAATTGAGCACATGCGTGCGAGTGGCGTCATCGGGAGCGCAACCTCGGCAAAATCCAAACCAAGCGCAGCGGCAGCCTGAGAGATCGCGCGCCCCGAAGGACCATATGAATTCTACCGCCCAAATCGGAACAGTGCGACGAGTTGCTTCCACCCGAATGCCTACGAGATGGGGGATGTTTCGAGCGTTGGGATTCGAGCGCGATGTACTCGACGGCGCCCATCCGATGGAGACCGCGCTCGCGCTGGTTCTGGGCGATTTGACGGCAGACGTTCCGCTGGTGCGCATCCATTCGCAATGCTTCACGGGTGAGATGCTCGGGTCGCTGCGGTGTGACTGTCGGGACCAGTTGGATATGGCCATGCAAGCCATTGCGGAGGAGGGCCGCGGGCTGCTGATCTACGAACATCAGGAGGGCCGAGGCATCGGCCTG